>ERZ761603.1878-NODE-1878-length-15108-cov-661.548794_pt1 | contig 15108 bp, 9 predicted proteins | sample MGYA00511879_ERZ761603 | MGnify/ENA primary metagenome ERZ761603 (study PRJEB28899, sample SAMN02850040) | bioreactor sludge metagenome | biome: EBPR Sludge; feature: EBPR Bioreactor; material: flocular biomat | place: Australia: Thorneside Wastwater Treatment... | reverse complement strand
GCTGATCAAGATCATCAACATCGTCGCCCTGATGATCGTGCCGCTGATGGCGCCGGCGTCGGTTGCCAAGCCGGCCGCTGCCGCACCGGCACCGGCGGTGGCGGTGGTCGCGGTGCCCGTGGCCAAAGTGTACTTTGCAGTCAATTCGTCCGAGGTGCCAGCAGATCTGGCGCAGACGTTGGCGGCGATCGTCGCCCACGCCAAGGCCAATCCGGGCGCACGCCTCGCCATCTCCGGCTACCACGATCCGAGCGGCAGCCAGTCAGCCAACGAGGAAGTGGCCAAGAGCCGGGCAGTGGCGGTGCGTGAGGCGCTGAAGAACGTCGGCGTCAGCGAAGATCGCATTGAGCTGCGCAAGCCGGTGGTGACGACCGGGAGCGGTGATCCGGCCGAGGCGCGTCGTGTCGAGGTGGGCTTGCAGTAAGCCGCCAACACAACCGTAGCACCACGCGGGCAGCTGCCGAAGCGGCTGCCCCTCCTGCACAGAACAACAAGGCCGCCCGAGGGCGGCCTTGTTGTTTCCTGACTCGACGGCGGGCGCGCCGGCTCAGGTATCGAGCGCTGGATTCAGTGAGTAGGTTCCGGTGAGCCGCGCCTCGGCGAGGATGTGTCCCTGCAGCGCAGCGCGCACCTGCGGTCCGCTGAGCTTGCCGTCGACGTCGAGGCGCTCGACATCGAGCGCAAAGACGGTGAACACATAGTGGTGCACGATCTCGTCGTTCCATGGCGGGCAGGGGCCGTCGTAGCCGTAGTAGTCGCCGCGCATGTCGTTGTCGCCGGCGAACCATGCCGTATAGTCGTTGATTCCCTGGCGCGCTTCGTGCGCTGCGTGCGGACCCGCCTTGCCGCGCGGCGTTACGTCACTGGAGAACTCGCCTTCGCCGATCTGCCGCAGATCTGGCGGCAGGTCGACCAGAACCCAATGAAAGAAATCCACGCGCGACAGCGAGGCCGGCACCGTGCGGTCCTCCTGATTGACGTCGTCGCCCTTGCTCGGGACGTCCGGGTCGTGGCAGATGAGGGCGAATGAGCGGGTCCCTGGCGGCACGTCGCTCCAGGCGAGTTGCGGGTTCCGGTTGCTGCCGAGGCACACATGGTGCGCCGGATCGGGGATGCAGAAAGCGAAGTCGCCCGGGATGCGTTCTCCGTCCCGGAAACTGGTGCTGGTCAGTTGCATGATGTCTTGTCCTCCTGAAGGGGGTTACTCTGCCGCGTTGCGCTTGAAGTCGCGCAGGCGAAAGCCGGCGACCCATAGTGTAGCGAAATAGACGCCAGCGCCGAAGCCTACGATCAGGGAAAGGCGCCACAGGCGCTCGCCGAGACTCCAGCCGAGCCAGTCGCTGGCGTCACCGGCAGCGAACCAGAGCGTGCCGCCCATCGTCGCCAGCGCGCAGGCGAGCCGGGTGTAGAACAGTGGCCAGCCGGGCAGCGGTGAGTACACGCCATGCCGGCGCAAACCGAGGTAAAGCAGGCCGGCATTCAGGCTGGCAGCGAGTCCGATCGACAGCGCCAGTCCGGCGTGCGCGAGCCAGCCGACGAGCAGCAGGTTGAGGAATTGCGTGACGACCAGGGTCAGAATGGCGATGCGTACCGGGGTGCGGATGTTCTGCCGCGCGTAGAAGCCGGGTGCGAGCACCTTCACCAGTATCAGGGCCAGCAGGCCGAGACTGTAGGCGACGAGGGCATCACGGGTATGGAGGACGTCGCTGCTGGAAAAAGCGCCGTAGTGGAACAGGCTGCTGATCAGGGGCACGGCAAGAATGGCGAGCGCCAGTGCCGCCGGTGCGGCGAGCAGGAAGGTGAGCCGCAACCCCCAGTCGAGCAGTCGCGAGTACTCGTCCGTCTGACCCGTCGCATGGCAGCGCGCCAGGGACGGCAGGAGGATGGTGCCGAGCGCTGCGCCGAGCAGGCCGGCCGGGAACTCCATCAGGCGATCAGCGTAGTAGAGCCACGAGACGCTGCCGGTGGCGAGGAACGAGGCGAAGACGGTGTTCAGCAGCAGGCTCACCTGTGCCACCGAGACACCAAGGATCGCCGGCGCCATCAGGCGGAAGATGCGTCGCACCCCTTCGTCGCGCAGCGTCACTGAAAAGCGTGGCAGCATGCCGATGCGTTTGAGGAAGGGAAGCTGGAAGGCGAGTTGCAGCGCGCCGCCAATGAACACTGCCCAGGCCAGCGCCATGATCGGCGGCGCGAAGTACGGGGCGGCAAAGAGTGCCATGAGAATGAACGAGACGTTGAGCAGGACCGGCGTGAACGCCGGGATGGCAAAGCGGCTCCACGTATTGAGGACGCCGCCGGCGAGGGCCACCAGCGACATGAAGAGAATGTACGGGAAGGTAATGCGCGTCAGGTCGACGGTCAGCGCGAACTTTTCCGGGTCGTCGGTGAAGCCGGGTGCCGACAGATGGACGAGCAGCGGTGCTGCCGCCATGCCGAGCAGGGTGACCAGCAGCACGATGAGGAAGAGCAGACTGGCGACGCGATCGACAAGTTGCCTCGTCTCCTCGTTGCCGCGCTTGTTCCGGTACTCGCCGAGTACCGGAACGAATGCCTGTGAAAACGCCCCCTCGGCGAACAACCGGCGGAGCAGGTTTGGCAGCTTGAAGGCGACGAAGAAGGCGTCGGTCAGCATGCCGGCACCAAAGGTGCGCGCTACCACGAAGTCACGGATGAAGCCAAGAATCCGCGACAGCATGGTCATGCTGCTGACGGTGGCGAGAGTCCTCAGGAGATTCATGGCGGCAGCGCGACGGCGCACGACGCGCGCAGACTGCGTTGCCCCTGCGGAGCAGCGTGTACGGCGGCGGTGTAGCTTGCCACGGGGAGCCGTCGCGGGTACGGGCGGACGACGGCTACTGCGGCTTCTTCGCCTCCGGGTTGATGGTGATGCCGCGTTGCTGCAGGGCGCCAACCATCGCCTGCGCGTTCCTGTTGCCGGCGGTGGCGAGCTTCTGTGTTCCACTGGCCAACGCCTCGAGTTGTGCACGCATTTTCTCGGCGTTCCTGAAGGTCGCCTCCTGGTTGCTGCGCAGACTGGCGAGGCTGTTGCGTTCTTGGTAGAGCTGGCTGGCCTGGAAGCCTGACCAGATGACCATCGCCACGGCCAGCAGGCAGATCGGCAGGAAGACGTTGCCCGGTTGCTGTTCGTCCATGGCGGTCATCGGTTCGGGACGGCGGACGGTGTGGCGCTGAAGCTGATGCCCTGCGAGGCAAGCAACTCACCAAGTTGGGCGTCACCATCTCTGGCTGCCAGATCGGCGAGCGACTTGACCAGCGACTGGTACAGCGGCTCGAGCTGCAGACTCTGCTGGATGTACTGACCTCGCGCGTTCAGCTCGTTCTGTGCTTCCCGATTGCTGCTGAACATCAGCGCGTTGATCACCGACAGCAGCAGTGCCAAAACGCCAAGCAGCATCAGGATGCGATATTGTAAAGTGTTCAAGCGAATGCTCTCCTGCGAAGAGGGCCGGTCCGGACGGGGGGGCGGCCTCCTCTTCGCAGTGACCACCCAGGCGATCAGTGTACCATGCTGCGCCGACGCTGCAGCAGCAGGCTGGCGAGAGCAACGGTCAGCAACAGCATCGTCGCCGGCTCGGGCACCGTACCGCCGCCGCCCTGCTGGTCGATGACGTTGGCGACGATGCGCAGCGTCCGCTGTTGCCCGAGGTCGGGACCGGAGCCATTCTGGCTGAGGGCATCGAGCCTGATCAGGTCGTCGAGCACGCCGAGGGTCGTGGCGTCGAAGACGTAGTCGAGGCCGCCGATGCTCTGGCCGGCTGCCAGTCCGCTGAAGGGGTCCCAGCCGGTGAAGCTGAAGCCGTCGGCGTCGCCCGTGGCGCTGAGGTCGAAGGTTCCGCTCAGGAAGTCGGCCGGTCCGCTGGTTGCGTTCGCGAGTTGCAGCGAACCATTGATGCCCAGCGTGCCGAGCACGATGTTGCCCAGATCGAGCGTGTAGTCGTTGCCAATGACGCTCAGCGTACCGAGGCCGGAGAACTTGGTGAGCGCTGCATTGGCGATGTTGTTCACCTGCGCCTGCAGGAGCACCGCCGCGTCGGTGCCGGCGCTGATGTCAGCCATGTCGGCGTTCTGACTGATGAAGGCGACGCTGGCGTTCTGACTGAAGGCACCCGCCGTTGCCGTCGCCAGCCCGACGGCGATCTGCCCGCTGCCCTGGGCGACGATGCCGCTGCTGGCAGCGCCGGCGGCGAACGGCCCGCTGACGCCGTTCAGGCTGGCGTGCAGGGTGTCGTTCAGGCCGCTGACGACGGCAGCGTTCTGGACCGTGACGTTCCTGCCGGCGACACTGTCACCGACGCGGACGATGCCGAAGTCGACCACCGGTGTCGTCGACTGCCCGACAGCAGCGGTGTAGACCTTGCCGGATACGCTGACCGTCTGTGGCGCCAGGTTGAGCTGGCAGTTCGGCGCGCAGTTGCCGACGTTGCTGGCGTCGGAGATCAGCGCGATGGTCGCGCTGCCGGCGTTGGCACCCGTGTAGTTGCCGGCGACGTTGGTGTTGAGGCCGACCTGCAGCGCGGTGCTGGTTGCACCCGGGTCGAGCAGGTTGAAGCTGCCGTTGGCCGTGACCGGTACGCCGCCGCTGCTGATGCTGGCGTTCAATGCCGCCTGCGGCGGAGCCCCCGCCACGTTGCTGACGCTGACGTTCGCCGTCGCCGCCGCATCGCCGACCCGGCGGGCCGCGAGGGCGATCGTCGGGGTGTTGATCTGCGGGTTGGCCTGGTTGATGACACTCCCCGTGGCCGTGATGCTGCCATTGACCGCGAAGTTCTCACTCCCCACTGCCAGCACGCCGAGCCCGTTGCTGACATTGTTCACTGCGCCGGCGCTGAAGTAATTGACGGCAATCGAGCTGTTCAGGGCGCCGGCCGTCGCACCGGTGACGGTGACGGTCATCGCGCCGTTGACAGCGGTGCTGTCGGTGCCGGCGAGGATGCCGTTGAGGGCGCCGCTGCCGCTGATCTGGCTATTGCCCGAGGCGCCGAAGGAGGCGTTGAGATCCTCGACGAAGCCGGCCGCTCCGCTGGCGGTGTTGCGCACCACGAGGCTCTGGCTGACCTGCTGGCCGACCTGCAGGGTGCCGAAGTTCAGCGGACCGGTCTGCAGCGAGCCGGCAGCCAGCTGGTAGACCTTGCCGCTGACGGCGACGACCTGGCTGCCGGCGCTGGCGGTGCCGAGGCCATTGCTGACGCCGTTGACCGTGCCGGCGGTCTCGTAGGCGAGAGACACCGTGCCCGCCTTGGCACCGGCCGAGCTGCTGTCTACGCGTGCGCCCATGGTCGTGTTGTTGCTCTGTCCGGCCAGCAGACCGGCGATGTTGCCACCGCTGATCGCGGCTTGGCCGCTCGAGCCAGAGAAACTGGCGTTGAGGTCTTCGCTGAACTGGCCGGCAGCGGCTGTGTTGCCGACCGTGATGGCGGCGGTGTTGGTGCCGCCAACGCGCTGGTTGGCTACCGTCACCGGCGTACCTGCGCTGCCGATGGCGGCGTTGTAGGCCGCAGCACCACCAGCGAGGACGATGTTGAGCTTCTGGTCGGCGATGTTCTCGAAATTGCTGCGCAGGTTCAGGATCTGCCCGGTGAGCGGTGCCAGCGCGCCGGCACCGGCGGCGTTGAAGACCACCGCGAGGTCACCGCTGTTGGCTCCCGGGCCGCCGGCGTTGTAGTTGGCGGCGGTGACCCCGCTGCCCGAGAGGCGTGTGTCGCTGATGTTGCCGCCGTTGGCAGCGGTCTGGACGGCGCCGCGCAGCGTCGGACCGGTGGTGCCGCTGTTGCCGATCTGGTAATTGTAGGTGTTGCTGCCAACGCGCATGTTGCCGAGCGTCAACGTCGCGTTCGTCGTATTGCCGCCGGTGACGCCGGCGCCGCTGATCACTTGCTTGACGTCGCCGCCGGCGACGATCTGACCGCCGCCGGCAACACCGGCACGCCGGTTGAAGGCGTTGCCGCTGCCGGCGCCGGCGTTGGTGTAGTCGCTGTTGATCGTCAGGTTGCCGGTACCGAGGTTCAACGCTGCCCCGGCAGCACCCATCACCAAGGTTCCTTGCGTCTTGGCGCCATTGGCCAGGTTCATCGTGCCCGCGCTGTCGACCTGTAGGGTACCGCTGCCCGAGAGCGCAACGCCGACGTTGACCGTGCCGGCCTGGGCACGGACGAGGCCGTTGTTGACCAGTGCCGACTCGGTGAAGCTGATCGTGCCGCCAGCGCCATCGGCAATGATGCTGCCGTTGTTGACCAGCGTCTGCGTGCCGCCGATGTTGAGCTGCTGGCCGATCGTGCCGCTGTGGCCACGCACCGTGACGCCGGCAGCGAAGGTGGTGGTACCGTTGCCGTCGAGGTCGATGCGGTTGCCGCCGCCGGTACTGCCGAGGACGATGCTGCCGCTGCCGGCCAGCGTGCTCGTTCCCTCGAAGCCGAGAATGCCGTTCTGGTTGATGTTGACCGTACCGTTGACCGTCAGGCCGTTGTTCACCCGTTGCCGGCTGTTGCCGACAGTGCTCATGTCCATGACGCCGCTGACCGTGGCCGCATCGACGTAGTTCGCTGCGGTGCTGCTGACGCGCAGGGCGCCGCCATTGGCGCTCTGGATGTCGCCGCCGCTGATGCGCACGCCGGACTGCAGGACAACGCCGTTGTCGGCGAGAATCACCCCGCTGCCACCGTTGCCGACGTCGCTGGCGAGCTGAAGGGTGGCACCGTTGCGCGCCTCGAGCCGGTTGTTGTTGAGCACTGCCGACTGGTCGATGGTGATCGTTCCGCCGGCGACGTCGGCGCTGATCAGACCGTTGTTGACCAGTGTCTGCGTGCCGGGGATATTGATCTGCTGGCCGATGGTGCCGTTCTGGCCGCGAATGGTGATGCCGGAAGCGAATGTGGTCGTGCCGTTGCCGTCGAGGTCGATGCGGTTGCCGCCGCCGGTCGCGCCGAGGACGACGCTACCATTGCCGCCCAGGGTACCGTCGCCTTCGAAGCTGAGAATGCCGTTGTTGTTGATGTTGATGGTACCGTTGAGGACCAGGCCACCGCTGCTGACGCGCTGGCGACTGTTGGCCTCGGTCGCCATGTCCAGGTTGCCGGCAAGGGTGACGCCGGTCAGTCGGTTGGCCGCCGTGCTGGTGACGGTGAACAGTCCGCTGCCACTGGTGTTGATGTTGCCGCTCAGCGTGACGCCCTGCTGGCGGACGGTGCTGCCGCTGCCGGCAACGATCTGACCGCTGGCGCCGCCGGTGACGTTGCTGTTCAGCACCAGCGTGCCGCCGTTGAGCGCGCTCAGAGTGCCATTGTTGGTGACGTCGGAGTCGGTGATGGTGATCGTTCCGCCGGCGACGTCGGCGCTGATGGTGCCGTTGTTGACCAGCGTCTGCGTGCCGCCGATGTTGATCTGCTGGCCGATGGTGCCGTTCTGGCCGCGAATGGTGATGCCGGAAGCGAATGTGGTCGTGCCGTTGCCGTCGAGGTCGATGCGGTTGCCGGCGCCGGTGCCACCGAAAACGACGCTGCCGTTGCCGCCGAAGCTGCTGTCGCCCTCGAAGCTCAGGATGCCGTTGTTGTTGATACTGATGGCGCCGTTGAGGGTCAGTCCGCCACCGACGACGCGCTCGCGACTGTTCGCCACGGTGGTCATGTCGAGGTTGCCGTTGAGCGTCACGGCGTCGAGCCGGTTGGCGGCCGTGCTCGAGACCGTGAACAGTCCGTTGCCACTGGTGTTGATGGTGCCGCCGATGGTCACGCCCTCCTGGCGCACGGTGCTGCCGGTACCAGCGACGATTTGGCCGCCGGCGCCGCCGGTGACGTTGCTGTTGAGCACCAGCGTGCCGCCGTTGACCGCGCTCAGTGTGCCGTTGTTGGTGACGGCGGAGTCCGTGAGGGTGATCGTTCCGCCGCTGACGTCGGCGCTGATGGTGCCGTTGTTGAGCAGGATCTGCGTGCCGCCGATGTTGATGTCCTGACCGATGGTGCCGTTCTGCCCGCGCACCGTGACGCCGTTGGCGATCGTCGTCGTGCCGTTGCCGTCGAGATCGATGCGGTTGCCGCCGCCGGTCGCGCCGAGGACGACGGTACCATTGCCGCCCAGGGTGCCGTCGCCTTCGAAGCTGAGAATACCGTTGTTGTTGATGTTGACGGTGCCGTTGAGGACCAGGCCGCCGGTAGTCACCCGCTGGCGACTGTTGGCCTCGGTCGCCATGTCCAGATTGCCGACAAAGGTGACGCCCGTCAGTCGGTTGGCCGCCGTGCTGGTGACGGTGAACAGTCCGCTGCCACTGGTGTTGATGTTGCCGCTCAGCGTGACGCCCTGCTGGCGGACGGTGCTGCCGCTGCCGGCAACGATCTGACCGCTGGCGCCGCCGGTGACGTTGCTGTTCAGCACCAGCGTGCCGCCGTTGAGCGCGCTCAGAGTGCCATTGTTGGTGACGTCGGAGTCGGTGATGGTGATCGTTCCGCCGGCGACGTCGGCGCTGATGGTGCCGTTGTTGACCAGCGTCTGCGTGCCGGGGATATTGATCTGCTGGCCGATGGTGCCGTTCTGGCCGCGAATGGTGATGCCGGAAGCGAATGTGGTCGTGCCGTTGCCGTCGAGGTCGATGCGGTTGCCGGCGCCCGTGTTGCCGAATACGAGGTTGCCCGTGCCGGCGAGCGAGCTGTTGCCTTCGAAGCTGAGAATGCCGTTCTGGTTGATCTCGATTGTCGTCGGCGCACCGCCGAGGGTCAGCGCACCGCTGACGCGCTGGCGGCTGTTGGCGTTGCTCGCCATGTCCATGCGGCCGTTGAGCGTGCTGTTGTTGAGGAAGTTGCCAGCGTTCGCGAAGACGGTCAGCGCGCCGCTGCCGCTGGTATTGATCGTGCCGCCGGTGATGGTGCTGCCGAACTGGTTGACAACGCTCCCATTGGCAATATTGATCGTGCCGCCGGTGTTGTTGATGTTGTGGCCGGCGCCGACCTGCAGGGCGGCGGTGCTGGCGCCACCGACGTTGATCGTGCCGCTGTTGGCGGTTCCCGTGCCGCCACTCTGCAGGTCGAGCAGGAAGGCGTCGATCTGGAGCGTTCCAGCGTTGTTCATGCTGCGGATCGAGCGGATGTCGTTGACCGTCACCGTCCTGCTGGCAGCGATGTTCGCCGTGTCGGCATTGGGAGCGCTGGGAACGAGGCCGCAATCCCAGTTGCCGGCGACGTTCCAGTTGCCGCTGGCCGGAATCCAGTTGCAATTGGCGGCGAGCGCCTGCTGCGCCGGGAAGGCGAGCAGAATGGCCAAAAGGCTGGGTTTGATGACGAAGCGGGGTGTCTTGGTGGCCATGTTGTTCTCCGTGGGCGGTGGTCGGCAGCGTCGCGGCGCTGTGCCGGTCTCAATGGTTGTGCTCCTGCTGCCCATAAGCAGATTTCATGCCATATCTGGGCGAGTCCATGCCGACCGCGGACCACTGTTGTTAAATAAACGGGATGGATGGCTGCGGTCCAGTTCGAGCAAGCCCGTCGCACAGTTCAGCAGCCGTTTCCGGGACGGCACTGTAAAGGCCAGGAATGATTCATTTGCACCATGCCAGGCCCTAATTTAGGGCCGGCACTGGCGACAGGGCGGCTGCTCATGCACAATGGACCACATGGAGATGGCTGATGCACAGGCGCTGAACAGGGTGATTCTTTCCCTTTATCGGGAAGGTCGTGAGGTGCCACTCGGCCGCTATCGGGCCTGGGCGCTGGAGCAGATCGGCTCTCTGCTCGACTTCGATTCGGCATGCTGGGGAAACGCTTCGGCAGACCCGCCGGCGCTGCATGAGATGCATCTGCACAACTGCGACCGTCGCATCGTCGAGGCGTACGCCGGCTGCAGCGAGAACGACTTCCTGCGTGCCGCGCTGGTCGCCCATCCGGGAACGGCCATCAGTCTCGGCGATCTGGCGACCCGCGAGACTTACCTGCAGAGCAGGCTTTACCGGCAGTTCGGACGTCGTCTCAAGGTCGAGTGGGCGCTCGGGACGCTGCTGATCGAGCGCACGTCATCGCTGTACGAATTCCTCACCCTCTGGCGCCACGATCCTCGAAGGCCGTTCTCCGAGAGCGAGCGCCAGATCAAGGAACTCGTGATGCCGCATCTGGCGGCGACGCACCGCGCAGTCTGGCTCAGGCATTTCCTGCGGTTGCCGGGCCATCTCAGCCAGGCGTGGGCGGTGGTGGACCGACGTGGCTTCCTGCGCGAGGCATCGCCGCCCTTTGTTGCCTGTCTGCGGCGGCACTGGCCCGCCTGGAGCGGCAGCCAGTTGCCCGAAGCGCTCGCTGCCGGCCTGCAGGCGGGCCCTGCTCATGTCGTCGGCGCGTGGCGTTTCGACGTCACCGACTGCGGCGAGTTTCGCTTCGTCCTCATCCGTTCGACCGGCCCGCTGGCGCAACTGTCCGGGCGGGAACGCGAGATTGCCGTGCGCTACGCCAGCGGTGAGACGCACGCGGTGATTGCCAGTGCCCTGGCGCTGTCTCCAGCGACGGTGCGCAATCACATCGCGCACTCGTTTCGCAAGCTCGGCGTCAGCAACAAGGTGGAACTGGCGCTGCGTCTGGAGGCGGCTGTGCAGCGACTGCCTGCGGGAATGGCGGAATAGGTGCGCAGCGGCCGACGCTCTCGTGGCTGGCGCGCGCGGGGGCCATTGCTGCAAGCGAGTGCTCGCGGCAGCGGCCGCCGATCGTGATGGCTCGCCACGCGATCGAAGTCAGCGAAAAGGCGGGTGTGCGCTACCTGCATTTTTCGTCCGCCTGGGTGCAGGGGGCGATGCGCATCCAGCGACCGAACGCCCTCGAGTTGCCTTACACCCGCGAGATGATGGCCGGTCTGCTGCTGCGCGAAGCGCCGTGGCCGCGCAGCGCGCTGCTCGTCGGTCTCGGCGCTGGATCGCTGGCGAAGTTCATCTACCATCAACTGCCGGCGACCCGCGTCACCGTCGTCGAAATCGACCCGCAGGTCGAGATCGTCGCCCGTGCCCACTTCCGGCTGCCGGATGACCCCCGCCGCTTGCACGTGGTCATTGCCGACGGCGCCGACTACATGCTCCAGGGGGACAGCCGATACGACTGCATTCTGGTGGATGGTTTCGATGGCCAGGCTCGCGCCGGCGCTCTCGATACCCTGCCGTTCTACCAGGCGTGCCGCGCGCGCCTGAGCGAGACGGGGCTGCTGGCGGTCAACCTGCTCGGCCGCGAGCGCGGCTTCGCCGCCAGTTCCGAGCGCATCGGCAAGGCTTTCGACGGCCGCTCGCTGGTCTTCCCTTCGTGCGACAGCGGCAACACGATCGCCTTCGCAACGGCCGGCGATGCGGTCGACGTCGCCGGCAGCGAACTCGTCAGCCGCGCCGACGCCTGGCGAGCGGCGAGCGGCCTAGATCTCCTGCCGACGGTTGCCCGCCTGCGCCTCGCAAGCCGGTTGCCGCACGGTCGGCTGCTGCTCTGAGCGCAGCCCGGGAGCGGACAAGGGCGCTATACTTGCGCCCTTGTCCGCTCCCGGGCTGAAACGATACCGGTCTTGCCATGTCCGCAGCCAATTCCCTGCTTCTTGCCGATGCGACAGAGTCTGCTGGTCCGTCGGCGTCCGTTCTGCCGGCCATCTGGTCGGAGCGTCTGGCGACGCAGCTGGCGGTTGGGGAGAAGGTGCTGGCCTGGCTCGAGATCGACCTCGACGGCGAGTTGCGCTTTGCCCGTGGTCTGGTCGTCGTCAGCAGCGAGCGTCTGCTGGCGAGCCCGGCCGGCGAAGAGGGCTGGCGGAGTTGGAGCTACCGACCGGGGCTGCTGCTGTCGCGGCGCGATCATTCCGGCGTCGGTACGCTGGAGTTGTGCGATGCCGCGGGGCAGATCGCACACTGGCGCTATACGCTCGGTGGCGACATCGCCGCCGGCCGGCTGGTCGATCGTTTCCTGCGCCAGCTCGGCTTCCGGGTGACGGGCGAACTGCCGCCGCCGGCGAGCGTTGCCCTCTGCCCGAAGTGTGAGACGCCGCTGCTGGCAGGGCAGGAGGAGTGCCCGGCGTGCAGCAGGGAGATCCACGAGCCGCCGTCGACCTGGACGCTGCTCCGGCTCGGCCGCTTCGCGCGGCCGTACCGCAAGCAGTTGCTCGCGGGCTTCTCTCTTTCCCTGCTGGCCACCGCTGCCACTCTGGTGGCGCCGTACCTGACCATGCCGCTGATGGACAAGGTGCTGATCCCCTATCAGAACGGGCAGCCGATCGACCCCGGACTGGTGCTGCTCTATCTCTCGGGATTGCTCGGATCCTCTCTGGTCGCCTGGGTTCTGGGCTGGGGACGTACCTACATCCTGGCGCTGGTTTCCGAGCGCATCGGTTCCGACCTGCGCACGGCGACCTACGAGCACCTGCTGATGTTGTCGCAGGAGTACTTCGGCGGCAAGCGCACGGGTGACCTGATGGCCCGCATCGGCTCGGAGACCGACCGTATCAACATCTTCCTCTCGCTGCATCTACTCGACTTCGCCACCGACGTCCTGATGATCGCCATGACGACGGCGATTCTGGTGTCGATCGACCCGTGGCTGGCAGCGGTGACGCTGCTGCCGCTGCCGGTCATCGCCTGGCTGATCCACGTCGTTCGCGAGCGGTTGCGTACGGGCTTCGAGCGCGTCGACCGGGTCTGGGCGGAAGTGACCAACGTCCTTGCCGACACCATCCCCGGTATCCGGGTGGTCAAGGCATTTGCCCAGGAGGCGCGCGAAGCGGCGCGGTTTCGTGCCGCCAACGTCCGCAACCTGGATGTCAATGACCGCGTCAACCGCGTCTGGTCGGTATTCTCGCCAACGGTCACCCTGCTGACCGAATTCGGCCTGCTGATCGTCTGGGCCTTCGGCATCTGGCAGATTGCCGGCGACCAGATCACGGTCGGCGTGCTGACGGCCTTCCTCGCCTACATCAGCCGTTTCTACCTGCGCCTCGACTCGATGAGTCGCATCGTTTCGGTGACGCAGAAGGCCGCCGCCGGTGCCAAGCGCATCTTCGACATCCTCGATCATGTCTCGAGCGTTCCCGAGCCGACCCATCCCGTGCACCTGCCGCAGGTTTCCGGGCGCATCGAGCTGCGCAGCGTCGGCTTCCGCTACGGCACGCGCAGCGTCACCCGCGACATCAACATCGTCATCGAGCCCGGCGAGATGGTCGGTCTCGTCGGCCACAGTGGCTCCGGCAAGAGCACGCTGGTGAACCTCATCTGCCGTTTCTACGACGTCAGCGAGGGGGCGATCCTGATCGACGGCGTCGACATCCGCTCGCTGCCGGTCGCCGAGTACCGCCGGCACATCGGACTGGTGCTGCAGGAGCCGTTCCTCTTCTTTGGCACGATCGCCGAGAACATCGCCTATGGCAAGCCCGAGGCGACGCACGCCGAGATCGTGGCAGCCGCCCGTGCGGCACACGCGCACGAGTTCATCCTGCGCCTGCAGCACGGTTACGACTCGCTCGTAGGCGAACGTGGGCAGGCGCTCTCCGGCGGCGAGAGACAGCGGATCTCGATCGCCCGCGCGCTGCTCATCGATCCGCGCATCCTGATCCTCGACGAGGCGACGTCGTCGGTCGACACGACGACCGAGAAGGAGATCCAGAAGGCCCTCGACAACCTGGTCCGGGGCCGGACGACGATCGCCATCGCGCACCGCCTGTCGACGCTGCGCGATGCGAACCGCCTGGTGGTGCTCGACCGCGGCAGCGTCGTCGAGGTCGGCAGCCACGACGAGCTGATGGCCTGCGAGGGGCATTACTACCGCCTCTATCAGGCGCAGGCGCGCAATGTCGACACCGAAGACGAACTGCGGCGACTCGAGCTTGACCCCAAGGACGAGGGAGATCGCGAATGAAGGTCCGCCCGGATTACCAGCTGCGTCGCAATTCCTTTGGCCGGCTCGAGCTGACCGACGCCGATGGCGAAAGCCATGATGGCGTGGTGCCGGTGCGCGCCTTTCCGATCACCGCCCCCGACGACGGCCTCGCCCTGGTCGATCCCTACGGCCACGAACTGGCCTGGATCGACCGCCTCGACAGCCTGCCGGACGACCTGCGGCAGTTGCTCGAGGACGAACTGGCGGGGCGTGAATTCATGCCCGTGATCGAGCGCATCGTCGGTGTCGGCAGCTTTGTGACGCCGAGCACCTGGGAGGTCGAGACCGATCGTGGTCCGACGAGCTTCGTCCTCAAGGGCGAGGAGGACATCCGTCGCCTGGCATCACCGGCTCTCCTGATCGCAGACAGTCACGGCATCCAGTTCCTGATCCGCGACCGCAATGCGCTCGATCAGAACAGCCGACGGATTCTCGACCGCTTCCTGTGAGCCGGCCGATGCCAATCGCCGGCGCCGTGGGTCAGCCGATTGCTTCGTGCCGCGTTAATGCGGCGGTGTCCGACAGATCGTACCGGCGCGACAGTCCGGCGCTCCCGCCTGCCGTTCCTTGCGCGCCAGCGCGCGCCAACCCTTTCGTCCGTGGGCCGAGGTCATGAAAAGCAAAGACATCAAGTTTCTCGAAATCCGCTACCTGCGCGGGCCGAACATCTGGACCTACCGTCCGGTGATCGAAGCGCTGGTCGACATCGGCGATCTGGAGGACTTTCCTTCGAACACGATTCCCGGCTTTCCGGAGCGGCTGGCCGGCTTTCTGCCCTCGCTGGCCGAGCACCGCTGCAGCTACGGCGAGCCGGGCGGCTTCCTGCGGCGGCTGCAGGAAGGCACCTGGCCGGCCCACATCCTCGAGCACGTGACGCTCGAGCTGCAGAATCTGGCCGGCATGCCCGGCGGCTTCGGCAAGGCGAGGGAGACCTCGACGCGCGGCGTGTACAAGGTGGTGGTCCGCGCCTGGCATGAGGAGGTGACGCGCAGTTGCCTGTACGCCGGCCGCGAACTGCTGCTGGCGGCGATCCGCGACGAGGCCTTCGATGTCGCCGGCACCGTCGAGCGCCTTGCCGATCTCGCCGAGCGCCGGCTGCTCGGCCCGAGCACCGGCTGCATCGTCGAGGCGGCAACCGCCAAGGACCGGAGGATACCCTTCATCCGCCTGCTGCCCACGGGCAACCTGGTGCAGCTCGGCTATGGCGCCCGCAGCCGGCGCATCTGGACGGCCG
>ERZ761603.1877-NODE-1877-length-15126-cov-47.064627_pt1 | contig 15126 bp, 6 predicted proteins | sample MGYA00511879_ERZ761603 | MGnify/ENA primary metagenome ERZ761603 (study PRJEB28899, sample SAMN02850040) | bioreactor sludge metagenome | biome: EBPR Sludge; feature: EBPR Bioreactor; material: flocular biomat | place: Australia: Thorneside Wastwater Treatment... | reverse complement strand
TGGTCACATCGTCTTCGTCGATCTCGATGTAGGGATAGGTGTCGGAGCGGGATTGTGGGTCGAGCAGGAGCGCATCGCAAACGACGTTGGACTTGACGCCCTTGGCACCTTTATAGACTTTGAGCAAGCCGCGATAGGAGGCGCGTCCACCGCTCTTGGAGATGGATTTGGATGTGATCTTGCTGGTGGTGTTGGGTGCGAAGTGAACCATCTTCGAACCTGCGTCTTGAATCTGACCGGCATTGGCGAATGCCATTGAAAGCATTTCGCCGTGCGCGCCGGGTTCCATCAAGTAGCAGGAGGGATACTTCATCGTAACCTTCGAGCCGATGTTGGCATCCACCCATTCGTGGGTGCCATTCTCGAAGACTTTGGCGCGCTGGGTCACAAGGTTATAGACGTTGGTCGACCAGTTCTGAATGGTCGAGTAGCGCGAGCGAGCGCCTTTCTTGACGATGATCTCGATCACGCCGGAGTGGAAGGAGTCAGTAGTATATTGAGGAGCAGTACAACCTTCCACGTAGTGGACAGAAGCGCCTTCATCTACAATGATGAGGGTGCGCTCGAACTGACCGACATTGGCAGTGTTGAGGCGGAAGTAGGCTTGCAAGGGCAAATCAACATGCACGCCTTTGGGGACGTACACAAATGAGCCTCCAGACCACACCGCAGAGTTGAGCGCAGCGAATTTGTTATCCTCGATCGGGATCACGGTGCCGAAGTATTCACGGAAAAGGTCAGGGTGCTGACGCAAGCCATCTTCAATGGAAAGGAAGATCACGCCTTTTTCTTCGAGGTGCTTCTGAATAGAGTGATAGACCATCTCCGATTCATATTGCGCACCGAGACCGGCGAGGAACTTCTGCTCGGCTTCGGGCACGCCCAACTTATCGAAGGTGCGCTTGATGTCATCGGGCACATCGTCCCAGGATTTTTCCTGTTTTTCGGTCGGCTTGACGTAGTAGTAGATATCGTCGAGGTTGAGCGATTTAAGTTCAGGTCCCCAGTTGGGCATGGGGCGCTTGAGGAAGTGATCGAGTGCCTTGAGGCGGAATTCGAGCATCCACTGTGGCTCACCCTTCATGCGCGAAATATTTTCAACCACTTCACGGCTCAAGCCTTTTTCAGACTTGAAAGAGTAGTTATCATCGCGGTCGTGAAAACCGTACTTGTACTCGCCGATTTCTTCTAATATTTTTGCATCTTCAGACATGGTATCTCCAGTGAGTAGATATTCGAGATTAGATAATTAGTAAAAAGATTTTCACTCTCTAATATCAAACATCTGCTCTTATGCAGCTTCTTCAGCCGTCTTCTCGCGCAGCCAGTCATAGCCGTGTTCTTCGAGGTGCAGGGCGAGGTCGGGTCCGCCGGATTCGACGACGCGTCCGCCCATCATGACATGCACGAACTGTGGTTTGATGTAGTTCAACAGGCGTTGATAATGCGTGATGACGAGCACCCCAAGTTCGGGTCCAGAAAGAGCGTTGACACCTTCCGAAACGACACGCAGCGCATCAATATCCAGACCGGAGTCGGTCTCGTCCAGGATGGCGAATCTTGGCTTGAGGGTTGCCATTTGCAAAATTTCAGCACGCTTCTTCTCGCCGCCAGAGAACCCGTCGTTGAGGTAGCGACCGGCAAACGTGTGGTCCATCTTGAGCATGTCCATTTTTTCTTTTAACATCTTGCGGAATTCGGGGATGGGCATGCCTTTGTCTTCGGGGTTTTCGGCGCGGCGGCGCGAGTTGATCGCTGAGCGCAGGAAGTTCGCCACAGTCACGCCGGGAATGGCAACCGGATACTGGAACGCGAGAAAAACACCCGCGCGAGAGCGTTCGTCCGGTTCCATTTCGAGGACGTTCTCGCCATCCAAGAGCACTTCTCCGCTGGTGACGGTATAGTTGGGGTGCCCCATCAGCGTATACGCTAGGGTGGACTTACCCGTCCCGTTCGGTCCCATAATGGCATGAATCTCTCCCTGCTTGATAGTGAGGGATAACCCCCTGAGGATCTCTTTATCCTCGATGCTGACATGCAGATCCTTGATCTCTAACTGCGACATTCGTTTCACTCCTACAGTTAAGCCAATGCTGGCTTTTTATTTTTTAGTCGGCGGCATTATAGCAAAGTAGAGGGGATTTGTCAATATTTATGATATTTTTCTAGTATATTCACGTCTCAATTCGATAACTATTTCAGGAACAAATCCCTAAAAAATTGCATTGACATATTAGGGTTTGTATATAAAATTACAATTATGAAAGGTGGAGATTCTTATAGACGGCGGGTATATGGTTAGCAACCTATCGACAGGATTCAGCCTTTTTCTCGAACTTAAGACCCCAATTCTCTTATTGCTTATATCAACTTGGGCAGGTGGGATTATTTCCGTTAAACTCAACTTTCTGGAAGAGCCGGGGCATATTTTCGATTACATTGGGGTATTTTTTACCGGAATTCTAGTTCTAACCGGCACAACTTTCCTTTTATCATTTCTTTCTCTGCTATCTCCAAATCTATTCCACGCTGGTTCCTTTTTTGCCTTAATCATTTCGATAATTTGGATTATCAAATACGGCAAGTTGAGGTTTGATCGTAGAAATTTCGGATACTGGCTTGGGGTTAACCTGATTTTCATTTTGCTATTGCTTATCCGCCTCCCTTATCTAAATAACATCCTCATGCCAGGGTACTCAGATTCGCCAATACACTATCAGATCATCAAGCAAATCCTAATCTCCTCAGATGTGATCCATTCAAATCTTTCCATAAAGAATATCCTTGATACCTATTATCATTTTGGGTTTCATAGCCTGACAGCCTGGCTCTCTGCAACCTCGGATGTATCAATAGACAAAGGCATGTCACTTATCGGCCAAGCCGCACTTGCTCTTGCGCCATTATCCGTGTCTTTTCTTACCTTTACAATAACAAAAAATAAGATCGGCGCTTTCTTTTCCGGCATGTTAGCCGCGTTTGGGTGGATCATGCCCGCATTTGGCATCAATTGGGGGAAATTCCCCGCATTGTTATCCTTGTCCATCCTACCAGCCATGTTAGGTCTCATTTTTCAAGCGCGAAAAGGCAATAAATATCATATTTATCTTTGCGCTTTCCTAATATTAACATTAACCGTTGTTCATACCAGAGTGTTTGTCCTTGTCCTATTGGCATTGGCTGCAATAATTGCAGCCAATGCATTAAGTCTCCCGCCAAGGAACACTTTCACAAGATCATTGATATATTCAATACTTTTTGCAATTTCAATGATGCCGTTGTTAGAAAATTTGGAAACTTTTTACAACAATGTGGCTGTTGGGGCATTTTTACTTATCCTAATGCCGTTTGCTTTCATGAACTTTCCAAATCAGACAACCGCCCTGTTTATTTTTATAACAGGAGTATGGGGCGTGAAATTGTTATCAGAGATTCCTGTAAATCCGATAACATTGCTTGATGCCCAGTTCATCAACCTAACACTTTTCATTCCATTATCGATGTTGGGTGGAGTAGCCCTGGCAGGTGGGCTGAAACACACTCCAAGAAATCTAAAGCCATTTCTATTGTTTACCGTCATCATTGTTACATGCTACAATTCACCATGGCAATCAACATTAAAACCTGATCCATGCTGCGACCTCTACACGAATGATGATAAAGTTGCGTTTGAGTGGATCCAAAGCAGCGCAAAAGAGGAGGATTTGTTCATCATCTCAACCGTCAATTATAAACAACAGCATGGGACAGACGCGGGAACCTGGATTTACGCCCTAACTGAAAAAAATGTAAATAAAAGAGTATTCGATACTAAATGGGATATAAGCACAGGCTTCCCTAATTCGTGCAATTCAGGTACAACCGACATATATATTTATATGGGCGGAAAACAATACAGTTTTCCACGCGAACAATTAATGGGTCTAAATTGGATTGAAATTGTATTCAGTCACGGGAAAGTCAGTATTTTCAAAGTCGTAAAATGCCAATAAAGATAAAGAAGGGACACCATCCATGAAACTGGAAAAATTTGAAATTGTATTCCTAATCATATCGCTTCTGGCTGGAATTGCTGCAATTAGTTCACCAGAAGATCATAGAAAAATTGTGAGAGCAGCTTCTAATAATCAATATCCGTACCCAGATCCTTATCCAGATCCTTATCCAGATCCGGGCAAGCCCAGGCTTTCTATATACCGAACATCTGGCAATCCAGTATCCTCTTCAACTATAACTTTTCAAGTCTTTTTTTCCGAGCCTGTTATTGGCGTTGACGTTAATGATTTTGTACTTTTTACGGCAGGTATTAATGGAGCGTCAATTTTAGAATTATCCCTTGGTAATATAATGGATAATGAATATTACGTTCTTGTTGATACTGGCACAGGGACAGGAACGATCAGACTTGATGTTCCTGTAACAGCAAGCATTAAAGACATGGAAGATAATAATCTAGCTGAATTGCCATATACGAACGGGGAATCATATTATGTTTTCCGTGGATATCCAGATCCAACACCACCAAGTGTTAATTCGATTGATCTGGTTTGGCTGTCTCCCACCTCCGCCTCTAGCGTGGACTTCACCATCACCTTCTCGGAGGATGTCACCGGTGTCTCCACCTCCGCCCCCTTCAACGACTTCCAGTTGGTCACCACCGGGGTCTCCGGCGCTGCCATCACTGCCATTACCCCCGTCTCCGCCTCGGTCTATACCGTCTCGGTCAATACTGGTTCAGGGAATGGCACCATCCGCTTGGATATGCCTGTCACTGCCAGTATCCAGGACCTCAGCAGCAATGCACTGAGTGGTTTACCTTTTACAACTGGCGAGGTGTATTCCATCGACAAGTCAGGCGGTCCCTTACCTTCTTCGCCCACCTTTGGGGATGTGCCCATGAACCATCCCTATTGGTCTGACATCGAGATCCTCTACGCCAATGGTCTCACCGCTGGATGCTCCACTGAGTCTCTGCTCTTCTGCCCTGAACAAACCATGAACCGCGCCCAGTCGGCCGTCTTCATGGTACGCAGCAACTTCGGCAACTCCTACTCGCCGCCGCCTGCCCCCTGGACGACCTTCGGTGACAACTTCGCTCCGGGTCCCTGGGCGCAACCTTGGGCTCAGGGTATGTTCGATGCCGGGCTCACTGCTGGTTGCTCTACGTCTCCCCGATTGTTCTGCCCCTGGGAAGAGATGCCGCGCTTCCAGGCGGCAGTGTTCGGTCTGCGCATGAAATACGGTATTTCCTATCCGCCTCCATCTGGAACGGGCACGGTCTTTGCCGATGTCAATGGTTCGGAGTGGTATGCCGGTTGGGTGGAGAAAGCCTATGCCGAAGGCATGCTGCCTGCCTGTGGTTCCTCCGGCGGCAAGCCGCTCTTCTGCCCCAACGATCTTGTCAGCCGCGGGCTGGGTGCCTACATGATCGTACGTGCCAAGAATCTTTCCATGCCGTAGGGAATATTCCGTCCTCCCAAAGCCCTCCACCGTTAGCAGGGGCTTTGGGAATTATTTCTTCCAGAGAATTATCAGAAAATATTCCTGACAATCCTCCTTGACGCGGTAAACATAAAACTGGGAGGCACTAATGAATATGAGCCCTAGAAAATTCACCAGCATTTTCATCCTCTTCGCGATGCTTGGTTCAGTTTTTTCTTCCTATGAGGTGAAGGCTGGGCGCCAGCCTTCACCGCTCCTCACCAGCGGGGATCTCTTATGGGCAAACGGTTTTGGCGGAACAGGAAGCGACTCCAGCCTTTCCATTGCGACAGACTCAAGCGGAAACTCTTACACAACAGGGTACTTTCAGCAGACAGTGGACTTCAACCCAAGTACTGGGACAACCAACCTAACCAGCAATGGGGATCGCGATATCTTTATTTCCAAGTTCGATGAGAATGGTTCTTTCATCTGGGCAAGGCAGTTTGGTAATACAGGCTTTGATATTGGTAAAGAAATAATACTGGACGCCTCTAATAACATATATTTAACAGGATACTTTGAAGGGACTGTCGATTTTGACCCTGGGGTAGGCACATTCAACATGTCGAGCAGTGGGGAAAACGACGCATTCCTCCTAAAACTAGACAGCAATGGAAATTTCATATGGGCAAAAAAATTTGGCGGTGCATCATATGACGAGGGCGAAGGTGTCGCCGTGGATGTCAACGGCAATATATACCTACTGATAGAATTCTGGGGGACCTCAGATTTCAACCCGGGTTCGGGGGCATTTAACCTGACTAGTAACGGGTATGGTGATATAGCTGTTGTTAAATTAGATCCGTCGGGAAATTTTGTGTGGGCAAAAAGATTTGGCGGGACAGACGACGACTATGGGAATAGTTTTGCAATCAGCGAATCTGGAAACATCTATATCACCGGGAATTTTAATGGCACAGTGGATTTCAACCCCAATGCGGGATCTTTTTATTTGACCAGCATTTTTTTCGACATGTTCATCTCTGTATTGGATGAAAATGGCGACTTCTTGTGGGCAATTAACATTGGCGGAAGCGGCATTGACGATGGTACAGCTATCGCTCTGGATGATGTCGGGAATATTTATGTGGCGGGGGTATTTCAAAACACAGTCGATTTCGATCCAGATACCATTATGGAGTTTGAGTTAACGAGTGCTGGAGAGTGGGACGCATACATACTAAAGTTAAACAATGCCGGAGTTTTGACTTGGGCGATGTCCATGGGTGGCTCAGGGGAGGATTTCGTAACCGATATTGACATCTACGAAAACAAAAATATCTACCTGTCAGGTTCTTTCGAAGATACTTTTTATTTTGATTCAAAAAGTGAAACAATAAATCTTACTAGCGCCGGACTTAGCGATGCATTTCTCTTAAGGCTTGACGACGCTGGCAATTTAGTTTGGGGAAAAAATATGGGCGGGGCAATGGATGATTTTCCATATGGGATTGATGTGGATGGAAAGAACAACATATTTATCACAGGCGATTTCAAAGGTATTGCCGATTTTGATCCCGGCACAGGAACAACGTTCCTGACCAGTAACGGCGAGAGAGATGTTTTCGTATCAAAGATCGAAGGACCCATCTCGCACACAGTAACAAACACAAGCGATAACGGGGTTGGTTCTCTCAGATATGCAATAGAAACCTCTTTACCGGGAGATATCATCACCTTTGCTCCATCTCTTGCCGGACAAACGATTCGACTTCAATCAACCTTGACAATAGGTAAAAACATCGCAATTGACGCTTCTGACTTTTCGGAAAAAATTATCCTTAGCGGCGACTCGGACAATGATGGCGATGGCGATATTCTGATTTTAAATATTTTAGCTAACTGGAATGTAACAATTAAAAATGTAAAATTTACAAAGGGACAGACAAACACCTCAACAAATGCGGGGGCGATTGCAAACCTTGGCAATTTAAGTATTTATGATTCTGAATTTAATTCCAACCATGGCGAACAAGGAGGAGCCATTCGCAATTCCGGTCAACTACTTGTTGAAAACAGTAGTTTTACAAATAACGCTGGAGTAGAAGGTGGAGCAATCCTAAACAACATAAATGCACAAGCAGAAATTAGAAGCTCTACTTTTTCGACCAACCAAGCAAACAATTCTAATGGGCTGCTCGGCGGAGGCGGGGCGATTGTGAATATTGGATTTGCCGAAATAGAAGACTCAGAGTTTACAAATAATACTGCCGATTATAGCGGAGGAGGTATTGTTAACTCTTTGGCAGGAACGTTAACTATTTCAGGCAGCACCTTTACAGACAATGAATCAATTGAACTTGGAGGAGCCATTCATAATTTCGAGGGGCATATCGAGGTCGATCAAAGCACATTCATCAATAACGGTACGGCTGAAGGCGGCGCCATCCTCAATGACCTTGATGGTACGGTTGTAATAACAAATTCGATCTTTAGACAAAATACCGCAACAATTGACGCTGGGGCGCTCGGTAATATAGGAACAATCACAGTCACTGGCAGCGAATTCAGTCAAAACTCAGCAACCTTGGACGCAGGAGGAGCAATCTTAAACGGGATAGGCGGAACTGCTGTAATTGCCAACAGTACCATATCAGGAAACTCCTCAGTTGATGGAGGCGGTGTTGCCATGAGAGATCCAGATACAATCACAACGCTTATCAATGTCACAATTTCCAACAACACGGGTGGCGGTCTATATATCAAGGATGGCATTGCCCACATCACAAATAGCATAATTGCAAATAACAGCGGAAATCCAGACTGCTACATGGATGACGGAAGTATCACCACAAACGTGAAAAATATCATCCTGGTAAACGGTTCAGGATCGACCAGCTGTGGGACCCCATTCATTGGAATAGACCCCCTGATCGATTCGCTGTCTTTAAATGGCGGAGTCACTCAGACCATGGCATTATTGCCAGGTTCACCCGCCATCAATGCGGGCGATGATGCTGCTTGCAATGCTCTTCCTGTTGACGGCATTGACCAACGCGGAATAACTCGTCCACAGGGAAGTCATTGCGATATAGGAGCGTACGAATACCAAGAGCTGAACGCCCCTCTTGTTACTTCCATCATCCGTGCTTCTGGCAATCCCACCGCTGCCTCTAGTGTGGACTTCACCATCACCTTCTCGGAGGACGTCACTGGTGTCTCCACCTCCGCCCCCTTCAACGACTTCCAGTTGGTCACCACCGGGGTCTCCGGCGCTGCCATCACTGCCATTACCCCCGTCTCCGCCTCGGTCTATACCGTCTCGGTCAATACTGGTTCAGGGAATGGCACCATCCGCTTGGATATGCCTGTCACTGCCAGTATCCAGGACCTCAGCAGCAATGCACTGAGTGGTTTACCTTTTACAACTGGCGAGGTGTATTCCATCGACAAGTCAGGCGGTCCCTTACCTTCTTCGCCCACCTTTGGGGATGTGCCCATGAACCATCCCTATTGGTCTGACATCGAGATCCTCTACGCCAATGGTCTCACCGCTGGATGCTCCACTGAGTCTCTGCTCTTCTGCCCTGAACAAACCATGAACCGCGCCCAGTCGGCCGTCTTCATGGTACGCAGCAACTTCGGCAACTCCTACTCGCCGCCGCCTGCCCCCTGGACGACCTTCGGTGACAACTTCGCTCCGGGTCCCTGGGCGCAACCTTGGGCTCAGGGTATGTTCGATGCCGGGCTCACTGCTGGTTGCTCTACGTCTCCCCGATTGTTCTGCCCCTGGGAAGAGATGCCGCGCTTCCAGGCGGCAGTGTTCGGTCTGCGCATGAAATACGGTATTTCCTATCCGCCTCCATCTGGAACGGGCACGGTCTTTGCCGATGTCAATGGTTCGGAGTGGTATGCCGGTTGGGTGGAGCAAGCCTATGCCGAAGGCATGCTGCCTGCCTGCGGTTCCTCCAGCGGCAAACCGCTCTTTTGCCCCAACGATCTCGTCAGCCGCGGGCTGGCTGCCTACATGATCGTCAGAGCCAAAAGCCTGACGATGCCGTAATCCATTAGATTTCAAAGAATCTGAGCGGGAATTTAAATTCCCGCTCAGATTCTTTTGTTTCATTTAGAAAAGCGATACAATGAGATCGCGCGAGTGAGACACCTTGTATATCTCAGCAAAACTGTTCGTTCTGGTCTTAGAACCTGCTATACACTTTAGTTAAATATGAGCAATTATTTTGACGGAAGATTGTAGTATCAAGATGGAAAAAGCCAGAAAGTGAAGGCTTTGAAACGTTTCCGTTAATTATTAAGGATAGGCAAGCGCCCTTTCGTCATCCGTTACATCACTCGGGCATGGTTTTTGGGTCGTTCCCTGAGTTTATCGTCCCAAAAAGTGAGTAACAGACTCTAGCTCCCCAATGCGATCACAATTCTTTCGACAATATCAGACACCGGATCACCGTTCCAAGGGTTGGTTATAGCAGTTTCCGATGGGGTCGTGTCGGTTTTCCCCGCCACCCGTTGACGGGCTTCTTCTGAAATTCCAGGGTGATGTAGCACATAGGCGATCAGATGTTGACCAATCTCCGCCCGACCATCCGAGGAGAGCAAGAGTCCGATTGCTGCGAGAATATCAAGCGTAAGTTGGGTATCGCCAACGCGATTGGCTATTTCAAGCGCAGGTCGGAAGTAAGTCCGGGCTTCTTTTCGCTTCCCTGTAAGCATTGCCACGTCGCCCAAACCGGCAAGAGCCACTGCCTCTCCGCGTTGGTCGTTAATCTTGCGTTTTAGCACCAGGCTTTCGTTCAGCAGTTTTTCAGCCAGCGGATAATCGCCCAGCCTGCCTGCCAGTTTTCCGGCATTTGCCAGAGTGGTCGCGGCACCATGAATATGATCCTGCGCCTTGAATATCTCGCTGCTTTGAAGATAATACTGTTGAGCACCTGAAAAATCTTCGAGGATCTGGAGCAGGTTGCCCAGGTTGTTCATCACCATGGCAGCGCCAATTTCATCTTCATTGGTTTGATACGCTTTCACAGCACGCTCAAAATAATCACGACACTGGTCGTTTTTGCCCTGTGCCTTGGCACAACTGCCAAGAAAGTTCAATGAGAAGGCAACACCGTCCAAATTTTCTGTCTGCTGCGAAAGTTGCAGGCTTTGTTCAGCAAGTTCTGATGCGCGCTGATAATCGCCGCCATAATAGCTGGTTATGGCAAGCGAATCCAGCGCACGGGAGCGGCGGGATGGGTCATCTACATGCTCCAAATACGACAAAGCCTGTTGCGAGCCAATGCGCGCGCTTTCCAGTTGACCGATCTGTGTGTGCATACGTGCTTTGCGACCCAACAAATCACACAACAACCCATTTGTACCGGGATGTTTTTTCTCGATCAACAGTTCAATGGCATGCCCAAACAGATCAACACCCTCCTGGAACCAGCTCTCCATGCTGAAAAAACCATGCAGGACACTGGCTGTCTGTTCGAGTTCATTTAACATGCCAGAGACGGCGGCGGTTTCCCAAGCAAGGCGGATGTTATCCCTCTCGGGGCGGATGAGCGTACGCTGTTGAGGTGATTCGCCGTCGCCGAGGTCAGATAAAAATTTCAGATAGTACAAGGCTTGGTTCGCAGATAAAGTCTCAAGGTCCAGCCCTGAAGCGGATAGTTTTTCCGCAGCAAATTGATGGAGGATGGGATGAATGTCGTAGCGTTCATCTGGTTGACGTTGGACGAGAGATTTGTCCACCAGCGACGAGAGCGCGATCTCCACTCCAATGGCGTTTCCATGCACAACCGATTTCGCCGCTTCGATTGTAAATCCGCCGCGAAAGATCGTGAGCTGGGTATAAACGATCTGTTCATCTGAGGTAAGCAGCGACCAGGATCGTTCGAACACGGTACGCAAACTGCGATGACCGGCTGAAACATCTTTGTATGGACTGGCGAGAAAATCCAGATCGCTTTCGATTTGTGCGGCAATTTGTGTACTGGGGTAATTTCGAATCCAGGAGGAAGCTAGTTCAATGGCGAGCGGCATGCCCTCCACCAAACGACAAATACGGGCAACTGCCTGACGTTCATTTTTATCGAGGCGGTAATTTCGTTGGATGCGCCGCGCACCTTGAAGGAATAATGCAATGGCGCTGAAGCCTTCATCGGCGTCGTTATCTTCATTCGGCACGTCCAACCCGGAGACATCGAAAACAACTTCTTCGTATAAATTCACCCGTTCGCGAGATGTGACGAGAATTTTGAGATTCGGTGCGCCGCGCAGCATATCTACAATAAGGGCAATCCCACTGCCAGATTCATCAAAAAGGTGTTCAAGGTTATCCAAAACCAACAAGGTTTCTTTATCCTTTAAATGGTCGAGCAACTGCTTTTGCAGCGCGTCCTGCCCTTTGAACGAAAAACCGATGGCGTCCGCGATACGGGCTAGGATTTCCTGCGGCGATTCAATGGTTGCCAATGGAACAAACCCCACTCCGTTCAGAAAACGACCCGGTTTCTGCTCGACAAATGAACGAGCCGCTTCAACTGCCAAACGGGTTTTGCCAATCCCACCTGGTCCAACGATCGTGACCAAACGCGCTTCCCGCGAGATCAACAAATTCGCAAGTTCATCCAATTCCTGTTGACGCCCAAGGAAACCTGCTGAATATTTAGGCAGATTGGTTTTAGGCGGAAAATCCGTCTGTTGGAATTTTTGAAACAGATCGGTCGTTGTGGGGGACGGCGCAACCCCCAGATCTTTTTGAAGTTTTTCCTTCAGCGTTTGGTAGCACTTCAACGCATCGCTTCGCTGCCCGGCACGCAAGAGCGTCCACATTTGAGTGCGGCAGGCATCTTCGTCATATGGATCGAGACGTTGCCAGCGTGAGGCAGTGAGACTGCCTTCGGCATACTGACCGCTCTCCAGATAGTATCCCGACAGGAGGCGATAGCCATCGCGAGCCAGACGCTTCAATCGTTCGCGCTGGAGCAGGGTCCACTCCTCAAAGCCTTGTCCATCCCGAAGGTGAAAGCCCTCTAAAAAATCACCGCGATACAGGTCCAGTGCAGACCGAAGTTTCTCTGCCGAGACGGCGTCTGCTGGGATCGCTCCCCGGTCTGGCAAGCCCATTCCCTTTAGTTGATCTTCAAACTCATTCACATCGATCCAAAATTCACTGGCCGCATTGAACTCCAGCGCATCACGTGAGATGAGCAAGTAATCATCCAACTCACGCCGCAAGGAGGTCAGAATGGTGCGCAGATTTGTGAGTCCCTGTGTGGATGTACGGTCCGCCCAAAGTAGTTCCGCTAAGGTTTCGCGTGTAAAAGATCGCTTGTTACACGCAAGATAGACAAAAAGCGCCTCTGCGGTGCGTGAAGGCAGCCCCGCCACTACCTTTTTCCCTTTTTGGATTGAAACCTCACCCAACAGATTAATTTTCAGTTTGAGGGCCATTTTTCTGAGCGTTTTCTAAGCGGACGATGAATATAGTTGACGAAAACTATCTTTTTTGTGAAGCACAGAGATTCACTCCATGTAACACGAGAATTATAGCATTGCATGTCCCAAAAGGCTGACCGGAAATGTTTATTAACAAGTTAATAAGGAGAAGACAAGATGAATACCAACTTTAACCGTGACATCCAAGCCATCCATCATGCAACCCGCTACCTCTTGCGGACGATCACCCTGATCGTTTGCATCGTCCTGCTATTTGCAGCCGTTCAGGGAGTGACCGATTCGATTATTCGTATCGCGAGCGAACAACCGCAAGAAGTCGCCTGGCAGAGCAGCGGCACACCACTCGAAGTGGATGAGACCAGTTTATTCTTCCCTGCAAACGCAGAGGCGAATCCATAGACCCGGTAATATGCTGATCATTTTTCCACCCTCGGAATGCAAATGAACCCTTCCCTTAACCACCCATCCCCGCAAACTCATAACTCCGAACCCCAGCTGCGCCGATACCACTCATTTCTGTTGCGCATTTGGCGTGAGGACGAGTCCACATCCTGGCGAATCCAGATCGAAAATCCGCACACCGAAGAAGTGATCGGATTTCCGTCTTTGTCAAAACTGAAGATTTTTCTGGATGAGCAATTCCCGGTAAAAGGAGGAGACGGCGCAGTTATTTAGTGGATGATTTCGTTTCGTTTTTTTCGATAGACCAAATCAATTTGAGGAGATTTTTTATGTTACAGAATGCGTTTCGCAAGCTCGGTATATTCCTGTTTGTTCTGGTTTTGGCTTTCAGCGCAACCGGCGCCCACCCTACCCCGGTGCGAGCAGCTGGAGTCATTTATGTTGACACAAACGCTTCAGGCGCGAATAACGGCAGCAGTTGGGATGATGCCTACCTCACCCTTCAGGATGCTCTTGCAGCCGCCGCGAGCGGCGACCAGATCTGGGTGGCTGCGGGCGTGTATTACCCCGATGCAGGCGTTGGACAAACGAATGACGACCGTATGTCTACTTTCCAACTTATTGACGGCGTGGAGATCTATGGCGGGTTTGCAGGCACCGAGTCGCTGCTGAGCCAGCGGAATATTTCTGTCAATATCACCATCTTAAGCGGTGATATTGATCAAAACGACAACAATGCTGACGCTGATTTCACCGCGGAAACCACAGGAGATATTATCGGAAGCAACGCGTACCACGTTGTGCGCGGCGGCGATGCAACCGCTACTACCATCCTGGATGGTTTCACGATCACAGCCGGGAATGCGGATGGGACTACGTTCGACACACAAAATGGCGGCGGACTTTTTAATTGGAATACCAATCCAACCGTGCAAAATGTGATCTTCAGTGGAAACAACGCAGAAGAAACAAACTTCGGGTACGGCGGTGGGGTCTACAATTACCTCATTACAAACCCAGCTCAATTCACCAATGTCACTTTTACCGGTAACAATGCCTATGCAGGCGGCGGCATGGCAGGAGACTCGGATATAGTCATCACAGGCGCGACTTTTATCAATAACACTGCCGCCAATACCGGCGGCGGGTTGGAGGTTTCATTCGGCAGCGGCAGGACGCTGACCGACGTTATCTTCACCAACAACACAGCAGTTGGGGGCGGCGCCATGAGTATCCAGTTTACCAGTCCGACATTGACGAATGTCACCTTTAGCAACAATACAGCCGATAGTGCCGGTGCGGTTCTTATCTCTCAAGGCAATCCGGAATTAATAAATGTTACCTTCGATAACAATACAGCAACCGATTTCTACGGCGGAGCTGTTCAACTCACCCAAAGCGCCCCTACCTTTCGAAATGTCACGTTCTCTAACAACAGTGCTACCATCAGCGGCGGCGGGCTCTTCAGTTCCACTTCCAGCGACCCGACTCTGGTAAATGTAACGTTTACAAACAATAGCGCTGTAAACCAAGGTGGTGGAATGTACACCGGCGGAGGTGGCGATGCTACCCTGACAAACGTGACCTTCAGCAACAATAGTGCTAACCTTAATGGTGGCGGTTTGTACGCACTGAATGGATTGATCACCCTCCAAAATACCATCATTGCTAATAGCACAAATGGCGGAGATTGCTATGTCGAAATCGCTACGATTGATGGCGCCGGGCATAACTTGATCGAATCCACTGGAACGGGTGCCTGCAATTTGGTCAATGGTGTGAATGGCAACATCATCGGCTCAGACCCGAACTTGGGCTCGCTCACCGGTTCCC
>ERZ761603.1873-NODE-1873-length-15136-cov-10.531729_pt1 | contig 15136 bp, 13 predicted proteins | sample MGYA00511879_ERZ761603 | MGnify/ENA primary metagenome ERZ761603 (study PRJEB28899, sample SAMN02850040) | bioreactor sludge metagenome | biome: EBPR Sludge; feature: EBPR Bioreactor; material: flocular biomat | place: Australia: Thorneside Wastwater Treatment... | reverse complement strand
TCTTCAAGGGCAACCACCTGTTCCGGCAATGGACCAGTGCTGACGCGATCATCGACTATCTGGTGTTCGCCAAGAACTACATCGCCGAATGCGAGGAGCGCCACGGCGAAGACGCCGTCGAGCGGGTCATCGACGCCTGTCACGCCTTGATGAACCTGGGAGTGGATCGTTACAAGCGCTCGCCACCGCTGTCGATGGCCAAGGAACGCCTGCGCCAGAAAGACCGGGAAACCTATCTGCAGACCCAGGTCAACGACCTCTGGCGCACGCTACCGCAACGGGAAGCCATGGCAACCCTGGAAGAAGAACGACGCTTCCCTGCCGAGCCGGAGGAAAATCTCCTTTATTTCGTCGAAAAACACGCCCCCTTGCTGGAACCCTGGCAGCGGGAGGTGGTGCGTATCGTGCGCAAGATCAGCCAGTACTTCTATCCCCAAAGACAGACGCAGGTGATGAATGAGGGCTGGGCCTGCTTCTGGCACTACACGCTGCTCAACACGCTCTACGACGAAGGCCGGCTCACCGACGGCTTCATGCTCGAATTCCTGCAGTCGCACACCAACGTCGTCTACCAGCCGCCCTACAACAGCCCATGGTACTCAGGGATCAACCCCTATGCTCTGGGCTTCGCGATGTGGCAGGACCTGCGCCGGATCTGTGCCACGCCGAGCGACGAAGACCGCGAGTGGTTTCCCGAAATCGCTGGCTCAGACTGGCGTGAAACCTTTGATTTTGCGATGCGGAACTTCAAGGATGAGAGCTTCGTCGCGCAATACCTGTCACCTCGCCTGATGCGCGAGTTCCACCTGTTTGCGGTGGTAGATGACGACCGCCGCTCGAAGCTGGGGGTCAAGGCGATCCACAACGAATCCGGCTATCGCGAACTGCGGGGGAAGCTCGCCGAGCAGTACAACCTGGGCAGCAGCGACCCCAACATCCAGATCTGGAATGTCGACCGGCGCGGGGACCGTTCGCTGACCCTGCGCTACTTTGTTCATCAGCGGCGTCCGCTCGCCCCCAGTACCGAAGTCGTTCTTGACCACCTGGCCTACTTGTGGGGCTTCACGGTACGCCTCGAACAACAGACCGCCGACGGCACGGTCAGTCTGCTCGCGGAAAGGAAGTCCGAAAAACGCCGGCGCGCAAGCTGATCCGCCGCACGCCGCGGACGATCACAGCCGCAGGCTGAGATCCATCACCTCCGGATCGTCAGTCATGCCAACGGTGAAGCCGAGCGCATCCAGCAGCCCCAGCATGCTCTCGTTGTCGCTGAGCACCTGACCGACGATGCGCTGGAGGCCGCGTCTGCGTGCGGCCTCCAGCAACTGCCGGGTGAGCCGCGAGCCAATACCCTGGCCGGCGTAGGCGTCGGCGACGGCGACCCCCAGCTCGCCCGTGACTTCGTCTGCGAGAACGCTGTAATCGGCCTCGGCTACGATCTCGTCCTCGTCGTCAGCGTTCCGGACCAGCGCCACCAGCAGCATGTCTCGGTCATAATCAGTCTGCGTCCGCGTCGCCAGCTGGCGCTGCGTCAGTTCGTTGACACTGCCGAAAAAGCGCGAATAGCGCGCCTGGGTGGACAGACCGCGGATAAATCTCTGAAACGCCGTCGCGTCCTCCGGGCGGATTGGCCGAATCGAGCACGGCGCGCCGCTGCGCGTGGTGAACTCCACCTCGAGTGCCAGCGGGTAGGGACAGATCGCCATGTGCCCATAGCGCCAACTGGGGGCTTTCGGGCTGACCGTGATGCTGACGCCGGCCGCGAACAACTCGCGCCCGTCGCCGGCCAGCGGGTCGATCTCGAGAACGTCAATGCACGGGAGTTCACAAGCGATCTCGGAAACGCGCTGCATGATCTGGCTCAGGATGGGCGGTGAGATCGCGGGCCCCGCCCGGCAGGCTTCGAAGAGCCGCAATACGGCCGGCTGACGCAAGAGATCAATGATCAGACGGTGGCTGAGCGGTGGCAAGGCAACCGCCGCGCCACCGCCGACGTCAGCAGCCAGGCCACCCTCGCCAACGAAGATCACCGGGCCAAACCCCGGGTCGTTGCGGAGCACCACGCGGACCGCGCGCAAGCCACCGGCCGCCGCCCGACTGCTGCCAATGGTCGGGATGCGAAAAGCGGTCAGGACGCCGGCGGCTTCCTCAGGCTCAAGAACGGAGCGTCCTTCGGCCAGCGTCTGGTCCACGATGCTCCTCGCGGTCGCGACGTCCGCCGCCCGCTGGGACGACTGCGCCGGTGGTGTCTCGAGCAGCAATTCCTGGTGCCGCACGAAATGTGCCATGAACGAAAAAGCCAACACCGCACTTTCGGGCGTGCGAAACGTCGGAATGCCGGCTGCCGATAGCCATTGCCGCGCTTCGCGCACCGACCCTTCGCCGATCACGCAGGCGAGCAAGGGTTTGCTCGCCGCAAGACCCCGTTCGGCAATCAAGCGCGCCACCTCCAGCGGATCGAAGAAAGAACTCGGCGACACCAACACCAGGGTGCCATCGACCGCCTCGTCGGCCAGGCAGATTTCAATCGCCAGTCGGAAACGCCGGGGATCGGCGTCAAACAGAAGGTCGACGGGATTGCTGATCGACCAGGAAGCCGGCAACTGCTCAACCAGCGTAGCCACCGAGTCCTCACCCAGGCGCGCCAGATGAATCCCGCGTTCGGCGGCCATATCAGCGGCGACCACACACGGTCCGCCCCCATTGGCGACGATCGCCAGGCGCGTCGCGCGCGGCATGCGCGGCGAAATCAGTGCCCGTGCGGCGGAGAATAGCTCGCTGATCGAATCCACGCGCAGCGCACCCGCGCGTCGCAGTGCCGCGTCAAAAACGGTGTCATCGCCGACGGCGACCCGGTTATGCGCTTCTGCGACGCGCGCCGACAGCGTATGACGCCCACTCTTGACGACGACGACCGGCTTGACTCTCGCCGCCGCGCGCAAGGCACTCATGAATCGTCGCCGATCGCGCACCCCTTCCAGGTAAAGCAGGATGCTCCGTGTTTCGGGGTCTCCCGCCAGAAAGTCCAGAATTTCCGGCAGGTCGAGATCACAGCCGTTGCCCGGGGCAAACACGGCCGACAAGGCCACATCCTCGGCGAACACCCAGTCAAGAATTCCGGCGCACACGGTTCCGGACTGAGAAACCAGGGCCAGCTTGCCGGCCGGCACGGTACGCCGCAACGGGATCGCGTTGACACCCTGGCACGGGCGTACGAAACCCACTGCACGCGGACCAAAGAGGCGAATCCGCTGACGTAGCGCAATCGCCTTCAACTCGGCCTCACGCTGCAGACCCGCAGCGCCGGTCTCGGAAAAGCCTGCGGAGTAAACGACCGCTGCCTTTACGCCACGGGTGCCGCACTGCTCGAGAATCTCGCCAACGGCTGCCGCCGGCGACGCGATCAGCGCCAAGTCGACGGGTTTGCCAACATCGACAAGCGAGGCGTAACACCGGTGTTCGCCGATCTGCCGGTACTTCGGATTGACCAAGTGCAAGGCTCCCTGGTAGCCCCCATTCGTCAGGTTTTCAGTAAGAATGCCGCCGAGACTGTAGCGCTCCGGACTCGCACCGCAGACGACGATCGACGAGGGCCTGACGAGCACTTCCAGCGGTGATCGGCTATGGCTCATGGTTCAGCGACGGCATCGGAGCCAGGAGGATGCTGCGGGGACAGCGCTGTCAGAGAATCCATCGACCCGATCGCGACCCGACAGCCACCAAACGCCCATACCGTTGCGCCGCCAGGGGTTGGGGTGCAGCAGCCAGCATCCGGTTCGAACAGCAGCGATCACGACAACGCTCTCTCAGGCGCGCCGCAAGGCGCTAACCGGTTTCGCCAATGACGACTTGCGGATCAAAACCGATCCTGACCGCGCCCCAACGCCTGCCATTGACCACGATGGGCATCGACAGGTCACCCAAGACCTCTCCGGTATCGCGCAGGTAGGTTTGAAACAGGCTCGGTTCGGCGTTCTCCGCGATTCTCCTGGCTACCGGGTCGTCATAAATGCGCTTATGTCGCGTAGTGAGCAGATCCTTGGCATAGTCGCCGGTCGGCGCCTGAGCGAACTTGCTGTTGTGAGCCGGAGCATAGCCCTTGCCGTCGAGTGCCACGGCGTAGACGAGGCGCGAACCAGCCGCCAGGGCAGCATCACCTTCCGCCTGCAGCGTCTTCTCGCACAAATCGTCGTAGCTCGTTTTGTAGCGCTTTGGATTCGAAGCGGGAATCAACTGGTAGTTCTGATCAAAGACATTGACGCCTTCCGACGACAGTTTCTCGAAATAGGCAGCCACCTTGTTCCTGAAAGCCTCGGTGATCTCGACGATGCGGTCGAACTCGCTGCCACCGGTTCGCAGTTGGGCGAGCGTTCCCTGGACGCGTTCGGTCGCCTCACGCTGCTCGCCGGCGTAGCTTTCAGAGGTCTTCACCTGATCGACGATGTGGCTGCTCGCGTCCTGAATCTGCTCGGCGATCTGGTGCACCGCTTCGTTGCAACTCCTGAGCGACTCGATCGCGACCGTGATTTCGGCGATCTTGGCGGTAGCATCCTTGAGGTCGACGACCATGCGCTCGAAATTCACCGCCGACTCCTCGACGACCGAGCGCGAGCGGTCAACGCTGTCGGCGATCAGCGAAGAATCGTGGTCGGTGTGTTTGACCAGCGCCGTCATCTCGGAGATGTTCTCGGAAATCGTGTTCGACGCCGCCTTGACGCTCTGCGACAGCTTTCGCACTTCGTCGGCGACGACGGCAAAACCCCGCCCGTGTTCGCCTGCGCGCGCGGCCTCGATCGCCGCGTTCAGCGCCAGGAGGTTGGTCTGGTCCGAGAAGTCGTTGATCAGTTGCGAGATCTCGGCGATGTGTGAGGCGCTCTTGTCGAGCGATTTGACGGTTTCGCGAAAACCGTGCAAGCGGCTACTGACACTGACGATCTCGTCGGTGAGTTTGCGCATTTCCTGCAGCGCGCGCTCGGCGACCTCGAGATTGGCTGACGCGGTCGCGGCGATCGACGCCGAGTTGCTGAGCACGCTGTTGGCTGCGCCACTCGCTTCCTGAGATCTGGAAAAGATCTCTTTCGAGAGCTTGCCCTGCGTCGTCGCTCCGCTCAGCGCGTTCTTGGCGATCACGTCCATCTTCGCCGCGCCGACCGCCGCCTGTGCACTCATTCCCCGCGCCCGGAGCAGGATGCGCCGGAACATCGCCAGCAACTGGTTGACCTGGGTGACCACGGGATCGTCACCGCTCAGACGCTGCGAAAGCGGCGCGCTGCCATCCTGAACGCGGCGCAACTCGGCGGTGAGCAGGCTCGCCCCGGATCCCATGCCTGTCCCCCCGTCGCGCTGCAGCCAGAACGCCAGGCCCACGACCAACAAGGCACCGCCGGCAGCGGCAATCAACGCCGTCATGCTGGCGCTGCCGGCAGCGAACACGATCAGTCCTGCCTGCAAGACAGCGGCGAGAACGACCGCCGTGAGTTTGATAGCCATCAGCAACTCCTCCTCCTTGACGCGCCGGCCAGGCACCCGGTAAATGCACCCGGCATCACGACCGACAGCGAACAAGCTATCCCCGGAGTTTGTTCGAATGTCGGCGATAACCCGCCTCGCCAGTCGCCGCTGCGCTCCGGATCGCATCGGCATAACAGGAGAGTTTAGGCGCTCAACATAACGACGTCAATCGTCGCCGCTCGTCTGGCCCTTTCCCCCGCGCCGCCGACAAGCGGGCGCGCCGACGTGCGCGCGTTCCTGCTTGCTGTTTTGAGCGATAATTCCACGCTGACTGCTTTTTTCGCTGGCCCACTAAAACCGAACCGCTGTTCCCGGAGGTGTCCACCCATGGCCGTCAAACTGACCCTTCCTCCACTCCTGCAGCTTGCGCCGAACGCCCGATCCAGCTATCGGGCAGCCTTCCTGGACGGGCAGGCGATTCTCGACCGCCACCAGATCTCGGCGACGCCGTTGCGCCTCGCTCATTTCCTGGCGCAGATCCTCCACGAATCCGGGGGGCTCAGTCTGCAATTCGAGAACCTCAACTACAGCGCCGAGCGCCTGCCGAAGGTCTGGCCGAAGCGCTTCAAGCCGCTCGGGGCGCTCGATCCCGCCCAGTATGCTCACAACCCGCAGAAACTTGCGAACGAGGTTTACGGTGGCCGCATGGGCAACACTGCGCCCAACGATGGATTCACCTATCGCGGCCGTGGCCTCCTGCAACTGACCGGCAAGGCCAGCTACCAGGAAGCGACGATGCACCTGCGCAGGAACAATCCCGCGGCTCCTGACCTGGTCGCACAGCCCGACGAAGTCATCAGCGCTCCGTGGTGCCTTGCTGTTGCCGCTTCGGAATGGGCCGCGAAGGGATGCAACACCCATGCCGACGCGGACAGCGTGCGCCGCGTGACGCTGGCGATCAACGGCGGCTTGATCGGCCTCGCCGAGCGCAGCGAATGGTTGAAGCGGACCAAAGTCATGTGCGGGCAACTTTGACCGGCCAAAACGCATCCAGGACGCGACGCCGACGGTCGCCAGGCTGGCTGAACTCCGCTGTCGAAGAGTTCGACAGCCCGCTGCTAGCGCACCGCCGCGGCGCGAATCGCCAGCGCAATGTCACGGCTCATGGCGGCGATGGCGCGGCTATGCGCCGCGGCCAGTGCGTCGTAGCCCGGACCCGTGACCACCTCGCGCCACGTCGTGCGCCCGCTTACCGGTTGTGCGACGCCCTTGCTGCGGATCACCCACAAGGCATCAAGTAGCGCCGAGTCGCCGGCGACCGACTCGAAGCGCTGAATGTCTATCGTCACCCGGTACGCGGGATCGAGGCTGGCAGTGAGAAATCCGCTCCCGACGCGCGGTGTGGCCAACAGGATGACGAGATTCTCGGCGACGGCCCGCACCACACTCGCGCCCAGCGGCGCCGCCCAGCGATTGAACTCATCGATGGCGACACGATTCGGCCCCAGCTGGACGACGAACTGTGGTCGGTCTACCGTCGCCGGAACGCTGACGTTGTCGATCGCAACGCTGTAGGTGACTGCAGCGGAACCGTCTGCCTGCGCAGTCGCCGCCAGCGTATAGAAGCGTGACGGCGGCGAGGCACAAGCGCACAAGCACGCTGCCAGCACTACCAGACACCCCCTGCTCGTCAGCAGAACTCCTCTCATCACGGCGCTTCCTCGCTCTTGCCCTGAAGCAGTGCTTCCGGATGGCGTTCGAGATAGTCGGTCAGAACACGGATCGATTGCGCCGCACGCCGGACCTCGAGCAGTGTGCCGCGCAGATCTTCAACCAGGGCAGAATCGGGCGCGACCGTCGTTTCAGCCGTCGCGAGCGTTCGCTCGGCGGCGGCGAAGGTCTTGCGCGCATCGCGCAGTGCGGCGTTCAGCTCCGGTGTCAACTCGCTTCCCCAACGCCTGACAAGAGCCTCAGCCTCGTTCAGCGTCGTGACCAGGGACGCCAGCGACTGCTTGAGGTCGCTGCTGATGGCGTCGATCGGCAAACGCTCGATCTTGGCCAGAATCGCCGTCAGCTTGGCCTCGAGGTCGGTCAGGTCCCCCTTGACCGCCGGGAACGTCGGCGGCGTGCTGCTCCAGTCGATCCGGGCACGACTGGCGTTCGCAACGTACTCGAGAGCGATGTAGAGCTGGCCGGTCAGCAGATTGCCGGTGCGCAGCTGCGCGCGCAGTCCGCGGGCGACGAGTTGATCGACGACTTGCCGGCGGACAGCCGGCGTGATCTCCTGTCCGTGATCGAGGTCTTCGGGATTGGTCAGCACGTCGAGAAAGCGCTGCGGATAAACGGCTACCAGCACTCGCGCCCGCACCTGCAGGCTGCGCCGCGTACCCGCCTGCAAGCGCACCGAGACCACCTCCCCGACTGGCAGTCCAAGGAAGGTGACCGGGGCACCTACCGACACGCCGCGCACCGACTCATCGAAGTAAAGGGCATACTGCGTCGCCCCCCGCTCCGGGGCCTTCATCGCCGAGACCTGGTCGGCAAACAGGTCGAAGCGGGTGTCGGCCGGCGCCGGCGGCGCTGTTGCGTTGGTCGCCGGCGTATCGAAGGCCAGACCACCAATCAACAGGGACACCAATGACTCGGTCTGGACGTTGAGGCCACTGGCAGTCAAGGAGAAATCGAGGCCACTCGCCTGCCAGAAGCGGGTTTCGGTCCTGACGAGTTGATCGTAGGGCGCGGTGACGAAGATTTGCACGTCGACCTCGCGGCCGTCGGCGGTCAGCGTGTAAGAGGTCACCTGCCCGACCTGAAAGCGCCTGAAATAGATCGGCGTGCCGTAGTCGAGCGAGCCCAGAGTGTCGGCTTTGAGGCGGAAAAAACGTCCCGGCGTATCACCGGTCACCACCGGCGGCACTTCGCGCGCGGTGAAGGCACGCGCCCGCGCGCTCGCCTTGCCGATCGCCATGCCGACATACGACCCCGAGAGCAGCGTCCCCAGGCCGCTGACGCTGCCACCGCCAATACGCGGCCGCACCACCCAGAACAGCGTATCTTCGACCAGCCAGTCGCGCGTCTCGGCCGCCATCTGCACGCTGGCGACAATGCGCTGACGATCATCAGTGACCTTCAGCGACTGAATCGTGCCGACGTTAACCCCGTTGTACTTGACCGTCGTCTTCCCGGCCTCCAGCCCTTCGGCCGAAGCGAAGCTGATCTCTATCGTCGGTCCGGCGGCAAGGTACTTCTGGACGGCGATCCAGCCGCCAAGCAGCGCGGCCACAATCGGAATGATCCAGACCGCGGACAAGCGCAACCGCCGCTGCGGCAGCGCAGCAGCCTCGGGAATCGCGGACGCCGGGTCATGCTCGATCATCGCTCGTCCGCAGTGGAAGATCCCAGATCAGTCGTGGGTCAAAGCTGTTCACCGCGATCATGGTCACCACCACCACCCCGGCAAAAAACGCCACACCCGGCCCGGGCTCCACCCACATCAGCGGCTTGAGTTGTACGAGCGCGACGACGAAGGTGTCAACGAAGACGTCGAGCATCGACCAGCGCCCAATGAACCTGATCATGCGGTAGAGTTGAATGCGCTGCCGGCCCGATTCTACCCAACCACGTTGCACACTGACCAGCAGGTAGCCAAGCGCGAGCAGCTTGCCAAGCGGAATCGTGATGCTGGCAAGGAAAACCACGATTGCCAGCGGCCAGGATGTCGGTGACCAGAGTTCGACGACGCCCTGCAGGATGGTATCGGTTTCGCTGCCGAGGGGGGTCAAGGTATTGAGCACCGGCAGCAGGTTGGCGGGGAGGTAGAGAATCAGCGCCGTGACCACCAGCGCCCACGTGCGCTCGAGACTCGCCGGGCGGCGGCCATGCAGATGCTCGCCACAACGCGGACAGTTTCCGCGGTCGTGCGCAGGCAGGCGTGAAACGAGTCCGCAAGTCTCGCAGCCGGCGAGGCCGTGCGCACTGGCGCTGACGGCAAGCGCAGCGACCGGCTGCCCCCTGCGCAGTCCCGCTTCCTCGTGCTCCTCCTCGACAGCTTGTCCGGCAGCGCCGTCGCTCAACTGTGCCGCACTCATTGTTCACCCTCGGAGGTCACGGCAGCCGGCGACGAAACGTCGGTCGCCCAGGCAATGCACTCCCAGGCAGCGCGGGGGTCGAATGCGGCGGCCATCGCCGCCCGCAGAAAAACCAGGGCGCCAAGCACGAACAAGGCCAGTCCGGGAATCACCGTCGCCAGCTCGGCGATCTTGATCAGCGCCACCAGCACACCGAGCAACATGATTTCGATCATGCTCCATTCGCGGATCCGTTCGTAGGCGCGCAGACAGGCGCCGACCCAATGCGGCGCCGGCGGCTGTCGCACTGCAAAGAGGACGACGAGCACCAACACGACCTCCAACGCCGGCGCGAGAACGGCCGCGAAGAGGACGAGCAGCGCGGTTTCCTGGCGTCCCTCTCGCCACATCTCGAGAACGCCACCGATAACCGTCGTCAGGGTCGTGTTGCCGGCTATCGACAGGCCGAGCATCGGCACCGTGTTGGCGATCAGCAGCAGAATCCCCACCGCGAGAACCAGCGCCAGCGTCGCCGTCGGCGAATCAGCCGGGCGCCGCCACAGCACTGCTCCGCAGCGTAGGCACCGCGCCGTCTCGCCCGGCGCCAGGCTGGGCAGTTTCTGCAACAGGTCGCAGTCGGGACAGGCGGCCAGAGACGCCGCCGGCGAGCGACGACCCGCCACACGCATCATCTGTCGAGCTGCTGCAAGGCGGCGCGCAGCGGCGCATCCGAAACGCGCACCAGACCCCCGTACGGCTGATCCATCTCGAGCGTCAGCAGGATCGCGCCGGCGATCGACAGCGCGCACAGTACGTTGATGGCGTGGATCGTTCCGTGCGTCGGAGAGAGCAGGTTCTGCCCGAGCGAAATGATCATCAGCCAGAAGACGAGCACCGCAAGCAGCGGAAATGAAATCGAACTCGCGCGGTGAGCCAGTGTGGCCGCGTGCACCTGCACCAGTTGTTCGCTCAACTGCAACGCCCGGGCGCGAGCCGAAGCCCCCGCGGCGTCGGCCGGCGACAACGCGCGCAAGATCTTCTGCAGCTCGAAGATGCCGGCCGCCCCCGCCGACGTCGACTGACCCTGCACTTCCGCACCATCGCCCCACAGCTCGGCCAATGTGCGTGCCAGGACCCGGCGCAACAGTTCGCGCGCCGGCTCACCGGCAGCGCCAAGCTCCCTCAGATTGCCGTCGAGCTGCAGAATCTCGGTCGCCGTGCTCTCGACGTGCTTGCTGACGGTATCGAACGAGTCCTTGGCCGAACTGATCAACAGGCCGAGAACGAGCGCCGCCAAGGTCGACAGGAAGCCGATCCCGACTTTCACCATTTCCCGGCTCTCGTCGTCCAGATGGTGCCTCGGCAGGCGTTCGCGTAACCAGCCGCCGATCGCGGCGCCCACCAGTACGAGCAAGGCAACCGCCGCGGCGACCAGATACGGATTCACCTAGCCCGCGGCTCGTCGTCAGCCCGGGTCTGGTGCCCGCTCACGGTGCCGGAACGACACGGTAATAAACGCCGTTGGCGCCATACGCCGGCAGGAACCAGGTGTTGCCCAGCAGGTAGTACGTGCTACCCGCCCTCTGCACGACCATCGCGCCCGCCGGCAGGACTGCATAGCTCGTACCCATCGCGTACGCCGCAGCCGTGTTGGCACTGCCGGCCGCGTAACCCGACGCATAGGCGTTGCTGCTCGCCGCTGCCGTATTCGCCGAAGCAACGGCGGCGCCGGTCGCCATGCCGACGACGGCACCTGCCGCGGCCGCGCAGCCGTAGCAGCCGGTGGCCGGGTAATAGGGAACAGCCGCCGGCGGGTGGTAAGGGTAGTACGGTGCCGGCGGTACCGGCGGACGATAGGCGGTCGCCCCTGAGGGCGTCGTGTGGTAGACGCCGTCTCCGTAGCGCCCGGCGGTTGTCCCGCCATAGACGTTCGTATGCTCGGCACCCTCGCCGTAACGACCGGCGGTGCTGCCGCCGTACATATTGGTGTGCTCGGTACCGCCACCATAGGCGTGTTCGGAGCTGCCACCCCAGGCGTTGGTGTGCTCGGTGCCGACGCCGGCGGCGTGTTCGGTGCTGCCGCCGAAACGGTTGGCACTGGCCCAGGCCATGACGTCGCTTGCGGCAAGCAGTGTCCCCATCATTCCGAGGACGGTGATCATGATTCTGTTCATCTCTTCCTCCTTATTGCGTCTTGCCGGCGGGCGCCTTTGCCGCTTTGCCGGTGGGCGGCTGCAGCCCCGAAGCCGGCTTCGCACCAGGGTGGGCAAAGGCGATCGCGGTCGCGGTCGCCGCCTTGCTGGAGGCAAAGGCGTCCGTCGCCACCGCCGGATCGAGCTTCCAGTGGGCGAGTTCCATTTGATGGCGCAAGCGCAAGGGGTCGCGGCGATAGACGGCGCGCACCAAGCGCGGCAGCTTGTCCTCGGCGCCGATCCAGATCTGGACGAAGACTTCGTCGTTGGCAAAGGCGACGATGTCAGTCAGCGTACCGGCGACGACCTTCGACTGCCCGATATAGAACGCATGCCGCAGACCCTCGGCAATGTTCTTGTAGGGGTCGGCGAGCATCACGTCGGCAAACGGGAAGTAGACCGCCGCACTGTCGAACGCCAGCTTGAGCGTCGCGTCTACCGTTGCCGGCGCGTCAGCGACGGCAACCAGGTTTTCGGCCGGCGCGTAAGCGCTCATCCGCTTGCCGTCGTAATAGAACTCCGAGGCTGGCCCATCACCGACGGTGATTACGCGCAGCTTGTCCGGCCGCTGCATGAGAACCTCGGAGAACGTCGTGTACGCCAGCGCCGGACCCAGTCGACTCGGATGCTCGTAGGTGATCAGTGCAGTGAACGACATGGCACGAGCGGCAGCCAGGCGCTCACTCATGAGCTTGAGCAAATCGGTCGCCCGTGTTTCGAGCAAGGGCTTGACCGCTGGTGCCGCCGGCGCCGCCTTCGCTGTTTTCCCCGCTTTCGCTGCCGCTGCCGGTTGCGCGTGCACGGCAGTCGCCAGCAGTGCCGCCGCCAACAGTGCGGCACCCGCCGCGCATTTATCCTTCCTCATCAGACCCTCCTTGTTGGTCGCTGTAGGCCACTGGCACGAAAGCTCAGGGGATCATCCCGCATTCAAACATCTTGTTGGCGATCGGCCCCGCGACCCGGTTGATGAACTCCGTCCGCATTGCCGGGTCGTTGCGCAACATGCCGATGACGCGCTGCTCCTCGGGCGACTTCGGCTGACCCTTTTTCGCCCACAACTCCTCGCATGAACTCTGTTGATACTTCTGAACCACCTTGCCGGCGACCATGTCGAGCAGCGGAAACTGCTGCGCAATCGCGATACCAACCGCCACCGAAGCGCCGAGGCCCACCATCCACGAGGTTGTTTTCTTCATTTCCTATCTCCCGCTGCCAGTCAATGGCGCTGTATCGCAGAGACCTTGGCCGGGGCGCGCCCCCCCGACCCGGGTCTGAAACCGTCCGTACGGATGTGTGAAGGTGCGGCGCAACCCCGCTACGCCTAAAAGAGAACGCTTGCGCCGAGCGCCAGGCCGGTAAAGCGTGCATCCACGCTGTTGCTGTTGCGACCACTGAAATCGTACGACAGACTGCGCAGAGACAGCGTCACGTTACCCCAGTCGAAACGATAGCCGGCAGCGACCAGGGCCTGCCAGGTCTTGTTGTCGGAGCCGCTGCCGACGTCGAAGTAGTACGGCATGAACCAGCGGCCATCAGCGCTCAGCGGGATCTGACCCTTGACCCCGATGATGCCGTCCCACTTGTTGATGTCGCCCGACGCACTGCCCTGCAAGCCTGGCAGGATGCCGCGCGTACCGGAAACGCTCCAGTCGAGGTCCATGTCGAGCCCCAGGTAGCGGAAGCCGGCAAAAACGTCCACGTGTTTCGCACCCTCGCGCCAGACTGTGTAGCTGCCGGCAAGCGTCCACACATTGCCGGTAAGGTCGATCTCGCTACCCACATCGGCGAAACCAACGGTGCGCCCTCGCGGTCCGCTGACCGCCTTCACCGTCGTGTCCTGGTCCTTGAAGCGAAGATACATGTAGTCGGTAAACACCGACCAGTCGCCTTTGCGCGCTTCGCCGGTGATCATTGCTGCAAACGACAGATGCTTCAGATAAGTGCCCGGGGTGGTATGCATGCCGGTATCGATCGCGCCGATTCCGGCCGGACCGCTCACCGACGCATCGACGTAGATCGTCGGCAGCCAAAGATAAGGCGTCACGCTGAAGTGCCACTGGCCATCGAACGGGTTGATCTGCTGTGCGCTTGCCGGTGCCGCTGCGGCAAGGCCCAGTGCTCCAATCAGGCCAGCCACATCCCGCCGGCAGTGCAAATTCCAAGTCATGATCATTCTTCCTCTGGTCATCCACTTCGTCGCGCCCCGCGGCGCCGCTATTCGCCGTTACAGCCTGCGCCCACCTCGTCACCTGCGCTACTTCGCACGCAAGACGATCTCGATCCGCCGATTCTTGGCGCGTCCTTGCGGCGTGTCGTTCGCCGCTACCGGCTGATACTGGCCGTAGCCGGCTGCGACCAGGTTGGTCGGGTCCACTGCCAGCGACTGCAAATGGCGTACGACTTCCACCGCGCGTGCCGCAGAGAGATCCCAGTTGGTCGGATAGCGCCCGCGTAACGCGGGTCCGATCGGCTCGCTGTCGGTATAGCCCTGAACGCTGATCCAGTGTCCAGTCAGGCTGGCAAGCGTCGGCGCGGCCTTGCCGATGGCCGCACGGCCCGCCATATGCAGTTCGGTACTCCCGGAGCTGAAGAGGATCTCGTCGACAAAGGTCACCACGAGGCGATCCGAGAGCTGCTTGATCTGGACCTTGTCCGTTGTCACCTCCGCCTGCAACTGCTGGTTCAGAGCCAGATACTGCTGTTCCAGAGAAACAGCCTTCTGCGTCTGCTGCACCTGCTGATCATAGGTCTGCTGCGATACGCATGCAGCCAATGCCAATGCACTCAGCGGGGCTGCCAGCTTCCAGTTTCTCATCGTCGCCACCTCCTCAATCAAGAAGTTCAATTTAACTCAAACGGAAGGGAGTCGAAGCGCCCGCATCCCGCTGCGACGCTACTCACCGTCGTCAAGACTAGAACATTTGCCGGCCGGCGGCAATCTCGTCGACACCGCCGCCTCATAGGCGGCCTCACCCGTTACCGTTTGGCGGATCTCTCCCCCGGCACCGCCGCCCTCTCGCCCTACTACGCTCTTGTTCAACAGCACCCCATTGGGGTAGATGGAGTCTCAGGAGGAGACACAGTTAGAATACTCGTGTAGGTTCTGTAAAATGCGGGAGCTGCATTGCGATCGTGTTCCCGGTCGTGAGATTCCGATTTTCCGGAGAGGAGGGCAAGGTCATGAGTTCACGCCGCCTGGTGGTTGGCTTCGCCGCCATTGCCGTTCTGACGCTCAGCGCCTGCGAGCAAAAGGCGCCCGAGCCGCTGCCCCCGCCGAAGAAGACGGATGCGGACGACGCTGCCAAAAAGGCGGCGGGCACGCCTGCCGCGCCTTCCGAGTCCAGCCAGGCGCTGCAACCCAACCCCGAGCGCAACGCCTACTTCGGCGAGACGCACCTGCACACCAGCTGGTCGGTCGACGCCTGG
>ERZ761603.1870-NODE-1870-length-15147-cov-43.804466_pt1 | contig 15147 bp, 14 predicted proteins | sample MGYA00511879_ERZ761603 | MGnify/ENA primary metagenome ERZ761603 (study PRJEB28899, sample SAMN02850040) | bioreactor sludge metagenome | biome: EBPR Sludge; feature: EBPR Bioreactor; material: flocular biomat | place: Australia: Thorneside Wastwater Treatment... | reverse complement strand
AATGTGTTGCCTCGTAATAATCAGAGATTACATTAAAAGTGATGGGTGGTAAGGTACGGCCAACCTTGCCGATCTGCGTTGTCAGTGCCGGTCGCCGATGCAGCCAGCGCTGAACGACCGATCATCGGGCCAAGAGCCCTGTACATTGCGCCGCGCACGACTATGGGTGAAACTAGAGAATGCTCTGAAAAATGCAGGGCATTGCGCCGGGCGCGCGCGACCATGGTCTAATTGCCCCATCGGAACCGGCAGACCGCACCAAAGCGTTCCCGCCAAGCCGGTTTTACACCCGACAGAAGCCGGGCAACGCAACCAATCCACCTCTGCCACCAGATGACAAGACCAATCCGCCGAGGCTGCGTGATGAACCGACCAGCCATCCACCTGCTTCTGACAATCTGGTCAATGCCCGCACTGCTTGCTGACGCTCACGCCGAGGGTCCCTGGCGGGCCGACACCGGAAACACCTCCGGCTGGCAGCTCATGACTCCCGACGAACGCATCGAGCATCAGCGCCGCATGCGCAGCTTCGCCACCTACGATGACTGCAAGGAGTATCAGGCCAGACAACATGCCGAGATGGTCGAACGCGCCCGCCGCGCCGGCATCGTTCTGCAGCCAAGACAGGAGTCCGCCTGCGAGAGGCTGCGCGCGCGTAGCCGACTGCCATGAAAGCGATGCCCACGAGAGGAATCGTCGGGCGCATTGCAGCCCCGCTGACCGCCTGTTCGGTCACCCTGGCGGGGGTATGGTGGGCCTGGCCCCAGCAACTGCCGGCCTGGCGCAGTGCCGCCATCATCAGCGGCTGGACGGCCAGCGGCCTGCTCGTCACCAGCCTGTTGCTGATGGTCCGTGAGCCACATCTGGCGCGACTGCTTGGGGGACTCGAGGCAAGCTACCGCTGGCATCATCGCTGTGGCTTGCTGGCTTACCTGATCCTGCTCGGCCATCCGCTGGCACTGGCCATCGACGCCTGGGGCGAAGCACCGCAACTGGCCTGGCAGACGCTCAATCCGCTGGCGCAGTCATGGCCGCTGTGGCTGGGCTGGGCGGGGCTGCTGCTCCTGATGTTCGGCCTGACCGCCACGCTGGCCATCCACCTGCCCTACCGGCAGTGGCGTGGCCTGCACTGGGTGCTCGCCGGAGGTGTCCTGCTCGGGCTGTCCCACGTTTACGTTCTGCTCGGTCACGAGCCGCTGCTGCTCGGCCTGTCGGCGATTGCCGGGATCGCCCTCGCCTGGCGCGCCCTGGCCAGTGATCTCGGACTCCTCGCCCATCCCTATCGCGTGACCCAGGTCGAAACCCGCGCGGTCAACATGATCGAAGCCTCTCTGGCCCCCTGCGCCGCGGCGCTCTCGCCCACTCCAGGGCAGTTCGTGCTCGCCGCTTTCGGCGATGGGGTGCATTATCGTGGTGACCACGAGTATCACCCCTTCACGGTCAGCGGGATGGATCCCGAGGGTCGGCTGCGCATCAGCGTCAAGGCGCTCGGCCCGGCTTCGCGCCGTATCCAGAAAGTCGAACCGGGGGTGCTGGTTCGTCTGCAGGGCCCTTTCGGCAATTTTCTCGCCAACCTCGGCAACACACCGCAGCTCTGGGTCGCCGGGGGAATTGGCATCACGCCCTTCATCGCCGGGTTGCGCGCACATCCCTGCCAACAAGCAACGACGCTGATCTACCTGTACCGAAGCCTCCCCGATGCGATGTTTCTCGAAGAACTGCATGGACTGGCGGCCGAAGACCCACTCTTCGAGTTGCTGAGTGAAGCCTGCGGCAACCAGGACCCCGACGTCGATCGCCTGCTCGGTCAGGTCAGCCGGCTCAGCGAGAGGGAGGTGCAGATGTGTGGTCCGCCGCCGATGTTGGCAACACTGATCGCGGCGCTGTACCGCCGTGGCATTCCGTCGGCGTCGATCCACTTCGAGAGTTTCGATTTCCGATGACGAGCAGGCTGTTCGTTCTCGCCACGATTACTTTCTGGCTGGCCGTGATCAGCTTCGCGTTCACCGCCTGGTGGCTGCCGGCACCGGCCCCCGTGCCGCTGTCCGCGACTGCCGCGCGAGTCCTTTCGCTGGCCGAAGTAGCCAGGCATGCCTCGCCCGACGACTGCTGGATGGCGATCGACAGCCAGGTCTACGATCTGAGCAGCTACCTGCCCGACCATCCCGCCGACCCCGCGGTCATCCTTGCCTGGTGCGGCCGCGAGGCAAGCGAGGCCTACCGGACAAAGCAAAAGGGCCGACCGCACTCGGTCCGCGCCGACCACCTCCTGGACACTTACCGGATCGGGGCTCTGGAGGCACCACGACGCTAACTAACCGGCCCGTCCGCCACCGCGGGCCAGCCAGAAATCCGGCCGCCAGGCACCACCCGACCAAGCGTGGGATCCACGCAACGTTCTCGCGAAACATCATGTCATCCGGAGGCCACCTTCCCTGCACCTGGCTGTCCACTTCCGTACAAGCGATTACGATCGCATGTAAGGAAAGCCAGCGCCTGTCCGACCAAGGCGAGAACCCACTGGAGAACAACACATGCATGCCACCCTGCCCCTGCTGTCGACCACTACTTTCCCGGCCTTGACCCGGCGCTCGGTGGAGATGGTCCAGGTCAATCTCGGCTACCGCTGCAACCAAAGCTGCCTGCATTGCCACGTCAACGCCGGTCCCCGGCGCAAGGAGGAAATGACCGCCGAAACGGTCGACGCAGTCCTCGCTTTCATCGCCGCCAGCCCCGAAGTCAAGGTACTCGACCTGACCGGCGGCGCACCAGAACTGAACCCGCACTTCCGTCGTCTGGTTCTTGCCGGCCGCCAGCGCGGCCTGCGCGTGATCGACCGCTGTAACCTGACCATCCTCGAAGAAGCCGGACAGGAGGATCTGGCCGAGTTCCTCGCTGCGCACCGCCTTGAGGTGGTCGCTTCCCTGCCCTGCTATCTCGAGGAAAACGTCGACCGGCAGCGCGGCAAGGGCACCTTCGTGGCCAGCATACGAGGCCTGCAGCGCCTCAATGCCCTCGGCTATGGAGCGGCCGGCAGTGGTCTCATGCTCAATCTCGTGTTCAATCCGCAGGGTCCCAGCCTGCCGCCGGCACAGGGTCCGTTGGCGGCAGCCTACCAGGCCCACCTTGCCGATCAGTTCGGTGTCGTCTTCAATCAGTTGTTCACCCTGGCCAACATGCCGATCCAGCGCTTCGGCTCCATGCTGGTTTCCAAAGGCCAGTTCAACAGCTATATGCAACTGCTGCGCGAGGCGCACCGCAACGACAACGTCGAACATGTGATGTGCCGCAATCTGCTGTCGATCGACTGGCAGGGTTACCTGTACGATTGTGACTTCAACCAGCAGCTTGGCCTGCCGGTCGGCCAACCGGGACGGCCTCGCCTGCATGTCACCGACCTGAACGCCGCCGCCCTCGAAGGCCACCCGATCCGGGTTGCGGAACACTGTTACGGCTGCACGGCCGGGCAGGGATCGAGTTGTGGCGGAGCGCTGGGCGATGAGTCGGCCGCGGCGCCAAGCTGTGCCAACTGATTACATGACCATGCCGGCCACCCCGCGCGGCCATCCGGCCCCGCTCCGACACCAGCCAAGGAGAACTCGAGGATGATCACCAAACCCCGCATTACCGGCGTCGAGGCCTGTGTCTTCGATGCTTACGGCACACTCTTCGACTTCAACAGTGCGGCACAGGCCGCCAGCGACGAACTGGGCGACGATTGGCAGCGGCTCTCCGATCTCTGGCGGCAGAAGCAACTGCAATACACCTGGCTGCGCGGACTGGCTGGTCGGCATGCCGATTTCTGGCAAGTCACCGGTGACGCGCTCGATTTCGCCCTGAACTCGCTAGCCATCGAACGCACTGGTTTGCGCGCTCGCCTGCTCGACCTCTACCTGCAACTCGGATGTTATCCCGAAGTACCCGAGACCCTGCGCCGACTGCAGTCCACTGGGATGAAGCTGGCCATCCTCTCCAATGGGACACCAGCCATGCTTGCCGCAATCGTGCGCAACAATGGACTCGAGGACGTCTTCGACGCGGTCCTCTCGGTCGAGGAGGTCGGCGTCTTCAAACCGCACCCGGCGGTCTATCGCCTGGTGTCCGAACGACTACAGATCGCCCCGCAGGCGATCTGCTTCCTTTCGTCGAATGCCTGGGATGCCTACTCGGCCAAGGCTTCGGGCCTGCGTGTCCTGTGGTGCAACCGCTTCGCCCAGGCGCCGGAGAGGATCCCGGCGACGCCCGACGGAGAACTCGGGAACCTCTCCGAGCTGCCCGCGGCGATCTTCCCCCAGATCCGCGCCGGCGTCGCCAGCACGTCGACTGTCGCACCCGGAGTCCGCCGACAGACCTAACCTCGAAAGCCAACCATGAACGCTCGACGACTGCTCCTGCTTGGGGCACTGGCTGCGCTGCTGGTGACCTACTTTGCACTCGATCTCGGTCGATTCCTGAGCCTCGACTACTTCAAGGGCCAACAGGTCGCGATCGAGAGCTGGCGGGCCGCCCACCCGCTGCAGGCGGCCCTGGCCTTTTTCATTGTCTATGTCGCCGTGACCGGCCTGTCGTTGCCCGGAGCAGCGGTGATGACCCTGGCTGGCGGCGCGGTCTTCGGCCTCTTCTGGGGCCTCCTGCTGGTTTCCTTCGCCTCGTCGCTGGGCGCCACTCTCGCCTTTCTTGCCTCACGCTTCCTGCTGCGCGACTGGGTACAGAAACGCTTCGGCGAACACCTGCGGGCGATCAATGCCGGCATCGGGCGCGACGGCGGCTTTTACCTGTTCACCCTGCGTCTGGTACCGATCTTTCCCTTCTTCGTCATCAACCTGATGATGGGCCTGACGCCACTCAGGACCTGGAGCTTCTACTGGGTCAGCCAGCTCGGCATGCTCGCCGGCACGCTGGTCTACGTAAACGCCGGCACCCAACTGGCGAAGATCGATTCGCTGGCCGGCATTCTCTCGCCGGCACTGCTCGGATCCTTCGTTCTGCTCGGCATCTTTCCGCTGATCGCGAAGAAGATCGTCGACGCTCTGGCGGCGCGCAAGATCTATGCCGGATGGCAGAAGCCGGCGCGCTTCGAGCGCAACCTGATCGTCATCGGTGCCGGCTCAGCCGGACTGGTCACCGCCTACATCGCAGCCGCGGTCAAGGCCAGGGTGACGCTGATCGAGAAGCACAAGCTCGGTGGCGACTGCCTGAACACCGGCTGCGTGCCATCGAAGGCCCTGATCCGCTCCGCCAAGTTGTTGTCGCAACTGCGGCGCTCAGCCGAATTCGGTATCCGCAGCGCCAACGCCCAGTTCGATTTCGCCGAGGTCATGGAGCGTGTCCAACGGGTGGTCAAGGCGATCGAACCGCACGATTCGCGCGAGCGCTACACCGAGCTCGGCGTCGAGGTGATCGAGGGCTCGGCCCGTCTGGTTTCACCCTGGGAGGTGGAGATCACCCGCCACAGTGGCGGGAGCAATCGGCTGAGCGCCCGCAGCATCGTCATCGCAGCGGGCGCACGGCCCTTCGTGCCACCGATCCCGGGCATCGAGGAGGTCGGTTATCTGACTTCCGACAACGTCTGGGAGCTGCGCGAACTGCCGCGCCGGCTCCTGATCCTCGGTGGCGGGCCGATTGGTTGCGAGCTGACGCAGACCTTCGCGCGCCTCGGCGCCAGCGTGACCCAGGTCGAAATGGCACCGCGCATCATGATTCGCGAAGACCCCGAAGTTTCCGAACTGGTGCAGCAGCGCTTTCGCGCCGAAGACATCGCCGTACTGCTCGATCACCGCGCCAGGGAGTTCGTTGTCGACCGTGGCGAGAAGATCCTGATCGCCGAGCACGCTGGTCACGATGTCCGCATTGCCTTCGACGAACTGCTGGTTGCGGTTGGTCGGGTGGCCAATCTCGGCGGCTACGGACTCGAAGAACTCGGCATCACCTCTGGCCGGACGATCGATACGAACGAGTTCCTGCAAACCCGTTATCCGAACATCTATGCCGCCGGTGATGTCGCCGGGCCATTCCAGTTTACCCATACGGCGGCGCATCAGGCATGGTATGCCGCGGTTAACGCGCTGTTCGACCCCTTCCGCAAGTTCCGCGTCGATTACTCGGTAATCCCCTGGGCCACCTTCGTCGAACCCGAGGTGGCACGCGTCGGGATCAATGAAATCGAAGCGCGCGAACGCAACATCGCTTACGAGACGACGACCTACGGCATCGACGACCTCGACCGAGCGATCGCCGATGGCGAAGCGCATGGTTTCATCAAGGTCCTTACCGTCCCTGGCAAGGATCGCATCCTGGGCGTAACCATCGTCGGCGAGCATGCCGGCGATCTGATCGCCGAATACGTGCTGGCGATGCGGCACGGCATCGGGCTCAACAAGATCCTCGGCACCATCCACATCTACCCAACCCTTGCCGAAGCCAACAAGTACGTCGCCGGCAACTGGAAGAAGGCGCATGCACCGCAGGAGCTGCTCGAATGGGTGGCGCGCTTCCATGCCTGGCGCCGGGGTTGACACAGCCGGGAGATCGTTGCACAGGAAGCGTGGAGAGCCCGGCGAAGCCGCCGGCCATCGCTCAGTTCACTGGCAAAAGGAGGGTCGCCATGGCCGACACATCCTCTTCCGACAGCACTCCGGCGGCCGCCTTGAGCTGCAGCACGCTGACCAGATACTCGTAACGCGCCTGAGCCAGGTCGCGCTTGGCAATGAACATCACCCGCTCGGCATCGAGCACATCCGTATTGGTCCGGATCCCCGCCTTCATGCCGCGCATCGTCCCCTCCACCGCCACCACGCTGGCCTCGACCGCTTTCTGATTGGCGGTGATCTTGCTGCCGCCCGTCTCGACCGCCATGAACTGCCGTTTGACCTCGATCAGCACCTCGTTCACGGCGGCATCCAGTTCGGCACGTGCCCGCTCGCGATTGGCCACTGCCTGGCCGGTCAGGGCGTTCACCCTGCCGCCGGCGAACAGTGGAATGTTGATCTGAACGCCAACCGAATTGATCGAGTCTTTCTGGTTGAGCGTCGAAATCGTCTCGTTCTCCGCTCTCGTGGCACGCGCCACGAAGTCGAGCTGCGGATAATGGCCGGCGCGATTGCGCTCGACCTCCAGGCTGGCAAACTCATAGGACTTGCGCCGGGCACGAATTTCCGGGCTGCTATCCTGCGCCAAGGCCGACCACTCGTCGAAACTGGCTGGCTGTACGGCTTCCGGCGCGAAGTCCGGGCGCAGGGTCCAGAGCGGGGCCATCGCTTTCCCCGTCATGCTTTCCAGCCTGAGCATGGCAACCGACAGACGGTCGAGCGCATCGGCGCGCCCGGCCCGGGCAAGCTGCAGCCTCGACTCGGCCTCGGCGATCTCGGTCAGCGTACCCTCGCCACCCTTGCGGCGACGCTCGGCAAGGTCGCGTTGCGCCCGATAGGCGGCGATTTCGGCGTCGGTGAGGGCCAGTCTTTCACTCGAGAATAGAACGTCGAAATAGGCGGTGGAAAGCTTGACCGCCAGCTCCGCCTCCTTGCGATCGAAGACGGCGTCGCTGAAAGCCGCCTGGACGCTCCCCTGCCGGTAACGCATGTAACTGTCGAGGTTGAACAGCGGTTGCCGGAGAACCACGGCAGCGGCCTTGTCACGGTAATCGAGGTCCTGACTCAGGTCAACCCGCGTGGATTCCCGCTCGCCCTTGTTCTTCGAGTAGGAGCCGGTCATCCCGACGTTCGGCAACAGACCGGCACGACCGATGGCCATCGCGTACTGTCCGGCATCACGTTCGTAACGCGCCGCGCGAAAGGTCGGATCGTTCTGCCGGGCGGCGAGATACGCTTCCATCAGGCCGGCAGCCAGCCCCCCCGACGTCGACAAGGCCAGCGCGCAGCCGACCAGACTGGCAGTCCAACGCCCCATCTTCATTCCTCGGTCAGAGCCGACTTCATGCGATCGAGCAAGGGCTTGAACAGGTAGTTCAGCATCGTTCGCTCACCCGTCTTGATGAACACCTCGGCGGGCATCCCGGCCTTGATCTCATAACTCTTCAGTTTCTTCATGCCCGCTTCGGTGACCATCACCTGGCCACGGTAGAACGGCGGAATCCTGCCCTGCGGGTCGTTCGTCGCATCAGCAGCCACCTGGATGAAATCACCCGGAATCTGCGGCGTGGTCTTCTGGTTGAAGGCCGGAAAAGTGATGTCCACCGGTGAACCTATCCTGACCTTGTCGATCAGCGTCGTCGGAATCTGCACCTCGATACGCAAGGGCTCATGCTTCGGCACCACATCCATCAGCGGCGTGCCTGGCGCAACAACGCCGCCGACCGTATGCACGCTGAGCCCGACAACGATCCCGTCGGCCGGAGCGCGCACCTCGGTGTTGGCCATCTCGAAGGCCAATCCCTTGAGGCGACTGTCCAGCGAACTGGCTTCTTTCTGTACGTCGGACAGGCCGTTTTCGACCTCCTTGTCGTATTCCTGCTGGCGCGCCAGCATGCGCATCCGGACCTCGGCGATGCTTTGCTGGGTACGGCCGAGATTGCCGATATCCTCCGAAATGGCGCCGCTGAGCTGGGCGAGAAGGCGTTCCTGCTCGGATAGGCGGTTGCGTGGCAAATAGCCGTCCGCAGCCAGTTCGCGCAGTCCCTTCAGCTCGTCGAGCAGCAACTTGCTTTGCTCCTCCTTGGCCCGTCGGGTCGCTTCGAGGCCCTTGGCCGACGACTGCAGACCGGCCAGCATGTTCTTCATGGCGCCCAGCTCGGCCTGCAGACCCGCCTGCCGCGAACGCAGCAACTGCGCCTGCACGGCCATCGCGCTGGCGGCCCGTGGATCGTCCTTTTCCCGCAACAGCTCGTCCGGGAAAATGATCTCGGACTTGCCTTGGGCATCGGCCAGCAACCTGGCCTCGGCCGCCTTGACGACGAACCACTGACTGCGCGCCACCTCGTACTGCGAGCGTGCCAGCGTCGGATCGAGGCGGACCAGCACCTGGCCGGTCGTCACCTCGTCACCGTCCTTGACCAGGATGGCTTCAAGCATTCCGGCGCCCAGGTTCTGCACAGTCTTGCGGTTACCCGTCACCACCACCTGGCCACTGGCCGGCACGCCCTGGTCCAGCGGTGCCAGCGCCGCCCACAACATGAAGCCCCCGAAGCCGATGGCCAGCACCAGCCAGCCCAGGCGCGAGGCACGGACATGGTTGATATCGACGCTCGGCGCCTTCTTTTCGCTGACCTCGCTGACATCCGTGATGCCCTCGTCGGCGGTTTTCTTCCGGTCAAACAGGTTGATCGACATGCTCCGGTCTCCCCCCAGTCAGACGCCGGCTCGTGGCGCCGCCGACAGGCTGCCTGCCACCGCCACCGGCCCTGGACGAGTCACGTTCCCCGAGCGATCCGCGCTCGTCTGGTTGCCTGCTCGCATCGCCGCCAGCACCTGGTCGCGCGGACCATGCGCCTTGACCGTTCCCTCATGCATGACCAGAATGCTGTCCGCCACCGCCAGCGTGGTCACCCGATGGGTGATGATCACCACCGTTCGCTTCCTGGCCCTGAGCCGTCGAACGGTTTCGGCAAGTGCTGCCTCACCCTGATCGTCAAGATTGGAATTCGGCTCGTCGAGAACGATCAGCGCCGGGTCACCGTAGAGCGCCCGCGCCAGCCCGATGCGCTGCTTCTGGCCACCCGACAACGCGCTACCACCATCGCCCAAGGGGGTGTCGTAGCCCTTGGGCAGGAGCAGGATCAACTCGTGCACACCGGCCGCCTGTGCCGCCGCCAGAACCAGGTCCGAATCAAGCTCGCCAAAACGAGCGATGTTCTCGGCCACGGTACCGTCAAACAGCTCGATATCCTGCGGCAGGTAACCCAGATAGGGACCGAGTTCATCCTTGTTCCACTTGAAGATCTCGGCGCCATCCAGCCGCACCGAGCCGGCCAGCGGTGGCCAGACGCCCACCAGCAGGCGTGCCAGGGTCGATTTCCCCGACGCGCTCGGCCCGATCACGGCCACCACTTCTCCAGCCTTGAGGCTGAAGTTGATGTTTTTGAGGATCAGCGTCCGGCTGCCCGGTGCCGCGGTGGCAGCGTTCTCGACCAGCACCTCGCCCCGCGGTCTGGGCAAGGGCATGCCGGCGACGCGCGCCGGATGGGCGTGCAGCAGCTCGGTCAGCCGCTGATACGCAGCGCGCGCCGATACCAGCTGTTTCCAGTTGGCAATCAGAACCTCGACCGGCGCCAGTGCGCGCCCGACGAGAATTGAACCGGCAATCATCATCCCGGCCGTGACGCTGCCGTCGATCGCCAGCAAGGCGCCGTAGCCCAGTGCCAACGACTGCATCGAGATCCGCGCGAAGCGCGTCAAGGCGTTGAGCACCCCGGCGCGGTCACTCGCCAGAGCCTGCTGCATCAGGAATCTCTGGTGCAAGTGAAACCAGCGGCGACGAATCGCCGGCAGCATTCCCATGGCCTCGATCACCTCGGCGTTGCGCAGATGATTGTTGGCCTGCACATTGGCGGCCATGGCGAGCTTCTGCGCTTCACCCAGCGGTCCCGCCGAAACCCGCTCATTGACCACGGCCAGAATGAACAACACGGTCACCCCGACCAGCGCGAAGAGCCCCAGTTGCCAATGCAGCATGAAGATCACGATGACGTAGATCGGCATCCACGGCGCATCGGTCAAGGCGATCAGCCCGGCACCGGTCAGCGTTTGCCGCATCGAGGAGAGGTCATTCAGCGCCTGTGCCGGATTCTGACCGGCTTGTCGCAGGTTGCGCTCGAAAGTCGCATCGAAGACCCGTGTATTGACGTCGAGATCAAGGCGCGCGCCGATCCGTACGAGGACCATCGACCGGATCCACTCGAGCAGCGACATCAAGGCAAACAGGCCGAGAGTGATCAAGGTCAGCATCAGCAGGGTGGTCGCGTTGCGACTGCCGAGCGCTCGGTCGTAAACCTGCAACATGTAGATCGAGGGGGTCAGCATCAGCAGATTGATGAAAAAGCTGAACGCGCCAACCGTCATGAACGCCTGACGAAAGCACAGCAGCGCCTGCGCAAGTTCGGGGCGTTGCTGGAATGGCTTAATCATCCAAATTCTTCCTTGAAAACAATGCCGGCTCTCCTGTCTGACGGGACACTGCCAGCCGGCGACAGCCGTCAATGATGACAGACCCTGTTACAGTGGGCCAGCCCCAAGCATTGCGACGACCACCGAACGCCAAACAGAGCAGCCTCTGCCTCTCTCCGGAGCACAGCCCGAGCCACTCGAGTGCGCCCGCTGATCCAGCCAATCTGCCCGGCAGCACACGCTCAGCCATGGTCAAATGCGGGCTGGACGCCGATCTGTGCTCCATTGTCGCTGATCGCCGTTGCGTCTGCCGTGAAATTCGTCATCAATGGCGGCTTGGCGGCTAACGACCCACAAGAGCCATTCGGTCTTGGGCGTCGTGAAGATCAGCTAGTCGTCATCCAAAGTACGCATGTCCCACAGTGCGCAGTGCAATACCGAAGCAGGCCCCCCAGGCAGCCGGCTTCCATACGGAGGCTATACGTTTTCCGGCTGAGATAAGGACAGCAACCCCAGGCAGGTCGAATGGGGAAATCAGAAATCCGGCGCTGGCATTAAGCAGTTCAACACTGACTTGACCGGAGCGGCGCAGGTCGTCCATCACTCCCATCATCGACGTTCCACCGGCTAGATACTTGGTGAGTGAGGGTAGGATCAGAACGGGGTCGACAAACATGATAGCAAGGAGCGGAGTCAGCCACTGCGTGAGTAGATCAATGACACCAAAACGCTTCAGGGCGATAACCACCACCAGTGACAGCACTAGCATGGGGATGGCACCAACGGCGATCTTGAAGGCCTCGGCACCGGCCCGATTGATGACGTCGAGCACACCCTTCGCACCGTCCACCGACTGGTGTGGAAGTGTTTCATCTACCACTCCCTCTGCTGCAGAGAGGTGGCGGCCAAACAGATAGTATGTTGCCGACGCTGCTGCCAACCCGCCAACCAGAGAGAACGCCAAAGTTGTGCCAAAGTGCAGACCCATCGTCATCATTGGGAACGCTGCATTGGCTTGTGACATGGCAAAAACCATTGCCAAAGTGGCTGCAATATGACGATCTGAAGCACCGCGTTGCTCCATCATGGTCAAGGTCGCAATGGGGGCTGCGAAGCTGACAAAATTAATTTGTAGTGCAGCAAAAACACCCAATCCGCCAAGCCCGAAGGGTCTCAACACAGGAGCCAGTCGTTGAGCCAACCAGTCGAGTATGCCTCGGGCCTCGAGCATACGCATCAGGGTGAGCATGACCACCATGACCGGCAACAGGACGAAGAAAGCAAGCTCAACGGCAGAACGGCCAGCCTTGAGGATGATGTCTATCAAAATTTCCATCGCCTGATACGCCTCGCTGCGGTTGCCCTTGTAGCAAGGTTGGGGTTCGCAATCTCACCCCAACGCGCTGATGCCATTCATTTCCCCGATTTCAGCAACCAACGAATGACTCCTGGTAGCCGCAAGCCGCCCCTCATCAATGCACCTTCGGTACCATTTCCCGCAGCCTCTCCCAGACCGCCTCGACGATCACCATCGAGGCTTCGTCAGGGTGAATCGACTGGTTACGCTCCTTGATGGCCTGCATCAACTCGTCGTTGCCCTTCCACAGCCCCAGGCTGTTCCGAATCCACATCCCCAGCCCGAAGTGTAGCCCCATGAGTTGAGCCTACGTCAGGGCGGCAATGCTCGCCCTCTCGTCGTCCGACAGAGCGGCGATCACCACACCTACGGTTTCGTCAATCGTTGCCGGCCACCGCTTCGGATGCATCAACGTTCGCCCTTCCGCCAATCCCAAGGGGGGTATCGGCTGACCATGAGCCCACAGGCCGACATGCTTCGCCTTTGCCTCATGTTCGGCGAATTCATACCGGCCAGCATCCTCGGGTGACTGCTCCTTCGCGTATTTCTGGTACCACCACGCAAGACCCACGGTCAGTTGTGCAAGGCCCGCATCCAGCGTCTTGGGGCAGTTCGGACAGTCGGAAGGTTGTACCATCACTTTGCCAACGATTCGCTGGTAACGGTCATGCTTGTTCCACTGCACATCGACCTCTTTCCCGATCACGAGTGCTGACATGAACTCCTTCGATCGCTGCCCGAACGGTTGGGCTTTCTCAGGAGCGTCGATACCGGAGAGCCGGATCTTTTGTATTGTTGATGATTGGCGTCGAGAACCGTGACGGTATCACCGTCCGCCACGCCCACGACTGTACCGGTCAGCGTTTCAGCGTGAGCGGCGATGCTGATCAGGAGTATCAGGGGGAGCAAGTATCCGAAGTGCATTTTCGCTCTCATCACACCCGCGGCGATTCCCTTGCCGTTTTCCCTTGGGTCCGGCTCCACTCGTAGGTGGCACGGAGTGGTCCCTCCATGAAACGCTCGATGCAGATGTGCATGGTGGGTGGTATGGAAGCCAGGTGGAGAACCCGCCGGCTACCGGACTAGAACTTCAGGTGCTGTTCGATGATCGCATCGATCTGCTCAATTGGCGCCTCCTCTGGTAGAGACTCCATTTCGCGTGAGATGTCTGCGAGTTTGCCCTGAAGGAACTGCTCTTCCAGCACAGGGATGTCGAGGCGCTTACGGAAGAGCATTCTTTCCCGAGATAGAGCACTGGCCGGCAGACTTGCAGACGTCCATGCTCCAATGCGTACCCCTGCATAGAGCACCCGAGCTTGGATTGGACTGCAGCCACCGGCACGACAAGCATGAAAGAACATGACATCGGCGTCCTTCCGCGCGACACTTGGTGTATCGCACGCCACGTCATGAACTACAGATGCCCGTCGATAGTCGTCTGTATATGGGCTGCCGATCGTGGACCACAGTGGGCGCGGAATACTCGCGCCATTTACGACAGCACCTCTTGGGGCTAGCCATATGCGACCAGCGGGATCTGTAAAAGAGAAGTCTTCAAGTAACCGCATGTCGCTGTCCTCGCCATTGGCGTCAACAAGCCACTCGGTCTTTGGATTGCCAGAAAATGAGCCATGTGTTGACATAGGGCACTCCGTGCAGGGTTAGTAAGAAACAGTCAATAAAGTCAGCGGGCGAGCGACCAACTTCTTCCGACCGTCGTCCGGGTCGCGGCCGGTTGGGGCGCTAACGGTCGGTCTCGCCGGGAGACAACAGCGGAACGGGGTTGGGCTGAACCATCGCGACAACGGTACTCACAATCATTGTAAGCGAGGTTTGTCTGACTTTAGACATCAGGGCAGCACGTCTCGGCTTCCGCCATCGTGAAGCTGGCAGGTACTCTTGGACTTTGGTAGAAGTCTGTGTGAACCGCCCCAGGTTTTGAGGAGGCTCCAACTCTTGAGAAGAGGGAGCCATGAACAAATCACCGAAGTTCTCACCCGCAGTCCGCGAGCGTGCTGTTCGCATGGTGCAGGAGCACCGAGCCGACTACCCGTCGCTGTGGGCGGCCATTGAATCGATTGCCCCCAAGATTGGCTGCGTGCCACAGACCCTGAACGACTGGGTCAAGAAGGCCGAGGCCGACAGCGGACAGCGCCCCGGCATCACCACATCAGACGCCCAGCGCATCAAGGAACTGGAGCGCGAGGTCAAAGAGCTGCGCCGGGCCAACGAAATCCTGAAGACGGCCAGCGCGTTTTTTGCACAGGCGGAGCTCGACCGCCGACTCAAGTCGTGAAGGGCTACATCGACCGCCACCGTGATGATTCCAGGGTCGAGCCCATCTGCCGGGTGTTGCAGATGGCCCCGTCGTGTTATTGGCATCATGCTGCACGCCAGCGCGACCCCCAATTGCGCAGTCTGCGTGCCCAGCGTGACGAGGGTTTAATGGCCGACATTCAGCGCGTCTGACACGCCAACTGGCAGGTCTACGGTGCCGACAAGGTCTGGCTGCAGATGAACCGAGAGGGCATCCCGGTAGCGCGTTGCACTGTGGAACGGCTCATGCGTGCCATGGGGCTGCAAGGGGCACGCCGGGGCAAGAAGGTACGTACCGTGCTTATCCGGTTATCTCCCAGACGCACTACCGGTAGGATGTGGAGCATCTGCGCCAATCTGGGCCCGGACGAAGCGGCATGCGCGTCCTACCTTGAGCGCGCTCGGTGCAGTGATGGG
>ERZ761603.1868-NODE-1868-length-15158-cov-721.606899_pt1 | contig 15158 bp, 20 predicted proteins | sample MGYA00511879_ERZ761603 | MGnify/ENA primary metagenome ERZ761603 (study PRJEB28899, sample SAMN02850040) | bioreactor sludge metagenome | biome: EBPR Sludge; feature: EBPR Bioreactor; material: flocular biomat | place: Australia: Thorneside Wastwater Treatment... | reverse complement strand
AGCTCGATCTGTACCTCACGACCGCAGAAATAAATATTCCTATCTCAATGCGCGACGTTCCAACGGTGACGCTTGGTGACGCTGCGGCATTCACGACGACCGGCACGACGGCCGATGTTTTGGTCATCAAGGTCGATAACGCTGGCGACAATGGAATGCATACGGTATATCTTGATTGTGAACTGTAAAAACACCAACAAAAAGAAAGCTGTCTGGAATGGTCGATATTGATCTGAATGCGCTGGCGCATAAGCTGCCGCATGCATTGAAAGGTGCTTATCTGATGGCGTTACCAGCCGTGTTGCGCGACTCTGAAACAGGGCAAGTGCAGTGGTCAACGGTCTTTACCGGAGTGCTGACCGCTGGGCTGATTGCATCTGGTTCGAGCCTGGTTGCTCTGAATTCCAAAGTGACGGAGTTGTCAGCTTTGGCTGCGCAGCGCGGGTCAATGGTTGACCAGATTCCTGCTGCTCTTGCTCGACAGGAAATGGTCATAAAACGCCTTGATGCAATCGAAGCCGGAAACGTGGTGGCGACCAATGATCGCTTCAGGGCTTCGGATGCGCAACGCATGGAGTTGAAGCTTGAAGCAATGATCCAGCGAGAATTGTCTCGGCTCGAATCGAGAATTGACAAAGAATCTACGCGCGGAGGAAAAAGGTAATGGTCGGAGATTTCCCAGTCGGGGCAGTTGCCGTTTTCACTCTTTGCTGTGTCGCCGTAATGCTGGCGTTCGCTGAAGGCTTGTCTCAGCAAAAGGCGATGCGGCAGGACATCAAAGAGATCCGTGACGCCGTGCATTCTGTCGCCAGGAAGGCCGGCGAGCGCATCACTGAGCTTGAGGTCCGCGTCGAGCAGTTCGCCAGTTGCCCGACCAAAGACCGAAGGGCAGCAGACAGGCGGTCGCCGGATGACTGGGTGACGGACTCGAATTTCAAGCGCAGCGGAGACCAAAAGTGAGCACGGCGCTGCGTAGCCGTGAATCGCCAGACAATCCGCTGCCGTACAACAAGCTGTTTGATCAGGCGGCACGTGAAGCGCAACAGGCCGAAGTCATCCTGCTGCGGAAATTGCTGCTCCGCGCCTACGGTGTTCTGCAGGACGTTGCGATCGAGGCTCGCGAGGCGAGCGAGCCGGATGCTATCGCGGAAGCGCTGATGCGCGATATCTCGCTGGCGCTCGACAGGCGGCCGACGCTGATCTGATGTGGACCCCGACACCGACCGCCGCATAGGCTCCATCGAAGTCAAGCAGCAAGCCCGCGACGCTCGCTGCAGGGCTTGTCTTGATCGGCTGCTGATGCGGGAGGTCGCCTTGCCCGGTCGGTGCGCCTGTGGGCTGCTGTGGCTACGGTGCTGGCTGTGGTTTGCGCGGCTCTGGTGCTGGATCAGTTTGTCCAATCGCTGCTCTGATGTATTTCGCCAAACAACCAGCCATTAGCGCCTCTCCCTGATCAAGCATGTCTGCATTCAGATCCCACAGCTCCCATGCTTGCGTTTCATATTGGTCGCAGAGCAAAGCGCATTGCTCATGCGCCGCGTCCCATGCCTCCCGTGCGATTGACAGTTCTGCTCCAGACAAGCCGTGATTCGGGTCATAGGTTTCAGTGATCCACTCGTCGAACGTCATCTCGATCATCCTCCGGTCTTGAACCTCTCCCACGCCACGATGACGCGGGCAGCCATACTCGCATGCGGAGACGCAGGGTACGGGCTCAATCCAGACTTCTGGAACTCATCGATCCGATTTCGCCAGACCAGCGACACTTCGTAATCCTGGCACGCATCGGCTGTCTTGAACAACACCCCGTCCGACGCTTGGTACGCTTGTACTGCTTCCATAGTTGGTTCCTTTCTGTGTGCTATGCTGCGCTCAGAAAGCCCGTCAAGCGGCGGGCTGGTTAATTTTGCGTTATGCCGCACGGGTCGCGGCGATCAGGAAATCCCATGCGTGCTTCGGGTTCCCGGTTTCTGCAACTCCGGCAATTGCTGCCCGTCCCAGTACGTCATGCGGTAGTTCAGCCGGGACAACCGCAAAGCCCGCACGGGTTAAGGCCGCAATCAGCCTACTCGGCCAGTCCTCAAGCGGCACGTCTTGGTTGTCCATCGCGCAGGCTGCTTCGTAGAGCGCTTCGCGCGGGGTTGCGATCATGCTGTAGTAGCCTTGTTCCATGTCGTTCTCCGGTAGTTCGGCATAACAATTCAATCAACCGGAAGCCGCTTCGCGGCTCCGGTTATTTCAGGCGTTGGGCGTCTCGCAATCGCACCCGTCCTCTGCGCAGCCGTATTGCTTGTCGCGGCACGCCGAGCGATCGCAGTCCGGCATGTCGTTCGCCATCCGCGTGTTTTCCAGCCGATCAAGCACGCCAAAATAATGCCGGTTCCTCAACTCAGCTTCTCCGTAGCGTTCCAGCAATTCCCAGTCGCCTTCAGTTGCGAGTGGCTTACAAATCCTGGCTGGTATTCGCCGTGCTAATGCGCCGCCTTGCTGTGCGCGCTTGATTTCATCCCATGTGTATCCAAAGATGTCCATCTGCAAATCTCCGGGCCAGAGGCCCAACAATTCATTCAAGCCGACGCTGTGCAGCGCGGCTTAATTCAGGCGTTGGGCGTCACCTTGCAGCATCGGCCAAACGTCATGTCTTTCGCCGCGCAGGTGCATTCGGGCGCAGCATCGTCATCACCGGTTGCGTTGGCGATGGCGGCGCGGCGGCCCAACACGTCGCTGCACCTGACCCACAAGGGCCGGCGGCATGGTCTCGGTGGCATAGGTCATCAGCGGCCCTTGTGGTCAGGTGAGCTTGGCGTTGGGCACCAAGTACGCATCGCAGCACTCTTCACACAGCGGGCCTAGACCGTTCCCGTTTGGGTCTTTTGGCGGGAGGAAAATAGAGTCCTCTTCACACCTCCCTGTTGGGCTATCGCAACAGACGCAAAGCTGTCGTGTTCCTGGGTACTCCACCGCGTTTATTGCCTCATGCTCTGCCTGTGTTCTCGCTACCATCGTCTTTCCTCTCCGGGCCAGTGCCCAACAAATCATGTTTCCCGCCAATCCATGCTCATCTCCCTGCGCCCAACTGGCGCATCAACCCGGACCCGCTGAAGCGGGCCGGTTATGCTGGTCGAAGTTAATCCGCTTCACGGTTTCGATGTTCTTGTGTGTCATATCTGCTCCTTGAAAATACCGCCGATTACTTCTATATTAGGGGGCTGGCTGTTTGGCGGCCGGTACGGCACCCATTTGCCGCCAATCGCCTCCATGAGCTTAACCTCTTGCTTGTCCTGCTTCGGGTTTGCCTTTTTCAGCGTGTCGTCGTGCGCCAATTTCAGGTAATTGGAGGCATCCAACCACGAATCCAGGTGATTCGGGTCCCCGCACGCGAGCCTTGCCAGCTTAGAGGACACCATCTTGATGGCCTCCCGCTGGACGGCGGTGAACCTAGTCCTTTTGCTGCCCCCGATTATCAGGCGCTCGATGCCCTGGGAAATCTCCGACAATTTATCGAATGGCCCGTACACCGACCCCCGTTCCTTCAGAATTTCTTCTGCTGTCTTCATATTCCTGCTCCGGTGAAATCATAACCTTCAATAAGGAGTAAACAGGGATTCTCCTGTGCCAAGACGTGGTGGCCAGCCTCCTGAATGTTTCCTCGACTGGTCGCCGTCTGAGGGCCGAGATCCGAGATCCAGGGATGATCATGTAATCCTGCCTCCATTGGGCTAAGATCAGGGGGTGTCCCCCTGCCTCGATCCTCTCCTCGAACCATCTTTCCTGCGTCACCCTGATCTCTGGCTTAGGCCCTGCTTTCAGCTCCAGCCAACCCTCGACACCCTTGTGGCAATAGGAAAGATCGGGGATTCCCGGCGACGTGTTAGGGCTCTCAACCCAGCTAGTCGACAGGGGGCTCCCCTCGACCTCCTTGAACAGTCTCTTCAAATAGGCCCTGAGATCGTCTTCCCCGCTGGCCATCAGAACCTAGGGCTCCTGTGTTGGATCTCGACAAGGACCTTTTCAGCGGCTTGCCGGAGATCCTCGTCGGCGTGATTGATGGCATCGAGCAAGTCGGTTTGGCAGTAATTCTTCGCCACTTCGGCCCTGTCCCCCACCCCGTACTGCCTGATGAAGTTCCAGTTCTCGATCTTGTCGGCGATCTTGAGCAGGGCGCAGATGTGCTCCGTAGGTCCAACTTCCTCCGGAGCCCCGTAAGTGCTACCGTTCGCGTCGAACCCCGCCTCTCTCATGGCCCTCTTCACCGGGGTGGCTATGTCCCCGGAATACGCTTCGACCCGGTCGTGCATGATGGCGTGGTAACAAACGTCTCGCTCCGAGTACCCCACCTTCACGTGCAGATTCGTCCAGATGGCCATGCCTATCGCTGCCACGTTGAAGGAATGGGAAGCGACCGTGCTGCTGGCCGCCGTATTCACCATCGTCCAGCGTTTAACCGAATCCAGGTCAAGCATCTTGCTGATTGGCGTTTTCATGCTTCAGTGCTCCTTGTTTTGGGGTCCAGCTTCGGCCCCGGTTGATTTTCATCTTTTCCCAGAATTCTTCGGAGATATCAACACCGTTGAGGTATGCTATGTCCAAGAGGAGGATCAGGACATCGGCGCACTCTTCGCCGATGTTCTTGTCCCCATGCAGCATGGCCCCCATCAGCTCCGACAGCTCTTCCGTCATCTTCACGGCTGTGGCCATCGGCTGACGATCAGGGAGGAGGGGCGAAATCCACTCAACCACCATGCCCTGCATCATCCCTATGTTCTCGGGCCACTTCATGACGCGTTCCGCTGCTTGACGTTGTAGAGCATGGGGCCTTCGCCGATGTAGACCCTTGGAAGAGGCAATTGATTGGCGAGATAGACCGACACGATATCGGCCAACGCCGCGTTCGAGTGTTCCTTGTTGTACTGGAAGAAGTTCAGGAAGATGTGGTCCGGCATCGCGGCCAGGATGGCTTCTTGGATCTGGATCTTGGAAAACGTCGCCACCCTGCGGACCCTGCCGGTGACGGTGGTCGTCTCGGGGGCAACGCCAAGGGTCCCGAAACAGATCTCCTGTTGGTCCTTATACCAACCCCCGCTGGTGCCCTCGGGGACGTTCCCTACCCGGATCGGGTGAACCCTGCAGGACCCGTGCACGTGACGGACCATCTGCAGGGGCACGTTCGCATCGGCCAGCACCCTGGCCGGGGTGCAGTCCCGGCTGGTGCAGTGCGGGTAGAACCCCGCCGACAGCCCCAGGGAATAGCCCTGGCTGCCCTCGACCAGAATCGGTCCCGTCGAATGGTGAATGAGCGACGTCCATTGCTGGCTCGTAAGAATCTTGGCGTCAGGAACCTTTGCCAAAATGGCGAACTCGTTGTCTCTGGCGATCGCCCCCGGATTCCTCATGACCTTGTCGCACAGGGCAGCCCCTGACCCCTGCATGGTGCTGGCGATCCGCCCCAGCGACGCCCTCTCAATCTCGGCGTGCCCCTCGGTAAGAACCCCAGCCGCCTCATGGATCATCAACTGGAACCCGCCCCGAATCTTATCTTTCACGTTGGCCCATTCCTTGGCCAGACGGTCGATGCTGAACACCGATCCGGGGCCGATGCCGATGAACTCCAGATACGGGCTGAACAGGCCGGACGGCAGGACCTTGTGTACGAACTTGTTGCCCTCGAAGTCGTACGCCGTGTGGCCGGCATTGGGCATGTTGACAGAGATGGCCCCCGTGTAGCGCTCCCTGGTGGAAAGATAGGCCGACAGCAAGCCCTTGCCCGTGCTGCCGAACTGCAGATCAACCACCACATCTACTCTCTTACTCATGTCGTTTCTCCTGTTGAATTACTGCTCCACGCGGCATCCCCGCACCCATAGTATACCATACCCACGCTGCCCTGCATAGTATCAACCCTGCCCCAGAGCTTTATGCAGACGATTCATTAGATCGTCCTTCGAGGGGACTTCGGCGATGTCGCTGGACACCGAGAACCCGTATCGCTCGATCCTGCTCGAGAACACCGCCAGCTGCAACACGTCGTACCGGCTGACCCCTGTATCTTTTGCCCATCCCCTATACTCGGCATACAGCTCGTACTTTCGGACTTTCCTAGGCCACCGGATGTCGTCACCCACAGACGCCTCTGTGTCGATCGTGTCGAAAGTGCCCTTGGCCAGGGCTTCGTTGAGCCAATGCATCACGCTATCGTGTCCCGCTGACATCGCCCGCTGCTCTAACAAGGCGTCGGTTACGGGGGCTAGCCGCAAGTCTCTGGTGATCTTCCGGTTCAGCAGCAGGTGCAGCAGGGCTGCCCGGCCCCCGTTGTTCATCTCGTCAGACAGCCGATCGAAATACTCCCTGTTCCCAACCTTACTGCCACTGACATTCAGCACGCACCATCGCCGGGATTGAGGGCCAGCCGGGATTATCCAGTCCTCGTTGGACGCGATTATCACCCTGGCCAAATTGTCGACCTCGACGGCATCGATCCCTTTGGCCTCTCGGTGGATTCGCGTCTCGGTGATCCTGCCCTTCAGTACGTTCGCCGCTTTCCTGTCCCCCGGCCACAGGACCTCATCGGCGTAAATAACGATGCTGTCCGCCAGATAGCTGTTGAACTTCCCGGTTAACCTCTCGGAGTCGATGATGTGGGAATAATGAGCGCCGAATAGTTTGCCGAAATTGTCCGCAAACACCCCCTTCCCGCACCCCTCGATTCCCCGGAGGACCACGCAGCAGCCTTTCACCAGTCGGGAGTCCTGTACGCAGTCTGCCATCCAGTCTAGTAGCCATCCGTAAATGGTCTCGTCGCCCGAACAAATCACCGTCCTGAGATGGAACAAATACAGGTCGCAGGATGCAGTCTCGCTTGGCTCGACGCCCCAGCCATCCCAGATGTTCAGCATGTTCGACGGCCCATCGTCCCGAGGGTAAATGCCCATCCCGCTGTACGCCCTCCTCAACGGCGACGCCAGCCAAATGTCGGCCATCGGTTTCTGTACGACCCCCCTCGAAGTATTGACTAGGATCTTCTCCGGGGCCGTCAAATCCTTGAATGACTGCATAGACAGAAAGTCAACGCTCTTGTTGTCCGCGTTGTTGCTGAAGGTGGCCATCATCAGGGATTTGCTGGCTCTGACCAGAGCATACCTCGTGTTCATCTCCAGGACTCTCTCCTCCACCTCGGATTCATTCCCAGAGGAGGTGACGTCCCCCGGCATCGGTCGCCAGCCGGCGTTCTTGGCCATGAACAGTAGAGTACCGAACCCCACCGGGCCGTCGTCGCTGAAAGACTTCCACCGGAATCCGCACTCCCCGTCTTTCCTCCTCTCGCCCCCGATCGACCACTCGTCCCACAGAGCGAACCCATTCTCGCCCTGGCAGGACTTTAGGGCCATTCCGACCTTGACCCATTCCTCATACGACAAGTCATTTGGGTCGATCGCAGCCAGCATCCTGCTTACTTGGCCCTCAGATATCTCCGTCTTCGTGGGCTTGACGTCTGATGGGGACCAGGGCTTTCCTAATTTGTCCATCAACCACTTCGGGGCTTCGGGCACGACGCCCCCTTCCACCCACTCGTACGTATGGCCGTCGACCACTGAAGGATAAACTACAATATGGCCGGTGTAACGGTCTGCCATCCCGCCCCTGGTGTCAATGCCATTAGCCACCTTGGACGAGCTCGAAACAGCATTTTCCTGCCACTTGAACAGATGATGAAACCCGCCGGAAGGAGTCTTCTGGACAGGCCCCGCCGGGAGAGGTCCTTCCTTGTCTGTGATCTTCTTCAGTTCGATCAGCCCGGTCGTGCCCCTGACTGGCTTGGAATCGATGTCAAGTGCCATCACCCCGGTGTTGGTGCCACAGGCAATGCCTATGTTGAACCCGGCATACTTGCCCTCTGTCCCGAACCATCGATCAATGGTGTCCTTCTTGAGCGATGCTGACTGGTAATTGATTCCAGTCCCTTCCGGGAGTCCCTTGTCCCCGCTTTTTATCGGGATGACGGGCAAGCCATTCCGGATGTAATAAAGAGCCGCCGCGTGCACCCTGCGGGCAAACCGCAGAGTGGGCGGCGACAGGTCTAATAAGTCCTTAGGGGATATTTCCATCACTTGGCCCAAAAATTGTCGCCTACACCCTTGAGGTCCAGCACCAAGGGCACCCTAAACCACGGAACCCTGCTCCTGAGGGACTCCTGCAACCTATCCCTCATAGCCTTTGGGTCCTCGCCCTCCGGCACGTTGATCTCATACGAATCATGCGTATTCATTATCATCCGGCACCCACTGTATGAGGCTTCGTCCGCTGCCACCAACCACATCTCTTTGTTGATGTCAGCTGACGTCGCCTGAATGGTCAGGCCGGATGCCTTGTACGTTTTGTACTTGTTCGGGAACCTGATCCTGCGGCCATATTTGGTCTGGACATACCCGTACTGCTCCGCGATCTTCTTGGCCTTGTCAGCCAGTTCTTTGACTCCCGGAACTCTCCTGTGGTACTCCTCGATCACCGCCATCGCTTCTTCACCGGCCTTCTTGTAGATGACCTCCTTGCCGTCTTTTGCTCTGAATGACGACCATTCCCAGGGCATGCCCATCTGCTCCGCAATCGCACCATTCCCGCTGTTAAAGATGGCGGACAGATTGAGTTGCTTGGCGTTGGGCTGGCCGCTGTAGGTGGCATTCCGCACCAGACCGGTCAGACTGGCCACGAACGAATGAAAATCCAGCCGCTCGTCCTTGTGGTACGCGCCAATGATCGACGGGTTGTTCACCAGATGAGCGAAGACCCTGACCTCGAAGCTGTGCTGATCCAGCGACGCCCATCGGCACCCCCTCTCGGGCAAGAACACCGGCTTGACGATCGCTGCGACCTCTTTGTTCCTGGCCGGGATCTGCTGAAGTGCTGGGTCTACGTATGACAGCCTGCCTGACCCGGTGCCGCCCTCGTCGCTCTTGTTCTGATTTATCCGGGGATACACCCGGTCGCCCACCATGTGGCCCAAGACATGGCCGCCAAGAAAGGTGTCGCGGGTCTTGATCATAGAGCGGATTAATAGGATAAGCTCGGCTCGTTTATCCCAAGCCATGGCCTTGAGCACCAGTGCGTCGAGGGACGGCCCCCCGGAATCCGTTGATGGCAGGCTGACCCCGTTATCCGCGATCCACCCGTTGTCTGTCTTCTTGGCCCCGAACAACTCCTTGATCTGCTTTGGGCTGTTGACATTGACCTGCCGGCCTATCAGGGAGTAAAGCTCCTTCTCCGATCGATCTATCTTAACCGTCAGCTCTTCCATGGCCCGGATAGCCCGATCGGCGTCCACCCGGATGCCCCTGCCCTCCGCCTCAATCAGAGGCTTCATGACCCTCCGCTCGAACTGAACGATTCGCTCGATCCCCTGATGTCTGATCTCCTCTTCCTGCCACTCGTACAGGCGCAGGGCAAGCAGGGCGTCCGTGGTGGCGTATTGTGCAACCATCTCGGGGGGAGCCCTGTGGATGTTTGGCATCTGTGCAGACCGAGTGGCCCTTCCGCCAAACAGCTTCGCCAACTCAGGATAGATGTCCTCCTTGCCTTGCTTCAAGTATTTCGCGGAGAGGGATTCCAGGGAAAAAGAGTGCTCGTGCTCGTTGAGCAGGCAGGCCCTCACCGCTGTGTCATCAACCTGAGACAGCGGGAGATACAACCCTGTGGATTTCGCCATCCGGTAGTCAAAGCTAGCGTTATGGCAAACGATGGTGCCGGTAAATCGGCTCATCTCGTCGTTGAACCAGTCGATCGCCCCCGGATTCTGGCGTATGTCGTGGTATTCTTTGGTACCATCCGGGGCAGCGATGCTGAACCCGAACACGCGATCGACCATATAACGCAGGCCGGTAGTCTCTGTATCGAACCCTATGACAGGGCAAGAATCAAGTCTCATAACCACCCCCGTGGAAATGGGGCGGGGATTAGCCGCCCCGCTTGTTGCCTAGAACGGGATGTCGTCGTCGTCGTCGTCGCTCAGATCGGGCGTGGTGTATCGCGGGGGCGGGGCCTTGTCTTCCTTCGGCGTCACCTGCACCGACAAGAACTTAGACCCAGGGTTGCGGGCGCTGGGACCGGCGGTCTTGATCCAGCCGCTGATCCAGTAATCCTCCCCGCCGACGTTGATGGAGCCCTTGTAATCGGGGTGGTTGGGGGATTCCTTCCTGTCGTTCTTGAACAGTACCCCCCGGTTGGTGTCGTCGTACTGGCCGGCCATGGTCAAAGCTCCGCTGATTCGACATGGCCTTCGCCGGAATCGGGCGAAGTGCGATCGACATCGGCAGCGCCGGACTTGATGGCCTCGTACAACTCCTTGCCCTTGTCGTAGAGCTGCTTCGTAACGAAACCGATGGCCGTGATCCTCAGGTTCCAGAACTCGCCCTTCTGCGATGATGCCTCGACGGTCGACGCCTTGTACGCCTTGGCGAAGCGGTCTGCTTCCGACATCTGGACCAGGGTGTTGAGCGACCGGCTGACCTTGAGCTTCGACTTCGACATCGACATGACGGCCTGCTGGACGCCATGTGGCAGGAGGACGAGCACGAAGTGCTGATGCGTCTCGACAACCTCGTGACTGCCGGGGTCCTGGGATGCACACAAGGCGATGTTGGCCTCTGCCTCGGTCCGGTAGGCCCCGAAGAATCCGCCCCCAGCCTTGCGGGTCTTCCAGAGCAGCCACTCCTTGCGGAAAAACACCGGGACGAAATTGACTTCGGCACCGTACAGTTCTCCGGTGACGGTGTTGTAGATCATTCCCTGCTCAGCGCCGGGAATGTAGGACGGGTCGCTCTTCTTGATCTGCGGCGACAGCGCCTGCAGAACGTCGAGCCGGGGGATGATCATGTCTGTCGCCCGGACCTCTTCGCTGCCAGCGTTACCGGCCTTGAGCCAGTCAGGGCGTTCTGCTTCGACGCCGGCGATCAGGGTTGCTACTGCGTTTTCGTTTTTCATTGCACTTTTTCCTTTGTGATTGATGCCCGCATGAACGGGCTAACTTTGAACAGCTCTTCCGGGGGCTGCTTCCCGTTCTGCAACATCTCCTTCGTGATCGCCTTCATGGTAGAAGGGTGGACGTAATCGACCACCACCCCTCCGTAGCCATTGCTGGTGAGCCACTCGTAGGCTTCGTCCTTCGGTCCGACGATGGACACATACAGGTCCGACGTCAGCTGCACCCTGCCAATGCCGACGAATGATGCCGTGCGGACGCCCTCTTCAGACATCAAGTCCGGGATCTCCTTCAGCCGGATTTCGTCCAACCGCTTGATCAGCGGCTTCCACTCGGCATCCAGCTCCTCCAACCTTACCTGAATCCGGCGCATCTCGCCGGCCAGCTCCTTCAATTGATCAATACTCATGTCGTCCTCTCCTACGTCAAAAACTCTAGTATACCACAGCTACGGGCTCGTGCATAGTATCAACTAGATCAAGGAATCTACTTCACCGCTGTTGGCCAGGGTGTCGGCCACGAACTTCGACATCACGAGCTTATTCCCGATAGTTTCAGCAATGGTTTGGTCTACCTGGAGATTGGACGTCAGATCGACATACAGGCAGGAATTCGTCTGGCCGAGCCGGTGATTTCGGTCCTCGGATTGCAGACGGTCCTCTAGATTAAACGTGTTGCTGTAATAGACAGCCAGTGTCGCTGCGGTTAATGTCACCCCAGCCCCGCCCACTGTCTGGCTCGAAACAAAAAACCTGATCTTGTCGTCGGCCTGGAATCTGTCGATCAGCGGCTGGCGGTCAGCCGGCGGAACAGCACCGGTCAGCACGACCGTGGCTCGATCGTACCTTTCATTCAAACGTTTGACAATAGCAGCAATCTCTGGCAGGAACCGAGCCCAGATCACCGCCTTGCCGTCGAACTCTTCCAGCAAGTCCATCAACTCGTCGAGCTTCGGGTTTGACCTGAGCGGCTCCCCGGTGTGGTCGAACCCGCCAGCCACCTGCTGTGCCCTTAACATAGCCTCTAGTACGTTCTTGACCCGGTGCTCTCTGTCCTCGGACAGTTTCATCTTCAGATCCCGGCGAAGAGACTTGCAGATGTCGAGCTGCTCTTTGCTGGCCGATACCCTCCTCGTCTGGTACAGCTTCGGGGGAAGGTCCTTCATGTCAGATTTTCGAATGGTATCGCTGTACGGGGCGATCTTGTTCAACAGGGTGTCTACCCTGGTATAACCAACGATCTTCCTTTCCTGGAACCCGCCCATGACGCAGTATCGGGACCTGAACGAGTAATACGAAATCTCCCCGATGGCCATGGGGTCAACGAAATGCATTTGGGTGTACAGGTCCTGAATCCCCTGCGTGGCGTTGGTGCCGGTCAGGGCCAGCCGAAAACTCGCTAGCTGCGACAGCCGCAACGATGCCTTGGTCCTGCCAGAGTCGTGATGTTTAATCCGGCTGCTCTCGTCCAGCACCACCATCGCGTTGCCTGGGGTTAAGAACTCTTTGCAGATGGACTCCCCAGACCCGGCTGACAGGGACTCGATCCCCGCCACCATTATCAACAAGGGCCGCTCTTCGTCGGGCTTGTGCCAGACTCGCGGCGGCGTCTTCCCAGACTCATGAATATACAAAGAAACGGGGAACTTGGCATACCTGTTCAGCTCTTTGGCCCACACTCCTTTGATGGACGTCGGGCAAACTACCAACAGGCGCTGGATCAGGCCCCGGTCAAATCTGGCCCCGGCCAGGGCGATGGTGGCCAGCGTCTTGCCAGCCCCCATAACCCAGAACAAGGCGTAGCCATTCCGGTCCCAGGCTTTGTTCAGCCCCTGCACCTGTCGGGGCCGCAGGGTAACGCCGCGAACGAATTCGTTGAAATCATCGGGCTTGTTGGGGATGGTAACCGGGGCGTCGTTGAGGATCAGGATGTCGTCACTGATCTCTTCCCTCGGCAGCGCCGCAGTCAGCAACGCTGCCACTAGCGGATTGGGCGAACAGCGCCAAGTCTTAGTCGCAGGATGCCACCGAGCGCCAGCCGACTTGGCTATGAAATTCTGGAAAAACGGGAGCCTGAGGACAATTGTCCCGTCTTCAATGACTGCCTTCATCGTATCCCCCGAAGAAGAGAGTGGCGGTTTATACGATACCGCCAAACGTAAAGGAGAGGGTGGTTATACGGTACCACCAAACGCGGGGGATCAGTCGAGCGTGCCGCCTTCGGAATCCGTGGTGTCGCCTTCGACAGCCGCTGTCTTGGCTGCCTTGGCTTCCGCCTTGGCCGCTGTCTTGGCTGCCTTGGCGGTTTCGTTGTCGGCGCGGAAACCGTCGGCGAGCTTCGTGATCTGGGCCAGGCAATCGGCGGCATCCTGGTTCGATTCCAGCTGCTTGTCGGTCAGGGCGTCGCCCTCGACGGTCTTGGTCAGCTTGCGCAGGATTCCGCCGACGGTCATCCGCTTCTGGCCGTTGTTCAGGTTGTCGTACTTGCTGATGTCGACGCCGCACTCGGTGGCGATGAACAGGACCTGATCGACACTCAGGCCGGCCAGAACGTTGCCGATGACGTCGCCCTTGTGGTAGCTGCCGTTGGGACCCTTGACCATATTGGCGATGTTCGGACGGATCCTGGCCTTCGCCGTGACTTCGGTGGTTGCTTCCATTTTCATTCTCCTCAAGTTAATGGTTGATTGGGGCCGATCGCCCCCTGCCATGAGACTCTATTATACCACATCCAGAGGCCGGGCACAATGGGAATGAGATACTGTAACCATTGCCCCGGCCTGTTTCATCAGATTGATTCGCGTTGCTTGCGGTTGGACCGAGTGGAGCGATCGACGCACGTCTTACACTTCGAGCCCCCGGCCTTGGGGAACTTGGCCCTGTCCTTGAGCTGGCCGCAGGAAGAGCATTCCTTCAACATGCACCCTTGCGGTGCCGTACGCATCCTGGACTCGGCTACCCGCATGTTATGCTTGTTGAATTCTACCCCGTCGGTGAAATCTTCGACGGCCAGACCTCGCCGGACCAGATCGTAAGCAGTCACCGTACCGGACTCGCGCCGAATTTCGAGGTAGATGTCATACTGGCCGGGCATCGGCCTCTGTTCCCAGCCGGTTTCGTCGTCGACGTATTCATTGACCAGCCGGTCATACAGGGCCACGATGTGGTTGATGACAGCCGGCCTGGGAACGTTGATTCCGGTCTTCGCGACGATGGCCGCGAGGATGTTTGAGGCAGCGCTGCCGACGAGCGACGCTACCGTGTGATCGATTTGGGTGCTCATTTACGGTTCTCCTTGTGCAAAAGTGATTCGAGGAAGACGGCGATCTCGCAATTGACCCTAGCCACGTTGTAGTGATGCCGGGCAGCGAGCTGGAGCAGGATGTTCTTCTTGAACCCTTTGACCCTGGTCAGCCGGATGTGGGTCACCCGAGCGTCGCTCCCGGCCTTGTTGGTAAGGTCCAGCACCTGCTGGAGAATTTCAGCTCTCTTGGTCATTTGACTTCTCCTTCATGATTGTGATCAAGGACTTGATCAGGAAGCCGTACTTTTTGCGGTAATTGACGATCTCGGGGACTGACGATCTCGATTTGTTCCCTATGTCTTCGTCAGTTGCCGCTAACCACCACCCGTGACTCATGTTAACACAACCAACCTGAGCGTGAGTGGCGGAAATGGCAATGGTCCAAGGGGTTGCGTTGATGCAAATGAGATCCCTCACCGCCCCTCCCCTCCAGTGCGTGCAGCCCGTGCAGTGCGTGCAGCCCGTGCAGTGCGTGCAGTTCGCGCAGTTCGCGCAGTTCGTGCAGTTCGTGCAGTGCGTGCAGTTCGTGCAGTGCGTGCAGTTCGCGCAGTCCGCGCAGTTCGCGCAGTTCGTGCAGTTCGTGCAGTTCACACAACTCGCGCAGTTCGTGCAGTCCATGCAGTGCCTGCAGTTCGTGCAGTCCGCGCAGCCCGTGCAGTGCGTGCAGCCCGTGCAATACCTGCAGTGCGTGCAGTTCACACAACTCGCGCAGTTCGTGCAGCCCGTGCAGTGCCTGCAGTCCGTGCAGTCCGTGCAGTCCGTGCAGTTCGTGCAGTCCGTGCAGTCCGCGCAGTCCATGCAGTGCGTGCAGTGCGTGCAGCCCGTGCAGTGCGTGCAGTGCGTGCAGTTCGCGCAGTCCGCGCAGTTCGCGCAGTTCGTGCAGTTC
>ERZ761603.1865-NODE-1865-length-15180-cov-11.501289_pt1 | contig 15180 bp, 7 predicted proteins | sample MGYA00511879_ERZ761603 | MGnify/ENA primary metagenome ERZ761603 (study PRJEB28899, sample SAMN02850040) | bioreactor sludge metagenome | biome: EBPR Sludge; feature: EBPR Bioreactor; material: flocular biomat | place: Australia: Thorneside Wastwater Treatment... | reverse complement strand
CCTGTTGCCAGCCTTCGGGACAGTAATCGACGTTCGGGTAGTACTGCCCGGCCGACCCGCAATAGTTCCAGTAGCCGGCCGTCGGGCTCCCATCGACCGGGCGTGGTTCGACATAAACCGGCTCTGGCTGGACGTACGCCGGGGCGGGCGCGTAGTAGGTCGAGGCGGCAATGCCGGCGGCGACCCCGGTGATCGCCAACAGGGCGGCCGGGCCGACCCAGCCGTAGCCGCGCCGGTGGCCGTGGTCATGACGGGGAAGCGCCGGCCGGTGATCGCCGTGGCCGTAATGCTGGGGCGCCGGCCGGTAATGGCCGCGGTCATGTCGGCGGTCGTGTCCGTGGTCGGCCAGGGCCGGGCTGGAGGTTCCGAGCGCGATGCAGAGAGCGCCGCAGAGTGTGATGATGGTCGTTTTCATAAGCCGAATAACGCGGTGGGGCGCCGGCCGATGACGACAGGGCGAGAGGGAAATGTGAGGAATTGTTACCGGTCGCCGTTTCACCGTGTGAGACAATCGCTGCCGACTGGCGGGCGCCTGCTGCGGTTGACCGGAAGATTGCCGCGAAAACGAAAAAAGGCCCTGTCACGACAAGGCCTTTCATCAAGATCGCTGGTGCCAAAGGCCGGACTCGAACCGGCACACCTTGCGGCGCTAGTACCTGAAACTGTTGGGAAATCCAGCAACGACGGGCGTTTCCGGCGATTCCGGTTCCGCAATCGATGGCTTGCGAGCCGCCTGTTTACGTGCGTTGCCGAGCATTTGCGGAAGTTTTTTATGATTTCCGCATGCTCGGTTATGCCCCGCCCATAGCGAACGGGCGGGCGGTGCGTCAGACAGGCGCTCAGGCGAGGCGGTGATTCAGGCGGCTGGCGGCGGCCTGGATCAGGGCCGGAATCAGCGCTACCGGGAAGCCGCCGGGTTCCTTGGCGTAGTCGATGATTTCGCTGGCGTTCATGATGCAGGCGTCCCGTGGAATGGCGGTCAGCACCGGCATGGGTTCGCCCGTGGTCTTGTCCCGATAGAAGACGGCCATGAAGCGGCGGCCAGTGCGGATGATTTCGGCGCTGGCGGCGGCGAGCATGGCGTCGTCTGCGGTCAACGCCTGCCTGGGCAGGTATTCGCCTTCGGCAACGTGGCGGGCAACGATGGATAGCGCTTCAGTGAATTCACCGCGCGGAATCTGGCGATAGCCGGTCTTGAAATGGGATTTCAGCTTCGACCAGCCGGTGAGCATGAATGCCTTCTGGCGCTCCTTTGTCAGCTTGGCGCAGGCATCCGTCAACATCGCGCGCAACGTGCCGGCTTCGTCCTTGCTGAGACTGTCGCCAGGGTTGACGGCGTATGGCGCGGCTTCGTACTTGCCGGTCTTGCGGATGGATTCCAGAACGTCGAGAACCCACCTGCGGAACTCCTTGGCAACGGGCGCGCGCGAGAACATCGCCAGCGCGTAGCAGCCGCGCGGGGAGAAGATGCGGGTTTCTTGCTCGCCGCCTTCGGTAGGCAACTTGACCAGCGCGGTCATGTCGTCGGTGAATTCGTCCGCATGGCGGTCGACGATTTTGCGTACAGCCGTATCTGGCTGATTGCTGTACCCAAGGGCTGTACCAATCTGGTATCCCCTTAGCCAAGCGTCACCGCTGCGGTCGACGATATCGAAAGTGGTGTTTTGAAAAACGAGTGTGGTTGCGTTCATGGTCTGCTCCGGTTCTAACGGATTGACCGCAGCGGAATTGCTGGCGGCCGGGAGGTTAGAACCCGAGCAGCGTCGGTAGCCTTCTTCCCCTTGCGGGTCTTTTATCCGGCTCCTCCCGGCCAGTGACCTGGCACGGATGTAAAAAATCCGCCAGTCTGTCGGGTGCGGATTCCGCGCTGCTCGGAGGTTCTAAACTCCTTGCCGCGAATTCTGCCCCGTCACTACGCGGGTGTCAATCTACGCTTGCGCGCGGTAATTCTTGAAAACGGCTTGCCTTGATGTATCGAACTCGATACAATGGGCGCATGGAATACGTCATCAAGCAAACCGAAGGCCTCGCGCAGTGGCTGCTGGCGTTGCGCGATGCACGGGCGCAATTGGCCATCGGTCGCCGGATCGACCGGGCGGAAGCCGGCAATCTGGGGGACGTGAAGCCGGTCGGCGGTGGCGTGTCGGAAATGCGCGTCGATGTCGGCGCGGGTTACCGGCTTTACTTCACGCTGCGCGACCGCACCGTGGTGCTGTTGCTGGTGGGGGGTGACAAGCGCACGCAGGCGGCCGACATCAAGCGGGCGATCAAACTGGCTAAGGAGGTGTGAATCATGGCAATCAAACTCATTCCGTTCGACATGACGGAGTTGTTGGTGAGCGAAGAAGCGATCACCGAATATCTGCGGCAGGTGTTCGCCGATGGCGACAGCGACGAGATCATCCGCGCCCTGGGGCATGTGGCCCGTGCGCGCGGCATGGCGCAACTGGCGAAGGATTCCGGCCTGGGGCGCGAGAATCTGTACAACGCGCTCAAGCCGGGCGCCAAGCCACGCTTCGATACGATTTTGCGCGTGTGCCGGGCGCTGGGCGTGAATCTGGAGCCGCGTCACGCCTGATCCAATCGGGGTAGCAGGCCGAAACGGGAGTCGGCCTGCCGATGTGGAACCGGCCCGCATTGCTGCACCTGCTTCCGCACCCGCCCGAGCGGCTTGACGATCTGCCCGCGCGCGCCGGTGTAGTGCTCGGTCATCGCCTGGCTCTTGTGCCCGAGCAGCGCTTGCGCGGCATCCAGCCCGCCCTGGTCGCGGCGGTCCATGCCGGCGATGCGGCGCAGATCGCGGAACTGGAACTGCGCGCCGGCGATGCCACAGGCGGCACGGGCGGCCTCGAAGCGGCGGCGCAGCTTGGATCGGGTCATCGGCTGGCCGCGCTCATCGACCAGCAGCGCCAGACAGCGCACGCCGTGCTGTTTCTTGCGCTCGCGGATGCGCGCCAGCAGTTCGCCGAGTTCGCCGTCGACGGGATAGCGGATGGCGGCGCCGGTCTTGGCCTGGCGCAGGTGCAGGATGCCGTTCCTAATGTCGGTTTCCGAGACTCTGAGCACATCGGCGGGGCGCTGGCCGATGGCGTAGGCGAGGTCCATCGCATCGCGCAAGGCGTCGCTGCCGGCGTTGTAGACGGCGATCAGCAGGTCGGCCGCGATGTCGACGTGCTTGCGACCTGGCAGGCGCCTGGTCTTGATCGCGCCGGCCGGGTTGGCGGTGCAGAAGCCGCGCGCCATGCACCAGCGAAAGATCATGGAGAACACGGCGCGCTCCCGGAGCGCCCGGTGCCGTGAGGACTGGCTGCGCTTGTCGAGGTAGAGCGCGATGTGCGGCGGGGTGACCTGATCGAGCGGGGCGTCGCCGAAGTGCTCATCGATCTTGTCGAGCGCGTAGTTGTAATCGGCCTGGGTGCCGCGCGCGAGGCCGGCGAATTCGTGGCTGGCGCGGTATTTCTGAATGGCCCAGCCCACGGTCATGGCGACGGTCGGCTTCGCCTGATGCAGCTTGGACGATTCCTGCACAGCCAGCGTGTAGTCGCTGCCAAGCGCCATCTCGACGCGCGGGCGGGCGCCGGTGTCGTAGTAGTAGTACGTCCGGTCCCGCCGGCGCCGGGCGCGCATCATCGGCGGCAGGTTCAGGTTTGCGGTAGGGCGCCGGCCCATTTCGGACTCCACGCGGGTTTTTCGGTTGCGGAAGGCTTGCGGCCTTCGACAGCGGCGACGGGAACGACGGGGTGACCGCTGGCGTTGACGAAGAATCGTATCCCCATCTTGCGCAACTGCGCAATCTGCTGCGCCTTCTGCTTGCGCCCGGTCAGGGTTTCGAGGTCGGATTGGGTGAGGAACATTGTGTTCAGCAATCTTCGTCGGCGCGCTCGATGATCCTGAGTGCCTTCTCGCGGTTCTCGTCGGTCACGTAGCACTGATGCGCAGAAAATTCAAGTTGCCACACCGAATGCCAAGCAGGTTGGCGTTCCGAATGAAAGTCAGGCTGTCACGCAACCGCCGGGCCATGCCACGCCTGTTTCCGTTCCTGGTGGACAGGGCAGTGTAGCTGCCGCTAAAACCACATCCAAGAAGCAATCCACAAAGCAGTCGCCCATCATGCGCCGTGACGATCTGGTCGGCGCCATCATGCGCGTGACCGGAGGCAAGGGTATTTCGTCCAGCATGGCGCTCGACATCTCGGGCGAGAAGGCCGGCGCAGGCAGCCCGAGGCTGATCGGTCTGCTCAGAAAAGATGGCACCAGCGACCTGGACTACACGGCCGAACTATTGCGCGTTGAGGAAGGCTACGACGTGCGCGACGGCAGACACCTGTCCGAACTGATCCGCGAGCAGGCGGACGGCACTCCGGTCTATTCGATGGAGCGCGTCGAACGCGAAGCGGCCGAGGGCGCCGAGAAGCAACATAAGGCAGAAGCCAATCGCCGGGCTGCCGAATTGGGCTTGAAAGGCATTCGCGGAAAGCGCACACTGGAAGTTGTCGAGGCGGAGATTACCGCCGAAGAAAAGCGCCTGTCCGACCTTGAGGCTGCTTCCGAGCGCGAAGCCATCATCGCGGCGAATGCGATTGACGATGTCATCGTCGGCATGGACTTGAGCGAAGCGGATTGGATGGCATGGCTGGCAATCGACGTTTCAGGGACATACACCAAAGAGGAAATCAGCCGTGCCAAAGAATATCAGGCCAACCGCGAATATGATCGAACTGAAGCGCTTGCTGCAAGCTATGCCTCCGGAGAAGCGCAGGGCGGTTCTGGACAGCGGAATGGAAATCCACAGGCAGAGGCAGAAGGTCGCGGCGCTCAAGCAGGAACGCGCGCAACTGCTGAAGGAGCAGGGCAAGACTTCGGCCTGACCGGCCAGACCAACGCGCAAACGGCGCAGGCGTACGCCAACGAACAGAAGCGCCAGGCGGAAGAGGCCAGGAAGAACGAACCCGAGAAAGGCCCGAACGTCTCCGCCGATCAGGTGGATATGTTCAACACGCAGGGCGGGCTGTTCAACAGCAATCGCGACACTGCGTCAGCAATCGAATCCATCAAGCAATCCGACATTCCGGTAGCAGAGCAAATCCGCCTTGCGGCCGAATTGCGCAATGGCAAGGTGACTCCGGAAGATGTGCAGGCGGTAGTCGGAAAACAAGAGCCATCTGCGGTCAACGCCGAGAACACGCCAAAATCCGAATCCGCCAAAGTCGAGAACGTCGGCGAGCCGGAAGACAGGATCTACACGCCGCCAAAATCAACCGAAGAGGCGAATGCGCGGTGGGGTTATGGATCGGAAATGACGCCGCAGAAGCGGGCGCTCATGGCGTCCGTACAGCGGGCGCTGGATGCCGGCCATTTCTATAACGAGGCAGTGAATGATTTCGTCGCAAATGATCTTGGCGTTACTGACGCCGAGCGAGAAGTGGGCGCCCGCGCCTATGTCGACGCCAGCGGCGCCAAGCATCTCGGTGTCGAGGGGGGCAGCTTTGGGATGGAGGTCTATCTTGCCCGCAAGCTGGTCAAGAAGGAGGGCCGGCAAGCGTCAGCCGTCGATGCAAAGGCGGCGCTTGATCTTCGCGTCGGCGAGAATGTTGGGCGCATCATGGTATCCGGCAAGATCGGAACGGGCGCTACGGTCGAATCGCTCGGCGAGTTCGATGTCGCCCTGGTGTTTTCAAAAGGAAGAAACAAATACAGAATCAGCCTGCCATATCAAGCGGTTGAATCGGCGGCAAATGATGCCGGGTCGGATTATTTCGCACGCAAGCGGGCGTTGGTGCTGGAACAAGCCGCTAATTCCTCTCCTCCTCTTGCCGTAGCAGACGCTCACGCGGAAGTTGATTTGCCGAACGTTCGGCCAGTCGGTTCCGATGCGGCCGCCACGCAATCCGAGGGCAAGGCTGCGGTCGACGTGGAAAAGCCGGCAGAAACGGCGGGCGACAAGAAAGCCGCAGAACCGAAGGCTGCAACCAAGATCGGCGATTTTGGCGAGAAGATCGGCGGCGCCAAGAAAGATACTTGGTCGGGCTACAAGGACAAACTGGCCGAAGCCAAAGCAATCGACATCAAGGCCGAACCGCTGTCGAAGTCTTGGCCGGAGCCGAACTATCAGGGGCTGCTCGATGCGGGCGCCGATCCGTTTGTCGTGGCGTTCGTGCGCGCTTCGCGGGATGCGATTCCGCGCAAGCCAACAGCCCGATGGAAATTGAAATCGTGGGCAAGTAGCGTTGAATTGCTGCGCGACACGTCGGCCCAGTTGCTTGACGGCGAACTCTCTGCAACGGCGGCCAAGGAGTTTCTGCTCAAGGCGGCGGCGTCGTCGTCGAGCATTCGCAAGATAGCCGGCCGGATTGAGTTGTATCAACTGGTCGGTCATCGCCAGTCGCTCGATGGGGTCAGCCTGGAATTCCACCATTACACGCTCTACAAGGGCCAGGAAAACGTGTCGCTGTGGTCGGTCGAGAAGGAGGCCAAGGCGACGGCACTCAGCAACTGGCCCGTCGAAATTGCCACGGCCAGCACCAAGACCGAGGTGCTGGCCAAATTCAAGGCACTGTACGACAAGGCCGACCTGAACCCGAAGGCAGGTCGTTCCGTGACCTTCGACCTGTACGCGAAGGGTGGCAAGTTTTACGTCGGCAAGAAGGTGGGGCGAAACATCATGCAACTGGCCGGGCCGTTCGATACGGTGAAGGAGGCCAGGGCGTATCGAACCGATCACCCCGATGAACTGCTGTCACGGCTTGAGAAGACCAAGGAAATCCCGGCGGTGCGGCGCGATACCAATAATCCGCGAGTCGGCGAGGATATGCGCGGCGGCCAGGATGTGACGCCGGACCTGTTCGCCGAAACCTTCGGCTTCAAGGGGGTTGAATTCGGCAATTGGGTCGAGCAGAAGAAACGCCAGAAGGATTTGAACGATGCGTTCGATGCGCTAATGGACATGGCGGCCATCCTTGGCGTGCCTCCCATGGCGCTGTCGCTCAATGGCGAGCTTGGCTTGGCCTTCGGGGCACGGGGATCGGGGGGTGTTGATCCGGCGGCGGCGCATTACGAGCCGGGCAAGGTGGTCATCAACCTAACCAAAAAGGAAGGCGCCGGCAGTCTCGGGCATGAATGGTGGCACGCGCTCGATAACTACTTTTCGCGGCTGCGCGGCAAAGGTGGTGATTTTACGACGCTGGCGCTGGATGTGTCGCTGGCTGATCGCGGCTCCGCGTTCGTCGCCAATGCGGCCGTGCGCAAGGAAATGGTTGAAGCGTTCGGGGCGGTTACTCGCGCCATTCGCATGACGGCGATGAACGCACGATCCAGCAAGCTGGATACGAAGCGCAGCAAGGAATACTGGACGGGCAAGGAAGAAATGTCGGCGCGGGCGTTCGAGTCCTACTTGATTTCCAAGTTGCAAGACCAGAACGCCTCTAACGACTATCTGGCAAACATCGTCAGTCAGGAAACATGGAAGGCGTCGGAGAGCCTGGGGTTTGAACTGGATGACAGCTATCCCTATCCGACTGCCGGCGAAATGCCGTTGATCCGGGAAGCGTTCGAGCGGTTCTTTAATACGATCCAGACCAAGGAAACCGACAAGGGCATCGCGCTATTCTCACCGTCGCTTGGCCGGGTAGATGCGGATAAAGTCGATGTCGTCACCGCCCGCAACGTGGTCGACGGGCTTTTCTCCGGGTGGCGCAATGCGCCAGATCGTCGCATCGTGGCGACGCGGAGCGACCTTCCCGCTGTCGTCCTGAAAGAACTGGCGAATCAGGGCGAGCAGACGGCGCGCGGCGTGTTTCATGGCGATACCTTCTATCTGGTGGCGGACGAACATGCGTCCGAGGCCGAGGTCGAGGAAACGGTCTTTCACGAAGTATGGGCGCATTACGGTTTGCGCTCAATGCTCGGCGTCAGGACGACACGCGAACTGGCCGGCGTGTTCGATGCGATTTCGGCATCGGGCTACATGGGACTGACCGGCAAGGATGCGTTCCGCACCTTCGCCCGCCGTCATGGGTACGAAACCGCGCGCACCGAGGCGATGCTGAAGAAGGGTGAACTGCTCGATCCGCGCTTCACCGAGGCGGTCAAGAAGCGGATTCTCGTCGAGGAACTGGTCGCCCGCGTGCAGGAGAAAGGCGCACCGGCCACGCTCAAGCGCAAGGTTCAGGAAATCGTCGGCGCGATCCGAGAATGGCTGCGAGACCACGGGTTTGCGAGGCTGATGACGTACAGCGACGCCGACCTGATGCGCCTCGTTCAACGGGCGCGGGATACGGTGGTCTACGGCAAGCCGGGGTCTGCCGGAAAGGGGAGCCTGCCGGCGGTGTTCATGGTGGCATGGCACGGCAGCCCGCAAGATCACGACGGGTTTGATTCGTACTATATCGGGACTGGCGAAAGGGCGCGGGCATACGGGTGGGGGCATTACTTTGCCGAGTCGCGTGCTGTGGCGGAGTGGTATCGAAACAAATTGACAGCCGGAGAAGAAGGGACTGTAGTTAGCATCTTCGGTGATCGTTTCGAGAAAACAAACGAAGGTTGGCTAGATAGCAATGGCGACAATGCAGACAAAGTAGGAAGTATTGCGGCGAATATAGCAACGGAGCCTGACTACGAAGAAGCTGCACGCAAGTCGATGGATCGTGGCGATGAACACGGCGACGGCGAAACGTCGGTATTCAATGACGAGATGACGCTATCTGAGTTGGAGGAAGCCATTCGCCTTGTCGATGATGGGGATGTAGTTGCGGAACTACCTGGCCGCCTCTACCAAGTCGAACTCGCCCCATCCGAAGACGAATATCTGCTGTGGGACAAGCCGCTGTCAGAGCAGTCGGAGAAGGTGAAGGCGGCGCTTGAGGTGGCGTCACAGACCGATTTGGCATCCGCTAACAGCGGAGAAGCGGTTTATCGCAAACTTGAAAAAAGACTTGGCTCTGACAAAGCCGCCTCCGAACGCCTCCACTCCATCGGCATCCGTGGCATCAAGTATCTGGATGGCTCAAGCCGCAGCGCAGGCGACGGCGACTACAACTATGTGATTTTCGACGACGCCGACGTGAGCATCATGGCGAAGTTCAGCCGTGCCGACCGTTCGTCGATTGACACAGCGACGCGGCGCATGGACAAATTCGTATCGGAGTTCGAGCGTGGCGCGCTGAAGGACAGCGATACGCAGACGCTTGGCGACACGCCGACTGTTCTGCAATATCTTGGGGCGACGAACAGGCAGTTGCAAATCGATGGCGCAACGGTGCGCAAGGCACTGGCCGGAAAACATCGCTTCGACATCTCGGCGGATGCGCTTCGCCAGATCGCGTCTCACCTGTACGATCCGCTGGCGGTGCTCGATAGCGCAACCGGAAGCGGGTTTGTCGTGCTGACCGACGTTCCGTCAAACTCCGGCGCTCCAGTCGTTGCTGCGATTCACCTCGACAAGCGGCATGGCGGAATGGTCATCAACGACGTTGCCAGCATCCATGAAAAGACCGATGCGGAAACTTCGCTGACATACTGGGTCAATAGCGGACTGTTGCGGTACGTCAGAAATGAAAAAGACCTTTCTGGTGCCGCTACTCGTCATCCTTTGCCTGCGAGCGTAGCGGCCTTGATGAAAGGTCGTATGAACAGTGTAGCCACCGAGGCCGATGTTGTCAATCGATACGGCTCGCGCTACAGCCAGGGCCAGCAAACCATCCGCACCCATACCGCCCAATCCCTGCGCTCGGCCATCGAGGCCATCGGCGGCAAGGCCGGCAACGCCATCCGCGCACTGATCGGCGACGGCAAGACCGGGCTGATTCGCATCCACACGGCGGCGGAGATTCCGCAGCGGATTCTCAATGACGCTTCCTATTCGCAGGAGGAAGGCGCACAATCAAGCTATGAAGTACAGCCTGACACCCCTCGTAACGGAGCTTTCGACGCGCATCGACTCCCCGGTCTACGCCGCGCTGCGGCTGGTATCGAAGCGCCCGAGCGGGGAATCACCTTCTACATCGCCGACGACGGCCGGGCCATCGTCACCGGGCCGGCCCGCGTCAAGGTTCCGGCTCGTTTCCAGAAGTTCGCCAACGACCACGGACTGACGCTCGAAGTTCGCCGGCACAGCGAGTTGTACGCCAGGCCGAATGCTGCCATGCCGGTTCAGCACCGCGAAGCCGGCGCGCTGTACTTCGGCGAGATGCCGGGGCGCATCACCTACGATCGCACCGGCAAGACGCGCTTCTCGGCCGACCGTGGCAGCATCCGCGCCTATGTCGATCCGCAGGACGGCACGGTACACGTCATCTCCGACAACATTCCGCAGGACTGGACGCAGGCGCAGCTTGAGGGGCTGATAAAGCACGAGGTTGCGGTTCACGTGGCTCGCCTGGGCAAGAGCGATGCGGAGTTTCAGGACATTCTCAAGGCCGCAGACGGCATGCGCCGGATGGGCAGCAGGGCGATGCGCGAGGCGTTCGCGCGGGTTCCTGACACTACGGCTGCGGAGCACGTCAATGAAGAAGCCATAGCGTACTTCATCGAGGCCCACCCGACTTCCAGCCTCACCCAGCGCTTCGTCGCGTGGTTCCGCAAGATGCTGCGCAAGGTCGGCGCACAGTTCGCCGGTGCGGAGCGTTTCCGGGTGTTCGCCTGGGCCAACGCGCTGACCGAGGGCGATCTGATCCAGATGGCGCACGATGCGCTGCTGGCTGCCGGAAGGGAATTTTCAGGAAAACAGGGTAGTTTTTCTGAAAATGACGGCGCTGTGGTATTGGCGTCGATGTTCGACGCGCCGCTGTCGCGCTCTGGGCGTGTGCAAGTGACGGAGATCGACACCAAGGATATTACGGGCATTGATCATCCAGTAAGCAACAAGGAATTGCGCACGGTTGCCGATGCTGTCTTGCTGGCGATTCGTGACGAAATTGCCAAAGGCGGCAAGCCATTGGTCAACGAGGAAACCGGCTGGACGCTCTCACTGTCGGCAAACGACGCTCGCAAGATGGGCAATAACCCGCACATGAAGGCGGAAAGCTCGAAGGCAGCAATCTATGCAAGGGAGTTGGTTGGCGCTGCACATCTTGCCGAAACACATCCCGATACTCATGGGCATGGATCGCAGGCCGTGCATCGTCTGTATGCTCCGGCATTGATTGATGGTCATCTGTACCGAGTGCGCCTGACGGTTCTGGATTTCACGGATGAGCGTGGCAGGAGAAACCTGCATGCAATTCGAGCCGTGGAAATAGAAAACGCCCTGTTGGGAACATTGCCAGTAGCAGACCATTCCGAAACGGAACCTGCGTCACTCGCTCAACCAACCACAGGGCGCACGATCAGTGTAGTCGATCTGCTGCGCGGGGTAAAGCGCGAGGATGGAAGCGTTCTGTTTTCCATCGCTTCCCGCGTCGCCAATCTCGGCACGAAGAACCAGATCGTCGGCGACTCGGGGCGTCAGTACGACCCGCAGCAGCGGCAGTTTTTCAAGAACGTCGGGCGCGACATCGACAAGAAGAACCTGGTCGGGCGCACCGCAGATTACCTGAAGAACGACTTCTGGAAGAAGATGGCTATCGGCATCGCCGACCAGTTTCGCGGGCTGCGCGATCTGGGTGACAACGGGCAGGCGTACATGTTGGCCAGACTGTCCAAGGGCACGGCCGGGGCGTTCGAGTCGTTGCTGCATCATGGAAAGCTGTCGATCCGCGATGGTGTCTATGACGCCGATACTTCCGGCGGCCTGATCGAGCGCCTGGGCGTTCCGCTGCATGGCGAACTGGACGATTTCCTGTGGTACGTTGCGGCGAACCGGGCGCAAAATCTTGGCAAGGTAGACAGGGAGCATCTATTTACGCAGGAGGACATCCGGGCTGGTTTGTCGCTTGCCGCTGGCGATACGAACTTCGATTACACGATCCAGACGGGGCCGCGCAAGGGGCAGGTGACGCGCAACCGCAAGGAAATATACGGCGACGCCAACCGCGTGTTCAACGAGTTCCAGCGGAACGCGCTTGACGTGGCCGAGCAGTCCGGACTGATCGACGGCGCGACACGGAAGTTTTGGGAGAGCGAATTCTACGTGCCGTTCTACCGGGTGTCGGAAGAAGACGGGGAATTCATTGGCGCCAAGATGGGCAATGCGCTGGTGCGCCAGCGGGCGTTCAAGCGGCTCAAAGGCGGCACGGACAAGCTGAACAGCGACCTGCTTTCGAGCACGCTGCTGAATTTCCAGCACCTGATCGAGGCGTCCGCCAAGAATAGAGCGGCCAAAGCCTCGCTTGTGGCGGCAGAAAAGGTCGGGGCGGCGCGCAAGGCGACCTATGGCGAGAAGAATACCGTCTGGTACATGGGTGAAGTCACGCGCAAGATTCCGGCGGGTGTTTCCTACATGGAAGGCGGCGTCACCAAGGTTTCGGACGGAACGGCGGAAATCACGAATATCGGCAAGATCGAGTACAGGGTCACCGATCCGTTCGTTTTGACCGCTATCACCAGTCTGGAATATGCCGGCATGCGCAACGGCGTCATGGACGTGATGAGCAAGTTCAAGCACTGGCTGACCGTTGGCGTGACCGCTTCGCCGGCCTTCAAGGTGCGCAACCTGATCCGCGACTCTATCCAGTCGATTGGCGTGTCGGAGCTTGGCTACAACCCGCTGACGAACATTAAGGAAGGCTACAGGCAGACAAAGCGCGATTCGCAGGAGTACGTTTCCGCGCTGGCGTCCGGCGGACTGATCCGCTTCGGAACGATGCTCGAAGGCTCCGAGTCGGCGCGCGTCCGTCAGTTGGTCAAGTCAGGCGTCAAGGATTCGAGCATCCTGAACAACGAAGCGAAGTGGCGGAAGTTCTACGACAAATATCTGGAGCCGGCGGTCGCGGCTTACAATGAACTCGGCAACCGCTCCGAGGAAATCAACCGGGCGGCGCTGTACAACCAGTTGCTCAAGCAGGGCAAGAGCCACGCCGAGGCGGCGCTGATGGCGCGCGACCTGATGGACTTCTCGATGCAGGGGAGCTTCACCACGATCCGCTTCCTGACGCAGGTGGTGCCGTTCATGAATGCGCGGCTACAGGGTCTGTACAAGCTGGGCCGGTCGGCGAAGGACGATCCGCGCAAGCTGGCCGTGGTGACGGGCGCCGTGGCGCTGGCGTCGATTGCGCTGATGCTGGCCTTCGGCGACGATGACGACTGGAAACGGCGCGAGGATTGGGATCGCGACAACTTCTGGTGGTTCAAGCTGGGCGGGATCGAATTCCGCATCCCGAAGCCGTTCGAGATCGGCGCCGTTGCTTCCCTGGCTGAACGCGGACTGGAATTAATGATCGACGACGAGATGACCGGAGAGCGTTTCCGCAGGATCGTCGGCGCGATGGCGATGAACAACCTGTCGATGAACCCGATTCCGCAGGCATTCAAGCCGCTGCTCGATCTGTACGCGAACAAGGACAGTTTCACCGGCAGGCCCATCGAAAGCATGGGCATGGAACGCCTCGATCCGACCGAGCGCTTCAACAGCAATACGACGTTGATTGCGCGCGGGCTGTCGCAGGCGACATTCGGCGCGCTGTCTCCGGTGCAGATTGACCATCTGGTGCGCGGGTATTTCTCCTGGCTCGGAGCGTTTGCCATCGGCGGAACCGATATGCTGGTGCGCGCCATGTCGGATGTGCCGACACGGCCGGCGCTCGATTACTTCCGGCTCGCCACGCAGGGCATCCTGAGAGAATCAGGAACCGGCAGTTCGCGCTACGTGACGCAACTATACGAACAGGCCAAGGAGCTTGAGCAGGCGCATGCGACGTACCGGCAAATGCTGAAGGATGGGCGTAGCGAAGAGGCCATGGACTACGCCGCCGACAACATGGACAAGCTGACGCGCTATCGGCAGGTTGAAACCGTCAAGCGGATGGAATCGAAGATGAACGAGCGCATCCGCATGATTGAGCGCAGCGATCTGGACAGGGATCAGAAGAAAGACGAGATCACGACGATCAACCGGCAGAAGGAACTTGTCGCGAAACGGATTGCCGCCGGTGTTCAGTATGGTCCGTAATGGCTAGCCGGGCCTTCGCCGACAATCAGCGCCACAATATAGATGATGACGGACAGAAAGATTACGTAGCCGAAAATGATCTGCCGCACCCGCGGCGTCGTGACGACCATCCACAGACCGATGGCGGACGCGAACAGGATGATTCCAAAGTCGAGCATTGGCGGAGTATAGACGTTTTGTTGCCGCAATGCATGACTACGCCGACTCGCACAATGCATGTCGGCGCAGGGCCGCGATGAATTTTTGCGGAACTCAACGCGCTTTTGCGGAACGCTGTTAGTATCCACTTCGCTGGAAAGCCTTGGTGCCCAAGGCCGGACTCGAACCGGCACACCTTGCGGCGCTAGTACCTGAAACTAGTGCGTCTACCAATTCCGCCACCTGGGCACAGGTGCGAAGAGCGGTGAATTATAAAGAAAGAGAATTGCATGTCAAGGAAAAAGCCATCGGCAATCCGCCGCGCGGACCCCTTCTTCGAGCGCGAAGCGGCGCGTTATGACCTGCCGCTCCCATCGCGCGAATACGTCTCGCAGATACTCGCCGACGAGGGTCGTCCGGTCACCTTCGGCGAATTGACCGGCCTGCTCGACATCGCCGCGACCGAGCAGGAAATGTTCCAGCGCCGGCTTGGCGCCATGGAGCGCGAAGGCCAGTTGCTGCGCAACCGCAAGGGCGCCTATATCCTGCCCGAGCGCGCCAGTCTGACGGCGGGCCGCATCCAGGGCCACCCGGACGGTTACGGCTTCCTGATCCCCGACGACGGCGGCGCCGACATCTTTCTCGACCAGCATCAGATGGCCAAGGTGCTGCACGGTGACCGCGCCCTGGTGCGGCTTACCGGTGTCGACCGCAAGGGACGCCCCGAGGGCGGCATCGTCGAAGTCATCGAGCGCGCCAATACGCGCGTCGTCGGCCGGGTGCTCGTCGAGCACGGTCTCGTCTTCGTGGTGCCGGAGAACAAGCGCATCGCCCAGGACATCCTGGTGCCACCCGAGAAAAGGGCGAAGATCCGTCCACAGTCCGGGCAGGTCGTCATGGTCGACATCATCGAGCAGCCGAGCAAGTTCTCGAAGCCGATCGGGCGGATTTCCGAGGTGCTGGGCAATTATGCCGATCCGGGCATGGAGATCGAGATTGCGC
>ERZ761603.1862-NODE-1862-length-15195-cov-18.495046_pt1 | contig 15195 bp, 10 predicted proteins | sample MGYA00511879_ERZ761603 | MGnify/ENA primary metagenome ERZ761603 (study PRJEB28899, sample SAMN02850040) | bioreactor sludge metagenome | biome: EBPR Sludge; feature: EBPR Bioreactor; material: flocular biomat | place: Australia: Thorneside Wastwater Treatment... | reverse complement strand
CCGATTTCCTGGCCGAACATGGCGTCGAGGTGGTCGCCTCGCTGCCCTGCTATCTTGAAGAGAACGTCGACCGGCAACGCGGCAAGGGCACTTTCGACGCCAGCATCCGTGGCCTGCAGCGGCTCAATGCGCTTGGCTACGCGGCGCCCGACAGCGACCTGATCCTGAATCTGGTCTTCAACCCGCAGGGGCCGACCCTGCCGCCCCCGCAGGAAGCGCTGACCGCCGCCTACCGCGAGCATCTCGGGCAGGAGTTCGGCATCGTCTTCAACGACTTGTTCACGCTCAGCAACATGCCGATCCAGCGTTTTGGGTCGATGCTGATCTCCAAAGGCCAGTTCAACAGTTATATGAAACTGCTGCGCGGCGCCCATCGCGACGCCAACCTCGAACAGGTGATGTGCCGTAATCTGCTGTCGATCGACTGGCAGGGCTATCTCTACGATTGCGACTTCAACCAGCAGCTCGGCCTACCGCTTGGCCAGGCAGCGGGCAAGCCCGGCCAGCCACGCCTGCATATCACCGAGGTCAGCGCCGCGGCCCTCGAAGGGCGCGCCATCCGCGTCGCCGATCATTGCTATGGCTGTACGGCGGGACAGGGGTCGAGTTGCGGCGGCGCGCTCGGCGAAGAAGTTGCCGCGGCACCGATTTGCGGCAGCTGATCGTGAATTCAAGAAGGCCAGCCAGGCACCTAAGAACAGCGGCGCATAGGACGAGCGTGCAGTCTACTGACACCACAAGATCGGAAAGCCTGTAATGAACACTCGACGACTGCTGCTGATTGCTGCCCTGGCAGGTCTGCTGCTCGCCTACTTCGCGCTCGACCTCGGTCGCTTCCTGAGCATCGACTACTTCAAGAGCCAGCAGGAGGCGATCGAAGCCTGGCGTGCAGCGCAGCCGGTCAAGGCAGGCTTGCTGTTCTTCGTCGCTTACGTGGCCGTGACCGGGCTGTCCCTGCCCGGTGCCGCGGTGATGACGCTCGCCGGCGGCGCGATTTTCGGCCTCTTCTGGGGGCTGCTGCTGGTCTCCTTTGCCTCGTCGCTGGGCGCTACCCTGGCTTTTCTGGCATCACGCTTCCTCTTGCACGACTGGGTACAGAAGCGCTTCGGCGACCGCATGCGAGCGATCAACGCCGGCATCGCCAAGGAAGGCGGCTTCTACCTGTTCACCCTGCGTCTGGTGCCACTCTTCCCCTTTTTCGTCATCAACCTGGTGATGGGACTGACGCCGCTCAAGACGCGCACCTTTTATTGGGTCAGTCAGCTCGGCATGCTCGCTGGCACGCTGGTCTATGTAAATGCCGGCACGCAGCTGGCCGGGATCGACTCGCTGGCAGGGATTCTCTCGCCGGCCCTGCTCGGCTCCTTTGTGCTGCTCGGCGTTTTCCCGCTGCTTGCCAAGAAGATCGTCGACGCCCTGGCAGCGCGCAAAGTCTACGCCGAGTGGAAGAAGCCGGCGCGCTTCGATCGCAATCTGATTGTCATCGGTGCCGGCTCGGCCGGACTGGTCACCGCCTACATCGCCGCGGCAGTCAAGGCCAAGGTGACGCTGATCGAAAAACACAAACTCGGTGGCGACTGCCTGAACACCGGCTGCGTGCCGTCGAAAGCGATCATCCGCTCGGCCAAGCTGCTCTCGCACATGCAACGCTCGCAGGAATTCGGCATCCGCGAAGCAAAGGCGGCGTTCGACTTCGCCGCGGTGATGGAGCGTGTGCAACGAGTGATCAAGGCCGTCGAACCGCACGACTCGGCCGAGCGTTACAGCGAGCTCGGCGTCGAAGTGATCGCCGGCAGCGCCAGGATCGTCTCGCCATGGGAGGTCGAGTTCGTCCGTAACAGCGGCGAGCACGAGCGGCTGACGACGCGCAGCATCGTCATCGCCACCGGCGGCCGGCCCTTCGTACCGCCGCTACCGGGCATTGAAGAGGTCGGCTACTACACCTCCGACACCATTTGGGACCTACGCCAACTGCCGCGCCGACTGCTGGTCCTCGGCGGCGGCCCGATCGGTTGCGAACTGACGCAGGCCTTCGCTCGTTTCGGTGCGCAGGTGACGCAGGTGCAACAGGGGCCGCGGATCATGGTCCGCGAAGATCCCGAGGTCTCGGAAATGGTCACCCAGCGCTTTCGCGACGAAGGCATCACCGTGCTGCTCGATCATCAGGCGAAAGCCTTTGTCGTCGAGGACGGCGAGAAGATCCTGCTCGCCGAACATGAGGGCGAGGAAGTGCGTATTCCCTTCGACATACTGCTGGTGGCGGTCGGCCGGGCCGCCAACCTGAGCGGCTACGGCCTCGAGGAACTGGGCATCGCCGCGCATCGGACCATTGAAACCAACGACTTCCTGCAAACGAAATACCCGAACATCTACGCCGCCGGCGACGTCGCCGGTCCCTTCCAGTTCACCCACACGGCTGCGCACCAGGCCTGGTACGCGGCGGTCAATGCGCTCTTCGATCCCGTCAAGAAGTTCCGCACCGATTACTCGGTGATCCCCTGGGCGACCTTCGTCGAACCGGAAGTAGCGCGCGTCGGGCTCAACGAGACCGACGCCAGGGCGCGCAACATCCCCTACGAAGTGACACGCTACGGCATCGATGATCTCGACCGGGCGATCGCCGACGGCGAAGCGCATGGCTTCATCAAGGTCCTCACCGTCCCTGGCAAGGACCGCATTCTCGGCGTCACCATCGTCGGTGAGCACGGCGGCGACCTGATCGCCGAGTATGTGCTGGCCATGCGCCACGGCATTGGCCTGAACAAGATTCTCGGCACCATCCACATCTACCCAACGCTCGCCGAAGCCAACAAGTACGTCGCCGGGAACTGGAAGAAAGCCCATGCGCCGCAGAAGCTGCTCGCATGGGTGGGGCGCTTCCACGCCTGGCGTCGCGGCTAGGCCGCCCCGCCAGTAGCGCGGCGGCCATTCCCCGCATGCGTCATGCCGGGGGAGTGGCCGCCGATCATGGCCCGAAGGCCTTGCCGCGGCTTAGACGCGTGCTGCAGCCAGCGCCTGGTTGAAGGTTGCGCTGGGGCGCAGCACAGCCTTGCACTTCTCCGAATCGGCGGCGTAGTAGCCACCGATATCGACCGGCTGGCCCTGCACCGCTTCGAACTCTTCGACAATCTTCGCTTCGTTCTCGCTCAGCGTCTTGGCCAGCGGGGTGAAATGCGCCGCCAGTTCCCGGTCCTCGGTCTGTGCGGCCAGCGCCTGTGCCCAGTACATCGCTAGATAGAACTGGCTGCCACGGTTGTCGAGCTCACCGGTACGCGGCGAAGGCGACTTGTTGTTGTCGAGCAGCTTGCCGGTCGCATCATCCAGCGTCTTGGCAAGGATCGTGGCCTTGCTGTTGCCGGTCTTGATGCCCAGGTCCTCAAGTGAGACGGCCAGCGCCAGGAACTCGCCGAGCGAATCCCAGCGCAGATGGTTTTCCTCGACCAGCTGCTTGACGTGCTTGGGTGCCGAACCGCCGGCGCCGGTTTCGTACATCCCGCCTCCGGCCATCAAGGGGACGATGGAGAGCATCTTGGCGCTGGTGCCCAGTTCCATGATCGGGAACAGGTCGGTCAGGTAGTCGCGCAGGATGTTGCCGGTCACCGATATGGTATCGAGGCCGCGCATGACACGCTCCAGCGAGTAGCGCATGGCGCGCACCTGGGACATGTGCTGGATGTCGAGACCGGTGGTGTCGTGATCCTTGAGGTAGGTCTCGACCTTCTTGATCAGTTCGGCTTCGTGCGGACGATAGGGGTCTAGCCAGAAGAGCGCCGGCATGCCGGAGTTGCGGCAACGGGTGACCGCCAGCTTGACCCAGTCGCGAATCGGCGCGTCCTTGACCTGGCACATGCGCCAGATGTCGCCTTCCTCGACGTTTTGGGACAGCAGCACTTCGCCGGTCGCCAGATCGGTGATATTGGCCACGCCCGCTTCCTTGATTTCAAAGGTCTTGTCGTGCGAGCCGTACTCCTCCGCCTGTTGCGCCATCAGGCCAACGTTGGGCACCGTACCCATGGTCACCGGATTGAAATTGCCGTTGGTCTTGCAGAAGTTGATCATCTCCTGATAGATGCGGGCAAAGGTCGATTCCGGCATCACCGCCTTGGTGTCCTTGGGGCGGCCATCGGCGCCCCACATCTTGCCGCCGATACGGATCATGGCCGGCATCGAGGCATCGACGATCACATCGCTGGGCGAGTGGAAATTGGTGATGCCCTTGGCCGAGTCGACCATCGCCAGTTCGGGACGGTGCTCATGGCAGGCGTGCAGGTCGCGCAGGATTTCCTCGCGGCGGGACTCGGGCAGGGTGGCGATCTTGTCGTAGAGGTTGGACATGCCGTTATTGACATTGACCCCCAGCTCGGCGAACAACTCGGCATGCTTTTCGAAGGCATCCTTGTAGAAAATCCGCACGCAGTGCCCGAATACGATCGGGTGCGAGACCTTCATCATCGTCGCCTTGACGTGCAGCGAGAACATGACCCCGGTTTCGCGGGCGTCTTCGAGCTGCTCTTCGTAGAACTCGCACAAGGCCTTCTTGCTCATGAACATCGAGTCGATGATCTCGCCGTCCTGCAACGAGACCTTGGGCTTGAGCACAATAGCCTTGCCGCTCTTGGTGAGCAGCTCCATCTTGACGTCGCGCGCCTTGTCCAGCGTCATCGACTTCTCGCCATGGTAGAAATCGCCATGGGTCATGTGCGCCACGTGGGTGCGCGAAGCCATGCTCCACTTGCCCATCGAGTGCGGGTGCTTGCGCACATAGCCCTTGACGGCCTGCGGTGCACGGCGGTCGGAGTTGCCTTCGCGCAGCACGGGATTGACCGCACTGCCCAGGCACCGGGAATAGCGGCCCTTGATCTCCTCTTCCGCTTCATTCTTCGGGCTCTCCGGGAAATCGGGCACCTTGAAGCCGTGCGCCTGAAGTTCCTTGATCGCCGCCGTCAATTGCGGCAACGAGGCACTGATATTCGGCAACTTGATGATGTTGGTTTCCGGCAGAAGGGTGCGACGACCGAGTTCGGCGAGGTTGTTCGGGACCCTCTGTTCGTCGCTCAGGTAGTCGGGAAATTCGGCGAGGATGCGGGCCGCGACGGAAATGTCGCAGGTCTCGACCTCGACACCGGCCGGCCCGGTGAAGGTCCGGATGACCGGCAGGAATGCGCAGGTCGCCAGCAGCGGCGCCTCATCCGTGAGTGTGTAAATGATCCCGGACTTTTTTTCAGACATATTCTTCCCCTGATTGATATATGGCGTGCCGCTTGGCGAATGTGCAAGCAAGCCGCAACTCGCGGGCGAACCGCCTCTGACGTCGGACGCCCGTCAAGCGGCAGCTCACCTCCGCCACGGTCAGCGCTTCGCGTTTGCCCGCTTGGCGCCGAACCGGCAATCGTGCGATCTTGCTCACAAGCCGATAGTGTAAGCCGAAACAGTCGCCAATATCCCTCGGCGTGTACCTTGTGGCGCCTGCGGGCCGGAACTGCATGTCAGGTGCAGCACATCCGCTCCCCGCACACTGGAGACACCGATAGCTGAGCCTCCCTGCGAAGCAGGAGGAGTAATATGGCTGAAGTTCCTTGCCAAGCAAGTGGAGTAATGAGCATGCAAATCGCGATGCTGGGATTGGGCAGTATGGGCGCAAACATGGCGCGGCGACTGATGCAGGGTGGACACCACTGCGTGGTCTACGACCCCAGGCCGGAAGCCGTCGCGCAACTGGTGCAGGAGGGTGCAACCGGCGCCACTGGCCTGGCCGACCTGGCCGACAAACTGGCGCCACCACGCGCCGCCTGGATCATGGTCCCGGCGGGTGAGGTCACCGACGCCACGGTGATCGAGCTGGCCAGCCATTTCGCCGCTGGCGATATCATCGTCGATGGCGGCAACAGTCATTTCAAGGACGACGTGCGCCGTGCACGCCTGCTCGCCGAAAGCGGTATTGCCTATCTCGACGCCGGCACCAGCGGCGGCGTCTGGGGCCTGGAGCGCGGCTACTGCCTGATGGTCGGCGGCGAGGCGGCGGCAGCGAAACGGCTGGAACCGGTGTTCCGGACGCTGGCGCCGGGCGCTTCCGGCATCCCCCCGTCGTCAGGGAGAGAGCCAGGCGGCAGTGCCGAACAAGGCTATCTGCATTGCGGCCCGGCCGGGGCTGGGCACTTCGTGAAGATGGTGCACAACGGCATCGAGTATGGCCTGATGCAGGCCTACGCCGAGGGTTTCGACATCCTCAGGAACGCCAACAGCGAAGCCCTGCCGACGGATGAACGCTACCACTTCGAACTCGCCGATATCGCCGAGCTGTGGCGGCGCGGCAGCGTGGTGACTTCGTGGCTGCTCGATCTTTCCGCGGCTGCGCTGGCCAGGCAGCCCGACCTCTCCGGCTACAGCGGCTTCGTGCAGGATTCCGGCGAAGGCCGCTGGACGGTGCAGGCGGCGATCGACGAGGCCGTGCCCGCCGCAGTGCTCACCGCCGCGCTCTATGCCCGCTTCCGCTCGCGACAGGAGCATACCTTCGCAGAAAAGATGCTCTCCGCAATGCGCGAGGGCTTCGGCGGCCACGTCGAACCGACGCGTAAATAGCTTCCCGTCACGAATCGTGCAGGACAGCGCGGAACAAGCCCGGCAAACGCAGCCCTCTTCTACGCACAGGAACTAGCCACCATGCGCGAGGGCAATGACTTTCTGAACACGGCGAGGGCTCGATTGACGACCACTCCACTGCCATGGATACTGCGATCGGCGCAGCAAACACAAGCACAACGCCGCATGCACACGATGCGCACACCCTACCCCCGGCCGGAGAACCCGCAAATGCCACCGAACGCGCACCCCAGCTTCCAAACCCTGCCCGGCGTCTATGAGCCATCGGGCATCCAGCAACTCCCCGACGGCCGCTTCATCGTTGTTGAGGACGACAGTCGGCAGCCGCTCTGCCTGCTCAACATCGACGGCGTTGGTCAGGTCAGTAGTACGCCGTTGACAATCGACGGAGCCAAGCGCGAGGCGAGCTTGCTTGACCAGCTCCGCCACGCCCTCGGCGTGTTCGACAAAGGCGCGCAGAAAGAGGAGCCTGGCGAACTCGGCGAACTCGACGACCTTGAAGGGGTCGCCGTCGACCGCGCAGGAGTCGTCTACGCCATCACCTCTCACTCCCGCGACAAGGACGGCGAAGCGCATGCAGCACGCGAAAAACTGATCCGCTTTCGCATCGACGGCGAGCGCGTCGTCGACGCCGGCATCGTCACCGGCCTGAAACAGGCCTTGACCGCAGCGCACCCGCTGCTGGCTGCTGCGGCCGAGATACGCGACGTAAAGGCTGATGGCGGGCTCAACATCGAGGGCCTGACCATGAGTCCAGACCAGCGCGCCCTGCTGATCGGATTTCGCTCACCGCTGCTCGAAGGGCGCGCAATTGTCACCTACCTGCGAGACCCGGCAAGGCTGTTTGCAGCGGCCAGCACGCCCGACATCGCCACCTCGCTGACCACCCTCGACCTTGGCGGCAACGGCATCCGCGGCATGACTTACGTCCCCCTGCTGAAGGGCTATCTGCTCATCGCAGGTCCGGTGGCGCGCGCGCAGGTGCAGTTCGAACTTTGGTTCTGGAGTGGCGATGAGCAAGACCCGGCGCGCCGGGTCAGCGTTGCCGGCCTGCCCGGTTTCGAGCACGCCGAGGGGATCAGCGCGGCGCTGATCGATGGCCAGCCACGCATCGTCATCGTCAGCGACGACGGCAGCCGGAAGCAGCAGCGCTTTGCCCGCTTCCTGCTCCTCGACCCGGCGCAACTGCAGATCGCGCCTTGAGAGCGTGGAAATCCCTCCGCTACCGTAATCGATGAAGCCATTCGCGCACAGGACGCTGCTGGCAAGCGTGCTGCTTCTGCAGCTGCTCACCGCCGCTCTGGCCGCGGCTCCCTGGCACGCCGCGCGCCAGAACACCTCCGGCTGGCAGTTCATGACCCCGGACGAGCGTGTCGAGCACCAGCGCCTGATGCGCAGCTTCACGACTTACCAGGAATGCAAGGCCTACCAGAAAAAGCACCACACCGAAATGTCCGAACGTGCCCGTCGGGCCGGTGCCATTCTCGAAGCGTCGAAGGAATCCGGCTGTGACAAGCTGCGTGCGCGCGGCAGACTGGAATGAACATCTGGCCGACCGCCGCCGCGCCAGACGCCGCCTCAGCCCGCCGCTTCGTCGCGCCGATGCTGGCCCTGTCGATCGCCCTCGCCAGCGTCTGCTGGGCGTTCCCTGAGGGCCTGAGCTTCTGGCGCAGCACCGGCATCGCCGCGGGATGGGCGGGCACCGGCCTGCTGGTGGCCAGTCTCGTGCTGATGATTCGCGAGACTCGCCTGGCACGCCTGCTGGGCGGCCTCGAACTGAGCTATCGCTGGCATCACCGCTGTGGTGTCTTCGCCTACCTGTTTCTGCTCTGTCACCCGCTGGCGCTGGCGCTCGACGCCTGGGCAGAAGCGCCGCCACTGGCCTGGCAAACGCTCGATCCGCGGGCGCAATCCTGGCCCCTGTGGCTTGGCTGGGCCGGACTGCTCCTGCTGATGCTCGGCCTGACAAGCACTTTCGCCGTGCACCTGCCCTACCGGCGCTGGCGGAGCTTTCATTTCCTGCTTGCCGGCGGCGTCCTTCTCGGCTTGATGCACGTCTACGTACTGCTCGGCAACGAGCCGCTACTCCTTGCCTTGCTGCTCATCGCAGCGCTGGCCCTCGGCTGGCGCCTGCTGGCCAGTGACCTCGGTCTGGCCGCCCATCCCTACCGGGTGACGCAGGTCGAAAAACCCGCCACAGGAATGATCGAAGCCTCACTGGCGCCGTGTGCCGCCGCACTGACAGTTAGCCCTGGCCAGTTCGTTCTCGCCGCCTTCGGCGACGGGGCAAGTTATCACGGCTGTGGCGAATATCATCCCTTCACCGTCAGTGCCATCGATCAGCAGGGCCGACTGCGCATTTGTATCAAAGCGCTGGGGCCCTGTTCGCAACGCCTCCAGGAAGTCGAAGCGGGGGTTCTGGTACACCTCGAAGGGCCCTTTGGCACTTTTCTCGACGACCTCGGCTCCGCGCCACGACTGTGGATCGCTGGCGGCATCGGCATCACTCCGTTCATCGCCAAATTGCGAGCGCAAGCCTGCAGCCAGCCGACGACGCTGATCTACCTCTATCGCCATACGGCCAATGCTGCGTTCCTGGAGGAACTCGCCACGACCGCCCGCGAAGATCCACTGTTCGAGCTGCTCAGCGACGCTAGCGGCGAGGCGCTGCCGGACTTCGACCACCTGCTGGAGCAGGTGCCCGGGTTAGGCGAACGAGAGGTGCATCTGTGTGGACCACAGCCACTGCTGGCAGCGATCAGCGTAGCGCTGCGTCAGCGCGGGGTCGGCGCCGCGGCCATCCATTTCGAGAGTTTCGACTTCCGCTGATGCGCCAATTGTTCATCATCGCTACCGCATTTTTCTGGCTACTGTTACTCGGCTTCGCGACGACCGACTTATGGCTGCCCGCGGAAGTCGAGGCGCCGCTGCCGGTAGCAGACAGCAAGGCTTACGCACTCAGCGAGGTGGCCAGGCACAACAGCTCCGATGATTGCTGGATGGCGATCAACGGCGAGGTGTACGATCTCAGCAGCTATCTGCCCGACCACCCCAGCCCGCCGGAAGTCATCCTCGCCTGGTGTGGTCGGGAAGCGAGTGAGGCCTACCGCAGCAAGATGAAGGAGCGGGCGCACTCGGCACGCGCCGATCGCCTGCTGGCCGAGTACCGCATTGCGGCCCTCGGACCATGAAAGCGCCCGGGCACAGGGACGAGCCCGAGCCATCAGCCGCAGCTTCCCAAGGTATACTGCGTGCTCTGTTCAACCCATCCTGACGCGCCTCTCGACCATGAAATATCAGATCATCCCGGTAACCCCCTTCGCCCAGAACTGCAGCCTGCTGTGGTGCGAGCAAACGAAACGTGGCGCGGTGGTCGATCCCGGCGGCGACGTGGCGCGTATTCTGCGCGCAGTCGAGGCGAACGGCGTGGTCCTGGAAAAAATCCTGGTCACCCACGGCCATGTCGATCACGCCGGTGCGGTTGCCGAACTGGCCGAGCGTCTGTCGCTGCCGATCGAGGGACCGCAAAAAGACGACCAGTTCTGGATCGACGGCATGGAGCAACAGAGCAAGATGTTCGGCCTGCCGAATGTCCGCGCCTTCACGCCCGACCGCTGGCTTGAACAGGGCGATACGGTGCGTTTTGGCGAAGTCGAGATGGATGTCCTGCATTGCCCGGGGCACACCCCCGGACATATCGTCTTCTTCAGCAAGGCCGATCAGCTGGCGATCGTCGGCGACGTCCTCTTCCAGGGTTCGATCGGGCGCACCGATTTTCCGAAAGGCGATTTCGATACGCTGATTTCGTCGATCCGCACCCGCCTGTGGCCCCTCGGCAAGGACGTTGCCTTTCTTCCCGGACACGGACCGATGTCCACCTTCGGTGCCGAGCGACGCAGCAACCCCTTCTGCGGCGACTAAACGAGGGAGAGTGGCTGCAACTGCCGCGGCGGCCAGCCGCAAGGCAGAAAAACGAGAGGGGGCGAGCTGCGCAACGGCAGTTCGCCCCCTCGTCCTTGTCTGCTAATTGCAAGCGACGCGCAGACGCCTCCCGAAAATCGCCTAGAAGTGCAGCGGCCGCTTGTCGCAGGCCAGGGCAGCTTCGTGCACCACTTCCGAGAGCGTCGGGTGCGCGTGACAGATCCGCGCCAGATCTTCGGATGCGGCGCCGAACTCCATCGCCACGACGCCTTCGGAAATCAACTCGGAAGCATTCGGACCAATGATGTGTACGCCGAGAATGCGGTCGCTCGTGGCACAGGTCAGCATCTTGACGAAGCCGCTCGGGTCGCCCATCCCCAGTGCCCGGCCGTTGGCGGCAAACGGGATCTTGCCGGCCTTGAAGGCCACGCCGTCCGCTTTCAACTGCTGCTCGGTCCTGCCAACCCAGGCGATTTCCGGACTGGTGTAGATCACCCAGGGAATGGTGTCGAAGTTGCAGTGACCCGCCTGGCCGGCCATGATCTCGGCGACCATCACCCCCTCTTCCATCGCCTTGTGTGCGAGCATCGGACCAGCAACCACGTCGCCCACCGCCCACACCCCGGGAAGATTGGTACGGCAATGGGCGTCGACTTCGATCTGACCACGCTCGGTGAGTTTCAGCCCGACCTTGTCGGCATGAAGGCCGTCGGTGTTCGGGATGCGGCCAATCGAGACGATCAAACGGTCGGCATCCAGCTTCTGTTCCTGGCCGTTGCTGTCGGTGTAGTCGATCGACACACCCTTCTGCGAGATCTTGACGTCGCCGATCTCGATGCCGGTGAGTATCTGCAGCCCCTGTTTGGCAAACAGCTTGGCGGCTTCCTTGGCGACATCGACGTCGGCCAGGGAAAGGAACTCGGGCAGCGCTTCCAGGAGCGTCACTTCGGCGCCGAGACGCCGCCAGACGCTGCCCATTTCGAGGCCGATGACTCCAGCGCCAATGACCGCCAGCTTCTTCGGCACAACACCAATGTCGAGCGCGCCGATGTTGTCGCAAACAATCTCGTTATCGACCGGAACACCGGGCAAGTGGCGTGCCCTGGAACCGGTGGCAACAATCACCTGCTTGGCCTCGACGACGGTGTCACCGACCTTGAGCTGCCAGACTTCGCTTCCCGCCGCACCCTTGCGGCCGACGAAGGCACCATGGCCATTGAGCAGGGTCACCTTGTTCTTCTTGAACAAGCCCTTGATACCGGTGGTGAGCTGTTTGACGATAGCGTCCTTGCGGCCGACCATTTTGGCGACGTCAATGGTTGGCGTTCCGACTCCGATTCCCTGCGCAGCAAAGCCGTGCCCGGCTTCCTCAAAAAGATGCGAGGTGTGCAACAAGGCTTTCGACGGAATGCAGCCAACGTTCAGGCAGGTACCACCGAGACGCGGCTCGCCTTTCGGATCGGCGTAGGGATTGGATTCACAACAGGCAACGTTGAAACCCAGTTGCGCCGCGCGAATGGCGGCGATATAGCCACCGGGGCCCCCACCGACAACGAGAACGTCAAATTGCTTGGACATGTTTGTTTTCCCTTTCCAGCCGCAGAGAGACAAGGGCACGGAGTTCGCACGGCGTGAAACCCTGCGACTCCGTGCCTCGGTGGTGAAAGCCTAGACGCCGAGGAGCAGACGGGCCGGATCTTCCAGCGCCTCCTTCATCGTCACCAGGCCGAGGACAGCTTCACGACCATCAACGATGCGGTGGTCGTAGGACATGGCCAGGTAGTTGATCGGGCGAATGACGACCTGACCGTTTTCGACCACCGGACGATCCTTGGTGGCATGGATGCCGAGGATTGCCGACTGCGGCGGGTTGATGATCGGCGTCGACAACATTGACCCGAAGACGCCGCCGTTCGAGATCGAGAAGGTGCCGCCGGTGAGATCTTCCATCGACAGCTTGCCGTCCTTGGCCTTGGCACCGAACTCCCCGATCTTCTTCTCGATGTCGGCGATCGACATCTGGTCGGCGTCGCGCAGAATCGGCACCACCAGACCACGCGGGCTACCGACAGCGATACCGATGTCGATATAGCCGTGATAGACGATGTCGCTGCCATCGACCGAGGAGTTGATGATCGGAAACTTCTGCAGCGCCGCGACTGCGGCCTTCACGAAGAAGCCCATGAAGCCCAGGCGTACGCCATGTGCTTTTTCAAAGCGCTCGCCGTACTGCTTGCGCAGCGCCATGACCGGGCCCATATTCACTTCGTTGAAAGTGGTCAGGATGGCATTGTTGGCCTGCGACTGCAGCAGACGCTCGGCAACCCGCGCACGCAGACGCGACATCGGCACCCGCTGCTCCGGGCGATCGCCAAGAGCCACAGTCACTGCCGGAGCAGTGGCCAGGGCCGGAGCCGGGGCAGCACTCGCCGCCGGAGCAGCAGCCGGCGCGGCGACAGCAGGGCCGACCGTCGCGGCCACCGGTCGCACGCCTGGAATCTCGGCGGCCACAGCATCGGCCTTGCTCACTCGCCCACCACGACCGGTACCAACCACGTCGCCAGCCGCGATACCCTTCTCTTCGAGAATCTTGCGTGCCGCCGGCATGGCCACGTCAGCCGCCGTCGCTCCAGCTGCCACGGCCGCTTTCGCTGGTGCGGCATTCGCGGCCGCTGGCTTTGCTGCCGCAGCGGCAACCGCTCCGGCCTGCGCCGTGGTGTCGATCCGTGCAATGACTTCGCCCGCAACAACCGTATCGCCGTCGCCCTTGACGATTTCAACCAATACGCCACCATCGGGTGCCGGCAGTTCGAGAACCACTTTGTCGGTCTCGATGTCGATCAGGTTCTCATCCCGAGCGACCGCTTCGCCGGCTTTCTTGTGCCATGAAACCAGCGTCGCTTCAGCAACTGATTCCGAGAGCTGTGGAACTTTGACGTCGATGATCATTTTCTCTCCGTTCTAGGCCAGTTTGTAGTACTCGATCTCACCAAGCGCGGAGTCGATCAGAGCCTTTTGTTGGGCGTTATGCTTGCTTGCATAGCCGACTGCGGGGGAAGCGGCGGCCGGGCGGGAGACGAGCAGCAGATGCTGCTTGTCGCTGAGCTCGCGCGACAGATGCTGACGCGAGGCGATCCAGTACCACGGTCCCTGATTGCGCGGCTCCTCCTGACACCAGACGATTTCCGTTGCCTTCGGATACTTCGCCAGCTCTTCGTGGAAGGACGTCTGCGGGAAGGGATAGAGCTGTTCCAGGCGGGCAATCGCGATGTGGCCGATCTTCCGCTCGTGGCGCGCTGCGACCAGATCGTAGTAAACCTTGCCGGAACAGAAGATGACGCGGGTCACTTTCTTGGCGTTGATGGGCTCGACTTCGCCAATCACGCGCCGAAACTCGCCGTCGCTGAGCTCTTCGAGACTCGAGGTGGCGTCTTTGTGACGCAGCAGCGACTTCGGCGAGAAGACGATCAACGGCTTGCGTTGGTTGCGCACCGCCTGCCGACGTAGCAAGTGGAAAACCTGCGCCGGCGTTGTTGGTTGGCAAACCTCCATGTTCATCTCGGCGGAAAGCTGCATGTAGCGTTCGATGCGAGCCGACGAGTGCTCCGGCCCCTGCCCTTCGTAACCGTGCGGCAAGAGCAGCACCAGGCCGCTGGCGCGACCCCACTTGGCCTCACCGGCGGCGAGAAACTGGTCGATGACCACCTGTGCACCGTTCGCGAAGTCGCCGAACTGCGCTTCCCAGACCACCAGTTCGTAGGGGTTGGCGGTGGAATAGCCATACTCGAAGGCAAGAATGGCCTCTTCCGAAAGAACCGAATCGAAGCACTGGAAGCTGGCCTGCTTCTCCTGGAGGAAGGCCAGCGGGTAATAGGTACCACGATCCCAGCTCTCACGATTCTGGTCGTGCAGCGCCGCATGGCGGTGGAAAAAGGTGCTCCGGCCGACATCTTCGCCGGAAATGCGAACCCCGTAGCTGGACACCAGCAAGGACGCGTAGGCGAGGTTTTCAGCCATTCCCCAGTCTACCGGCAACTCTCCTTGGCCCATCAGGCGGCGGTCGTCGATGATCTTCTTGACGCGGCTGTGCAGAGTGAAGCCCTCAGGCAGGGTCGTCAGGCGCTCGGACAGGCGCTGCAACTCGCTAATCGGTACTCTCGTATCGCAGGTTTCGATGTAGTTCGGTGGCAGGAAGGACGACCAGTCGATGGTCATCGGATGCTTGTAGCCGGCAAGCACCGGGTTGTACAGGAGCTCGCCACGATCGAGATGGGCACGATAGTCGGCGATGATCTCGTCCGGGCCCTCCGGCGCAAGCACCCCCTCGCCAACCAGCTTTTCCGCGTAGAGCTTGCGCGTCCCCGGATGCTGCTGGATCTTCTTGTACATCAGCGGTTGCGTGACCATCGGCTCGTCCTGCTCATTGTGGCCGAGCTTGCGATAGCAGACGATATCGACGACGACGTCCTTCTTGAAGGTCTTGCGATACTCCATGGCGATACCAGTGACCAGCGCCACGGCTTCCGGATCGTCGCCATTGACGTGGAAGATCGGCGCCTCGGCCATCTTGAAGATATCGGTGCAGTACAGCGACGAACGGTAGTCGCGCGGGTCGGAGGTGGTGAAACCGATCTGGTTATTGACCACGATGTGCACCGTGCCGCCCACCCCATA
>ERZ761603.1861-NODE-1861-length-15197-cov-16.903579_pt1 | contig 15197 bp, 12 predicted proteins | sample MGYA00511879_ERZ761603 | MGnify/ENA primary metagenome ERZ761603 (study PRJEB28899, sample SAMN02850040) | bioreactor sludge metagenome | biome: EBPR Sludge; feature: EBPR Bioreactor; material: flocular biomat | place: Australia: Thorneside Wastwater Treatment... | reverse complement strand
TGCATGGGGTGCAAGGGGTCCCGAGTTCGAATCCCGGCGCCCCGACCAATGAAATGAATTACAAGGGCCACTCGTCGAAGTGGCCCTTGTGCTTGCAGCAGCGATTTCGCTGACCCTGAGGTGTAGACGGTAAGGCCGCGCGCGGTCTCACATCCTCCGGCGTCATGACCTTTCCCAGTTGTCGACAGCCATACGAGTACGGCACGCCAACCCGGCTGACCGGCCTCGAGCCAGCGCACAGCTATGCCGGGAAGCCGTTCCCGAATGATGGCTTTTTTTCATCCCGTAAGCCCGAAGTAAGCAATGGTGGTTAGCATCCTCCGCCAGTCATGCTAAGTGACTCGACGTAGGTCCCTTTTGGAGGAGGAAAACAAGGTGAACGAAGACATCGTTGCACGAATCGAGGCCAATCCCAAGTATCACGAGTTGGTGAGCAAGCGCAATTCCTTTGGCATTCTGTTGTCGATCCTGATGATCATCAACTATTACGGCTACATCCTGCTGATTGCCTTCAACAAGCAATGGCTGAGCACCAAGCTGGCGGCGGGCTGGACGATGTCGATCGGTGTCCCGCTCGGCATCGGGGTGATCATCATCACCATCGTTCTGACCAACGTCTACGTACGGCGTGCGAACTCCGAGTTCGACGATCTGAACGCCGAACTCATCAAGGAGGTCACCAAGTAATGAGCAGAATAACGACACGCCAGCTGCTCGGGCTGGCTCTGGGAGTGGTGGCGGCCGGCGGCGCGCTGGCGGCAGGAGCAGATCTGGGTACGACGCAGAAACAGGCGACCAACTGGGTGGCGATTGCGATGTTCGCCATCTTTGTCGCGATCACGCTCGGGATTACCAAATGGGCGGCGGCACGGACCAAGACGGCAGCCGACTTCTACACCGCGGGGGGGGGCATCACCGGCTTCCAGAACGGACTGGCGATCGCTGGCGACTACATGTCGGCCGCTTCGTTCCTGGGGATCTCGGGTCTGGTATTCGCCAACGGCTTCGACGGCCTGATCTTCTCGATCGGCTGGCTAGTTGGCTGGCCGGTGATCACGTTCCTGATGGCCGAACGCTTGCGCAATCTTGGCAAGTTCACTTTTGCTGACGTCGCTGCCTATCGCTTCTCACAAGTGCCGATGAGAAGCTTCGCCGCGACCGGCTCGCTGGTCGTCGTTGCCTTCTACATGATCGCGCAGATGGTCGGCGCCGGCCAGTTGATCAAGGTCCTGTTTGGCCTCGATTACACCGTGGCCGTGGTTCTCGTCGGCGTGCTGATGATGTGCTACGTGCTGTTCGGTGGCATGACGGCGACCACCTGGGTGCAGATCATCAAGGCGATCATGCTCCTCGCCGGCGCGACGTTCCTTGCTGTGATGGTCTTGCTGCAGTTCGGTTTCAGTCCGGAAGCGTTGTTTACCAAGGCAGTGGAAGTGCACAGCAAGAAAGACGCGATCATGGGACCCGGCGCGCTGATCAAGGACCCGGTCTCGGCGATCTCGGTCGGCATGACGCTGATGTTCGGGACGGCCGGCCTGCCGCACATCCTGATGCGCTTCTTCACCGTGCCGAATGCCAAGGAAGCACGCAAGTCGGTCGGTTGGGCGACGACCTGGATTGGCTACTTCTACATTCTGACCTTCATCATCGGTTTCGGCGCCATCGTTAACCTGGTCCCGCATCCCGAGCTGTATTACGTCGATGGCGATCTCGCCAAGGGCCTGCGCGGAGGCGGCAACATGCCGGCGATTCTGCTCTCGGAAGCGCTCGGTGGTAACCTCTTCCTCGGCTTCATTTCGGCGGTTGCGTTTGCGACGATTCTCGCGGTCGTTGCCGGTCTGACCCTGTCGGGGGCGTCGGCGGTGTCGCACGACCTTTACGCCACAGTGTTCAAGCACGGCAACGCCGACTCGGCCTCCGAACTGCGCGTTTCCAAGATCACCACGCTCTGTCTTGGCATCTTCGCGGTCTTCCTAGGGATTGCTTTCGAGAAGGAAAACGTCGCCTACATGGTGATGCTCGCTTTTGCCATCGCCTGTTCGGCCAACTTTCCGGTGCTTTTCATGTCGGTGCTGTGGAAAGACTGCACCACCAAGGGAGCCGTCGCTGGAGGGATCGTCGGCTTGGTGTTGTCGGTCGGTCTGACCATTGTTTCGCAGTCGGTGTGGGAGGCGGTACTCAAGAATCCGAAAGGTAGCGCTTGGTTCCCGTATTCTTCGCCGGCGATCTTCTCGATGACCGCGGCCTTCGTGGTGATCTATCTAGTTTCGAAGATGGACACCAGCGCACAGGCCAAACTCGAGCGTTCGCTGTATCCGGCGCAGAAGGTGCGTTCGGAAACCGGCCTCGGTGCCGCGACCGCATCAGGGCACTAACGGCAACCCGCTAGCCCCTTGCACAGACTGACGGCGCGGGAGCGATTCGCTTCCGCGCCGTTTTCTTGTTTTTCCTTGGGTTGCTGACGGCAAGTGTTGTCTTTCCGGGCTAGCGACCGCCCTTGCTGCCGCTCCTGTCCCAGACGTAGCGGACAGTCCGCTGCCAGCGTGCGTCGGCGCGTGGCCGGAGTTCAGTCGCAGCCATGCGGCCGGGGTCTGGCAGCCGCGAGTGGCTGGGTGCGCTGGCTTTCTGCGAACACTTTTGCTTGGACTTCATCGCGGCGATCCCCGAGCGGCCATTTGACGCTATGGTAGACTGCTTGCGCCCATTCTAGCGCAAGGAGACGTCATGGCCGGCAATACCTTCGGCACGCTGTTTGCCGTCACCTCGTTCGGCGAGTCGCACGGACCGGCGATCGGTTGTGTCGTCGACGGCTGTCCGCCCGGGCTGGAGATTGTTGCAGCCGACATCCAGGCCGAGCTCGACCGGAGAAGGCCGGGCACCTCGAGGCACGTGACGCAGCGCCGTGAGCCGGATACGGTCGAGATTCTGTCCGGTGTCTTCAATGGACGCACGACCGGCACACCGATCGGCCTGTTGATCCGCAACCAGGACCAGCGCAGCAAGGATTATGGCAATCTCGCCGAGACCTTTCGTCCGGGTCATGCCGATTACGTTTACACGCAGAAATACGGGTTTCGCGATTACCGTGGTGGCGGGCGCGCTTCGGCGCGTGAAACGGCGGTGCGGGTCGCGGCGGGCGCCATCGCACGCAAGTGGTTGCGCGAAAACCATGGCGTAACGATCCGCGGCTGGATGAGCCAGCTGGGTACGATCGACATCCCTTTTGTCGACGCGTCCGCGATTGCCAACAATCCCTTCTTCGCTCCGAATTCAGCGTTGGTGCCGCAGCTCGAGGCCTTCATGGATCGCTTGCGCAAGGCGGGGGATTCAGTCGGCGCCAGAATCACGGTGACTGCCAGTGGGGTGCCGCCGGGTTGGGGCGAGCCGGTGTATGGACGGCTGGATGCCGAGATTGCCTACGCAATGATGAGCATCAATGCGGTCAAGGGAGTGGAAATCGGCGCCGGCTTTGCAAGCGTTGCCCAACTTGGCAGTCAGCATGGCGACGAGATGACGCCCCAGGGGTTCGTCAGCAATAACGCGGGTGGCATACTCGGCGGCATTTCCAGCGGCCAGAACATCGTCGTCAAGCTGGCGATCAAGCCGACCTCGAGCATCCGGGTTCCGCGCCGTTCGGTCAATCTGCTCGGCGAACCGACCGAAGTCGTCACTCACGGGCGCCACGACCCTTGTGTCGGCATTCGCGCGACGCCGATTGCGGAGGCGATGCTGGCGCTCGTGCTCATCGATCAGGCGCTGCGCCATCGTGCCCAGTGCGGTGACGTGCGCTGCGCCACACCGCGGGTCGCCGGCGGTCTGCCAAGTGACGGCCAACCTGGGCAATGGTTATAATTCTGCTGTCCGGTGACGCAAGGGGCGTTCCGGGATCGATCGTTGAGAGGCTATGACCATGCAAGTTGAGCACCACGACCTTCATCATGACTTTCCCGAGTATCTGGAAGTGATTTTGGCGCTGAAGGCCTCGAATGAGCGCTTTGACAGCATTTGCCATGAGTACGAGACCCTGACCCGAGAAGTCGAACGCCTCGAAGAGGAAGATCTGCCGGTTGACGACTTTACGATCGAGAGCATGAAAAAACACCGCGTCCGACTCAAGGACCAGATGTACCGCATGATCGTTGCCCACAAGAACGGTCACTGAGCTTCGCCAAGGGACCAGGGACCTCCCTGCGAATTTCCCTTCCCAATCCACGGGGCCGGCTGGACCATCTGGGTTTGGGGCTGGATTCACGGACAGAGCCATGCACGGCATCCGGTAGAATGACCGGATGTACGTCTTGCCTTATTGGCGGCTCTCCGGCTACTACTTCTTTTATTTCGCCTTCATCGGTGCTTTTTCGCCGTATTTCGGTCTTTACCTCGAATCCTTGTCATTTTCGGCCTGGGACATCGGTTTGCTGATGTCGCAGATGCAGTTGATGCGTGTGTGCGCGCCCTATCTCTGGGGTGCGCTTGCCGATCGCCTGAGGCGGCGCATCGCCGTCGTCCGCTTGGCGGCCTTGCTCAGCTTGGCCGCTTTCGGCGTCGTCTTTGCGGCCGAGACCTTCATGGCCATGCTGTTTGCAATGGCGTTGCTCGCCTTTTTCTGGAGTGCGGCGTTGCCGCTCGTGGAAACGGTGACCTTCGACCACCTGCGGGAGCAGAGAGGCCGTTATAGTCGTGTCCGCTTGTGGGGCTCGATCGGATTTATCGTCGCAGTGATGTCGACGGGCGCCGTACTCGACCGCGTACCGCTGCGCGGCTTGCTCTGGGTAATCGTCGCGACCTTGGCAGGAATCCTCGTCTGCGCCTTGCTAATCCCCGAAGCACCGCTGCATGCAGCAAGCGAGGAGCGACGCCCAATCGGCGCGATCATTCGCCAGCGACGGGTAAAGGCGCTGTTCGCTGCCTGTTTTGCGATGTCGGCGGCGCATGGTGCGCTCTACGTTTTCTTCTCGATTCACTTGGCCGATCACCAGTACAGCAAACTGTTGGTCGGTAGCCTGTGGTCGCTGGGGGTACTTGCCGAGATCGTGATCTTCCTGTTCATGGGTGACCTCCTGCGCCGCTTTGGACTACGTACGCTGCTGTTGGCGAGCTTCGCGGCGGCCATCGGGCGCTTCCTACTGATCGGCTGGGGAGTCGAATCGCTGCTGCTGATCGTCATCGCACAGATCCTGCACGGGCTAACCTTTGGTGCCTATCATGCGTCTGCGATCGCCGCCGTGAACGGTTGGTTTCCCGGCCAATACCAAGCGCGTGGTCAGGCACTCTATGCCAGCGTCTCGTTTGGTGCCGGTGGCCTGCTTGGAGGCCTGGTCAGTGGCGCTACCTGGGAAACCCTGGGTCCTGCGCCGACCTATACCTTGAGTTCTGCCTTTGCCCTAATCGGATTGCTGCTGGTCGCGTTCGCCGTAAGGAGCGACGATTTCGATCGCCGCGACGAACAGATCCAGCCGCCAGCGGCGGTCAGAAAGACCTGAGACCCGACCTGCCCTTCAGGTGACCAGCGGCGCGCGGGCGCGCAGCGATGACGGCGCTGTGACATAATCCGGCCCTCTAGGTGAATTCGCCGTGGTTTGACGAGGCGTGGACTCCTGCACACGGACGGAGCAAGTAAAAATGAAGATCTGTGTTCTCCCGGGAGACGGGATCGGCCCTGAAATTATGGCTGAAGCGTTGCGCGTGCTGGACGCACTGGACCTTGGCTGTCAACTGACGGAAGGTCTGCTTGGCGGTTGCGCTGTGGACGCGACAGGGGATCCTTACCCAGAGGCGACGCAGCGGCTCGCCGACAGCGCCGATGCGGTCCTGCTCGGCGCCGTCGGCGGCCCGCAGTGGGATAGCTTGCCGCGGGCCCAAAGGCCTGAGCGGGGTCTGCTCGGGATTCGCAAGCATCTCGGACTGTTCGCCAATCTGCGACCGGCTGTTCTCTACCCTGAACTAGCCAATGCCTCGACTCTGAAGCCGGAAGTTGTCGCCGGCCTTGACATCCTGATCGTGCGCGAGTTGACCAGCGACATCTATTTCGGTCAGCCGCGTGGGATCGAAAAACGCGAGCTCAACGGGATCAGCGAACGCGTCGGCTTCAACACGATGCACTATAGCGAGGGAGAGATTCGGCGGATCGTCAGAGTGGCTTTCGAGGCCGCGCGCAAGCGCAGCAGGAAGGTCTGTTCGGTCGACAAGATGAATGTGCTCGAAACAACTCAGTTGTGGCGCGACGTTGCCAATGAAACGGCGACCGAATACCCTGACGTCGAACTGAGCCACATGCTGGTGGACAATGCCGCGATGCAGCTAGTCCGCAATCCGAAGCAGTTTGACGTGATCGTGACCGGAAACATGTTTGGCGACATTCTGTCCGACGAGGCGTCGATGCTGACCGGCTCGATCGGCATGCTGCCTTCAGCTTCGCTCGACGCAAACAACAAGGGGCTCTACGAACCTTGTCACGGCTCGGCGCCCGACATTGCCGGCCAAGGGGTAGCCAATCCCCTGGCGACGATCCTCTCGGTTGCGATGATGCTGCGTTACACGTTTGCCCAGGAAGCCTTGGCGTTACGGATCGAGAGCGCGGTGAAGAAGGTGCTGGCACAAGGTTATCGGACGGGCGATATTTATGAGCCGGGCACGCGCAAGGTCGGAACGCGCGCAATGGGCGACGCGGTTCTCGCCGCTCTCTGAGCATACGACTGGAACGAGAGGTGGAGCCATGATGAAGGTTGGTCTGGTGGGCTGGCGAGGCATGGTTGGCTCAGTCCTCATGCAGCGGATGATCGAGGAAGGCGACTTTGAGCATTTCGAGCCGTCCTACTTCTCGACTTCGGCGATCGGTGGCAAAGCGCCGGCGTTCGCCGGCAAGGATGCCGGCGTGCTGGCTGATGCGCTGTCGATCGAGGCGCTCGAACATCTCGACGCCATCATCAGCTGCCAGGGCGGCGATTACACCAAGGAGGTGTTTCCCAAGCTGCGCGCGGCCGGCTGGCAAGGACACTGGATCGACGCGGCGTCCACGCTGCGCATGGAGGAGGACGCCGTCATCATCCTCGATCCGGTCAATCTCGAGGTCATCAAGGCTGCGCTGGCCAAGGGAGGGCGGAACTGGATCGGCGGCAACTGTACGGTATCACTGATGCTGATGGGGATCGGCGGCCTGTTTCGTCACAATCTGGTCGAGTGGGTGAGCGCAATGACCTACCAGGCGGCATCCGGAGCCGGCGCGCAGAACATGCGCGAGCTGTTACAGCAAATGGGCGCCCTGTACGACGTGGTGAAATCCGAGCTGGCCGATCCCGCTTCGGCCATTCTGGATATCGACCGCAAGGTCGCGGCGTGCATGCGTTCGCCAGCCTTTCCGACCAGCCAGTTCCGTAATACCGCTCTCGCCGGAAGCCTGATCCCGTGGATCGACGTACCCGTCGCAAGTGGTCAGTCGAAAGAAGAGTGGAAAGGTGGCGCCGAGTGCAACAAGATTCTTGGCTTGCCACCGTTTCGCTCGCCAGGCAGCATACCGGTTGACGGTCTGTGTGTGCGCATCGGCGCCATGCGCTGCCATTCGCAAGGACTGACAATCAAGCTCAAGCGGGACCTGCCGCTTGACGAGTTGGCCGACATCATCGCCCACGGCAACCCGTGGGTCAGGGTCGTCCCCAATCAGCGCGAAGCCAGCGAGCACGAACTGACGCCGGCAGCGGTGACCGGTCGCCTGGATGTTCCGGTCGGCCGACTGCATAAGCTTGCCATGGGTCCAGAACACCTCGCTGCCTTTACCGTTGGTGACCAATTGCTGTGGGGGGCCGCCGAGCCACTGCGGCGCATGTTGCGCCTTCTACTGGAGAGATGATACAGCGCCGAAAAGGTCTGATCTGTTGCACCGAAATCCGCCCCTTTCTTGCTTGCCGGGGCGGAGTCATAAGCAAGTTAAGCTTGCGCGGCTAACTTCATGATGTTATTTTAATTATTCCACTATCGACGCGTAGGGTGGCGGCGTGGCCAAGAAAATGCACAACACAACCTGCAATCTTCGACTGCGAACCTCCGCTTGGATGGTGGCGTCGGCTTTGGTCCTGGCGAGTTTGCCGCTGGCAGCAACTGCTGCCGGTCTGGGTAAAGTCACCGTGCGCTCCGCTCTCGGACAGCCGTTGCGGGCTGAAGTGGAGGTTTTTGCCACGCGGGAGGAGCTGGCTGGTCTCAGCGCACAACTCGCATCGCAGGACGCGTTCAAGCAGGCGGGAGTCGAGTTTTCGCCCACTCTTTTGAGCATCCGTTTTGCCATCGACAAGCGGTCGAGTGGGCAGGCGGTCATCAAGCTGACCTCAGAGCGGCCGGTCAATGATCCCTTTGTTGATCTTCTGCTTGAACTCAATTGGCCCACTGGCCGGGTAATCCGGGAGTATACCTTCCTGCTTGATCCGGTCGATTTCGCAAACCGTGTTCCGGCGGCGCCGTCCATTACCCGGCCGGTAGTGGCTCCGAGCACGCTGACCGACGAGCGGACAATCGACAAGCGAGCACGCAGCGAGATGGCCGTCAAACCGAGGCCGAGCCAACGAGTCGCGCAGGGCGGCGGGGAAACGTATGAAGTGCGGCGCGGTGAAACTCTGGGCAAGATTGCCAGCGATCTGCGTCCACAAGGAGTGTCGCTCGACCAAATGCTCGTCGGCTTGTTCCAAGCCAATCCAGATGCCTTCGATCGCGGCAACATGAACCGCCTGAAGGCCGGAAAGATTCTAGTCGTTCCAGACGCCGCGACGCTCGAGGCGATTCCGAAGCAGGAAGCACGCAAGCAGGTCGTTGCCCAGTCGTCAGATTGGGGTGGCTACCGGCAGAAACTGGCAACCGGGGCTGCCGAAGCAGCGGTCGTCGACGAAATGCCGAGGCAGCAGTCGGCAGGCAGAATCACGGCCAGGGTCGAGGACAAGGCGGCACCTCACACGGAAGCTAAGGATCAGCTGCGCGTTTCCCGGACCGACGTCGGCAGCAAGCCGGCTGCGTCGAGCAAGCGCAGTGACGAAGATTTGATTGCCAAGGAAAAGGCGCTCAAGGAGGCCAACGAACGTCTGGCCAGCCTGGAGCGGAACGTCGCGGAGCTGCAGAGACTCGTTGAGTTAAAGAGTCAGACCCTCGCGGAACTCGAGAAACAAGCTGCGGGCAAAGCCGCACCGACGGCTGAGGCCGGGCGTAAAGGTGCGGAAGAGGCGAAGCCGGTGACGCCGGTGACGCCTCCGGTCGCTGCCGCCCCTGTTGCTCCCCAACCGCCAGAAGCGACCGTCGGCGGCAAACCGGGCGAGAGTCTCCCAGTCAAACCGGAGGCAGGAGTGCAGCAACCCCAGCCCGATGCGAAGGCGGACACTGCCAAGCCAGCTGGCGAACCCAAACCCGCGGTTGAGCCGCCCACGCCAGCGCCGACCCCCAAGCCCAAGGTGGTCCCGCCACCGCCGCCGGAGCCAAGCTTTGTCGAAGAACTGGTGACGAGCACGCCGTTCCTCGCTGGGAGCGGCGGTATCCTGGCGCTGCTCGCAGCCTACTGGCTGGCTCGGCGTCGTCACCGCGACGAAAGCGACCGGACGCTGGACGCGACAACCAGTCCGGCGGCTCCACGACCTGACAGCCTGCTGGCAAACTCGGTATTCCACAATACGGGTGGGCAGAGTGTCGATACCTCGCACTCAATGGCGCAAACAGATTTTAGCCAGGCCGGCCCGGGCAGTATCGATACCGATGAAGTCGACCCGGTTGCCGAAGCAGACGTCTACATGGCCTACGGTCGCGATGCTCAAGCGGAAGAGATTCTCCTCGAGGCCAAGCAGAAGGATCCGCGACGGCATGCGATTCATCTGAAACTACTCGAAATCTATCTTGCGCGCAAGGATTCGAAACCCTTCGACACCCTTGCGGCAGAGCTGTTTACGGTGACCGGTGGTGTCGGTGCAGACTGGGAGAAGGCGGCGGCCATGGGGCTGCAACTGGATCCCAACAATCCCTTGTATGGCACCTCCGGTCCCACCATGCCACCAGTGCCGGATTCCGACACGACGATCATTGTCCATCGTGAACCCGTGGCCCCCTCTCCCGCGATCGAGGAGACACAGCCGACGGTCATCATCCCGCGTGCCGCAGCAGCCAAGCCGGGCGAGCCACCGACGATGGCGACAGTACCCCCGCCCCCGGTGTCAGCCTCTGTGGCAGCAGGGGCGGCTGCCCCCCTATTTGAACTCGCTGGCCTCGATTTTGACCTTGGTGGTACGGCAGAAGCGAAGTCAGCCGCGGCCAGCAACGTTGAAGACGCTCAGCTCGAAACCATCCTCACCAGCCCGACGCGCGGAGAACCACTCGACTTCGACTTGGCGACCGCGTACAGCGAGATGCCGGCGCCGGTACCTGTCGCCGAGGACGAAAAGCCGCGCACGGACATCGCGCCGCCTGAGGAGACGATGCTGATTGCTCCGGGGTCTGTTCCTGGCATGGCTGTGGACGACCTTACTGTCGACTTCGCCTTTGACGTGCAGGAAGAGAAGCCGGCAGAGACCTTGGCGGTGACTGAGGTCCGCGCCCCAATGGATGCGGATGAAGTGCTTGACGTCGGCTCGACGGCTGCCGATGCCCTTGAGTTCGACGTCAAACTCACCGAATCGGCCGTCCTGGGCGAGGCCATGCAACGCCCGTCGTTTGATTTCGCTGGAATTAGCCTCGATCTGTCCGAGGGCGATGCGCCAGCGCCAGCCGCTGCGGCGGCAGCAGCGACCAAGGATGCGCCTTCGTCGTTCGAATCCGAGCAGGAAGACACACTGGTCAACCCTGACTTCTTGGTTGGCCGAGACGAAGTCACCGACGCCGGCGTCGACTCGGTGATCCGTGCAGACCTCGATCTGGCCGCGCAGCCCGAGATCAGCTCGAGCGAGGAAGTAGCGACCAAGATCGATCTGGCCAAGGCCTATCAAGAGATGGGGGATGTCGAAGGGGCTCGGGAACTGCTGCAGGAGGTTCTCCGAGACGGTGATGCAAAGCAGCGGGAAGTCGCCAGCGCGATCCTCGCCGAACTGCGCGATTAGTCTCATCTCTGGTCGCTGCGGCCACGCAACCCGCGCTGTCGTCTGCCTGACGACTTGAGTGGCTGCGCGCGGATATCACTTGTCGGTCGACTGCGAGGGCGCTGATGCACCCGGTGAGCAGCCTCATGCTCTGGCTATTGCTGCTGATCGTGGTTCAATCTCTGAGCGGTCTGTATCTGCTCGCGGTTGCACTCTGCCTATTCGGGGTGTTCGGTCGCTCAGTGCTGCCAGGGTGGCGACGGTTGCTCTGGGGTGCGCGCTGGTTGCTGCTCTCGCTGTTTTGCATTCTCGCTTGGGGCGATCCTGGCCAGCCTGTCTGGGAGTGCGCGCTGGCGCCCAGTCACGAGGGACTCATGTCAGCGCTGAACCACCTTGGACGCCTGTCGGTCATGCTGCTGTGGGTTGCGATTGTGCGTCAGCGCATGTCGGTGCGCGACCTTCTGAGCGCTGCGTACCGATTGCTGGCACCTTTGCGCCGTTTCGGAGTAGACGCCACGCCGGGTATCGTGCGGTTGTTGCTCGTCATGCGTCAGTTGGAGGCGATACCGCGTCTGCGCGACTGGCGTCTCCTGTTCGACGCCGGGCCAGCAGGCCCGGTAGAGGTCTTCGAGATCGACAACATGGCCTTTTCATGGCGCGACTACCTGATCCTGCCGGCGGTTGCCGGCGGTCTCGTCGCCGTTTTCCTGTCCCAAGTGTAAGTGGTGAGGATTGCTCTTGCCCTCGAGTATGACGGGAGCGGCTTTCGAGGCTGGCAAAAGCAGCCGGGTGGAAACACGGTGCAGGATGTTCTCGAGGCGTCTTTGAGCCAGTTTGCAGACGTGCCAGTGCAGGTGGTCTGTGCCGGGCGTACCGACGCGGGCGTACACGCGACCGCACAGGTGGTCCATTTTGACTCGCCCGTTGAGCGCTCGACGTTCGCCTGGGTACGCGGGACCAACAGTTTTCTGCCAGCAACCGTTGCTGCTCGCTGGGCAAGGCTGGTGGCCCCCGACTTTCATGCGCGCTTCTCGGCACGCGGCCGGCGCTACCGCTATTTGCTGCTCAACCGGGCGCATCGGACCGGAGTCTGGCACGACAAGATCGGTTGGTATCATCATCCGCTTGACGTCGAGGCCATGCAGGCCGCCGCCAATCTGCTGATCGGCGAGCACGATTTTTCGGCTTTTCGTGCGGCCGACTGTCAGGCGGCGTCACCCGTCAAGGTCATGCGCCAAGCTGCAATACGACGTTGCGGTGATCTGATCAGCTTTGAGTTTGAGGCGTCGGCGTTTCTGCACCACATGGTTCGTAACCTCGTTGGCAGCTTGGTGCGCATCGGTCAGGGCATGCGTCCTCCGGAATGGTTGGGCGAGCTGCTCGCAGCCGGTGACCGGCGACTCGCGGCGCCGACCTTTGCCGCGGCCGGACTCTACCTCGTCGCGGTCAGCTATCCGCCTGAGCTCGGCCTGCCAAGTGAGGAAGGAAGCGCGTTCCTGCCTTTTCTTACGGCAACATGAACCACATGCCAGTGGGGTCGACCCGGGTACGCGTCAAGATCTGCGGACTAACCCGAGGTGTAGACGTCGAAGGGGCCGTGCAAGCCGGTGCCAATGCGGTTGGCCTCGTTTTCTACCCGCCGAGTCCGCGCTACGTGACCCTTGATGTGGCGGCCCGGCTGGCACAAGTCGTTCCTCCCTTTGTCACCATCGTCGGACTGTTTGTCGATGCCGATCCGGCCCTGGTGAAGGCGGCACTGGCTGCGGTACCGATCCACGTCCTGCAACTGCACGGTGATGAAGATGAAGCCTACTGCCGCCAGTTCGATCGACCCTACATCAAGGCGGCCCGCGTCAGGCCGGGAATGGATTTGCTACAATACGCGGCCAGCTTTTCGTCGGCGCAGGCCATTCTTCTCGACGCCTTTGTTGAAGGGTATGGTGGTGCTGGCAAAGTCTTCGACTGGTCGCTGGTTCCCCCGTCGCTTGGCCGACCGCTGATTCTCTCGGGTGGCCTCGACGCAGACAACGTCGGTGAAGGGATTCGTCGCTTGCGACCGGCAGCGGTGGATGTGTCGTCGGGAGTCGAGGCGAGCAAGGGAATCAAAGACGCGGAAAAGATGCGTACTTTTGTCGCTGCGGTACGGGCTGCTGAAGCGGTGCCCAGCCGGCAATGAGGCGGGAGCAAGCGGCATCGCACCCGCGGCTGCACAAGGAAACGGTTGATGGTCAAGCAGGATTACGATTTGCCCGACGCCAGCGGTCACTTTGGCCCATACGGCGGGGTCTTCGTCGCCGAAACGTTGATTGGCGCCCTCGACGAACTCAGGGAAGCGTATTTCGCCGCGCAGCGTGACCCTCAGTTTGTCGCCGAGTTCGAATACGACCTCCGGCACTACGTCGGCCGTCCGAGCCCGATTTATCACGCCAAACGCTGGTCGCAGATCCTTGGCGGCGCGCAGATCTATCTCAAGCGCGAGGATCTCAATCACACCGGCGCGCACAAGGTTAACAACTGCATCGGTCAGGCGATGCTGGCTCGGCGCATGGGAAAACCTCGCGTCATTGCCGAAACCGGCGCCGGCCAGCATGGTGTCGCCACGGCGACGGTGGCCGCCCGTTACGGCATGGAGTGTGTCGTTTACATGGGTGCCGAAGACATCAAACGCCAAGCGGCCAACGTCTACCGCATGAAGCTGCTGGGGGCGACGGTGGTGCCCGTCGAAAGCGGCTCGCGAACGCTGAAGGATGCGCTCAATGAAGCGATGCGTGATTGGGTAACGAATGTTTCGAATACCTTTTATATCATTGGTACGGTTGCCGGCCCGCATCCTTACCCGATGTTGGTAAGGGACTTTCAGTCGGTGATCGGCCGCGAGGCGATCAAGCAGATGCAAGAGCAGTGTGATCGTCAGCCTGACGCCATCATTGCCTGCGTTGGTGGCGGGTCGAACGCGATGGGCATTTTCTATCCGTATGTTGCCAACGCCGCCGTTCGACTGATCGGCGTCGAGGCGGCAGGTCAAGGCTTGGCCAGCGGACGTCACGCGGCTTCTCTGACGGCAGGTCGGCCGGGGGTGCTGCACGGAAACCGGACCTACCTGCTGCAGGACGAGAACGGCCAGATCGTTGACACCCACTCGATCTCGGCCGGACTCGATTATCCCGGCGTCGGCCCCGAACACGCTTGGCTCAAAGACAGTGGCCGGGCCGAATACGTTGGCGTCAGCGACAACGAAGCGCTGCAGGCCTTCCACGACCTGTGTCGGCTCGAAGGCATCATGCCGGCACTGGAATCGAGTCACGCGCTGGCTTATGCCAGCCGGCTGGCGCCGACGATGGCGAAAGACCATATCCTTCTGGTCAACCTTTCGGGGCGGGGTGACAAGGACATGCACACCGTAGCCGAACAGTCGGGGATCCATTTCTGACGTGTCGCGCATCGAATCTGCTTTTGCACCGCTTCGGGCTTCAGGGCACAAGGCGCTGATTCCCTTCATCACCGCCGGCGATCCGGCGCCGGAATTGACCGTGCCCTTGATGCACACATTGGTTCGGGCGGGCGCAAATATCATCGAGCTTGGGGTGCCGTTCTCCGATCCGATGGCTGACGGGCCGACGATTCAACGCGCTTCCGAGCGTGCCCTGGCGAAGGGCGTCAGCTTGCGGCAAGTGCTGGCCATGGTTGCGGCTTTTCGCGCTGACGATGGAGAGACACCGGTTGTCCTCATGGGCTACGCCAACCCGATCGAGGCGATGGGCGTCGAGTCGTTTGTCAGTGCGGCCTCTGCTGCCGGCGTCGATGGCGTTCTGGTGGTCGACTATCCGCCCGAAGAAGCGGCCGCATTTGCACGCACGCTGCGCCGGTGTGCGCTGGATCCGATCTTCCTGCTCGCGCCGACGTCCAGCGAGCGGCGCGTGGCCCAAGTCGGCGTTTTGGCCAGCGGCTACATCTACTACGTCTCTGTGAAGGGCGTCACCGGATCGATGGCGCTAGACGTGGCGACCGTCGCTGCCCGCCTGCCCACGATCCGCGCCCATACGCGGGTACCGGTTGGCGTCGGTTTCGGCATTCGTGACCCGGCGACGGCAGCTGCGGTGGCGGAAGTAGCCGACGCGGTTGTCGTCGGCAGTCGGATCATCGAGGAGATCGAAGCGTCGCCAG
>ERZ761603.1860-NODE-1860-length-15206-cov-7.639298_pt1 | contig 15206 bp, 15 predicted proteins | sample MGYA00511879_ERZ761603 | MGnify/ENA primary metagenome ERZ761603 (study PRJEB28899, sample SAMN02850040) | bioreactor sludge metagenome | biome: EBPR Sludge; feature: EBPR Bioreactor; material: flocular biomat | place: Australia: Thorneside Wastwater Treatment... | reverse complement strand
CTAACCGTTTTTGAAAACCTTTATTACAATGCCAAGCTGTGCTTTGCACATTTGTCCGAAAAAGAAATAAAAGATAGGGTGCTTAAAGTTTTAAGCAACCTTGGACTTGAAACAAGAAAAGATTTAAAAGTTGGAAGCATCTTAGACAAAAAAATAAGTGGAGGGCAACGTAAACGACTCAATATTGCACTCGAACTCATCCGTGAGCCCGCGATCCTTTTTCTAGACGAACCAACATCAGGATTATCATCAAGAGATTCAGAGAATGTAATAGACTTATTAAAGGAGTTGTCATTAAAAGGGAAGCTTGTCTTTGTTATTATCCACCAGCCTTCCTCCGACATCTATAAGATGTTTGACAAAATGATTATTATGGACACGGGGGGTTATCCAACCTATTATGGCACTCCTGTGGAAGCGGTCTCCTACTTCAAACGGGCAACGCATCAGGCGCAAAGCAACCGTGGTCAGTGTGAAACTTGCGGAAATGTAAACCCAGAGCAAATCTTCAATATCATTGAAGCCAAAGTGGTGGATGAGTATGGGCAGCCCACTAACAAAAGAAAGGTGACGCCCTTGCAATGGCATGACATGTTTAAGGGTAAATTTAAAATACCTTATGTTGCCGATGAAAAAGAAGATCCTCCGCAATCGCTCCACATTCCTAATAGATTAAGACAATCGTTAATTTTTGCAGCCCGCGATTTAAAAGCCAAAATAAGCAACAAGCAATACCTGCTTATTAATCTACTTGAAGCACCCCTGCTGGCGTTGATCTTATCCTTCATAATAAAGTACAAAAGCGCTCCCAATGGGAAAGAGTATTTATTCCGGTTCAACGAAAATCTTCCTGCCTTTTTATTGATGAGCATCATTGTTGCGCTCTTCATGGGGCTAACGGTAAGCGCTGAAGAAATTATTAGGGATAGAAAAATTCTCAAGCGAGAGTCATTCCTTAACCTGAGCTGGAACAGCTACCTGATTTCTAAGCTGGGTATTTTATTTTTATTATCTGCTATCCAAACAATGCTCTTTGTTATAGTGGGCAACCTGGTGCTGGAGATTCAAGGAATGACCCTGGCTTTTTGGTTTATTCTTTTTTCCACTTCCTGCCTTGCCAATGTGTTGGGACTTAATATTTCATCTGCATTTAACTCAGCTGTTACCGTTTACGTGCTTATCCCATTATTACTTATTCCGCAGATGATATTGAGTGGTGTACTGTTTAGTTTCGACAAACTGCACAGCTTAATAAGCAATAAGGAAAAAGTACCCATAGTTGCCGATCTTATGGCCTCGAGATGGGCCTATGAGGCCATGGCAGTGCATCAATTTATTAACAACGATTACGAACGTGCTTTTTACCAATATGAAAAGGCAGCCTCAGTGGCAGATTTTAAATCTGCATTTCTTGCCGATGAACTGGAAAAGCGCAATCAATTTGTGCTGAATAACTTCCAAAGCAAAAACGACTCCCTAATGAAAAAAGTGGAGCAATCGCTATTAATCCTTAAAAACAGAATACTCAATGATCCATTTCAAAAAGGGTTAGAAAACATAAACGTTCGGGCATCTTTGACACCGAATGGATATACCGAGGAATTCGGAAAAACCCTTCAGAAATACCTGGCCAACTATAGAAAAAACTATCAACTAGTTTACAATGAACAAGTAAAAATTGGAGATATGAAAAGAGCCTATTTTGAAAAAGAAGGCTTTAACCTGAATCAGGAGAAAAACAACTATTACAACGAAAGTCTGGCGGATTTGGTTAAAAATGTAAACACAAAGGAAAGGTTGGTTGTTGAAGACGACCGGGTAATCCAACTAATAGATCCAATTTTTCAAGACACACACCCTAAAGGGATTCTAGACTACCGAGCTGGTTTCTTCTTCCCTCAAAAGAGCTTTTTAGGCATCAAATTGAGTACATACACCTTTAATAGTATCGCCATATGGCTATTGACCATTTCCCTATATACCCTGCTTTATTTTGAAATACTTCGAAAACTCGTTCAATCTTCACATAAAATGCCATTTGTAAACGGAAAGTAAATCATGCAATTTTGGTATGTGAAGGTTGATTTTTTTATTTTGTACGATAAACTATCAGTTATGAGAATTTTAAGTTTGGCCCTGACAGCCGCTTTCCTGATGTCCTGTAGTTCTGGCAAGAAACCAGACGAGCAAGCGTTTGAAAACAGTCTGGATTCGGCCATGATGGAGGGGTCATCCATCGATCAAGAGGTCATAGGGAGCATTTTAGATCAAATCCCAAGTCCTCTTGAAATATCTGTGTTACTAAAAGAATCGGGAATCAAGTACAATGCCGATCTTTTAAACTCTCCTGACAACCTTCCTAAATACAATAGCAATTACAAAATGGCCCTTAATCTGGGCATTTATGGCACAGATTTGGGCTACACCAATATTTATGGGCAAAACCAAAGCGGAATCAAATACTTGTCCTCCATCAAGTCACTTGCCAATCAGTTGAACATAGGTCAGTTTTTTGATATTGAAACGATCGGCAGATTGGCAACTAACAGCAAAAACCTGGATTCGCTACTATTAATCACTACCCAGAATTTCAATGCCATCAATCAATATTTATGGGCAAAACCAAAGCGGAATCAAATACTTGTCCTCCATCAAGTCACTTGCCAATCAGTTGAACATAGGTCAGTTTTTTGATATTGAAACGATCGGCAGATTGGCAACTAACAGCAAAAACCTGGATTCGCTACTATTAATCACTACCCAGAATTTCAATGCCATCAATCATTATTTGCAGCAACAAAACAGGTCTAGTTTAAGCGTTTTACTGTTGACCGGTGGCTGGCTTGAAGCCATGCAGGTCACATGCCAAGTGGCTTCCAGTAACCCGTCTCATAAGGAATTGAGGGAAAAAATAGGTGAGCAAAAGATTACCCTGGAGCAGATTCTACTGCTTTTTTCATTCTATGAAAGTGATGAAAATATGGCATCGTTATTGAGTGAACTCAAGGAACTTGAAGCAGCTTTCAGTAAAATCACCATCACTTATACCTACAAAGAGTCTTCCATGGAGGTAGTAAATGGAGTTGCTGTTATTAAAGATAACAGCACAACAACTATCGATATAACCGAAGAGGATGTGCGTAACATCATGGCAAAAACAAATTCTATCAGAAACAAAATCATTAGCTAATATTGTATTGGATATGAAAAAAATATATTTATCAGTTGTCTTAGTTTTTATTGCCAGTTGGGGTTCTGCCGGTTTGGTTGGTCAATGCGATGCTGACAACCTTAGTAATGCCTGCATCCCTAAACTTTCTGGTGGATTTAACTTCCTTAAGAGTTACAAGATTGATGGAGAGGGAGGCACAAAGGACAAAGTTGAATACTCGTATGTATTCACCAAGGGAACTCAATACATGATCAACTTGTGTGCCGATGGAAACGGGCCTGATGGTCTTGTGGTTAGCCTTTACGATTCTCAGCGAAACAAAGTTGCCAGCAGCAAGGTAAACGGCCAGTTTATTTCAGCCATTGCTTATCCTTGCAACGCTACAGGTATTTACTACATTCAATATACATTTGATGGGTCGGCCACCTATTGTGGAGGCAGCGCGTTAGGCTTCAAACGATAATCAATTAGAAACATCTTGGATGCAGCCGCCCCGAACACGGGCGGCTGTTGTTTTTAATAGCCAATTAAATGAAAGAACAGCAAATACAATTTAACCTTACAGCCAGGTATTATACTTTGGGTACACTTTCCCCTCAAACCAAACAGGTTTGGTTTGTAATTCACGGCTACGGGCAACTGGCCCAGTATTTTATTAAAAAATTCAAAATACTGGAGGCTCACAATATTTATGTTATTGCGCCAGAAGGACTCTCAAGGTTCTACCTAGAAGACATACCAACAAGAGTGGCAGGTGGAAGCAACAGAGTTGGTGCCACCTGGATGACACGCGAAAACAGGGAAATGGATATTAAAAATTATATCAGTTACCTTCAAACCATATATGATCATGAGCTGGCCGAAAGAAACATTCCAATAACGGTATTGGGGTTTTCTCAGGGAGCAGCCACAGCCACCCGCTGGGTATTGCACGGCAAAGTTCCGTTTGACCGATTTGTGTTGTGGGCTGGCATCTTCCCCCCTGACATGAATTTTGATGCAGGCAAAGAAATCTTCAAAAAGAAAAAGATAATCACCGTTTTTGGGGATGAGGATCCTTTTATCACTCCTGAAAGAGTAGCAGAACTGGAATTACTCTCTACCAAACTGGGGCTCGCCCCAGAAAAAATTACTTTCGTTGGCAAACATGAAATGAACGATGATGTTCTGCTCCGCGTGGCACAGTTATAAATTCTTTTTCACAATTGTGGAACTGGCTTGCGCGGTGGGGAAAACCACCAAATCGGCAACTACTACATGTGCAGGACGAGTTAATGCAAATAGAATCAGATCGGCTATATCTTCTGGGTTCAAGGGTTGATATCCTTTATAAACTGCATTGGCCCTTTCCTCATCGCCTTTAAAGCGAACCTTCGAAAACTCAGTTTCTACTAAACCAGGATGAATAGCAGTTACCTTGATGCCATGTGCATTCAAATCCATTCTCATGCCTTTGGTAATTGCATCTACCGCAAACTTGCTGGCACAATACACGTTGCCATTAGGATAGGTCTCTTTTCCAGCTATAGAACCAATATTGATGATATGGCCGCTGTTGTTTTTAACCATTTCAGGAAGTATCTCATGAGAGACGTATAACAATCCTTTTACGTTAATGTCTATCATGGCATCCCAATCGGCAACATCACCTGACTGAATGGGAGCAAGCCCATGTGCGTTACCCGCATTATTGATCAATACATCAATAGGTTTCCATGTATCATCCAAGGATTGAATGGCATTGGCTACGTTTTCTTTTTCTCTTACATCAAATGAAAGGGTTGTAACCTTGGTCAGCTTTTGTAACTCTTGTTGCAGACGATCCAATCTATCTTTTCTGCGACCGCATAAAATCAAATTAAAAGAATTTTGAGCCAATAGCCTCGCAGTAGCCTCTCCTATTCCCGATGTGGCACCTGTTATTAAAGCAATACGTTGTTTTGTCATTACTACTGAAAAATAAAATAAACGGATATGGTGTTTGTGTTCACCCTATTTAAAGGTTCTTTAAACTTGCTTGGATCTGGGCCAAGCATGTTGGATATTCCTCTGGAGAACCGAATTTCCTGTGAAAACTTGAACAATGGGAAATAGAAGTCAAAACCAATTCCAGCATCAAGCGAGAGATTAGTTTGTTTAATATCCAGCACTTCTGTGGTGGCTTGAATGTCATTTTTCCCTGATGCTTCAATAGAGGGTGTAATTCCACCCACCATGTACATACGTACGTTTCCCCTACGCATTGATTTGTACTTCAATAATATCGGAAATTCTACCATTGTTGTCTCAGTAAGCTGACTTTGGCTGGTTTCATCGGTGTAATTATACTCCAGCTGATGATCATAGAATCCCGCTTTGGGCATAATCCTAAGGTCCAAATCACTATTGAGCCGCAGGTTGACCAGAAAGCCAAGTGAAAACCCTGGAGAGAACGGAGTAAGAACTGAATGTACTGTATCGAAAGATTGGGTTACGAACTTATCGGAATATTTAGCCTGATAAGATGACGTATGAATTCCGATCATGAATCCATAGGTTATTTTTCGCTCATCATAATTAGGATTATGTTGCCTTGCCCATTTGAAGGACTGCCCCCAGGAAGTGGAGGAAATCAGCAACAACACACAAAGAACTACTTTATTCCTGTGTACAATGAACTTATTCCAAAGGTGAGTGGCTTGCATGCAGTATTTTTATACCCCAAACGGTCAAGAATCTTCACAAAAGCCTCACCGTCCGGAAAGGCCTGCACAGATTCAGGCAAATATGTGTAGGCTGAACTGTCTTTGGAGACCCAACGGCCGATTTTAGGTAAAACGAACTTAAAATAAAAGTTATATAGCTGTTTAAATGGAAATTTGCGAGGCTTTGAGAATTCCAAAACGACCACTTTGCCGCCAGGGCGAACTACTCTGAGCATTTCTGCCAGACCCTTTTCTAGATTTTCAAAGTTGCGCACACCAAATGCAACGATGATGGCATCAAACTTATTCTCTTCGAAAGGAAGATTTTCTGAATCCCCATAAATTAGCTCTATTCGACTATCCAGCTTCTTATCCTTCATTTTAACTCTTCCTACCTCCAGCATTCCTTCTGAGATATCTACACCTATTACCTTATCAGGATTAAGACGGAGTGACTCTATGGCAAAATCACCTGTGCCCGTAGCGACATCCAAAATTTGCTTTGGAGCAATTGACTCCAACATTTTGATTGCTTTCTTTCTCCAGGTAATATCAATTCCAAGGCTTAAAAAGTGGTTGAGAAAATCATAATTGCCACTGATGTTGTCGAACATCTTGGCTACCTGATCTTTCTTTGCAGATTTATCTTGTTTATAGGGTAGTACTGTCATAAAAAAATAACCAACGATTTAACAATCGTTGGTCTTAGAGGTTCAAAGTTGGTGAAAAAAACTAATTTTCAAGCACTTTAAACTCAACTCGTCTATTTAATTCCCTGCCATCTATTTCATCATCGTTACTGGCCAGAGGTCGTTCTTCACCATAGCCTACCGTTGTAATCCTGCGTGTATCAATTCCTTTGGAAACCAAAAAATCCTTAACGGCATTGGCTCTTTTACTGGATAATTTTTTGTTGAATGCCGCACTACTCACATTATCCGTGTGACCTGATATTTCAACTTTAATTCTTTCATTTTGCTTTAGCATATTCTCCAGCTTATTCAGTTCGCTGTAAGCCCCCTCTTTAAAGGTGGCTTTACCATAATCAAAGTAAATGTTACGTAGCACATGCACTGTGCCCACTTCTAATTTTTTTAACATTATAGTTATACTACCATTTCTTTCAAATTCCGAAGCTCCCCTTATTTCAACTACCATATTCTGAAAAGCATATCCATCACTTTCAACAGAAAGATTATACTCCTCTGTTTCGGGGGATTTTACAGCAAAAATGTATTTACCCACTGCCTGGGCTTTGTATCCAGAAACAGAATTGTCTGAGACTTTAGACAGCTTCACCTTAGCTTCTACAGGGGCCTTAGTCTCACTGTCCATTACTGTGACTTCATATTGCAATGGAACAATTTCTTTTTCTATATCCGGAGGTGTGCCTTTAGGGGTTGTTATTATATAAATATCAGAATAGCCCATACCATCATCCCGAATGGAAGAATAGTATCCTCGCTCCCCATCTTTTGAACCTACGTAAAATATGTCGTCCTCAGGGGTATTCATTGGGTAACCCAGATTTTCAGCTTGACTCCATTCACCTTTCTTTGGGTTGGTCAAAGTAGCCTTGAAAATATCGAATCCCCCCATTCCCTTTTTTCCTTGAGAAGAGAAATATAAAGTAACATTGTCATAATCAATAAATGGACTGTCCTCATCCAATTCAGAGTTTATGTTTGGACCAAGATTTTTTACTTTAGTCCACTCTCCCACTCCATTTTTGGTAGCTTCATAGATATCTGAACCACCTAATCCTCCTATACGGTCACTGGCAAAATAAAGTTTAGAGCCATCTTTAGAGAGGGAAACTGATGTTTCACGATAATTAGAATTTACATCTCCTGGCAGTGGCTGAGGTACAGTCCAAGACCCATCAGCCTGACGCGTACTAAAGTAAACGTCTCCGGCATTCTCATCCTTATAAATAAAGAGGGTGTTTCCGTCTGCGGAAAGCGCGAGGTTAGAATCATTAAATGGGGTGTTTACCTTATTGCTAATGTTTTTTGCTCTGCTCCATTTACCATCTTTTTTAATCGAAATGAAAATATCTTCATAGGGTTTGTTATCATCTGCAACGTCTTCATTAAGGTTACCCTCTCTTCTTCTGGAAGTAAAAACCAGTTCATCTTCATTTTCATTAATAACAGGGGCATAGTCATCGAATTCAGAATTGATTTCTCTGCCCAGGTTAACGATTGAATAATTACTTGGATTGGCCACAAACTCTTTCCCATTTTTGCATTCATAGATTTTTCTATCTACTACTGTAAGGTCTACTTTATCCTCTCCTGAATAACCTGGATTAGCCTGAAGTTTAGTTTTATATAGTTCATAAAACTTAATGGCTCTGTCAAAATCAAGCCCATAATGGTAACTCTGGGCAATCAAATATTCAATGTTAAAATGATAGGTAGGGTCTTGTCTGAAAACACGCAGAAAATATTTAGATGCTCTCGCTTTGCCTGTAGTAAACAAATGAACGTTTCCAGCGCCAAAGTTGGCTTTCATATTAGTGGTGTCAAGGTTAGCCGCAATAACCATCAGGTCAAGGGCATCATCCATGGCTTGGGTAGCTGACATTATCAGTTCTGCCTGTTCCATGTACAAGGCCGATTGCTCTTTATCTTGCTGACTTTGAGCCTTAGCTTGATGAGTGAGTGCAGTACAAACAGCCAAAAAAATCAGTATTCGATAGATACTGTGCATGTTAAAAAATGGTTTCGTACGAATTTAGCATAAAAATGGGCTTTGCAACCGAAGCAATTTAACAAAATCTTGCACAAAGAAAGCTTAAAAACAGCTAGATAAGGTACCTTGCCCCTCGTTTAAAGGCATTTTAACAACAACTTGCCCCTGGAGTAATGGATATTAAGACTGCGGAATTTATAATCAGCAATACAGAACTAAGTAAGTGCCCCAAACCGGATAAACCTGAATTTGCTTTCATTGGAAGGTCCAATGTAGGCAAATCCTCCCTGATCAACTTGCTCACCAAAAGAAAGGACTTGGCCAAAACTTCGGGAAAACCTGGAAAAACGCAAACCATTAACCATTTTTTGGTGGACAAGAATTGGTTTCTCGTTGATCTACCAGGTTATGGGTATGCAGGGGTAAGCAGGACTGCACGAAAGGGATGGGGTAAAATGATTGAGAATTATTTACTGAATCGTGAAAATCTGTACTGCACATTTGTGTTGGTTGATGCGCGCCATGAACCACAACAAAAAGATATTGAATTCATTACATGGATGGGCGAAAAACAACTGCCCATAGCTGTCGTATTGACCAAAGCTGATAAGCTCCCAAAAGTTGCCTTGGCCAAATCTGAGCAACAGTTCAAAAAAAAATTATTGGAGACGTGGGAAGAGCTCCCTCCTGTATTTATCACTTCAGCCGAGAAAAAATTGGGAAGAGAAGAAGTGCTCGATTTTATCGATAAAGCCATCAAAGGTCAACTCTAAATTCTTAGTTTTGCGCATCACAAAAACTATTTAAGCATGAAGTTAGCTGAAATTGCATCTGTAACCGGTAAAAGTGGATTGTTCAAAGTTCTAAAACCGGCCAAAGCAGGACTCATTCTTGAATCAATGGATGAGAACAAGACAAGAATCATGGCGTCCGGTTCACACAAAGTTTCGTTGCTTGAAGAAATTTCCATCTATACTCATTCAAAGGAAGGAACTACACCCCTGGAAGAAGTACTAAAAAAAATTCATAAGGAATTTGGTGAAGACATTGGCCTAGATGCAAATGCCGAAGGCGTAGAGTTAAAAGCATTTCTTAAATCAGTATTACCCGACTATGACGAAAACAGGGTTTACGTTTCGGATATTAAAAAATTAGTGAAGTGGTATGCAGTGTTGCTGAAATACGCACCTGAAGTATTTCAAGATTCCAAAGAAGAAAAGTCAAGCAAAACCAAAAAGAAAGACTAGAACGACTCAGCACGCTCGACCATCTTTTTAGACCCAACAAAGAAAGGAGTTCGCTGATGTAAGGCAGTTGGTTCAATATCAAGGATACGCATCTTTCCATTTGTAGCTACCCCTCCCGCTTGTTCTGAGATAAAAGCCAACGCGTTGCATTCATACATCAGGCGCAATTTTCCGTTCGGATCTTTTGCTGTGGAAGGATAAATATAAATTCCCCCTTTCAGTAAATTTCTATGGAAATCTGCCACCAGTGATCCTATGTACCTGGCCGTCATGTTCCTGTCCTTACAATCCTGAACATATTTTTTTACAGACTCTGGAAAGGAATTCGCGGCTCCTTCATTGATGGAATATATTTTCCCGTCTTCAGGCATCTGCATGTCAGGATGTGAAAGAAAGAATTCACCTAAAGACTGTTCAAAAGTAAATCCATTTACTCCATGGCCAGTTGTGTAAACCATCATAGTAGATGAGCCGTACAGAATATATCCGGCTGCAACCTGTTGCGATCCTTTTTGCAAAATATCCTCCTTTTGAATAGGCGCTCCTACTTTGCTAATCCGTCTATAAATTGAAAAAATAGTGCCTATTGATACATTTACATCAATATTGGACGAACCATCCAAAGGATCAATAGCGATTACATACTTACCGTCATTATTCAGGTCCTCATAAGATTCTGATTCTTCAGAAATCAACGCACAAACCTCGCCTCCTTTACTCAGCGCCCTCGTAAATCGGATATTGGCCAATACGTCCAGCTTCTGCTGATCATCTCCTGCCATATTTTGGGAGCCCAAAGGCCCCATGATATCTATCAAGCCAGCCTTATTTACCTCTCGGTTTACCACCTTCGAAGCCAAAGCAATATCGCGTAACAACTGGGACAATTCTCCGCTGGCAAACTGAAACTGGTCCTGATTATTCTTAATAAACCGATCAAGTGTAAAACCAATCGATTGTGCAATTCTTGAAGCTTCCATTATTTAGATGTGTATTTCTTAGTACAGCTCAAAATTGAGCCTAAATTCGCGACAGATTCTATTCTTGCGCAAATATAAGCTGTTATTTGTATTCAGTTTTAAAAGATGAGGGTATTCAAATTTGGAGGTGCTTCTGTCAAAGACGCTGACGCAATCAAAAAAGTAGCGGCCATCATTAAATCACATGAGGGTCAATCACTCCTTGTTGTGATTTCGGCCATGGGTAAAACCACCAATGCCCTTGAAAATCTGATCAAATTGCATGATGCTGGCCGGAGCCATAGTCAGGATTTAGAGAATTTGATTGGATACCATACCGCTATTGTCCGGGATTTATTTGACAATCCACACCCATTAATCAGGGAGCTTGACGAAGTGAAAATTCAAATTGAGATAGCCTTGAACATGGTTCCATCCAATTCGGATCTCATTTATGATCAAGTTGTATCCTTAGGTGAAATCTTAAGCACAAAAATAGTGTCGGCTTACTTTAATGAAATCGGAATTAGCACGTTATGGGCAGATGCAAGAAAACTTATTCTAACAGACGATTGCTATAGAGAGGCAAAAATCGACTGGGGTAAAAGCAATGAACAGATTAATGCACTTGCAGAAATCATCAATGAAAAAATAGTTGTAACACAAGGCTTTATTGGTTCTGAAAAAAATGGGTATTCCACTACACTTGGCAGAGAAGGTTCTGATTTTAGTGCCGCCATCTTTGCCTCATGCCTCAATGCTGAATCAGTAACCATTTGGAAGGATGTACCCGGGGTAATGAGTGCAGACCCCAAACGTTTGCCAACTGCAACTGTATTCGATGAACTCCCATTCAAGGAGGCTGCTGAAATGACTTACTATGGTGCCAGCGTAATTCATCCAAAAACAATCAAACCACTGGCTAATAAAGGAATCCCCCTTTTTGTAAAAAACTTTGACAACGTTCGATTACCTGGCACGCTTATCCATGAATGCAAAGTTGATAAGCTCCCACCACTCATTGTTTTTAAGGATCAACAGTGCCTGGTGTCATGCCAGGTTACTGACTACACCTTTATTGAAGAATCACAAATAGGCATTATATTCAATGCATTGTCTTCGCGCGGATTGAAGGTCAACCTTATGCAAAACTCTGCCATCTCCTTTTCATTTTGCCTCGATTTTAAAGAAGAAAAAATAATGTCATTGATCCAGGAGTTAGGCAAAGATTTTGAAGTGTATTACAACACTGGCCTAACATTAATTACGATTAAAAACTATGACGAGGAGAGTTTTGAAAAATACAGAAAGCAAAAGGATGTTGTTTTAGAGCAATCCTCACGCTCAACTTTGCAAGTATTAATACGATCACAACAATCCCTTTGATCGTAGGTGGGCAAGAAAGCCATCTATTGATCGATCTAGAATTTCAAACACTTCCTGAAAATCATCTTCATTGCCGTAATAGGGATCAGGAACTTCGTCTCCTTCCATAGGATCAAACTCCCGCATCAGTTTAATTTTATCTTGATGCGTCCCATTTCCCAAACGAAGGATGTTCTGATGGTTGGCGCGATCCATCGCCAGAATAAAATCAAATTGATCAAGATCACTCGAAGACAACTGTCTGCCCAAATGGCTCAATTTAACTCCATTCTTCTCAGCATTTTTCCTTGTTCTGACATCGGGCATATCTCCAATGTGATAATCAGATGTGCCGCAAGAATCAACAACCACCTTTTCTATCAATCCATCCAAGTTTAGCTTATGCTTCATAATCCCCTCTGCAAGTGGAGAACGGCAAATATTTCCGAGACAAACGAACAAAACCTTCATTTTAAGAGCTTTTAGGCCCACAAATTTAGGAATCATGGTAGTTACCTAACAGAAATGAATGGTATTAAATACCGTATAGCATTTAATTTTTCGCTTTTGGTTGAGAAGCCCCGATTCGGGGCTTTTCTTTTTTTATTCCTTGAAATCAATTTATAGGATTCCTTAGTTTTGGGATATATAATTTGAATAAACCACTATTATGGAACTGATAAAAGTAACCGAACAACATGAGCCTCAAGTGGCTTTGATAGAACTTAACAGACCAAAGGAATTGAATGCGCTCAACCCGCAATTGATGCAGGAAATGCGTGATGCCTTAATGGATCTCGATAAAAATGAAAATGTCCGTGTTATTGTAATCACAGGAAACGAAAAAGCTTTTGCAGCTGGTGCCGATATTAAGCAGATGTCAGACAAAAGTGCAATTGATATGCTATTACTGGATCAGTTCAGCACCTGGGATCAAATCAGAAAAACAAAGAAACCAATCATTGCAGCTGTCTCTGGATTTGCACTGGGAGGTGGATGTGAGTTGGCTATGACTTGTGATATGATTATCGCATCAGAGACTGCGAAATTCGGTCAACCTGAAATAAAAATTGGAGTGATACCTGGTGCAGGCGGAACACAACGTTTGACCAAAGCTGTTGGCAAAGCCAAGGCCATGGAGTTAATTCTCACGGGCAGATTCATTTCTGCTGAAGAAGCGCATTTTTATGGGCTGGTAAATAAAGTCGTACCTATTGAAATGTATTTGAAAGAGGCTTTTCAAATGGCAAAAGAAATTGCGCAAATGTCACCCATTGCTGTGCAGTTAGGAAAAGAAGCTATTAACCGATCCTTTGAAACCCAATTGGATGAAGGGTTGGCTTTTGAACGAAAAAATTTCTACATGACATTTGCTTCTGAAGATCAGAAAGAGGGAATGAAAGCGTTTATTGAAAAGCGCGCCCCTGTCTTTAAGGGTAAGTAAAATAAAGGAGGCTGCCTCCTCCAGGAAGCAGCCTCCTCTAATTTTCCCGTTGCCTATCTTACGTTAATTCCAAAACCTGCTGTAAGTGCTTTGTATTTCTGCAAGGTGTAATCGGCATGGAATGTAAATACTGCGAGCTTCAGACGCATACCAGCCGTGGCACGCATTCCTGATGCGGCAAAACTCAAATCCACTGGATCCTTCACTATGGTGCCGCCAATGTCATACGTTCCCAACAATGCCAAATTGGATTTCGCAATGTTGTACCCCAATCCACCGTAGAAAGTCACCACAGATAATTTCTTGGAAATCAATCCTTGAATCGTTGTTGAATTTACCTCAAAAAGACCCGTTTGATCAGGGTTGGATGATGGATCAAGAGGAACATCCAATTTCATTTTTGTGTAACCTACAAATGCAGACATATCGAAAGGAAGGTTTTTCAATCCAGGGATATATTGTTTGATGTCATGCATTACACCTATTCCAAACAAATTGAATTTGCCATCACCAACGTCTATTTTAGGTACAAGTCTCAATTTTACATCTGTCCCTTTGGGTAAGCCAAAACCCAATTGAAGCATCGCGGCAGGCATTTTGTTTCTCAAAAACTTAACATCAGCACCGAGATCCAAACCTCCTGGTCCTTGAAAATCATCTAATGTGTTTCCTATTGAAAGCGCATCATTGGGTGAAAAGGAAGGCGGAGTATCTGGTCCTAAAATTGTAGGGATATTACCATTGCTTTTGGGCAATCCTGTAAGCTCATCTACAAGCACAATTTTGGTGAGTCCAAGTTTATTGGCATCAAACAACTGTTCCGAAGAAGGAACCGTCATGAAACTGGCCGTAAATGTAAGATCAACACCTGCCACCTTATGGGGTTTAGCCGTATTGTACCAACCCTGGTTCATACCCAGACTGAAGGCTTTAATGGCTGGCGCTATATAGGCACCAATCAGCTTTTCACCATCCTCCACACTTTCTCCAAGGAATTGATCGATGTCATCCTGGGCATTTGCCTTAAAAACAAAAGTGAGGGGAATAAGAATAAGTAATAAGGTACGTAATCTTTTCATGGTTGGTTAGTTGGTTATTTTGGTTTTATAAAAATAGCAAATTATCATTTACAAGCACTCATAGACTTGTTTCAAATGCACAAGGTTTTAAGGTTATATTTGCGTTTAACTATCAATTCGCGCCTTGTATTCATTTGGAATTTATCTTATCGCAGGTCTGGTACAAATTGCCTCTCTGTTTAATGCCAAAGCAAAGGCATTTGTAAGCGGACGCAGAAAAATATTTTCAAGGCTAAAATCTGCATTTGAGGCAAACCCATCACCGATTGCATGGGTTCATTGTGCATCATTAGGAGAGTTCGAACAAGGGCGTCCTGTTATTGAGAAATTCAGAAGAGACTTTCCGAAGTATAAGATACTACTTACTTTCTTCTCTCCATCAGGTTATGAGGTGAGAAAAAATTATACGGCAGCAGATTATATTTTCTATCTCCCCTGGGATACTTCATCAAATGCCAAAATGTTTGTGGCCATAACCAAACCAAGTATTGTGTTTTTTGTGAAATATGAATTCTGGAAAAACTACACGTTTGCGTTAAAGAAAAAACACAATACTTGG
>ERZ761603.1859-NODE-1859-length-15206-cov-14.143423_pt1 | contig 15206 bp, 8 predicted proteins | sample MGYA00511879_ERZ761603 | MGnify/ENA primary metagenome ERZ761603 (study PRJEB28899, sample SAMN02850040) | bioreactor sludge metagenome | biome: EBPR Sludge; feature: EBPR Bioreactor; material: flocular biomat | place: Australia: Thorneside Wastwater Treatment... | reverse complement strand
TACTTATCTAATCCTTTGGCGAAAATGATCACTTTATTTTTTTATCGCCCCTAAGAGCCTTGTTTTTTTATTTTTGAAAACACCCAATACATCATGGAGCGCATTCTCAATTACATCGGAGGCAGCCTTGTGCCACCGCGGTCGGGCCGTTTTTTAGACAATGTCAACCCCGCCACCGGCCAGGTTTACAGCCACATCCCTGATTCCGACGCCTCCGATGTAGCCGAGGCCGTTGCCGCTGCACAACAGGCTTTCCCTGATTGGGCCGCCGCCGTTCCCGAAGTGCGTTTCCGCATACTCAACCGCATTGCCGACCTCATCGAAGCCGATCTGGAAAGCTTTGCCCTCGCAGAAAGCAACGACAACGGCAAACCCCTATCCGTGGCCCGCAGCGTGGACATTCCGCGCGCCGTTTCCAATTTTCGATTCTTTGCCACGGCCGCCATGCAGTTTGCATCCGAAGCGCATCCCATGCCCGGGCAGGCCGTCAACTATACCCTGCGCCAGCCATTGGGCACGGTGGGCTGCATCTCGCCCTGGAACCTGCCGCTCTACCTCTTCACCTGGAAAATAGCGCCCGCTCTGGCTGCCGGCAATTGCGTGGTGGGCAAACCCTCCGAACTGACGCCCATGACCGCCTTTTTACTCGCCAAAGTCTGCATAGAAGCAGGGCTGCCCGCCGGCGTACTCAATATTGTTCACGGCCTCGGCCCCTCCGCCGGGCAGGCCATTGTCGAGCATCCCTCCGTCAAAGCCATTTCTTTCACCGGCGGCACCGCTACCGGAAGGCACATAGCAGCCACGGCGGCGCCTATGTTCAAAAAACTGTCTTTAGAATTGGGCGGCAAAAACCCCAGCATCGTCTTTGCTGATTGCGATTTCGAGCAGGCCGTTTCCACAGCAGCGCGTTCGGCCTTTTCCAACAACGGGCAAATTTGCCTCTGCGGCTCCCGGATATATGTACAAAAGCCTATTTACGAGCAATTTAGAGACGAGTTGGTCCGCCGTGTCTCTGCTTTGCGCACCGGCGACCCGCTGGCGGCGGATTCCGATCTCGGAGCATTGGTCTCGCGTTCGCACTGGGAAAAAGTGCAGGGATATCTGGCGCTGGCAAAGGAAGAAGGCGGGCGCATTTTGTGTGGCGGAGAGCTGATCCGGCCCGAAGGCCGTTGTTCAGAAGGTTTTTTTCTAAGCCCGGCCATCATCGAAGGCTTGGATGCTCAATGTCGTACCAATCAGGAGGAAATTTTCGGCCCGGTAGTGACCATCCAAGCGTTTGAAACAGAAGAGGAAGTGCTGCAATGGGCCAATGGAACCGACTACGGGTTGGCGGCCAATGTGTGGACGCAAGACCTGAGCCGCGCACATCGGGTAGCTGAGCGCCTGCAAATGGGCATTGTGTGGATCAATTGCTGGATGCTGCGCGACCTGCGCACGCCGTTTGGCGGGGTGAAACATTCGGGCATCGGGCGCGAGGGAGGCTGGGAGGCCATACGTTTTTTTACCGAGCCGAAAAATGTGTGTGTGAAGTATGGGAAATAAAAAAAGCCCTGCTTTCGCAGAGCTTTTGCGCCTCAGCAAGGACTTGAACCTTGGACCTACGGATTAACAGTCCGCCGCTCTAACCGACTGAGCTACTGAGGCAATTTTGCCCCCTTTTTAAAAGAGCGACGCAAAGGTATAACCATCTCCAGAAAAATGCAATCTTTGCAGCGAAAAAATTTAAATAAAATTTTCAATGAGCTTACTCACCGTAGGAACCGTAGCCTTCGACGACATCCAGACGCCGTTTGGCGAAGCGCGCAACGCTATTGGCGGCGCAGCCACATACATTTCATTATCAGCTTCTTATTTCTGCAAAGACATCCGTTTGGTGTCGGTTGTGGGAGATGATTTCCCCGAATCAGAGCTGTCTCACCTCAGCAGCCGGGGCGTTGATCTGGCGGGGCTGCAAGTGAAAGAAGGCGAAAAATCTTTCTTCTGGGCAGGTCGCTACCACGGAAATATGAACGATCGCGATACGTTGGACACCCAACTCAACGTATTGGCCGATTTTGACCCCGTGCTGCCCGATCACTTTCGGCAGTCGCCTTTTGTGATGCTGGGCAATCTAACCCCGGCAGTACAAATGCGCGTACTCGATCAAATGGAAGAACGCCCGCGCTTAGTTACTCTGGATACCATGAATTTTTGGATGAACACCGCCATGGACAGCCTCCGCGAGGTACTCCGCCGTGTGGATGTGCTCACCATCAACGATGAGGAGGCGCGCCAACTCTCCGGCGAACATTCATTGGTGAAAGCCGCCAAAATCATCCACCAGATGGGACCGCGTTATTTGGTCATCAAAAAAGGAGAACACGGCGCCCTGTTGTTTGAAGGCGACAGCCTGTTTTTTGCACCGGCGCTGCCCCTCAGCGAAGTAGTGGACCCCACCGGTGCAGGCGATACTTTTGCCGGCGGATTCATGGGCTACCTGGCGCAAACGGGCGATGTCTCGTTTGAAAACATGAAACGCGCCGTCATTTATGGCTCGGCAATGGCTTCTTTTTGCGTGGAAAAATTCAGCATTGAACGGCTTAAACACCTCACGCACACAGAAATACGAGAACGCATCGGACAATTCGTCCGCTTGGTGGATTTTGATGCGCAACTTGACTGAAAAGCGATTTTCCTCATCCAGTCAACCTGATCTTTTTTCCACTAATAATGTTTCAATCTCGCCTTCGTTGTTTGGTCATCCAACGGCGTTGAGCGATATTTGCCCGATTTTTTAAGCAAAGTGACAATCTCCAAACCATGAGCGATTTTTCTTTCATATCCAATGCCCATCCGGCGTTCATTGATTCCCTATACCAACAGTATCAACAGGACCCCGAAGTGGTAGAAGCCTCTTGGCAACTCTTCTTCAAGGGCTTTGATTTTGGCGCCAACGGCAACGGCGCTGCTGCGGTTGATGCAGAGCATATTCAGAACGAATTGCGGGTGCTGTCTCTCATCTTCGCCTATCGCAACAGAGGCCACCTGGAATCTACCACCAACCCGCTGAAACCCCGCGTCAACCGGCAGCCTTACTTGGCCATCACAGACTTCGGATTGACTGAAAATCAATTGAATACGCCATTTAGAGCCGGTGCAGAAATAGGTTTGCCCAATGCCACGCTCGGCCAGATTGTGGCGCATCTTCGCAAAGTATATTGCAGCAATATCGGCTTCGAATTTCACAGCATTCAGGGCCGTGAAAAACGCCGCTGGCTCCGCGATTACATTGAAAAAAGCGCTCCCGAAAGACAGTTCGACATCCCATTGGAAAAAAAGCGCCGCATACTCGAAAAACTCAACGGCGCCGTGGTGTTCGAGCAGTTTCTGCACACCAAGTTTCTGGGGCAGAAGCGATTCTCGCTCGAAGGCGGCGAAACGGCCATTGTCTCATTAGATGCCATCATCAACAAAGCCACCGAGAGCAAAGTAGAAGAGGTTGTCATTGGTATGGCGCATCGGGGCCGCCTCAATGTGCTGGCCAATATCATGGGCAAAACCTACAAGCAAATCTTCACCGAGTTTGAAGGTTCCAATTACAAAGAACTCAGTTTCGGTGACGGCGACGTGAAGTACCACCTCGGTTTTTCCTCGCAGGTCGGCAATCTGGAAGGCAAGACCGTACACCTCAAATTAGTCCCCAACCCCTCCCACCTCGAATCGGTCAACCCCGTCGTGGAAGGATTCGCCCGCGCCAAAGCCGACATCCTCTACAACAGCGAATACGACCGCATTTTGCCTATTCTCGTTCACGGCGACGCATCCGCTGCGGGGCAGGGCATCGTATATGAAACCATTCAGATGAGCAAGCTCAAGGGGTATCTCACGGGCGGCACCATCCACTTGGTCATCAACAATCAGGTTGGATTTACGACCGACTGGGACGACGCCCGCAGTTCTACCTACTGCACAGGTGTAGCCTCGGTAGTACATGCACCGGTGTTCCATGTCAATGGCGACGACCCCGAAGCAGTGCTTTTTGTGTCGGAAATGGCGGTGGCCTATCGTCAGGAATTCAACGAAGACGTATTTATAGACATGGTGTGCTACCGGAAACACGGCCACAACGAAGGCGACGATCCGGAATTTACACAACCTGCACTGTACGAGTTGATTAAAAACCACGCCAACCCCCGCGAAATGTATTCCAGTACGCTGGTGCAGCGCGGAGACGTGGAAGAGCAACTCGCTGTGGAAATGGAGAAGAGCTTCTGGAATGCGCTTCAGGAAGACCTCGAACAAAACCGCCAAAATCCGCTCCCTTACACCTATCAGGAGCCGGAAGAGGCTTGGCGCAAACTCAAAAAAATCACCGGGCCGGAAGATTTTGTCTCCTCGCCCGCTACCGGCATTGATCGCCAACGCATTGAACACATTGTCAATCACTTGCAAAGCATTCCATCCGGTTTCGAACCGCTGACAAAGGTAAACCGCCTGCTTAAAGGCAAGCAAAAGATAGTGGACGCAGGCATCGCCGATTGGGCTTTGGGCGAATTGCTGGCTTATGGCTCTATCCTAATGGAGGGCAAAGACGTGCGCATGAGCGGTCAGGATGTGAAACGGGGCACATTTTCGCATCGCCACGCCATCATGCGCGACGTGAAAAACAATGCCGAACTGAATCGCTTAGACGGACTGGCACAAGAGCAGGGCAAATTCCGCATTTTCAACTCGCTGCTCTCCGAATTTGCGGTTCTCGGCTTCGAATACGGCTATTCATTGGCTACGCCCGATTCGCTGGTATTGTGGGAGGCACAGTTCGGCGATTTCTACAATGGAGCACAAACCATTGTGGATCAATACATCATGTCGGCAGAAAGCAAATGGCAACGCATGAGCGGCCTCGTGATGCTGCTGCCGCATGGCTACGAAGGCCAGGGGCCGGAGCACTCCAGCGCCCGTCTCGAACGTTTCCTGCAAAACTGCGCAGAATACAATTGTACCGTAGCCAATGTGACCACGCCGGCCAACTTCTTCCACCTGCTGCGCCGGCAATTGGAGCGCCCCTTCCGCAAGCCGCTCATCGTGATGTCGCCCAAAAGCCTGCTGCGCCACCCGGAGTGCATATCGCCTTTCTCTGATTTTGAAACCGGCAAATCCTTTCAGGAAGTAATGGACGACCCCGCCGTGACCAACAAGGCACAGGGCAAGAAAATTCGCCGCGTGCTGCTTTGCACGGGCAAGATATATTACGATTTACTGGAACAACAACGCACCGGAGGCCACAAAGACGTAGCCATTGTGCGCATCGAGCAATTGTACCCGTTCCCGGCAAAGCAGTTAGCCGATATATTGTCCAAATACAGCGCTGCCGAGTTGGTTTGGGTACAGGAAGAACCGCTCAACATGGGCGCCTGGACGCACATCAGCCAGTGCCTGGCCGGCCAATCGCTGCGCCCGCTGGGCCGTCGTCCGAGCGCATCTACTGCTACCGGATTCAAGAAAATGCACGATGAGCAGCAGGCCGCCTTGGTAGCCGCTGCGCTGGCGTAATCGGATGAATGTTAATGCGTCGGAAGGGGATTGAAGCTCTTCCGACGCCCTTAACTGTGCTGAACAATTTTGCAGCAGGCGCCGTTTTTGTTTCATAATGTGCACCACCTTGAACACCCATCAACTACGCTTTTCCATTGCTGCTCTGCTGGAACAAACAGAAGTTGCAGCGCTAATGCAAAGCATACTCAAGCCCCTTCAAAAATTATTTGTATTTCCCGGTCCCTGTGTACCCGCCTTTGAAGCAGATGGTTCGCCTTCTTCAGAAGAAGAGCTGATTGCCTGCCTGCTTGAAGCAAGAGAGAATGTCCGTTCCGGAAATGAAATTCCGTCGGCAGAGTTAAAAACAGAACCGCTTGCCGAATGAACGGCCCACTGCCTTACGATGTAGTATTTTCTGCACATGCGGGCAAAGAGCAGCAGGTTTTCAAAAGGTATTGGAAGTATAACGCGCCCATTGAGGCCATCACCAAACGCCTTGTTCGATACCCCATTTTTTTTATGATTAGCTATAGCCCCTGTACTCTGCTGATTTTCTCATGCTTATGGTCCATATTGAATGTTGCTACTGCACAGGAACTATCCACGCCTGTCTTCGACCACTATACCAGTTCCGACGGCCTTTCAAGTAACCAAGTTCACGCTACACTTCGAGACAAACAAGGCTTCCTATGGGTCGCCACCGACAATGGCCTGAACCGCTTCGACGGCTATTCCTTCAAAACTTACCTGCAAATCCCCGGCGACAGTACATCCATTGGCAACAACGTCGTCTATGCACTGGCGGAAGACGCTAAAGGCTACCTTTGGGTGGGGACTGGCAACGGGTTGTATCGCTACGACCCGTTGACCGATCGGTTTTCCGGTTCATTTTTGCCCAAAACCATTGACACTTCCGGCTTTGACGTAAAACAAATGTATATGGATTCAGAGGAATGCCTTTGGATGGGGGCTTCCTCGCCGGTGGGATTGTTCCGATACGACACCAGGAACGGGCAGTTTGACCGTTTTGTGAATGATGCGGCGCAAAAATTTGGGGGAGGCAATCTTATCAATGATATTTGGAAAGACAACAATGGCATGATTTGGGCGGGAACCGGCAATGGTCTTTTTACCTTCAACCTGGCTACCCGCAAGTTTAATAACGTTCTTCAATCTTCACTTGAAAAAGATAAGCAGCGCAATTTTATCATCACTTCCGTATTCCAGGATCAATATAGGGCGCATTGGCTTTGGCTAACAACCTGGGGCGATGGGCTTTGGCAATATGACAAAGTCACGGGGAAAAGCGAACAGTTTTTACCGGAACCAGGACGCTCGTACAATGGCATTCATAATGTATTGCATGATTTAATACAGCCTGATTCCAATTACCTGTGGCTGGGCAGCGGAAAATTGATGTATTTTGATATCAGTAGGCAGCAATTCTACGATTATGCACAGCCCCTTGAAACCGGGAACATTCATAAATTTCAACCTGATGCTGAAGGCAATATTTGGTTGGCTGGACCGATTGGATTTGCACGGCTCTCTTCCCTTCGACAACAATTCGGTTTAAAAAAAATGCCCGAGCCATTGGCCGTGCGGGCTATCCTGAAAGACACGCTTTCCGGAAAAATCTACTTTGGAACGGTTTATCACAATCGCTCTTTAGTCATTTATGATGAAATTACAGGCAACTGGAAAACCCAACCATTGCCATTGCTCGATAAATGGCACACGGGACCTGTTAAACTGCTGAAAGACCGCCGGGGAATGCTTTGGCTACTCACGGGCAAAGGCTTATTTCGCTATGACTTGCTGAAAAATCAAATAAAAAGGGAAGAAGTACTCCTTAAAAACGGGGAAAGTTCAACCCAGCATCTTTGCGCACAGGCAGAGGAAGACGCAGCGGGCAATATTTATTTTCGGTTCGACAACGGATGTGTCGTCAAATATTTAATAGCAAACGACTCGCTTTTTCTTTCCGGATATCGGGGGGATGCGCTTGGAAAAACAAAGAATGGCCACATCTTGCTGGCTTCAAAAAAAGGAATCATACAACTGCCCCCGACAGGCGGCACCGGACTGTTTATTGCGTTTCCAGGCATGGCAGAGGTATCGCCCAGCGCTATTGCAACAGATTTAACGGGGCAATACTGGATAGGCACACAAACCAGCGGAATTTTCATTTTGAAACCCGGTGAGGCCGGCGTTCATACCTTTCGCAAACTGGATATGGAAGACGGGCTGCCCTCTACCTGGGTGCATCAGCTCGCCTGCGACCCCGACGGAAGTATATGGGCCTGCACCCGTCAGGGCTTAGTGAAAATTGAACCGAAAAACTTAAGCCTGACCGTTTTTTTACAAAGTGACGGTCTGGTTTCGGACGAGTTTTTTACCGAACTTGTATTCCTGCCTTCCGGCGAAGCATTTATTGCGCATGGTGCATCGCCCCTTTACCACCATTTCGATTTCCGGAAAGTTCGCCTGCCGGATTTAGACAGGCTGCCCTTTCATTTTCACACGTTCCGAATTCAGGGCAAAGCCGTTGTTTTTGAAAAAGACATCAATCACTTGCCTGTCATTGCCTTGAATTATTCAGACAATGCTTTCTCCGTCGAGTTTGCTGCCCTAACGATGGATGGACAAAAAAGTATTCGCTACGCCTATCGCCTTGCCGGTTTGGAAACGCACTGGACCGATGCCGGCAACTACCGCTACGCAGCCTACGCCAATCTCCCCCCCGGCAACTACCGACTCGAAGTGCGCATGAGTAACAGGAAAGGATTTTGGTCCAAAAATATCCATGCGCTGAATGTGACCGTAACGCCTGCCTGGTGGCAGCGGACATGGGTGCGCGTATTGACAGGGTTGCTTTTTGTGGGGCTGGTTTCATTCGCCATCGCCCGTGCTTCCAGCGTGCGCCTGCGTCGCCACATCGCACTGCTGGAACGCCAGCGTGAGTTGGAAAGTATCCGCCGCCGCATTGCACAAGACATCCACGACGAAGCCGGCGCCGGGCTGACCAAAATCGGGCTGACGGCGCAGGTAGCTGCACACCTCCCGCCTTCCGAAATCCCGGAATTGAAGCGCCGGCTCGAAGCCATTTTCGCGGAAACCCGCACCGTAAGCGCCCGTCTGAGCGAAGTGCTGTTTGCCGTCAACCCCCGCTACGACCGCTTTGAGGCGATACAGGCCTGGCTGCGAGAATGGTGCGGGCACTTTTTGGAAGATACAGGAATGGCAGTTGAATTTGATTTACCGAAGAGCCGATTCGACCCTGTTTTATCGCCGGAAGTCAAGCGTAACCTGTTGCTCATACTGAAAGAGTCGCTGAACAATGCGGTGAAATATGCCGGTTCGGCGCAGGTGATCATCACATTGTCGTTGGATGAAAGCGGCCGGAATTACCTGCTGCGGGTGCAGGATTTCGGGCGCGGGTTTCAGTTCGATGAAGTGACTGCTTTCTCCAACGGTATTGCGGGGATGAGGAACCGGGCGGAGGAAATCGGCGGAACGTTGAGTATTCGTTCAGGTGCCGGGCAAGGCACAACTGTGGAAGTGAAAGGACCACTTCAGCGATGATAATAAGTAACGTGCCGGCAACGCCTTTTCCTGACATTGGTTGAGCATTGTGCTCGGCAATTCACCCTTTTGTGCGATGACGGCATTTGTTGAACAATTCTTACTTTGCAGTAAATCAGCAATATGGAAGCAAAGCCGGGAACATCCCTACCCTCTCTCATTCGCGTCGCCATCGTGGAAGACGACGCCGAAACCCGCAATCTGACAGCAAACCTGCTCGGCTTGTATCCAGGCATCGAGTGCATCGGCACCTTTGAGCGGGCAGAACATTTTGCCGAAGTGATTGCCGCGATCAAACCCCATGCGGTTCTGATGGACATCGGATTGCCGGGGAAATCGGGCATCCAGGCCGTGAAAGAATTGAAAGAAAAGCACCGCGACACAGAGTTCATCATGTTTACCATCAATGAAGATGCCGAGCAAATTGTGGAAGCGCTTGCCTGGGGCGCAACGGGTTATCTTCTGAAAAATACCCGCCCGGAAAAAATCGTGGAAGCCATCCGGGATGTGGTAGGCGGCGGCGGCAACCTTACTACCTCTGTCACTCGTGCGCTCATCGAAGTACTGCAAGCCAACCGTGGCAACCGCCAATTGTTGGAAAAACTAACTGCCCGTGAACGGGAAATCCTGCTGCTGCTCAAAGATGGCTACTCCCGTAAGGAAATCGCCAAGAAATTATTTCTCGCCGAAGACACAGTGCGATCGCACATCCGGAATATTTATGAAAAATTCGAGGTGCACAACCGGGCACAGGCACTGAAGTTGGTGTTCGGCAGTTAAAAAAATGGCACTTTAGTGCGATTGCCGGAGCAAGTCATTCTGGAGAACTTTGCAGAAGTATCACTGCAATCACCTATCCTGTTCATCACTTCTTTCAACTTCAAACCTATGAAAAATTCATTCGCACTCCTCCTTGGAGGCCTGTTGTTCTGCACCTTTGCCGCTGCACAAACTGCCGACCATGATGCCATAAAAAAACTCTGCTACGAGGAAAGCATGGCTTTCCACGCCCTTGACTTTGAAAAATGGGCATCTTTCCACACCCAAAGCGCCGATGAACAATTGGCCTGGAACAACCCCGACGGCAGCTTTGGCTTCGATTCAGGCTGGGACAAAATCGGCACAGGCATGAAAGACTGGTTCAAAACCGCCGAAAAAGAAGTTATCAAACTGAGCAACAGCAACTTCATCATCGTCATACATGGCGACATGGCTTTCGCCGCTTACGATTCAGAAGCCCTGAACTCCCAGAACAAGACCATGAAGATGCGAGAATACCGCACCCTGTTGCGCGTCGGCGGGCAATGGAAAATACTGGCGGTGCAGGCTTTTGTCAATCATCTTTCCGGGAAGTAGCCGGCCGCCCTTGCTTGCCGAATCAGGTTCAAAATCCCTTTCCTGCTTAAATCAACTCACTTAATTTCCCTATTCATGAAACGCCAGCTTTGTTTTCTGTGTGTGATTTTTTTCTTCCGCATTTTCTCCCTGAACGCCCAATGCCCGCCGGGTGACATCACCTTTTTGTCTCAACAGGAAATCAATGATTTTGCAGCTACGTATCCGGGTTGTACAGTTATCAGTGGCAACCTGACCATCAGCGGGCCAGATGTCAATAACGTCAACGGAATCGGGATGCTGACTTCAGTGGCCGGGGATTATGTATTCGAGAATAACCCTGTCCTGACAAACATTGCAGGCTTTTACACACCTTTTACGATCGGTGGCAACCTGCGCATCGAAAACAACGATGCGCTGACCGGTACCTCCAATTTCTCCAATTTCCTGACTTCTATTGGCGGAGAACTGCGGGTCATTGGTAACGATGCCCTGCCATTTTTACCTGGCTTTGGTACGACGACTTCTATTGGAGGCATTCATCTTGAAAACAACCCGGCGTTGACCGACTTTGGTCCTTTTGGAGACCTCGCTTTTGCCGGGAATGTCAGCGTTACCAACAATGATGCACTGGCCGGGCTGAACGGGTTATTTGGGACAACGGCTGTTGGAGGCAACCTGGTGGTTAGTGAAAATAATTCATTAAATACCCTGTTTGGGCTTAATTCGGTGACTTCGACAGGCGGGGATTTCAACCTTTCCGGAAATGCCGCTTTGCCGAATCTTTTTGGGCTTGGCGCACTCACTACTGTTGGAGGCAATTGCATCATTCAGGCCAACGACCTCCTCACCAGCTTTTCCGGAATAGGCGCATTGAACACAATAGGTGGTGTTTTTGATGTTCAATACAACAATGGCTTGCTTAATTTTTGGGGTTTAAATTCGCTGACCACTCACGCCGGAGAGTTTCGCATTGCCAACAACCCCGCGCTCATTGGTATGGCGGGACTGGAAAATTTAACCTCGATTGGAACGCTTCGGATTGAAAACAACGACAACATCACCGATCTCAACGGACTGGATGGGGTCACTTCTATTGGCGAATTTCATATTGAAGGGAACCAGACTCTGAGTAGCTTATCCGGCCCTTTTTTCCTTACAACCGTAACCATTCTGCGCATTTACAGCAATCCCGGTCTAACTACCCTGAACGGGCTGAGTAGCGTCACAAGCATTGGCACGTTACACATTTTCGACAATGCAGGCATCACCAATCTATTCGGTTTGAACGGACTTTCTTCCTTAACCAATTTGACTTTAGAGCGCAACCCCGTGCTGAATAACCTGAACGGAATGCCCAATCTCACGTCCATTCCGGGCAATTTTTACATTACGGATAACATTGCCCTACCCAACCTAAACGGCTTGTTCGGCATCACCTCCGTAGGAAATATGCTGCTTGGCAACAACGACGCCATGTTCTTTCCGACAGGTCTTACCAACCTCACTGCTATCACCGGGGATCTCTGGGTTCAGAACAATGCTGTGCTTTCCAGCTTGACTGGTTTGAATCAGGTTTCTTCCATCGGAGGGGAGCTGCGGGTGGAAAACAATCCCGCGATGGCCAGCCTGCAGGGATTGGAAGGTACTGGTGCCATTGGGGGCAGTATCTTCATTTTCAACAACAACAGCCTGAACAGCCTTGCCGCTTTAATCAATCTTTCAGCCATTGGCGGAGTCATCACGATCAATCAAAACAACACGTTGGCCTCGCTTAGCGGCCTGGATAACATTGCCTACACTTCCATTAACAACCTGACGGTACAATCCTGCCCAATGCTTTCCTATTGCCACGTGCAAAGCGTTTGCGATTACCTCAATAATGGTGGCGGTGCGAGCATCGCCAATAATGCAACAGGATGCTATGACCAGGGAGAAGTGGTGGCGGCTTGTACCTGCCCGCCGGGCAACCTGATCTTCACTTCACAGGCGCAAATTGATGCTTTCGCAGCGAGTTACCCAAACTGTACCACGCTGCCTGGCTACCTGCTCATCAACGGAGCCGATATTACGAACGTAAACGGATTGAGCGGCCTGACGGCCATCAACGGCTTTCTTTCTTTTTTAGATTGCCCTGTTTTGACTAACCTGAATGGATTAAGCGGACTTTTGTCCATTAACGGCTATCTTTCTGTCATCAATTGTGACCTGTTAACTAGTTTGAACGGCCTGGAAAATATCGCTTACAGCTCCATCAACCATTTGTACCTCAATAGCTCGGCAGTGCTTTCTACCTGTGAGATATCCAATATTTGTACGTATGTTTTCCTTAACCTGCCATCCAGCATTTCTGGTAATGCGACAGGGTGCAGCTCGAGTGGGCAGATACAGGCTGCCTGTCCGGTTATTTGCCCACCCCCCGGGAATGTTTTTTTAGAATTCCAATATGAAGCGGATGCTTTTCCGGTAAACTACCCCGGCTGTACAACGATTGACGGCAGCTTAACAATTTATGGAGGAAATATAATGCATCTCGACGGGCTGGGTCAGCTAACGACCATTACCGGGTCTATGTCCATTCAGAATACTACTTTCTTAAACAACATCAATGGATTGCAAAATATCCACTCGGTTGGAGGCTCACTTTGGGTGAAAGACAATCAATCCTTGAGCAGCTTATCTGGATTGGGCGGAATAACCACACTGGGCGGAGAACTTATTATTGCAGGCAATACCGCCTTTTTCACTACTCTCAGCGGGTTAAACCCGTTATTGAATGCGGTTGGTGGCAATTTACATATTGAAAACAATGCCGGTTTAACAAGCCTGACAGGCCTGGGAAACATTGCCAGTGTTGGAGGTGATTTGCGCATTTCTCTAAACCCGGGGTTAACTAATCTTAGCGGCTTGGGGGGGATCACGTCCATTGGCGGAAGCCTGAACATAGATGGAGCGGGCCTGACCAGCCTGAATGGGTTAAGCCCAATGCTTACTTCAATCCCGGGGAGCCTTTCTATAGGTTTTTCCTCTTTTGGCAGCACTGCTTTAACAACCCTTAATGGATTGGGGAATATTACTTCTATTGGAGGGGCGCTGAGTATTACAGGAAACCCTTTAAGCAATCTTAATGGCTTAAGCCCCCTGCTTACTTCTATCCCCTTAGGCATTGGGATTGCTTTAAATCCCAACTTAACCAGTTTAACCGGGCTAAACCATATTGCCTCAGCCGGAAGTTTGGAGTTTTTCTATAATAACGGATTGGTCAGTTTGAGTGGCTTAAGTCCACTCCTTTCCTATATTCCGGGCAGTGTTACGATTAGTGGAAATGCCAGTTTGGTTAACCTGAGCGGATTAGAGTATTTGACGGAGATCGGAGGGGGCGTGGGGATTTACAGCAATGACATTTTGGAAAACCTGGAAGGGTTGAATAATCTTCACTCGATTGCAGGAACATTGGTTACAGGAGGCAATGGAGCTTTAATAAACCTGGGAGGATTGGATAATTTGGCGGAGATTGGAGGGGGAATGCAGATTGACGTTCCCAGCTTGATTGGCCTGGAAAGCCTCACGCACCTCGGAGATGCGAACTTTTTCCAATATAGCATTCTGCTTGCTTCCCCGGCATTAACGAGCTTAGCCGGTTTGGATAACTTAACTACTATTGACGGGTCTGTTTCTATAACGTATTCTCCTTTTCTTACAAACTTAGGGGCGTTATCTAATGTTTCGTCTTTTGGAGGAAACATACTGGAAGTCTCTAACAATGCTACTTTATCAAATTTACAAGGCCTGGATAATTTTAATTTGTCTAACCTTGGCGTATTTAGGGCGTACAATTCTCCAAACCTGTCTTTATGCCACGTCCCAAGTGTTTGCGCTTACCTTGAGAATGGGGGCTATGCCGAAATTTTTAACAATGCTCCCGATTGTAACTCCGTTGCTGAAGTACAAACCGAATGCCAGGCATTACTCCCCCTCGAACTCCTTGACTTCGAGGTATTTGTCGAAAGCGAATCCAATCGTCTCGACTGGCGCAGCGCCTCTGAGACCAAGTTCTCTCACTTTGAAATAGAGCGCAGCGCTGACGGCGCCACCTGGGCGAAAATCGGCAGTGTGCCGGGCCTTGGCAACACAACAGCGGAGCAGTTCTACCAATTCACAGACAAACAGCCCTTGCCGCTCGGCTACTACCGGCTGCGCATGGTGGACCTTGACGGCAGTGCGGCGTTTTCGAAAATTGTATCCGCCGACAGGCAAAAGCAGGCGAGCAAGCTGCGCATTTCCCCCAATCCATTTTCTGATCAACTGTTTATCAACCTCTACGCCCAAGAAGCTGCAAGTGCATTTGTTTCCCTCACAGATGTAGCCGGGAAGGTAATCTGGCAAATGCAGATAGCCGTAACCGAAGGTAGTAACCGGCTCCATTTCGATTTGCCCGAAATCCCGCAAGGAATTTACATGTTGCAGATGAAAATGCCCGGACTTCAGATCGCGGAACGGGTGGCGAGGATGTGAGTATAGCTGCGCCCGCTGGGCCGTCGTCCGAGCGCATCTACCGCTACCGGCTTCAAGAAAATGCACGATGAGCAGCAGGCCGCATTGGTAGCCGCTGCGCTGGGGAATAAACTATCCAATTGATTGTCTCAACAAAGCCCAAATAGCTGTTTTACAGTTGTTTGGGCTTTTTTATATATGAGAAGTGGCGTTTGTTTTTTGCCAAAAAAAAGCCCCCGGAGAACATCCGGAGGCTTATGTGCCGAAGGCGGGGGTCG
>ERZ761603.1852-NODE-1852-length-15235-cov-76.234980_pt1 | contig 15235 bp, 12 predicted proteins | sample MGYA00511879_ERZ761603 | MGnify/ENA primary metagenome ERZ761603 (study PRJEB28899, sample SAMN02850040) | bioreactor sludge metagenome | biome: EBPR Sludge; feature: EBPR Bioreactor; material: flocular biomat | place: Australia: Thorneside Wastwater Treatment... | reverse complement strand
CGCGCCCTATGAGGTCGATGGCGAGGTGGTCGGCTCGGTAGGCGTCATCGGCCCGACGCGAATGGCCTACGAACGCGTGATCCCGATCGTGGACATCACGGCCAAGCTGCTCTCGTCAGCGCTCAGCTACCAGGCCAACGACTGATGGCGCGCGCTCTCAGCGAACCAGCATACCGCCATGGCTCGCCGCCGCTGACCGCCATCCTGCTGATCAACCTCGGGACTCCGGAAGCGCCGACGAAGGTGGCCGTCCGGCGCTACCTTGGCGAGTTCCTCGCCGATCCGCGGGTCGTCGAGATCCCGCGACCGCTGTGGTGGCTGATCCTCAACGGCATCATTCTCAACACCCGCCCCGGACGTTCTGCCGAAAAGTACGCTGCGGTGTGGACTGCCGACGGGTCACCGCTGCAGGTCCACCTGGCACGCCAGGCAACGCTGCTGCGCGGGTTTCTCGGTCAAGCCGGGCACCGCGTCGTGGTCGACTACGCCATGCGCTACGGAAAGCCGTCGATTCCGGCAACGCTTTCCCGGCTCGAGGCCGAGGGCTGCACGCGCATCCTCGTGCTGCCGCTGTATCCGCAGTACGCGGCAAGCACGACGGCGAGCGCATTCGACGCCGTTTCTGGCTGGCTGAGCGGCGTTCGCAACCAGCCGGAAATGCGCAGCATCCGGAGTTTCGCCGACCATCCGGGCTACATCGCTGCGCTGGCCACCAGCGTCCGCGAGCATTGGGCAAGCCACGGCCGTCCGCTCGCCTCCTATCGTCTGCTGATGAGCTTTCACGGGCTGCCCCGCTACACGCTCGACAGGGGCGATCCCTACCATTGTGAGTGCCAGAAGACGGCTCGCCTGCTTGCCGAAGCGCTCGGCCTCGGCAAGGACGGGTATCTGGTCTGCTTTCAGTCGCGCTTCGGTCGCAGCGAATGGCTGCAGCCCTACACGGTGGCGAGCTTGCGCGCGCTGGGCAAGGATGGCGTGCAAAGAGTCGATGTCATCTGCCCCGGGTTCACCGCGGACTGCCTCGAGACGCTCGAAGAGATGGCCATCGAAGGCAGGAGCGAATACCTGCGTGCCGGCGGCAAGGAGTACCATTACATTCCGTGCCTGAACGAGCGCGACGACTGGATCCACGCGCTGGCGCAACTGGCGGCCAACCATCTCCAGGGCTGGCCGACCCGCGAAGCCCCTGATGCAGCTGCACTCGAGCTGAGCGCCCTGCGCGCTCGTGCCCTCGGCGCCCGCTCCTGAGAGAGATCTTCCGGCGCGGGGCCAGAGCCGGCGCCGCGGCGCGTTCTCAGTAAAGAGAAGGGTGGCGTCTGCCAGGCGCCCGCCCTTCCCCGGGGGACATTGTCGAGCAGCGCGGGGCCGGCAGGTGCAAGCTCCCCGGCCGCGTCGTGCAGCGGGTCAGTCCATTGCTTCGTAGAGTGGCAGCGTCAGGAACTCCGGGTAGTCCGGTGTCAGAGACATCCTGTCGAAAATGACGGCCGCCTGGTCATAGGTTGCCGTGTCTTCTCCCTGCGCGCTGACGGTAGCCTTCACCCTGGCCAGTTCCTCGCCGATCATTCCGCGCACCATGTCGGCGGTGACCTTGCGCCCATCGTCGAGTACTCCCTTCGGCGAAACCACCCACTGCCACACCTGCGAACGGGAGATCTCGGCCGTGGCAGCGTCTTCCATCAGGTTGTGGATCGGCACGCAGCCGTTGCCCGCCAGCCAGCTGCCCAGATAATGGATGCCGACATTGATGTTGTTGCGCAAACCGGCCTCGGTGATCGGCTGTGACGGCTGGAAGTTGAGGAAGTCGGCAGCCGTGAAGCTCTCGTCGCGCGACTTCTCCCACTGGTGCGGGCGGTCGCCGAGCACCTGGCGAAACTCCTCGGCGGCGATCGCGACGAGTCCCGGGTGCGCCACCCAGCCCCCGTCGAAGCCGTCGTTGGCGTCGCGCGCCTTGTCGTGCCGGATGCCGGCGAGCGCCTTCTCGTTGGCTACCGGATCATTCTTGATCGGAATCAGTGCACTCATTCCGCCCATCGCCGGCGCCCCACGCTTGTGGCAGATCTTGACCAGTTGCAAAGCGTAGCTGCGCATGAAGGGAACTTCCATGGTGATCGCGCCTCGATTGGCGAGGCAGAAGTCGGGGTTCTTCTTGAACTTCTTGATGCAGGAAAAGATGTAGTCCCAGCGGCCGGCGTTGAGGCCCGCCGAGTGCTCACGCAGTTCGTAGAGGATTTCCTCCATTTCGAAGGTGGCAAGAATCGTCTCGACGAGAACGGTTGCCTTGATCGTTCCCCTGGGCAGACCGATGTGCTCCTGGGCGAGGATGAAGATGTCGTTCCACAGACGCGCCTCGAGGTGCGACTCCATTTTCGGCAGGTAGTAGAACGGGCCAGCGCCACGCGCGATCTGCTCGCGGGCGTTATGGAAGAAGACCAGGCCAAAGTCGAAGATGCCGCCGGAGACCCGCTGTCCATCGACGGTGACGTGTTTTTCGTCGAGGTGCCAGCCACGCGGGCGGATCTGCAGGGTGGCGACCTTCTCGTTGAGCGCGTACTCCTTGCCGGCCTCGTTGGTGAAGGACAGTTGGCGGCGGATCGCCTTGAAGAGGTTGAGCTGCCCCTGCACCTGATTGTCCCAGTTCGGACTGTTGGAGTCCTCGAAGTCGCTCATGTACGAATCGGCGCCCGAATTGTAGGCGTTGATGATCATCTTCGCTTCCACCGGGCCGGTGATCTCGGTCCGGCGACATGCGAGGGCAGCCGGCAGCGGCGCGATCTTCCAGTCGCCGTCGCGGATGTGTCGCGTCTCCGGGAGGAAGTCCGGCATCTCGCCCGCATCGATCCGCGCCTGGCGATCGCGCCGTGCCTGCAGCAACTCCTGCCGGCGGCCTTCGCAGGCCCGGTGCAGCGCGGCCACCAGCGCCAGCGCATCGCGGGTGAGGATGGTTTCGTATCCGGGTCTGATCGGGGCGTTGACTTGCATTCCGGCGGGCAGATCGAGGCTCATTTGGCGGCTCCTGTCGATGGGTTATGATGCAGTGCAGGAATTCTATTCGACGCACAGGACAAAGATAAGATCGAATGGAATCAAAGTATTTTTTACTCTGGGTATTGAATGGAACGATGGACCATCTCAAGCAGATCGAAGCTTTCGTCAACGCGGCAACACGCGGCAGCTTGTCGGCTGCCGCCCAGGTCGAAGCGGTAACGCCGGCGGTGATCGGGCGGCGCCTCGACGCCCTTGAGGCCCGCCTTGGCGTCAAGCTGCTGCGGCGCACGACGCGCAAGCTGACGCTGACCTTCGAAGGGCAGGCCTTTCTCGAAGACTGTCAGCGCATCCTCAACGATCTGGCGAATGCCGAGGCGGCGGTATCACTGGGTGGCGTTCAGGCCAGTGGGCATCTGCGGGTGTCGGCGCCCGCCGGCTTCGGGCGGCGCCACGTGGCACCGCAGGTGGCGACGTTCATGCGGGCGAATCCGGAGGTCAGCGTTCGCCTCGATCTCACCGATCGGCTGGTCGACCTGGTGAACGAGGGCGTCGACTGTGCCGTGCGCATCGGCGAAATGGCCGATTCAAGCCTGGCAGTGAGCAAGCTTGGCGAGATGAAGCGCTTGGTCGTCGGCAGTCCGTCCTATCTGGCGAGCCACGGGATTCCCGCGACTCCCGCCGATCTCGCGCGGCACAACTGTCTTTCACTGGGTCAACAGCGGGGTTGGGCGCTGCGCCAGACGCCGTCGGGCGAGGTCACGAATCACAAGGTCGCCGGCAACTTCGAGTGCAACGATGGCGCCGTCCTGCACGCATGGGCACTGGCCGGCAAGGGCCTGGCGTGGCGCTCGATGTGGGAGGTGCGAGACGATCTGCGGCGGGGCGATCTGGTTTCCGTACTCGACGACTATGCTGCGCCGGCCGTCGGCATTCATGCCGTCTTCCCGCAATGGCGACATCTGCCCCTGCGTGTTCGTCTGTTCATCGAGCATGTCAAGAGGACTTTCGGCGACCCGCATTACTGGACAAGCTGAAAGAGACGGTGTCGGAAAGCCACGCCAACTGGGTACCGGCGTCGCCGTCCGTGCGGTCGGCTTGGCGGCGATCACTGGCTGCTCGCGGCGGCCTTCTTGGCGGCGCGCAGGAGGGCTTTCCTGGCTTTCTCGGCACGAATGTGCGCCAGGGCCTGTGCCTTGTTGCACTCCTTGCAGTAAGAATGCAAACCGTCCGCGCTGCGCGCGTTCTTGTGAAAGTCAAGCACCGGTTTCTCCTGCTTGCACTTGACGCAAATCTTGGTTTTCACCGGATCAGTCGAGGGTTCCATCACGGGGTCAGAAAGACATTCCATTATCAGAGCCACTAATGAATTTCGCGTTGTGCCCAGCTTCGTTCCTGCTCTCGACGAGGGTGCTTCAGGCACGCTGCGGCGACGACGGCGGACAATGTGTTGCTGCCGCCACCAACTTCCGTCTCAGCAGCCCCCGGCCGTCCAGCAATCAGCTTTCTCAGCGAACGGGTGCAGCCCGGCGAGACCGAGGTTGCCCGACCTCGGACGCCGACGCCGTGCGCTTGATCACGCACCTTCGACCACCGCTGCGAACGGACGCCGGACCAGGGGAAACCAGTGTTCGGTCGAGATTTAATAAGCAATTTGTATGCCAATAGATCAGCATTGCTTATTCTTCAGAGCTTTGGCCCGGAGAGTTCCTGGTGCGGTGAGGTGATCACGGGGCCGATGTAAAAAATCCTGACAATCGCTGGCGAAGCGACACGAAAGCAAGCAGTCGCCTGGCGGCCGATGGCCGGACTGGTGAGCGGTGGCGCGCAGCCGACGGGTACCTGCCGGATTGCCCCGTGCACTGCAGCATCTGGCCGCAAGGCGGCCAGCGAGCGGCTGACCTGCAGCGACGAGATCAGGCCTGCGTGCCGTGCCTCGTGGCGCTGCTGGTCATTGCCCGGACACCGCTGGTGGGTTTCTGCGTGACGGCACGGCCGGCATGGCCTTTCAGGCTGCGGCCGGCGGCGGCTCCAAGTGTGCCAGCAGAGCGTCGACGTCGACACTGTCGATCTGCTCCGGCCGCATGAACTGGCGGGCGTACTCGAGATGGACGCCGGCGCGCAGGAACAGGACAAGCAGCTCTCCGTCAATGTGTTGTTCCCGTTGCATGCGACTCATGATGGCCAGCGCCTCCGATAGAGTCTTGCCCGTCTTGTACGGCCGGTCAATCGCCGTCAATGCCTCGAAGATGTCGGCAATGGCCATCATCCGCGCCAGCGGGCTCATCTCGTCGCGCCGCAGCCGCCTTGGATAGCCGCTGCCGTCCATCTTTTCGTGATGGCCACCGGCAATCTCCGGGACCTGACGCAAGTGCTTCGGGAACGGCAATTGCGAGAGCATCATCAGCGTCTGGATGATGTGCTCATTGATCTTGTAGCGCTCCTCTTCCGTCAGTGTTCCGCGGCCAACGGACAGGTTGTAGATTTCACCGCGGTTGTAGAGGAATTCGGGCACCCGCATCCGGAACCCCCAGCGGTTGCTCTCGGGGATCCGGTCCTGCTGTCCTCGCGGCACGAGGTGCTCCGGCTTGTCAGCGAGCAGCGCTTCGGCAACCGGGAGCGCAACGGCCTCGCCCGACTCCTTGCGCCTACGTTGCTCAGGAGCGATGCCGATCCGGTCATCGAGCGTTCGCCACCAGGTTCTGGCGGCGATCGTTCGCAACCGCTCGACATCTTTCTCGGCCATGAACTCTCCGCCTTCGTTGCAGCGGGCGACGAAGACAAAATCGTCATCCAACTGCTGCCACGCCGCGCGCAGCCGGCTTTGTGCCGCCGCGGCATCTTCGCCGCCGGCAACGGCGCGCAAGCATTCGATCTCCGCGTCACGCTTGAGAACCTCGAAGCGCATCCGCACTTCGTGGATGCGATCGTGAATGCACTCCAGTTTGGTCGCCTTGTCGACGACGTACTCTGGTGTGGTCACCTTCCCGCAATCATGCAGCCAGGCGGCAACGTGCAATGCCTCCCGGTCATCCTCGCTCAGACTGAAATCCTTGTAGGGTCCGCTGTCCGCAGCGCAGGCCGCATCGGCCAGCATTCGTGTCAGTTCCGGAACACGGGCGCAATGCCCCCCGGTATAGGGGCTCTTGGCATCGATCGCCGCTGCGATGAGCCGGATGAAGGCAGCGAAGAGATCCTTCTGTGCCCTGATCAGCGCCTTGCTCTCCAGCGATACCGAGGCCGATGCTGAAAGGGCCTTGACGAAGCTCAGGCGGCCGGCATCCGTTTCGCGGTCAGCGAAAAGCATCAGCGCACCAACCAGATCAGCGTTGCGATTCAGCAACGGCACGGCGATCCCGTATCGCGACTGCAGCCACTGGTCGCCGGTCAGGCCAAGCGCCGCGTGATCCTCCGCCTGCAATCTGCCGCTGCGCGCCGCCTGTGCGGCGAGCGCGGCACCGAGCAATGGACCGCTTTGGTCGATGGCGACGGCTGCCAGGCCAGCAACCCCCGTTTGCTCCGTTTGTTGCAGCGCAGCGGCAGGCTGCAACTCCTTCTCTTCGGCAAGGTAGAGAATGCCGGCATTGGCTCCGGCGGTCGTCAGGGCGTCCGACAGGAGATGTGGCAGGAGACGATCGAAGTCCTGCTCAGCGGCAACCGCCTGGCTGATGTCGACAAAACGACGAATCGTCCGCTTCATGCCGTCCATCGTCCGTGCCAGTTCGTTCACTTCCTTGATCGAGGAATCCAGGACGATCGGGCGCACGAACTCGAAGTGCCGTATCGCCTCCGCTTCACCCGCCAGGCTGCCCAGCGAACGCGACACCGCGTGCGCCAGCCACCAGGTCAACGGCACGGTCAGCAGGAGGACGAGCAGCGTGGCGAACGCCGAGTGCCGCACCAGTCGAAGTGCGCCAGCCAGCAGCTCGCCCTCGGGAATCGCGGTCACGATGTACAACTGCACCGGACTCTCGAGCAGCAGCCGATCGACCGATGCTCGCCACTCACTGCCGGCGGCGTTGACCGCGAGCGTTGCCGTTTGTCGTCCCTGCATGTTGCGCACCGCATCGAGCACCGGCACCAGCGCCGGCACCCCGAGTTCGTCGAGCCTTGCCAAGGAGGCGCGCTCACCGTCAGCAGCGGGCGCGAGCACCATTCGCCGTGCTTCCTCGTGGGCCAGCACAAGACCCTCGCCATTGACCATCGCGATGGCGGTTGCGGGCGTCACTTTCTGTCGCGCCAGAGCCTCTCCCAGAGTATGCAGGAGGATGTCCGCGGCGACGACGGCACGCCCGCCGTCGGCGATGTGCGCCAGAGTGGTGCCGACGCGCTGGCTCGAGAAGAAGAGGTAAGGGGGTGTTTCGACGAGGGTGGACTCCTTCTTCGCCTGTGTGAACCAGGGCCGCTGGCGCGGGTCGTAGGCGGTGGGGTAATCGGGGCGTTCGTCCTGTCGCAGCAGTCGCAGCTGGTCGTCGAAGTACATGAAGACGCCACGCGGCACCGGCGGGGTTCGCTCGATGCTTTGCACGACGTAGCGCGCGCCGCTCGGTGCGCGCGCGCTTTCGCTGGCACTGCCGTGGCCAATGCGGCCAAGCAGGAAGAAATCCCCGCTGTCGTAGCCGACGTACAGCGAGGACAGCGCTGGCGAACTGTCGAGGGCGAGGCGCAGGAACTGCAAACTCTCCAGCCGCTGCGCGAGCGAACTGCCGCTGCTCACGCGCTGCTCGCTCAGCAGGCGCGTCGCCATCTGTGCCGGGTCGATGAGGAGGCGCATCTCGAGCAGGATCTCGTGGCTGATGCGTGACGTCAGGCCGGCCGCCGAGTTCTCCAGCAGGGCACTGCTCAAGCGGTAGCCAATTCCCGCCAGAACGGCGCAGACGCCGACGATCAGCGTCAGGAACAACGTCGAGATGTGAATGTGGAGCGGATAGGGACGGCGCATGTCGATGGGCTGGTAGGGTTGCGAGTCCGGACGACGGTGAAGACACTCCGCGCGGCAGCGGTCTGCCGTACACCGCGGTCGCCGGGCATCGTACCCCGGTCCAGCACGACGCGCGCGGCGACGCTCCGCTGCCTCGTGCAAAGCCTGTACGATACGCGTCTTTCAGGAGCGAAGCATGTCCGAGTCAACAATCGACGACGCGAGCAGGCAACCGGACTTCGAGCGCAAGATCGTCACTCCGCAACAGCTCGGCGATCGCGTCGCCAGCCTGCCGCGACCACTGGTATTCAGCAACGGCTGTTTCGACATCCTGCACCGTGGCCATGTCAGTCTGCTCGCCGAAGCGCGTTCACTGGGCGCAGCGCTGGTCGTCGCGCTCAACTCCGATGCCTCGGTCAGACGCCTCGGCAAGGGTGATGGACGACCGGTGAACGTCCTCGCCGACCGCATGGCGATCGTCGCGGCGCTGCAGGCGGTGACTCTGGTGACCTGGTTCGAAGAGGATACACCGCTGCAGCGCATCCTCGATTGTCGGCCGGACATCCTCGTCAAGGGCGGCGACTGGCCGGTCGAGCGGATCGTCGGCAACCGCGAAGTGACCGGCTGGGGTGGGCGCGTCCTTTCCCTGCCCTTCGTCCACCAGACGTCGACCAGCGGCCTGCTGGAGAAGATCAGGCGCCTCTGACCCGCTGCCAGCGCACTACGCAGGAGTGAGTTGCCGCCAGGCGCGCCGGACTGCCGGTCCGCGCTTTGCGGCGGCTCTGGCCAGGGCTTTGGCCGCGGCCTCAGCCGCCGAGGGCAGCCTTGAGCGAGGTGACGTCTTCGGTCGATTCGGCGAGCAGGGTCGCCAGTGCTGCAGGCTCGAAGAACGCACTCGCGATGCTGGCATCGGGCAGCTCGCAGAAGGCAGCGTCGCGCCAGCCGTGTTCGGCGTTCGCCAGCCGGTTGGCGACGAAAACGACGTCGGTCAGCGTCGAGAGGTTGCTCACCGGCCGCTCCTGTTCGTGCTCCTGGACCACCAGCACCAACTCCTCGGGCATGCCCATTGCCGCGAGCAGGGCATGCCCGATGTGGTCATGCCAGTCCGCCAGCAACTGGTGCAGCTCGCGCGGACTGGCTACCAATTCCGGGAAGCTCACGGCTCGCGACAGCAGATAGAAGACGCCGATGTCGTGCACCAGGCCGGCAAACAACGCTTCGTCGACATTGATGCGGGTGAAGCGGCGGGCCAGCACGCGCGACAGCGCTGCGACGTGCATCGTGTGTTCCCACAGCCGGCCCGACAGGGACTGGAATGCCGCCATCTTCTTGGAATTCAGAAGCTGTTCCATGGCCACGGCAAACGAGACCGTGCGCACGGCTTCCATGCCGACGCGCGCGATCGCGCTCCTGACGTCGACGATCGCCCGCCCGCTGCGACTGATTGCTGCCGAGTTGGCGAGGCGGATCACCTTGGTGCTCATCAGAGGTTCCGCCGCGACCAGCCGGCCCAGCTCGTCAACCGTCAGCAGGGGGTTCTTCAGGGCCGTGCGCACCTGGAAGGTGATGTCGAGAAAGGTCGGGAACGAGACGACCTCGCCGGAGAGGTCGCGAGCGATGTCCTCCAGAATCCTGAAGCTCAATTGGTTGCTCATCGGTGCTTGATCCTGGGAATCGTGGGTAAGCGTCTGCTGCCGCAAGTGCGTGGTGTGACCCCGGACGGGCCTTGTCGGGGGGTGTTGACATTCTGCCTCGAGGCCAGCGTCGACGGAGCGGCTGCAGGAAATCGCGAAGCGCCGACGCGGGGCCAGCCGCGGCGGCAGATCAGCCTTTCTTCAGCAGCTCCCTGATGTTGGCGAACGGCTGTCCGGTTGCCGGCCCTTTCGTCCCTCCTGCCGTGGCACTGACGCCAGCCTGTCGGGCGGCATCGGCATCGAGCTGTCGCGAGTGCTCGTTGTCGTGGCAGTAGAGACAGAGCAGCTCCCAGTTGCTGCCATCGCTCGGGTTGTCGTCGTGATTGTGGTTGCGGTGGTGGACCGTCAGCTCGCGCAGGTTCCGGTGCGTAAACTCGCGACCGCAACGACCACACACCCAGGGATAGATCTTCAGCGCCTGCTCGCGATAGTCCGCCGCACGCGCCAGGCGGCTACGCACCGCATCGGCGATCAGGCGATCGGTCCTTGCCGTCTTGTCGTTGCTCATCGTCCGTCTCCTTGTCGTTGCTCGGATTGCCCGCCGAAAGTGCGCCCGACGCTCAGGCATGCGCCGCAACCAGCGGGATGCGCATCTCGCTGGCGCTGATGCCCCCATGCACGCCGAGCATGGCGAAGTGCCGTTCGCCCGGCAGCCAGTCCTTGATCGTCCAGTTGTCCTTCATCAGCAAGGTGTAGTCACCGATACGCGAAAGCAGGCGTGGATGCCGGGGCGAAGGCCCGAACCAGCCGGCTGCAAGCAGATGCTCGCTGGCATGCAGGTGCACGGCACGCGCCAGATGGCGGCGAACGTAGGCCTCAAACGCCTGCCGGTCGTCCTCGGCGACATAGCAGTAGGCAACGCGGCGCTCGCCGCACAGGGGGCGCTGCAGGAGAGCGGCGAGTCCTGGATGGTCGTCGAGGCTGATCACCCGCCGAGCCGGCGAATCGATGAAGCCGTGGTCGGCGGTGACCAGCAGCCAGCTGTTGCTGCCACGGACGAAACGCAGGAGTTCGCCGAAACCGGCATCGATGTCGGCCAGTGCGCGTTGCGCCTGCCGGCTGTCGCTGCCGAAGTGATGCGACAGGCTGTCGAGTTCGGGGTAATAGGCATAGATGTAGCGCGGAGAAGCGGTCTCGAGCAGAAGTTCGGCAAGGCAAGAGTACATCTCAGGCAAGGTCGCATAGGCTGCCACACGCGCTCCGCGAGCGTGCCAGGCGTTGAACGGACTGCCGGCGATGCTGCGCGGCGCGACGACCCAGCACTCGCGTGGCAGCTTCTCGAACAGCGAAGCATGCGAAAAGAGCTGTTGCGGCAACTGCTCCGGCGGCAGGCGCGGCGCTCCCTGGCGTGGGGTCAGCGGCAGGATGGCCAGAGTCTGGTCGACCTCGTCGAGGTGCATGTGCCAGCCGGTCAAGCCGTGCTGTGCCGGAGCGAGGCCGCTCATGACCGTCGTGATGGCGCTCGCGGTCGTCGACGGAAAGACCGAAGTCATGCTGCCAAGCAGGTGGCGCTGCAGCTGCGGACTGCACGGATGACGGGTCAGCATTCGCACTCCCAGCCCATCGATCAGCAGCAGGAGGATGTTGCGGGCGCCGGCAAGGGTACCGCCGCCGAGCGCCGCAAGCGGCGGATAGCGCCGCTCGTGGCTGCCACAGCCGGTCGCAATGCTTTGCATCAGATTGACCAGGCCGCCGCCGGAGTAGTCGGGAAGGAGCGTCGATCCCATGATGCGCCATTCTACGCCAAGCGAAGGACTGCCGACCGGCAAGTGCCAGCTGCCGCGCGCTGTGCCCCCCCCGCTCGTCCGTCGACAGTCAGCCGTGAGGGCCGGCGGCTCGCCGATCCACTAGTCGGCGCCTGCCGTCCCGTGCCGCATCGACGCCATCCGCGGGTCGCTGACGACGAAACGGATACGGCCATCGCGCTCCTCGCTGCGCGTCACTCGTCCTGCGCGCTCGAGTCGGTTGAGGTGTGCGATCGCTTCGCCCATGGCGAACATCGTCTGATGCGCGTCGAGTTCGCGTTCGAACAGCGTCGGCAACAGGTCGGCCGGACTGCACGGAACCTGACAATGCTCTTCGAGCAGGCGCAGGCGTTCCTCGTGGTGTGCGTGCAGGGCGTCGACCCGGTCCAAGATGCCGTGGAACGGCAGTCCGTGCGAAGGCAGTACGAGCGTGCAAGCCGGCAGCTCGCGGTAGCGGTCGATCGACTGCAGATAGTCAGCCAACGAATCGGCCTCCGGAGTCACCGCGAAGACGCTGATGTTGGTCGAGATCGTCGGCAGCAGCATGTCCCCAGAGATGAGGACGCCGAGGTCGGGACTGTACAGCGCGGCGTGTTCCGGCGAGTGGCCATAGCCGACCCGCACCTGCCAGCGCTGTCCGCCGATGAGCAGTTCGTCGCCATCGAAGAGCCGGCGGTAGTGGCTCGGCAGCGCCGGAACGCCACGATTGTATGCGCCGCTGCGGCGCTCGAGCGCGGCACAGCGCTCTTCGTCGAGCCCGTGCGCGCGGAACTGGCGCAGCATCGGCTGGTTGCCGTGTCCGCCCACTTCGTGCCAGACGGCGTGTGCCGTCAGAAACTCGCCGACCGTCATGCACACCGGTGCGGCGGTTCGCTCCTGCAGCCAGGCGGCGAGGCCGAGGTGGTCGGGATGGAAGTGGGTGACGATGATGCGCGTGATCCGGCCGCCACGGCTGCCTTGGCTCAACCGTTCGAGGATCGCCAGCCAGCATTCCTTGACGCTTTCGAGCGCGAAGCCGGTGTCGATGATCGCCCAGCCCGCGCCATCCTCGAGCAGCCAGAGATTGATGTGGTCCAGCGCGAAGGGCAGCGGCATGCGCAGCCAGTGAACACCCTGGGCAACGGGGAAGATCTCGCCGGCGGCGGGCGGAGCGGCAATCGGGTAATCGGGCAGCATCGGCAGGCGGATTGTAAAAAGCGCTGAAATCTATAAACTGCCCGGGTTTGGGCATGATGCGGGAGGCTGTGCGCCTTCGTTCGCCCGGCATTGTACACTTGATCCCATCGGGAGCGATCCGGCGTTGGAACAGCCCGCCACACGCAACATCGCCCGGCTCGCGCTGGCCTCGGCCGAGCCGCTGGCGGCGCGCTGAATGACGCGCCTGCTCAAGCCGCTCGATGCGCGCTTCGCCGAGCGTGTGCGGGCGAGTTTCGCACGCCAGCAGGCGATGGCGCTGATCGGTGCGAGCATGCCGGTAATCGAGCCCGGCTACACTGAGATCCATCTGCCGCGGAGGGCGGACATCACCCAACAACATGGCTACATCCATGGCGGCGTCATCGGGATGATCGCCGATTCGGCCGCTGGTTACGCAGCCAGCACGCTGACCGGAGCCGATACCGAGGTGCTGACCGTCGAGTACAAGCTGAACCTACTGGCACCCGCCGAAGCGGAGTTGCTGATCGCCGAGGGATCGGTGGTCCGCTACGGGCGGACACTGATCGTCACCCGAGCCGAAGTCATGGCCGTCAATCATGGCCGGAAAACCGCCTGCGCGCTGATGCAGCAGACGATCATGGCGGTCCACGGCCGGAAGGAACCGCCGGGCCAGCGGCCCACGAACTGATGCGCAAAGACTCGACGACTGTCGCGACGACTTCCGTCGCCGCCCCTGCCGCCGTCGCTTGCCGGGTGTCCGGCGACGAAGCGCGTGCGCTGCGGCAGCGGCATGCGCGAGCACCCCGATCAAGGAGCGAAGGAAATGGAATACCCGAGCCTCGGTTTTGCCCATGGTGAAACGATCGACCTGCTGCGCAGCAGCGTGCGCAGCTTTGCTGCCGGCGAGATCGCGCCGCGCGCCGAGGCCATCGACCGCGACAATCTGTTCCCTGCCGATCTCTGGCGTCAGCTTGGCGACATGGGTCTGCTGGGTATCACCGCCGACGAGGAGTACGGCGGCAGTGGCCTCGGTTACCTGGCGCACATCATCGCCATGGAGGAGATCTCGCGCGCCTCGGCGAGCGTCGCGCTGTCCTACGGCGCACACTCGAATCTCTGCGTCAACCAGATTTGCCGCAACGGAACGCCGGCGCAGAAGGCCCGCTTCCTGCCGAAGCTGATCTCGGGCGAGCACGTCGGCGCGCTGGCCATGTCCGAGGCGAACGCCGGCTCGGACGTCGTCGGCATGCAACTGCGTGCCGATCGCCGCGGCGACCGCTTCGTCCTCAACGGCGGCAAGATGTGGATCACCAACGGCGGCGACGCCGACACTCTGGTGGTCTACGCCAAGACGGACGTCGATGCCGGTCCGCGTGGCATCACCGCTTTCCTGGTGGAAAAGGGAATGCCGGGCTTTTCCTGTGGCGCCAAGCTGGACAAGCTCGGCATGCGCGGCTCGAACACCTACCCGCTGTTCTTCGACGACTGCGAAGTGCCGGAGGACAACGTCCTCGGCCAGCCAGATGGCGGCGTGCGCGTGCTGATGAGCGGTCTCGACTACGAACGCGCGGTGCTCGCCGGCGGTCCGCTGGGAATCATGGCGGCGGTGATGGACCTCGTTCTGCCCTATGTGCACGATCGCCGGCAGTTCGGCCAGCCGATCGGCGAGTTCCAGCTGATGCAGGGCAAGATCGCCGACATGTACACCACTTTCAACGTCTGCCGTGCCTACGTCTACGCGGTGGGGCAGGCATGCGACCGTGGCGAGACGACGCGCAAGGATGCCGCCGGCGCCATCCTCTACGCGGCCGAGAAGGCGACCTGGATGGCCGGCGAGGCGATCCAGGTGCTGGGCGGCAACGGCTACATCAACGACTACCCGGCGGGCCGCCTGTGGCGTGATGCCAAACTGTACGAGATCGGCGCCGGCACCTCCGAAATCCGTCGCATGCTGATCGGCAGGGAGTTGTTCGCCGAGACGCTGTAGGGCATCATCGTGCCTGACAGGCGTGCACGATGGCGGTCGCCTGTCCATCGGCGCCGCCGGTGCAGGACGCACCTTGTCCCCTGATTCCGAGGAACCTCGCAAGCGATGACTACCAAGCTGAGCATCCTGAGCGCCGCTGGCGACGTGCAAATCGAGCACGTACGCCAGTTCATCCGAAACTACGTCGCCTGGCTGGGCGTCGACCTTTCGTTCCAGGACTTCGACCAGGAGATGGCCTCGCTGCCGGGACCGTACGCGCCACCCGCCGGACGGCTGTTCTACGCCGAACGCGACGGCCACCCGGCTGGCTGCGTGGCGATTCGCCCGTTCTCGGCAGGACTCTGCGAGCTGAAGCGGCTCTACGTCGAACCGAGCCAGCGCAGCTACGGCGTCGGGCGCGACCTGACGCTGGCGGCCATCAAGGCGGCGAAGGAGATCGGTTACCGCAAGCTGCTGCTCGACACGCTGCCGGCGATGCGCGTCGCCGTCAAGCTCTACCGCGAGCTCGGTTTCAAGGAGACGCCCGCCTATTACCAGACGCCGCTCGAAGGAACGATGTTTCTCGCCCTTGACCTGGAAAACTGGTCGGCGGAAGAGGTGGCCACCGAGAACCTGTTTCACCTCTTCGACTTCAATCGCGCCTGGGCCGATCGCATGCAGCAGATCGACCCGGAGTACTTTCGCAAGCTGTCACGCCTGCAGACGCCGCAGTACCTCTGGATCGGCTGCTCGGATTCGCGCGTACCGG
>ERZ761603.1851-NODE-1851-length-15238-cov-84.857275_pt1 | contig 15238 bp, 14 predicted proteins | sample MGYA00511879_ERZ761603 | MGnify/ENA primary metagenome ERZ761603 (study PRJEB28899, sample SAMN02850040) | bioreactor sludge metagenome | biome: EBPR Sludge; feature: EBPR Bioreactor; material: flocular biomat | place: Australia: Thorneside Wastwater Treatment... | reverse complement strand
GACCCTCTGCTCCCAAAGCAGATACGCTACCAGGCTGCGCTACGCCCCGAGAAGCCGCGCATTCTACAGTTCCAGTCATGCACGGTCAATTCCTGTGCACCAAAACCGGACAAATCCGTTTGCTGCCAACATCTCTTCTGGCGCCTGTTGCGCAGGCGAGCAGGCCCCCGGTCATCCGGCCATCGACTTCATTTGACGTTCCGAGCTTCCACGAACGGTCTCCGACGGCCGGATGGTGACACAATGGGACAGCGAGAGACGGAGGCAAGCCTTACCAGGCAGGATTGAGTCCCTGAGGTTGAGACACTCGCAGTCGCCAGCAGATGCCGGAGGCGCTCGGCCGGCGTTTCTGGACCGCCAATGCCCGGTCACGCTGGCTTTGGTCGTTGGCGTACGGCCGGGCTCGAAACTGGTGCTCGGGTGGCGGTCGTGGGGCTGCGCCAGCTTCGCCAACGTCTCGTCGCTTTTTAGCCCGACCAGCGCCACCTGCGCCTTGAATGCCGGCTTGCGGCTCCGCTTCGTCCTTCTCGTCATGCTCTCGCTCCTGTTCGGGCTGCTTGCGCAGCCTCTCGATGGGGCAAGGCTGCCACCTGGCCTGCTGTCCGCACTTCCGGGGCCAACGCTGAGTTCGCATCGCTACCGCTGCAAAACCTCATCGCCGACAGCACGGGACACGGCGACGGGAAAACCGATTAAACTCCATGCCGAATCGTCCGAACCGGATGAACTGGAGGGAAATCCGATGCTTGACATGCCGAGCGACTGGACTGCCCTGCTGGTCCTGGTATTCGTACTGGGGATCAAGCATGGCTTCGATGCCGATCACCTGGCTACAATCGACGGATTAACGCGTTTCAACGCACGTGCCAATCCGCCGCTCGCTCGGCGCTGCGGCATGCTGTTCTCGCTCGGGCACGGAGCGGTCGTCGTGGTCATCGCGCTCGCCGCAAGCACCCTGATCCGGCAGTGGCAGGTGTCCGCCTGGCTGGAAGTCACCGGCGCCTGGATTTCCATCGGCGTTCTGACCGTGCTCGGGCTGGTCAATCTGCGCGCGCTGCGCACGACGAAGCCCGATCAAGTGGTTGCGCTGGTCGGCATCAAGAGCCGCTGGCTGGGTGGGCTGGCGCGATCGACGAAACCCGGCTGGATCATGCTCATCGGGGCCTTGTTCGCTTTCTCGTTCGACACGCTCAGCCAAGCGGCCTTGTTCGCGCTGACCGCGAGCAAGTTCGGCGGCTGGCAACACGCGTTGGTACTGGGCTTGCTGTTTACCCTTGGCATGCTGGTCACCGATGGCATCAACGGCCTGTGGATTGCGCGGCTGATCGCGCGCGCCGACCAGATGGCGCTGGTCGCCTCGCGCCTGTTGAGCTTCGTGATCTCGTCGCTCTCTCTGCTGATTGCCGCAGTCGGGGTGGCGAGCCTCGCTTTTCCCGAGGTCGACGCCTGGTCCGAGGGCCGCGAACTGCTTGTTGGCGCTGCCTTGATCTGCTGTATCGCGGGGAGCTACCTGCTTGCCTTATGGCTGTCGTCTGTTCGCGAGCAGGTTCAGACGCCGATCGCAACACCTGGCGGTGGCCCACCATTGTCCAGCGAGTGATCGGTCGACTGGCGGGAGCTGACGTCGGCTCGGCCATCTGCGGGACCAGCTTGCGCGCACTGTAGAGCCGCGCTGGGAAGACGACGATCTGAAGCGCGACGCCGCGTTGCGTAGCGAGCAGCAGAAAGCGCTGATGGAGCCGGGAAAACCGCGCGCTTCGCTGTCGGACGCCACCTGGAAACGTACTGACGTCCTGCTGGATCCCGCCCACCTTCGACGCTTTCAAAACTCGCTGGAACAGGCGCATTGCGGCCACTGAGGGACATCCAGCGGCGTCGACACCCTACCCGATCGGACCGGAAACGGCGTTCGCCAGGAGTTGTTCGACAACTTGATCGTCTCCTCCATCGCTCGCCGCATGCTTGCCCTGATAAGCAGCGTTCCAGACGCTCGGCCAGCGCCGGGCGCCAGTGGTTGACAAGCCGTGATCATTCTGGCCAACGAAGCCTCGGTTGCCACGCCCTGCCGCCCCGAACGGGCTCTGAGCGCCTTCGGCGAACTCCTCAGCGAGATAGCCTGGTTAAGGCTGCAGCGGGCTTCGCCCACCCTTGACCGCGCCTCCAATGCTCGCCGAGCTGCATCGTACGGATCGTGACGGCTTGCCGTCAGTGAATGCTTTTACGTAAGATTACCTGCCAGAAGCGAGTCAGCCGACGCACCTGCCCGCTGCTGTGGGCTGGTTCGGACCGCATCTTCCTGTTCTCCTGCGGCAAGCCCGTGCACGTCACCTCGGCCCTCGTTCCGAGCGCGATCAAGCGAAGAGATCGCTTGCTAAAAACCCGGACAAATTGTGCGTTCTCTACACAAACGTGCATGCGCTTGCCAGTACAAGTGCATTGGACTAGAGTGCGAAGCATGCCGCTGTCGGGGGGAGATCGAAGGAGTGAAAGAGTGAACTTCTGCAGCCAATGTGGTGGAGCTGTTTCCTTGACCACCCCACCGGACGACAATTTGCCCCGTCATGTGTGCACGGCCTGCGGAACCATCCATTACCTGAATCCGAAACTCGTCGTCGGTTGTATCGTCGAATGGGAAGGCCGAATCCTCCTCTGCCGCCGGTCGATAGAGCCACGCTACGGTCTCTGGACTCTCCCCGCCGGATTCATGGAAAATGGAGAAACTGCGCGCGAGGCGGCCCAGCGCGAAACGCTGGAGGAGGCACGCGCCCATGTCGAGATCGACGACGCCTTTGCCCTGATCAGCGTTCCGCACGTCAATCAGGTCCACCTTTTCTACCGCGCCCGCCTGCTCGAAGCCAGCTTCTCGCCGGGACTCGAAACGCTGGAAACAGCACTTTTCGCCGAAGAAGCCATCCCCTGGCGGGAAATCGCTTTCCAGACCGTAACGCTGTGCTTGCGAGCCTTCTTCTCCGACCGCGCAGCACGCGAATTCCATTTCCACGAGGCCGCTCTCCCGCCAGTGAGCGGCCGCATCTAGTCGCCGGCAAGCGAAAAGACAACCGGTAAGACGACGCGAAAACTCTTCCCGCGCAGCGCATCCGGCAAGTCGGTCGCACCCGCGGCCTGTTGCAGCATCGACAGCGCCTCTTCGTCCAACACCGCGCGGCCGCTCGAGCGGACGAGCACGACCTCCGCAGTCGGGCGCCATTGGCTGACAATCACCGCCACCTCGGTCGTTCCCTCCCAGACCGCCTCGCGTGCCACCGGCGGGTAGCGTTTGAAGCGGCGAGCGGCGACCGCCAGTGCAACCCGGTAGTCGCGCAGGCCCTGAGCGCTCAAACCCTGCGCACCGATCCCATCGCCATGCGTCGGCAGATCCGGAGCCGCCTGGCGTCGCTCTTCGGAAAGCGATGGCGCGACGAGCCGAGCTCCGGGTTGCTGGCCGCTGTCCGCGGGCAGCCGCGGGCGGCTTCTTGTGCGCGCAGCGCTGGTATCGGCGCGCGGGGCGCGAACGGCAGTGCTGCTCACTGCCGGCCTCGGGTCGGCCGCCGGTTGCGCCGACGCTCCCGGCCCGGTGGAATTGACAAGCACCTGCAGTGGCGGTCGCCCCACATTCAAACGCGGCGCGAGTAGCGAAACCGGGTTGCACAAGAGAGCGACGTGCAGCAGCAACGAAACGACCAAGGCTGAGCGCAGGCGCCGCTGGCCCGGATCACGCGGCAGACGGCCGTCGACCGCGCGCGTGACGGTCGACGCTGCGCTGGCGTAGTGCTCCGGCAAGCCGCTACCGTGCGGCGACTAGCGCCCAGTCTGCCTGCTATCCTCGCGGATTTTCCGGCTGAAGAAGAGGCCGAACCAGATCGCCATCGCTACCACAAAGGCGATGACGAAGACGCTGAACAGACCGTAGTCGGTCGAGAAAAGCAAATCCCAAGCCATTCCTTATCTCCCTTTATCATGCAAAGTACCCACTGCAGGCCCCGCCGCTGCGTCAACTGCACGCAGACGCAGTAGCGGACCCATGTCCACCGCCCACTCACCCACCAGACGCCATTCCTGCTTGTCGTCCTCCAACGTGATGTGCCAGCGCCCATGCAATGGCGCCAGCGCACCCGAGTAGACGCCACCGCCCTCGGCGTGCAGGGCAATCTTCTGATCAAGACCCGGACGCGTCGGATGGGCAATGCGCAGGACAAGGCCAACCGGCAAACGCTCGCGCTCTTTCGCGCGCAACATTGCCCTTAGCCGATCGCCATCGCCACCGAGAACGAGTTCGGCCTCGATTCCCAGATCGAACGCGCGCTGGTTGCGCGCCGTTCGTTGGTTCACGGTCAGTCCCTGCTTGTAATAGTCGTCTTCGACCAGGCCATCGTTGCTGCGCACGGCCAGGTATGCGGTGACGATGCCAGCGACGATCACGGCGCACGGCCCCAGCATCAACAGCCAGGGCCATGGTTCGCGATACCAGCGGCTACCGGTTGTCCGCCCGCTGTCGTTCATGGCATGAAGAAGCTCGTCTTTTCGCGCACGGCGAGAGCCGGCGCCTGGTCGGCGCTGACCGAAAAGAAGATCGGATTCGACCCCTTCTTGCCAACGCCCGGCTCGACCCGGGCAGCGAGGGCAACGATCTTCGACGAAGCCGGCGCCAGTTCGACCTTGCGCTCACCGACGACTTCGATCCCGTCCAGACCATCGACCGCGATCGTATAGCGATGAGTCGCTTCATCGGTATTCGAAATATGCAGCCGGAAAACGTTTTCGATCCGCCCATCGTCGGCTTCGCGCGACAGGGTCGAGCGATCACGCATGATGTCGAGCTTCAGCGGCACGCGCTGCGCCAGACTCCACGCCGTGGCCAGAATGATCGCCAGAAGGACGCTCGAGTAGAGCAGCGTGCGCGGTCGTAGCAGATGGGCAGCGATCTCGCGCGGCGTGTAATGTTTCGCCAGCGCATTCTCGGTCGAGTAGCGGATCAACCCACGCGGTGAACCGACCTTATCCATTACCTGATCGCAGGCGTCGATACACGCCGCGCAGGCGATGCACTCGAGTTGCAAACCGTTGCGGATGTCGATCCCGGTCGGACACACCTGAACGCAGATGCTGCAGTCCACACAGTCCCCCAAGACCTGGTTCTTCGCCGCAGCACCCTTGCGGCGAGCGCCGCGCGGCTCGCCACGCTCGGGGTCGTAGCTGATGATCAGCGTGTCGGGGTCAAACATGACGCCCTGAAAGCGGGCATACGGGCACATGTACTTGCACACCTGCTCGCGCAAGAATCCCGCCATCATGTAGAGGAAAGCGGCATAGAAGAATATCCAGAACGTCTCCCACGGACCGAGCTCGAAGGAGATCAGCGCGCCCAGCAGTTCTTTGATCGGCGTGAAGTAACCGACAAAGGTGATGCCCGTCCATAGCGCGACGAGCAACCAGAGGAAGTGCTTGGTCGCCTTCAGGCGGAACTTGCGCGCGCTCATGGGCTGCGCGTCGAGCTTGATGCGGGCCGGCCGTTCGCCCTCGATCTTGCGCTCGATCCACATCAGGATCTCGGTATACACCGTCTGCGGACAGGCATAGCCACAGAAGAGGCGCCCGCCAATCGCCGTCACGAGGAACAAGGCGTAGGCGGAAACCACCAGCAGGACAGCCAGATAGATCACATCCTGCGGCCAGAACACGAGGCCGAAGATGTAGAACTTGCGCTCGACGATATGGAAGAGAACGGCTTGGCGTCCCCCCCAGTCGAGCCAGCACAGGCCATAGAACAGGGCCTGCGTGATAACGACCATCGCCCAGCGCCAGTTGTTGAAGGTTCCATCAACGCTGCGCGCGTAGACCGTCTTGTGCTTTTCGTACAAGCTGTCGACGTTGATCGGGATTTCCTTGGCCTTGCTGCTGGCGGCCTGGTCCATGATGCCCGCTCCAATCCACTTCAGAATTACACCAAACGCTAATATTACATGCAGAGCGTGGTGGGATCTTGATATGAATCAGCCGCGTTTAAAATGCCCTGGTGTTCCGGCATATCCGACATGGCAGCGGGTACACGTCGCTTCTTTCCAGCGCCATCGGCAGGCCAAACCCGGCCGCCGGGCATTCCGCCACTGAAGGGTCGATCAACCGGCGACACTTCCCGCGTGACCCGCAAAAGAAAACGGAGCGGCGCGCGCCGCTCCGTGGCCATGCCATGCCGAAGACTACTTGCCCGCTGGCCCAGCACTGAGACTCAGCACATAGGCGGCGAGGACATGCACCTTGGCTTCGCCCACGAAGTCTTTCCAAGCCGGCATCTGGTTGTTGCGACCCTTGCTGATCGTCTCGCTGATCGTCGCTTCCGAACTGCCGTACAGCCAGACCTTGTCAGTCAGATTGGGCGCACCGACCGCCGCCATGCCCTTGCCATCCGGTCCGTGGCAGCCGACGCAACCGGCCGACGTGAAGGCTTCCTGTCCCTTGGCAACACGCACCGAATCGGCGGGCAAAGCGGAAAGCGAACGGACATAGTTGGCCAGATCCTTGATCGTTTCGGCACCGAGCTGCGCGTGCGGCGGCATGACGCCCATCCGGCCGTTGCTGATCGTTTCGATGATCTGCGCCGGTTCGCCACCCCACTGCCAATCGTTGTCGGCCAGATTCGGGAAGCCCTTGGCACCGCGCGCGTCGGCCCCGTGACACTGCATGCAGTAGGTCAGGTACAGACGCTTGCCGGTTTCCATCGCCTCCTTGTCGGCGGCGAGCGCCTTGAGGTCCGTCTTCAGGTACTTATCGAACAACGGCTTGGTATCGCCCTCGACCTTCGCAACCTCTTTCGCGTGCTGCCCCGTCGACGACCAGCCGAGGGCACCCTGGAAGTCGCCGAGCGTCGGATACAGCGCGCAGTACACCAGCGAAAAGATCACCGTGATGTAGAACAGCCACATCCACCACTTGGGCAGCGGGTGGTTGTATTCCTCCAGCGTCTCATCCCAGACGTGGCCGGTCGTATCCACCGTACGCGGAGGCGGCGTGTTTTGCGTCCACAACAACACAGCGCAGCCGACGATACTGATGAAAGAGATCAGAATGACAAACCAGTTCCAGAACGGAGTTACAAAATCGCTCATGATGCTTTCCTTTGTCGATTGCGATCCAGGCCGAGTTCGGCCCGGTCCGCAGCTTCGTCTGCGAACGGCAACATCGCAGCTTCTTCGAAGCGCTTCTTGTTAGCCTTCACGCCGTAGGCCCACCACACCACTCCGAGGAAGGTAAGCAGCGAAACGACCGTCACGACGGACCGCAGATCGTTGATGTCCATACCCTATTTGGCGTTCTTCAGTTCGAGGCCCATGCCTTGCAGGTAGGCCACGATGGCGTCCAGTTCGCTCTTGCCTTCGAGTTGCTTGCGTGCGCCAGCGATCTCTTCATCAGTGTATGGAACGCCCACCTTGCGTAGCGCGCGCATCTTCGCCTCGATGCTGCTGGCGTCAGCGGGTGCCTTTTCGAGGAAAGCAAAGGCCGGCATGTTCGACTCGGGAACGACATCACGCGGATTGATCAGGTGCGCCCGATGCCATTCGTCCGAATAACGCCCGCCAACCCGATGCAGATCGGGACCGGTACGCTTCGACCCCCACTGGAACGGATGGTCATAGACGAACTCACCGGCGACCGAGTAGTGCCCGTAGCGCTCCGTCTCGGCGCGGAAAGGACGAATCATCTGCGAGTGGCAGAGGAAACAGCCTTCGCGAATATAGACATCGCGCCCGGTCAGGCGTACCGGATCGTATGGTTTCAGCCCCTTGACGGGCTCAGTGGTCGACTTCTGGAAGAACAGCGGGACGATTTCGACCAGCCCGCCAACGCTGACGACGAGCAGGACCAGCAGAACCATCATCGCAACGTTGCGTTCGATTGCGTCTTGCGAAAGTTTCATTTCATTCCTCTCTCAGGCGTGATGAGCGGCCGGCTGCAGGACGCGCGCGTCATCCACTGTTCGCCCTCCGGCGATCGTCTTGACCATGTTGTAGGCCATCACCAACATGCCGGCCAGGAACAGGAGACCACCCAGGAAGCGGATCGCCCAGAAGGGATATGAAGCCCGCACGGACTCGACAAAGCTGTAGGTCAGCGTACCGTCGGCATTGACGGCGCGCCACATCAGGCCCTGCATGACGCCAGCAATCCACATCGAAGCAATGTAGAGAACGACGCCGATCGTCGCGACCCAGAAGTGGACGGTGATCAGCTTGACGCTGAACATCTCGGGACGACCGAACAGACGCGGCAGCAGATAGTACATGGCGCCAATCGAGACCATGGCGACCCAGCCAAGAGCACCCGAATGCACGTGCCCAACCGTCCAGTCGGTGTAATGCGACAAGGCGTTGACCGTCTTGATTGCCATCATCGGACCTTCGAAGGTCGACATGCCGTAGAACGAAAGCGAAGTGATGAGGAATTTCAGGATCGGATCATCGCGCAGTTTGTGCCACGCGCCGGACAAGGTCATCACGCCATTGATCATGCCGCCCCACGAGGGTGCCAGGAGGATGAGCGAGAACAGCATGCCGAGCGACTGCGTCCAGTCAGGCAGTGCGGTGTAGTGCAGGTGGTGTGGGCCAGCCCACATGTAAGTGAAGATCAGCGCCCAGAAGTGCACCACCGACAGGCGGTACGAATAGACCGGACGACCGGCCTGCTTGGGAACGAAGTAGTACATCATGCCGAGGAAGCCGGCGGTCAGGAAGAAGCCGACCGCGTTGTGACCGTACCACCACTGCACCATGGCGTCCTGCACGCCGGCGTAAGCCGAGTACGACTTGGTCAGCGAGACCGGGATGGCGGCGCTATTGACCACATGCAGCAGGGCAACGGCCAGGATGAAACCGCCGTAGAACCAGTTTGCCACGTAGATGTGACTGACCTTGCGCTTGGCGATCGTGCCAAAAAACACGACGGCATAGGCCACCCAGACCAGCGTGATCAGGATGTCGATTGGCCACTCCAGCTCGGCGTATTCCTTGCCCGAGGTGATTCCCAGCGGCAGTGTGACGGCGGCAAGCACGATGATCAGTTGCCAGCCCCAGAAGGTGAAAGCCGCCAGACCGTCGGAAAACAGCCGCGCGTGACAGGTCCGCTGAACCACGTAGTACGAGGTTGCAAAAAGTGCACAGCCACCGAAGGCGAAGATCACCGCATTGGTATGCAGCGGACGCAGACGGCCAAAATGGAGCCAGCCGAGGTTCAGATCAGGCCATACCAGTTGAGCGGCGATGATCACGCCGACCAGCATTCCGACTATCCCCCAGATGACGGTCATTACGGCAAACTGCCGCACCACCTTGTAGTTGTATGTTGACTGAGCTTCCGACATGGACTCACCTCGTTCTAGACTGTAAACCGGCTTTTCACCGCCCCGTATGCCCTTATGCTGGGCATTCCAGCGCCGATGCTATTCTATGGGAACGCGAACAATTTTGACCCAGATCAAACTAGTTGACCTAAATCTGCTCGCCAGGCGGACAAAAAAAGGGTGCGCCGAAACGCACCCGAACCCCAACAGAAGAGGACCAGCCCCGCACACCCTGGGGGCTTCCTGGCGGCGTATCGCCACGCCGGACAAACGCATTATCGCAGTCTGCGCGAGCGCGCTCTTGACCTGCATCAAGCTCGGATCATCGATTCACGACGCCGAGGTGTCCCGGCGCACCGAATCTGACGCCGAGTCGTTCCCCGATGGCGGCGCCAAGTCGTCATTATCCATCAGAATGCGGTAGGCGGGGCCCTCCAGATCGTCGAACTGCCCGCTGCGCAGCGACCACCAGAAGGCGAGACCGATCATGAAGACGATCACGACGGAGAGTGGAACGAGCAGGTAGAGCGTTTCCATGCGCGGTCAGGATCGTGCAGGTTGATGCAGACGAAGGGAATTGGCGACGACCAGCAGCGAACTCGCCGACATGCCGATGCCGGCCATCCATGGGGTCACCTGGCCGGCCATCGCAAGCGGCAACGCAATCAGATTGTAGGCCAGCGACCAAAGCAGATTCTGCCTGATGACGCGCAGCGCGCGCCGGGCGACGGCTACCCCGCGCGCCAGATGGGCCAGGTTTTCCGAGAGGAGAACAAGGTCGGCCTGCGTGCGGGCAAGCTGCGCGCCGCCCCCCATGGCGACCGACACCTGTGCCTGTGCGAGAACGGGTGCGTCGTTGACGCCATCGCCGACCATCGCCACCACCGCCCCCTGCACCTGCAGGCGGCGGACATGCTCGTGCTTGGTCTGCGGTGAAGCGTCGGCGACGACATCGTCGATACACAGCGCCTGCGCCACGCGCGCCGCCGCGCCGGCGGTATCGCCGGTCAGCAGCGTCACCCTTCGCCCGCCCGCATGCAACTCTGCGACCAGGGCGGCGGCCTGTGGACGCAACTCGTCGCCGATCCTGAACAGCGCGATCCAGCCCGCGTCGTCGGCCAGGGCGACGACAGTGTCGCCGCGCTCGAGCAGGGGTAGAGCACTCGCCGGCAGCGGGCATCCATGCGCCGCCTGCGCGTAATCGAGCCGACCCAGACGCAGTTCCCGGCCGGCGACCAGCGCGCTCACCCCGCAGCCCGCCAGGCTACGATGCGCTTCGACCGCCGGCAAGGCGGCCGGGTCAGCCGCTTCGCGCAAAGCGGCGGCAATCGGATGTTCCGACGCCTGTTCGAGCGCCGCCGCGAGCTGCAGGCTGGTGGCCTGGTCGGCATCGCCCAGCGGGAAAACCTCGAGCAGCTTCATGCGGCCGCTGGTCAGCGTTCCGGTCTTGTCGAAAACGAAGTGGTTCGCTCGCGCCAGCGTTTCGACCGCATGGCTGCGCGTCACCAGCAAGCCCGCGCGGGCCATCGCGCCGCTGGCCACGGCCAGCGTGACCGGAGTCGCCAGCGACAAGGCACAAGGACAGCTGACGACGAGCACCGACACGGTGATCCAGAGAACCTGCGCTGGGTCACGGTACCACCAGATGACCGCCGCCAGCGCCGCGAGAACCAGCAAGGCAATGATGAAGTGGCTGGCGGTGCGGTCGGCAAGCTCGACGATGCGCGGTTTGCCGACCGCCGCACGTTCCATCAGGCGAACGATGGCCGACAGGCGTGTCGCTTCGCCAACCTGGGTCACTTCGACGAACAGCGGACTTTCGACATTCACTGCCCCGCCAGTGACGAAATCCCCCGGGCGCTTGCCGATTGGAGCACTTTCGCCGGTGAGCAGAGCCTCGTCGGTGCTGCTGACGCCTTCCCGAACACAGCCGTCGGCGGGGACGGTCTCGCCCGGTTTGACGAGAACGAAGTCGCCCGGCCGCAGGTCCCCGGCAACAACCTGCTCGCCTTCGCGCTGCGCCGGATAGCCGACGACGCGCGTCGCCAGCGCCGGCATCAGCCGGGCCAGCGCTTCGGTTACGCTGACCGCGCGCTGGCGCGCGGTCATCTCGAGGTAGCGGCCACCCAGCAGGAAGAAGACAAACATCGTCACCGAGTCGAAATAGACTTCGCCCTCGCCGCGCAAAGTCGCCCAGACGCTGGCGACGAAAGCAGCGCCGATGCCGAGTGCGACGGGAACGTCCATGCCGACGCGGCGCAGCCTCAAATCACGCCAGGCACCGCCGAAAAAGGGCGCTGCCGAATAGAAAATGACCGGCACGGTGAGCGCCAGACTGGCCCAGCGCATCAGTTGCTCGGCCTCCGGCGTCATCTCGCCGGCACCCGCCAGATAGACCGGGACGGCATACATCATCACTTGCATCATGCCGAAGCCGGCGACGAAAACGCGCCACAAGGCATTGCGCCGCTCGCTGCGCGCCAGTTGCTCGCTACGCTCGGCGTCGTAGGGATAGGCGCGATAGCCAATCGCAGCGATCGCCGCCAGAATCTCGGAGAGCCGGATGCGGTGCTCGTCCCAGCGAATGTGTGCGCGTCGTGTAGCGTAATTGATATCCACCGCGACGACTCCGGCCAGCCGGGAGAGGTGCTGCTCGTTCAACCAGATGCACGCCGAACAGGTGATCCCTTCGAGAATCAGCGACGCTTCGCGCTGGTCCGCGTGCGGATCTTCGCCCACGCTGCGCACGAAGCTCTTCTGGAAATCGGCATGATCGTAGAGTTGCAGGCCTTCGAGGATCGCCGGCAAGGCCTCGCGCGGTGCCTCGGGCAGCGCATCGCGTTTGCGATAGTAGTCGACCAGGCCGTTGTCGACGATCGCCTGAGCGACCGCCTGGCAACCGCCACAGCACATGGCGCGCGCCTCTCCGTCGATGTGCACGGCCAATTGACTGGCGAGCGTCAGCGGCTGACCACAATGGTAACAATTCTCGGTTTTCGTCACGGCTGCCCAAAGAAGAAGCTGGCCAAGCGGGAGAAGCGCCACGCGCTCTGCGCGCATCCGCCTTGAACCGCGCGCGGCGAAGGCGCGGGCGCCGAATGCCCATTCGTCCTGCTCAGACAAGAAGACCGCCAACCCGCGCGATACGGCCCGGCTTGCACAAAGCAAGTTATAATTCTACGTTTTTCTCGCCCTCTTCAGCACCCGATGCTCGTCTATCGTGGTTACTCCCAGACGGCGCACCGTGCCACCGTCCTCACCATAGGCAATTTCGATGGCGTTCATATCGGCCATCGTGCCCTGCTCGCTCGCCTGACGAGAACCGCGGCCAGCGTCGGCCTGCCCTCTGCCGTGCTCACTTTCGAGCCGCATCCGCGCGAATTCTTTGCTCCTCAGGCAGCGCCACCGCGCCTGTCCACGCTGCGCGAGAAACTTGAACTGATCTCCGACGACGGCATCGATGTCGCCTACGTCTGCCGCTTCAACGCGGCATTCGCCAGCATGAGCGCCGACGAATTCATCGAGCATGTGCTGGTCGGCGGTCTGCGCGCGCGCCATCTGATCGTTGGCGACGACTTTCGTTTCGGCGCCGGCCGCGCCGGAGATTTCGCCCGGCTGCGCGCCGCCGGCGCGCACTTCGGCTTCGTTGTCGAGGCGATGGAGAGCATCACCCTCGACTGTGCACGCGCCTCGAGTTCAGCCGTGCGTGAGGCCTTGCAGGAAGGCCGGCTCGAACTGGCGGCGGCCCTCCTCGGGCGGCCGTACTCGATCGACGGACGCGTCGTGCGCGGTGAACAGCTCGGGCGGCAACTGGGCTTCGCCACCGCAAATATCCGGATCAAACACGATCGCCCGCCGCTGCTTGGCGTCTTTGCCGTCGAGGTCAAAGGGCTGCCCGGCGGCCCCCACCGCGGCGCCGCCAACCTCGGCTACCGGCCGACGGCTGGGCAAGCGGCACGTCCTTTGCTCGAAGTCCACCTGTTCGATTTCGCAGCCGACATCTACGGCGCGCATCTTAACGTGCGCTTCCTGCACAAGTTGCGCGACGAGATGAAATTTGCCGATCTGGCAGCGCTGAAGACGCGCATTGCCCTCGACGTCGCCGCGGCAAAAGCCTATTTTCAGTCTTGAAGACCACCATGGCCGACTACAAGAAGACGCTCAATCTACCCGATACGCCATTCCCGATGCGCGGCGACCTCGCCCGACGCGAACCGCAGTGGGTCGCTGCCTGGCAGGACCAAGAACTCTACGCGCAGATTCGTTCGGCGGCGCGCGGCCGCCCACGCTTCATCCTGCACGACGGCCCACCTTACGCCAACGGCGACATTCACATCGGGCACGCGGTCAACAAGATTCTCAAGGACATCATCGTGCGCGCCAAGACGCTCGCTGGTTTCGACGCGCCTTACATCCCCGGTTGGGATTGCCACGGCCTGCCGATCGAGCACCAGATCGAAAAGCGGCACGGCAAGCATCTGCCAGCCGATCGCGTGCGCGAGTTGTGCCGGGCTTTCGCCAGCGAGCAGATCGAGCGCCAGAAGCGCGACTTCATTCGCCTGGGCGTTCTCGGCGACTGGCAGCGCCCATATCTGACGATGAACTTCCAGACCGAGGCCGACGAAATCCGGGCGCTGGGCCGAATTCTTGAGCAGGGCTACCTTTACCAGGGGCTCAAGCCGGTAAACTGGTGTCTCGACTGCCGCTCGGCACTCGCCGAAGCCGAGGTTGAATACGAAGACAAGACCTCGCAGGCGATCGATGTCTCCTTCCGCGTGCATGCCAATCACGCCGCCAAGCTCGCCCACGCTTTTGGCCTTACGCATCTGCGTGCGCCGGCTTTTGCGGTCATCTGGACCACCACGCCGTGGACCCTGCCGGCCAACGAAGCGGTCAGCGCGCACCCCGATTTCGATTACGATCTGATCGAGACCGCGAAAGGAAACCTGATTCTCGTCCGCGAACTGGCCGACACCTGCCTGCGGCGCTACGGCCTGACTGGTAAGCCGATCGGCTCGGCGAAGGGTGCCGCGCTCGAGCATGTTCTGCTCGAACATCCCTTCCAGAAACGTGAGGTGGCGATCATCTGCGGTCGCCATGTCACCCTCGAAGCCGGCACCGGCCTGGTCCATACCGCGCCCGCGCACGGTACCGACGATTACCTGATCGGCAAGGTCTACGGCCTGCCGGTGAACAACCCGGTCGCCGACGACGGCTGTTTCATCGCGACAACACCCGCCCTGGCGAGCGGCCCGCTGGCCGGCCGCAGCGTCTGGGAGGCCAATCCGCTGGTCGTCCAGGAACTCGCTGAACAGAACCTGCTGCTCGCCACCGAGCCACTCCAGCACAGCTACCCGCACTGCTGGCGGCACAAGACGCCAATCATCTTTCGGGCGACGACGCAATGGTTCGTCGGTATGGAGCAGCGTGCCGTGCACGCCGCCGGTAGCGCGCCGGACGCCGGCGAGGAAGCGCCAACGCTGCGCTGGTGCGCCGAACGGGCGGTCGATGAAACGCAGTTCTTCCCGGCCTGGGGCCGCGCCCGCCTCGAAGCGATGATTCGCACGCGTCCCGACTGGTGCGTCTCACGCCAGCGCAACTGGGGCGTCCCGCTGCCCTTCTTCCTGCACCGCGAGACTGGCGCGCTCCATCCGCGTACCAGCGAACTGATCGAACAGGTTGCCCAGCGGGTCGAGAAAGCCGGTATCGAAGCCTGGTTTGCCCTCGATCCTGCCGAGTTGCTCGGCGCAGAAGCTGCGCACTACCGGAAAATGAGCGATACGCTCGACGTCTGGTTCGATTCCGGCTCGACGCATGCCAGCGTTCTACGCAACGGGCAGCGCCCCGAACTCGCCTACCCGGCCGACCTCTACCTCGAGGGTTCCGATCAGCACCGCGGCTGGTTCC
>ERZ761603.1850-NODE-1850-length-15249-cov-42.458405_pt1 | contig 15249 bp, 14 predicted proteins | sample MGYA00511879_ERZ761603 | MGnify/ENA primary metagenome ERZ761603 (study PRJEB28899, sample SAMN02850040) | bioreactor sludge metagenome | biome: EBPR Sludge; feature: EBPR Bioreactor; material: flocular biomat | place: Australia: Thorneside Wastwater Treatment... | reverse complement strand
GATACGGAACACCAGGAAACCGACCCAGAAGCCGAGTAATGGCGAGGCGAACAGGGAAACCAGCACCTTCATCACGCCGATCAGCTTGCCATCCTGCATGAGCGGCGTCCAGCCCCAGATCACGTACTGTGATCCGACCGCCGCAACGACCGCGCCGGCCAGTCCGCCGACCAGCGCATGCGACGACGACGAAGGAATACCGAACCACCAGGTGGCGAGATTCCAGACGATGGCACCGAGCAGGCCACAGAAGAGGATCAGGACGGCGAGTTCCGCGTCCACTGTCGACAGGTCGACGAACTTGCCGATGGTGTTGGCCACCGCGGTACCGCCGAGCAGGGGTCCGAGGAATTCGAAGACACCGACGATGACGACCGCCTGCGCCGGGGTCATCGCGCGGGAAGCGATGATCGTGGCGACGATGTTGGCAGCGTCGTGAAAGCCGTTCGTGTAATCGAAAAACAAGACGACCAGCACAGTGGCCACGGCCATCCAATAGAGATTCTCCATACGCGCCCCTCCTGTTAACGAACCTCGCCGGTCCGCTTCTTGTAAAAAGTCCGCGGATTATGCACGAAAATCTGACTTTGTCCACCTTTCACTGATCCTGGCGACGGTCGGATGACCATTGGGGGACAAACCATGCATATGCTGAAGCACTGCGCCTTGCCCGCCGTTCTGTTAGCATTGACGGCGAGTGATGCGAGCGATGGAGGATGATCCGTGCGCCTGGAAGAACAAGACGCAAGCCAGAACGTCGAGGACAGAAGAGGGGGTGGCGGGCGCGCTGGCGTCGGCATCGGGACTCTGGTGATCGCACTGGCCGCCGGCTACTTTCTCGGCATCGACCCGGCGGTGATTCTCGGGCTGGCCTCGAATGCCGGTTCGCCGGCCTCGGCCGTCAGACCGGCACAGAAACCGCCGGCGACCGATGAAATGGCCACCTTTGTCGCCAAGGTGCTCGGCAGCACCGAGACCACCTGGCATGCCGTCTTCAACGAGGCGGGGCGCCGCTACCAGGAGCCGAAGCTGGTCCTGTTCACCGGGGCGACCCCGACGGCATGCGGCACGGGACAGTCGGCGATGGGCCCCTTCTACTGCCCGGCCGATCAGAAGGTCTATATCGACCTGGCGTTTTACCGGGATCTCCGCGAGCGTTTCCAGGCCCCCGGCGAGTTTGCGCAGGCCTACGTGATCGCGCACGAAGTCGGCCACCATGTGCAGAACCTGCTGGGCATTTCGGACAAGGTGCATGCCGCACAGCAGCGCAGTCGCAACCGGGCTGCGGCCAATGCCCTCTCGGTGCGACTGGAACTGCAGGCCGACTGTTTTGCCGGGGTCTGGGGCCATCGTGCCGACAGCATGAAGAAGATCCTCGAACCGGGCGAAACCGAGCAGGCGCTGACCGCTGCCTCGGCGATTGGTGACGACCGCCTGCAAAAGCAGACGCGCGGCCAGATCGTTCCCGAATCCTTCACTCACGGTACCTCCGAACAGCGCGTGCGCTGGTTCAAGCGGGGCATGGAAAGCGGCGACGTTCGCCAGTGCGACACCTTCAGCGCGGCAGCGCTCTAGCCGGCATGGCAGGGCTTTCGACCATCCGGCGCGCTGTCGTCATGGGCAGCGCCTGGCTGTTGATCGTGCTGCGGCCGGCCGGGACAGAGGCTTCGCTGCCTCGGCAAGCCAGTGTTCCCGGCGGCGTGGCGCAGGTGTCGCTCGGTCCTGCGGCGGCCGGCGGCCGTCCACCGCAGGCCTGGCTCGGCGAGCAGCCGGTCCTCGTCGTCAAGGAGCACGGACAGTGGATCGCGGTCGTCGGGCTGGCGCTGGATATTGCGCCCGGAGAGCACGAACTGCGGGTGCAGAGCGTCGATCAGGCGGCCGAGAAGCCGGTGGGAGAAGTCCGCAGCGTCCCCTTCGGTGTCAGCCCGAAGAACTACCCCGAGCAACGGATCACCCTCAAGGACAGCAGCAAGGTGCAGTTGTCGCCCGCGGATGTGGCTCGGGTTGAGGGTGAAATCGCCGCCATCCAGCGTCTCAAACGCCACTGGCGGCCGGTCGACGCGGTCGATCTGAACTTTGTTCTGCCGGCCGCGGGGCGGCTGAGCGGACGTTTCGGCCTGCGTCGCTACTTCAACGGCGAGCCGCGCTCGCCACATGCCGGCTTCGACATCGCCACGCCGCGCGGCTCAGCCGTCAGGGCCAATGCCGAGGGCATCGTGCTTGCCGCCGATGACTACTTTTTCAATGGCCGGACGGTTTTCGTCGACCACGGCAACGGGCTGATCAGCATGTACTGCCACCTCGACCGGGTCGATGTACAGCCCGGCGAGGTGGTTGGCAAGGGACAGCGTCTGGGGCTCTCGGGGATGACCGGCCGCGCCACCGGCCCGCACCTGCACTGGGGGGTCGTGCTCAACGGCGCGATGGTCGATCCGGAGCTTTTTGTCGCCGGTCGCGGCCAGGTGCGCTGAAAGACCGCGCTGATCAGTCACTACAACAAGCCTCTTCTGGAGCAAGCATGAAACACGTCATCTGGGTACTCTGGCCGGCCTTCATTGCGGCGGGCATTGCCGAAACGATCTTCTTCACCCTGATCGATCCGGCGCAACTGTATCTGTTTGGAGAGCGCGTCGAATGGTCGGCGACGGCCACCTATTCGACGGGCTTCCTGCTCTTCTGGCTGGTCTGCTCGGGATCGAGCCTGATGACCTATTTCATGATGCCCGAAGTTGCCAAGGAGGCGCTGAGAAAGGCCGCCAGCGAGCGCGAAGACCTGGCCCGCCCGAAGAAGCGCCGGGAAGACACCGGCAGCCAGCGCTAGATCGACGACAGGCCGCGCTCGAGGTCGTTCTGCAGGTCGGTCACTGCTTCCAGGCCGACCGCGATGCGCAGCAGGTCCTCGCCGATGCCTGCCGCGGCGCGCTGTTCGGGAGTGATGCGACCGTGCGTCGTCGAGGCGGGGTGGGTCAGTGTCGTCTTGGTGTCGCCGAGATTGGCGGTGATCGACAGCAGGCGACAGCTATCGATCACCTTCCAGGCCTCGGGCCGGCCGCCCTTGACGGTGAAGGAAACGATTGCGCCGCCGCTGTGCTGCTGCCGCCGGGCGAGATCGAACTGCGGGTGCGACGGCAGGCCCGGGTAATGGACGCGTGCCACCCTGGAATGTTCCTCCAGCCAGCGCGCCAGTTGCAGCGCGCGTGACGATTGCGTTTCGATGCGAATCTGCAGCGTTTCCAGCCCCTTGAGCAGCACCCATGCGTTGAATGCCGAGAGCGTTGGTCCGGCCGTACGCAGGAAGCGGAACACTTCGTCGGTCAGGCGCCTGGGCCCGGCGACGGCACCACCGAGAACCCGTCCCTGACCATCAAGAAACTTGGTTGCCGAGTGCACGACGAGATCGGCGCCGAGGTCAAGCGGACGCTGCAGAATCGGCGTGCAGAAACAGTTGTCGACGGCCAGAAGGACGCCGCGTGCGCGGGCAAGCCTTGCCAGGGCCGGAATGTCGGCGATCTCGGTCAGCGGGTTCGACGGCGTTTCGAGAAAGAACAGCCTGGTTTCCGGTCGCATCGCCGCCTGCCAGGCAGCGACATCGGTTTGCGAGACGAAGCTGGTCTGAATGCCGAAACGCGGCAGTATGGTGCCGAGCAATTGCTGGGTGGCACCGAACAGTCCGTTCGAGGCTACGATGTGGTCGCCGGCACTGCACAGCGCCATGATCAGCGACAGGATGGCCGACATGCCCGATGCCGTGGCGATGCATGCTTCGGCCCCTTCGAGCGCGGCAAGGCGATCCTGGAAGGCAGCAACCGTCGGATTGGTGAAGCGCGAGTAGACATTGCCTTCCTCCTCACCCGAGAAGCGGGCGGCTGCCTGGGCTGCGCTGGTGAAGACAAAACTCGAAGTGAGGTAGAGTGCTTCGCTGTGCTCGTTGAACTGGCTGCGCTCCTGCCCGGCACGCACCGCCAGGGTCTCGATGGAATAGTCACGACTGTTTTTCATGGCCGTCAGCCCGCAGACATCAGATTGAGTTGCAATTGTCTCGACGCCCAGCGCTCTTCCTTGCTGACCGTTCGGTGACCTTCCCTGGCCATTTCGATGGCCGTCAGGTACTCCGTCGTGACATCGCCGGTGACGTAGCATCCATCGAAGCAGGAGGTGTCGAAGTGGCACAGCGCCGGTTTGAGGTCGCTAATCGAAGCGGTGAGTGCCTCCAGATCCTGATAGACCAGCGCATCGGCACCGATCTCATGGCCAATCTCTTCTCCGGTGCGCCCGGTGGCGATCAGTTCGCCGCGCGTCGGCATGTCGATGCCATAGACGTTGGGATAGCGGACGGGGGGCGAAGCGGACGCGAAATAGACCTTCAGGGCGCCGGCGGCGCGCGCCATCTCGACGATCTCGCGGCTGGTGGTGCCGCGCACGATCGAATCATCGACCAGCAGGACGCGCTTGCCCTTGAACTCCTGGGCGACCGTGTTGAGCTTCTGGCGGACCGAGCGTTTGCGGACGGCCTGGCCCGGCATGATGAAGGTGCGACCGATGTAGCGGTTCTTGACAAAACCCTCGCGGTAGGGGACTCCGATGCGCTGCGCGAGTTGCATCGCCGACGGGCGACTCGAATCGGGAATCGGAATGACCACATCGATCTGGTCGACCGGGATATGCCTGACCAGCTTGTCGGCCAGGTGCTCGCCCATGCGCAGGCGCGCCTCATAGACCGATACTCCGTCGATCACCGAGTCCGGGCGGGCGAGATAGACAAACTCGAAGACGCACGGCGAGAGCGCCGCATGGCTGGCGCACTGACGCTGATGCAGCCGGTGGTCGAGGTCGACGAAGATCGCTTCACCGGGTGCCACGTCGCGCAGCACCTGGAAACCGAGCGTGTCGAGCGCCACCGACTCGGAGGCAAAAAGGTACTCGATACCCTCCGCGCTATCGTTGGTTCCGAAAACCAGTGGCCGGATGCCAAAGGGGTCACGGAAGGCGAGCATGCCGTGCCCGGCGATGATCGCGACGACGGCATAGGCGCCACGGCAGCGCCGGTGAACTGCGGCTACGGCGGCAAAGATGGTGTCGAGATCCAGCCGACAGCCCTTGGCGGTGGCCTGCAGTTCATGCGCCAGAATGTTGAGCAGGACTTCCGAATCGGAGCCGGTGTTGATATGCCGCAGGTCCTGACGGAACATTTCATCCTTGAGTTGTTCGGTATTGGTCAGGTTGCCGTTGTGTCCGAGAACGATGCCGAACGGCGAGTTTACGTAGAACGGTTGCGAGAGGGCGGAATCGAAGGCCGAGCCGGCGGTCGGGTAGCGGCAGTGAGCGATGCCCATGTTGCCGGGCAGAGCGCGCATGTTGCGGGTGCGAAACACGTCGCGCACCAGCCCGGAGCCCTTGTGCATGTGAAAGGCGTCGTCTTCGGCGGTCACGATGCCGGCGGCGTCCTGGCCGCGGTGCTGCAGGACCATCAGCCCATCATAAAGCAGCTGGTTGACCGGTGTGGTTGCGACAACTCCGAGAATTCCGCACATAGTCGTTCCCTACCCAAACCTGATTCGTTTAGCCACGTCGGACGGCAACCAGGGCTTGCTTGCCAGGACGGCCGTTTCGAGCGGGGCAGCGAAGTAGGCCTCGCTCCACCACCTTTCCTTGGGTAGTGCCGTCATGCCGCCGATGGCAACCAGGATCGTGACGATCACCAGCCCCCTGGCGATGCCGAAGACCACACCCAGCAGCCGATCGCTCAGGCTCATCCCGAGGGCCTTGAGCAGACTGCGCACGGCCAGGCGGAGCAGGGCCATGGCGACCAGCACTCCGACGAACACCGCTGCCCAGCCGGCGACCAGACGTATCGTCGGATCGGCAATGCCGCCGAACCACCCGGCCAGCTCGGCACCCCACCATTTGGCCGCGAAGAACGCCAGGACCCAGGCGGCCAGAGCAATGATCTCGCCGACTACGCCGCGCCACATGCCGAGCAGGAGAGAGGCGCCGATGATGACCAGCACGAGATAGTCGAAGACTGTCATTGCCGGCCGGCGACGACTCCACTGACGCCAATGGCTTTCAACTTCTCCATGGCGCGGTCGGCAGCCTCACGGTTGGGGAAGGGGCCGGCCCGCACGCGCGTCTTCTTGCCGTCCGGTGTTTCAAGGATTTCGGTATAGGTGCTGACCCCGGCCGCGCTGATCTTGCCCTGCAGTTGTTTGGCGTTATCGGGATTGGCAAAGGCGCCAATCAGGATGACCTGCTGGCCGCCGGATTTCGCCGCTGCCGCCGACGGTTTTGCCGGTGCTGCACTGGCCGGCGAGGCATCGTCGGCGGCGGGCTTGCTGCTTTCCTCGGAACCGCTTTCGGCCGGTTTGTCGACCTTCTTGACCGGTGCTTTCTCGGGTGCCTTTTCAGCCGGTTTGTCGAGTTTCTTCTCGGGCGGTTTCTCCGGCACCTTCTCCGCCGGTCTGGCGGGCGGTTTTTCCGGTGTCTTCTCTGTTGGCTTGGCCAGTGTCTTCTCGACTGGCTTGGCAGGCGGCTTCTCGGGTGCTTTCTCGGACGGCTTCTCGGCCGGTTTGACGGGTTTCTTGTCGGCAGGTTTCTCTGGTGGTTTCTCTGCGGGCTTGTCGATCTTCTTGACCGGTGGCCTCTCGGGCGGCTTCTCAGCCGGTTTGTCGGCTTTCCTGTCGCTGGCCTGGTCATTCGGCGGGGCAACCGTGGCGACTGGTTTGTCTGTCGGGACGGGCGCTGCCAGCTTGTCGGGCCCCTCGCCGACAGCCGTGCTGCCGGTGGCAGGTGCGGCCGTGCGGGCCGCCAGTCTGGGCTGGAACGGTACCTGATCCTGGCCGGGAATTCTTATCTGGACGTCCTGGACCTGTTGCTTGGGCTCCTCGTCCATGACCATCGGCAGGACGACCGCCGCCAGTCCGGCGAAGGCCACCGCTCCGACCAGTCGGCGCCGGGCCCGTTTCTTGAGCTGCAATTGCGGGTCGGGTGTTTCAGTCATCGCCATCGGGGAGTCCACTCGTGTCGCTTCGATCAGCGACCATGCTGCCTGTTGCGCATGACGGCCGCGACCGTGTAGAACGATCCAAAGACGACGATTCTATCATTTTCCCCGGCCAGCTCGGCAGAACGCTCGAAAGCGAGCGTCGGTGAAGCAAAACATTCCGTCTTGCCACCGAGCGCGGCGCGGCTTACGACGCTGGCCAGGGTTTGCGACGATGCGCCACGCGCAACATCGAGGTCGGCCAGCAGCCAGCAATCAACCTTGCCGGCCAGTGGCGCGAGCGAGCCTGCGATGTCCTTGTCGGCCAGCATGCCGACGACGGCGATCGTTCTGGCAGAGAAAGGCATGCCGGCAAGCTTGTCGGCCAAGCCGGTCACCGCCTGCGGATTGTGCGCCACGTCGAGGATGACGGCCGGCCGGCCGGGGAGAATCTGAAAACGTCCCGGCAGCTTCACTTCACTCAGTCCGCGCCGCATCGCCTGCATCGAGACCGGCAGCTGTTGCCGCAGCGAGTCGACAGCGGCGAGCGCGGCCGAGGCATTGGCCAGTTGTCCGGCGCCGCGCAGGGCAGGATGGGCGAGGCCGCCTCGCCGCTGTCCGCCGCGCGTCCAGAAGGTCCATTGCTGGAGGTTCCCGAAGTAGCCGAAATCGCGCCCGAGGAGCTTCAGGTCGGCCGCCACCGCCTGTGCGTATTCGAGCAGGCTGCGGGGTGGATCGGGATCGGCACAGATTGCCGGTCTGTCGCGACGAAAGATGCCGGCCTTCTCGAAACCGATCGCCTCGCGAGTCGATCCGAGCCAGTCGGTGTGATCGAGTGCAATGCCGGTGACGATGGCACAGTCCGGGGCATAGGCGTTGACTGCGTCGAGGCGGCCACCCAGTCCGACTTCAAGAATCAGGACTTCCACCTGCTGCGCGAGAAAAACCTCGACGGCGGCCAGCGTACCGAACTCGAAGTAGGTCAGTGCCACCTTGCCGGCCGTCTGGCGAGCCGCTTCGACCCTGGCAAACGCCGTGCACAAGGCGGCATCGCTGACTGGCTGCCGATCGATGCGTACGCGCTCATTGTACTCGAGCAGATGTGGCGAGGTGTAGCAGCCGACGTGATAGCCGGCAAAGCTGTAGATGGCCTCGAGATAGGCGCAGGTCGAACCCTTGCCGTTGGTGCCGCCAACGATGATTACCGGGCACTGCATGTCCTGTGCCAGCTCCCGCTGGACTTGCCGGACACGCTCCAGGCCAAGTTCGATTCCACCTTGTCCGCGTGGATGAAGGCTTTCGAGGTGAGCCAGCCAGAGCGATAGCGAAGGACGGGAGTGCACGCGCTCGGCAGTTGGCTGCTCTGCGTGCTCGTCGTCGCTCACAACCGGTGGCTCACTGCAATGCAGGCCGTTTCTGCAGCAGTGCGAGCACGCCGGCCACCCGCTCCTTCATCTGGCGGCGATCGACGATCAGATCGAGGGCGCCTTTCTCGATCAGGAACTCGGAACGTTGAAAACCCTCCGGCAGTGTTTCGCGGACGGTCTGTTCGATCACACGGGGGCCGGCAAAGCCGATCAAGGCTCCTGGCTCGGCGATCACCACGTCGCCGATGAAGGCGAAGGAAGCCGACACTCCGCCCATCGTCGGGTCGGTGAGAATCGAAATGAAGGGCAGCTTCGCCTGCGACAGACGAGTCAGGATCGCCGTCGTCTTGGCCATCTGCATCAGCGAAAACAGGCCTTCCTGCATGCGCGCGCCGCCCGATGCGGTGACACAGATGAAAGGCTCGCCGTGGTCGACCGCCGCTTGCACCCCGCGCACGAAACGTTCGCCGAGCACCGAACCCATCGAGCCGCCCATGAAATCGAACTCGAAAACGGCCAGGACGACCGGCCAGCCGGCCAGCGAACCGCGCATGACGATCAGCGCGTCGGTCTCGCCGGTGGCCTCGGTGGCGTCCTGCAAACGGTCGGGGTAGCGGCGGCTGTCCTTGAACGAGAGCGAGTCGACCGGCAGCACTTCGGCTGCGATCTCCGAGCGGCCTGCGGGATCGAGCAGCAGATCGATGCGCGCGCGCGCTTCGAGCCGCTTGTGATGTCCGCACTTCGGACAGACGTTGCTGTTGTTGACCAGATCGGTCGCGTAGAGCACGGTTTCGCACGCCGGACACTTGCTCCACAGTCCTTCGGGCAGCGACGAGCGGCGTGCAATCCCGCTGTCGTTGCGCTTGATCTTTGGTGGCAACAGTTTGTTCAGCCAACCCATTCTTGTCCTCCCGCGGCAACTGCTGCAGCATCCATCCCGCGACGAATGCCGGCAAGCAGGGCAAACACTTTTTCACAGGCCTCGCCGGAGGCGGAGTGTTCGATCTCTTCGATGATCCGGCTGCCGACGACCACTGCATCGGCCACTCCGGCCACTGCGGCGGCCGTTGCGGCATCGCGGATGCCGAATCCGACTCCCACCGGCACCCCGGTGCGCGCCCTGATTTCCGGGATACGCGCGGCGACCGCTGCGACGTCAAGCGCGGCCGAACCGGTGACACCCTTCAGCGAGACATAGTAGATGTAGCCGCTGGCCAGTGCGCCGACCTCTGTGATACGTGCGTCGCTCGACGTTGGTGCCAGCAGGAAGATCGGATCGAGTGCCCGGCGCTGCAGTGCATCGGCCAACTCGCTGCTTTCCTCGGGCGGGTAATCGACGACCAGTACCCCATCCACTCCGGCAGTGCCGGCGGCGGCGGCAAATGCCGCGATCCCCATCGCTTCGATCGGGTTGGCGTAGCCCATGAGAACGACCGGTGTCTGCCGATCGTCGGCCCGGAAGGCGGCGACCAGCGCCAGTACCTGCCGCAGGTTGACACCTCGCGCCAAGGCGCGCTCCGAGGCGCGCTGGATGGTTGGTCCGTCCGCCATCGGATCGGAGAAAGGTACGCCGAGTTCGATGATGTCGGCTCCGGCACGGACCAGGGCGTGCATCAAGGGTACGGTCAGTGCCGGGTCGGGGTCGCCGGCGGTGATGAACGGGATCAGCGCCTTGCGCCCGCGGGCCTGCAAGCGCTCGAATGTCTCGGCAATCTTTCCCATGGTCAGAACCTGATTCCCGATTTGTCGGCAACGGTGTGCATGTCCTTGTCCCCGCGCCCGGAGAGATTGACCAGCAGGATGTTGTCGCGCGGCAGCGTCGGCGCCAACTGGCTGGCGTAGGCCAGAGCATGGCTCGATTCCAGCGCCGGGATGATGCCTTCCAGACGGCAGAGGTCATGGAAGGCCTGCAGCGCCTCGCCGTCACTGACGCTGACATAGGTGGCCCGACCGCTGTCCTTGAGCCAGGCGTGCTCGGGGCCGACGCCGGGATAATCGAGACCGGCCGACACCGAGTGTGTCTCGATGATCTGCCCGTCCTCATCCTGCAGCAGATAGGTGCGGTTGCCGTGCAGCACGCCCGGACGCCCGGCGGTCAGTGAGGCGGCGTGGTGGCCGCTGGCGATGCCTTCGCCGGCCGCCTCGACGCCGATCAGACGTACGCCGGCGACCCCGACATAGGGGTGGAAGATTCCCATCGCATTGGAGCCGCCTCCGACACAGGCAATCACTGCGTCTGGCTGGCGTCCGCAGTGCTCCTGCATCTGCCCGATGCACTCGCGACCGATGACCGATTGGAAGTCACGCACCATCATCGGGTAGGGATGCGGACCGGCGACCGTGCCGATGATGTAGAAGGTATCGGAGACCTTGGTCACCCAGTCGCGCATCGCCTCGTTCAAGGCATCCTTGAGCGTCCGTGAGCCGCTTTCGACGGGGGTCACGGTCGCGCCGAGCAGTTTCATGCGGTAAACGTTGGCCGCTTGCCGCCGGATGTCTTCGGAACCCATGTAAACCACGCACGCCATGCCGTAACGTGCGGCAACGGTGGCCGTCGCGACGCCATGCTGGCCGGCGCCGGTTTCGGCGATCACCCGTGGTTTGCCCATGCGCCGCGCGAGCAGCGCCTGGCCGATGCAGTTGTTGATCTTGTGCGCGCCGGTGTGATTGAGATCTTCCCGTTTCAGGTAAATCTGCGCGCCACCGAGCAGGTCCGACCAGCGCCGGGCGTGATAGACCGGACTGGGGCGACCGACATAATGCTTCAGCTCATATTCGAATTCGGCGACGAACTGTGGATCCTGCCGGGCGACGGCGTAGGCTTCCTTCAGTTCATCGAGTGCCCCGATCAGGGTTTCTGCGACGAAAACACCACCGTAGGGGCCAAAATGGCCCCTGGCGTCAGGTAAATCATATCCATGCACGGCCATCAACATCTCCTTGCGCCTTGTTGCGAGACAACGCTGGTAGAGCATCGGTCAAGACCACCAAGCGTTGCCGCCTCAGGTATGTTTGGCCAGGTGTTGACGCCAGCAGGTCCGCGTCCGTCCACCAGATTTCTTGCGCATGAACAGCCTCGTCAAGACATTTCGCAGCACTCGCCGCCAGGCGATCCAGCCGACCGGACCGCTGTCACGAAGGCGCGAATCTTTGCGCCATCCTTGATTCCCCTGCCTGCCTCGACCCCGGACGACACATCGACCGCGTCGGGTCTCAGGCGGCGCACGGCCTCTCCTACGTTGTCCGCATCAAGGCCGCCGGACAGTATCAGGGGCTTGCCGAGCGAGGCAGGTACCAGTGACCAGTCGAAAACTTTGCCGCCGCCACCGTAACCGTCCACAAAGGCATCGAGCAGGATTGCCTGGGCCGAAGGGAAAGCAGCCGCGTATTGTATCAAATCCATGCCGGGCCGAACGCGCGCCGCCTTGATGTAGGGCCGATCGAACTGGCAGCAGTAGGTCTCATCCTCGTCACCGTGCAGTTGCAACACGTGGAGCGGCACGGCAGCGAGTGTGGCCCGCACGGTCTGCGGATCGGCGTTGACGAACAGTCCGACGATGCTGATGAAGGGAGGCACGGCGCGCGCCAGTCGGGTGGCAGTCGGCACATCGACATAGCGCGGACTCGGTGGGTAGAAAACCAGGCCCAGTGCGTCGGCCCCCGCCTGCACGGCCTGCTGCAGGTCCTCGATGCGCGTCAGGCCGCAGATCTTGATGCGTGGCGTCATGTCGTCAACTGCGTTGCTTGCAGGTCGGGCATGAGAGGCTGGCCGGCGCTTTCGTCGGCCGGTGGCAAACCCCAGCGCGCCGGATAGTGGACCGCAACCAGATAGAGACCGGCCGCCGGAAAAGTCGGTGCGGCCAGGCGCCGGTCGCGGTTGGCCAGCAATTCGGCGATCCACTCCGGTGGATGCCTGCCCTGGCCGATGGCAACGAGGCTGCCGACCAGGTTGCGCACCATATGGTGCAAGAAGGCCGATGCCTCGAAATCGAGGACGATCAGGTCCCCGAAGCGCTGTAGCTCGGCTCGGTGCATGATCTTGACCGGCGATATGGCTTGGCATTCGGCGGCGCGAAAAGCGGAAAAATCCTGCTCGCCGAGCAGGAGGTCGGCCGCCGCACGCATCGCAGCGAGGTCGAGCGGCTGATGGTACCAACCCACCCTGCCGTGCCAGACGCCGGTCCGGTGTGCCCGATTGACCAGTAGATAGCGATAGTGGCGCGCCCTGGCGGCCGAGCGTGCGTGGAAGTCCGGGGCGACGGCCTGTGCCCAGCGTACGGCAACCGCTGGCGGCAGGAAGGTGTTGGTGCCACGCACCCAGGCGTACAGCGAGCGTTCGAGAGCGGTATCGAAATGCACGACCTGTCCCAGTGCATGGACGCCGGCATCGGTGCGTCCGGCGCATACGACGGGCACCGGCATTCCGGCAAATTGTCGCAAGGCTCCCTGCAGCGCATCCTGCACGGTGCCACCGCCCGGTTGCTGCTGCCAGCCACGAAAACCGCTGCCATCGTACTCGACCGCCAAGGCTATGCGCATGTCTCAGATCTGCGAGAAATAGAGCAGCGGCGCGCAGCCGAGCAACAGCAGGGCGAGCAGCAGATAGTCGCGGCGGGACAATCGACGATCGGCAAGTTCAAACGCCTCCGTGTTGTGGCTACCGGGGTTTGCCAGCAGGCTTTTCCAGTCGCGCGGCCTGGGCAGCGTATCGAGGTAGTTCAGGACCAGAAGCAGGCGCACGATCGCGCGATCGACATCGAGGCCGCAACGGTGCAGGGGTCCGAGCAGGCGATGGATGGCCGTCAGCAAGTCGGTCACTGGCAGTCGTTGGCGCAGGACAACCACTGCCATCAGGATGAGCAGCAATCGCCCCGCATGGGTGCCGGCGTCAAGCAGCCCCTGGCGACTGGGAGCCAGGGGGCCGTTCCAGACGGGATCGCCGATGCCCCCCCAACTCAGGATGACCACCAGCGACAGGAATAGCCAGCGTGCACGCCAGGCGAGTTGCCGCCAGCCGCGCCAGGCGGCCGTGCCGAATACCGGCAGTAGAAGCAGGGCAGCGATCAGGAAACGAATATCGAGAACCTGGATGGTCGCCACGATCATCAGCCAGGCGAGCAGGAGGGTGCTGGGGTGCACGCTGGCTTTCGTAGCCTTGGCGTCACGCGCCGAGCGGGGTGGTCTTCCAGCCACCGCGGGCGGTCTGGTGAGTGATTGTGTTACCTATTCGCGCAGGCCGGAAAGGAGGGCCAGCGCTGCTTCCCGCTGCGCGGCATCACCTTCGTTGACCACTTCATGCAGAAGTTCGCGTGCTCCCTCCAGGTCGCCCATGTCCTGATAGGCTCTGGCCAGTTCCAGTTTGGTGGCCACTTCTTCACTGGAGCTGATGTCGGACTCGCCACTGGTTTCGGTGGTCTCACCAAACAGCGGATTCACTTCGGTATCGGTCTGCTCCTCGGTGAATCCAGGGTTGACCAGCGTGTCTTCCTGTTCGCCTTCAAAGGAGAAGTCGAGCGCACCGCCGATCGTCGGCGTGGCACCCGCCGTCAGCACATCAGCCTGGGTCAGATCAAGGCTGATCGACGACATGTCGAATGCCGGATGCTGCATCCCTTCGCCAAGCACGGTGGACTCGGTCAAGCGCACGTCGAATTCGAGCGCCTCGGCACCAGTCGCCGTGCCGATATCGAGTACCTCGGTCGCCGCCTCGGCACGGGTCAGCGTCTTCTCCTCCCAGGTCGCATCGTCGGTGGAAGGTTCGGCAAGATCAAATTCGAAGTCTCCCGGTGCCTGGGGGGACGGCCCGCCACTTGGCAACGCCGGGTGGACCAGCATGGTGACTTCCAGGGAGCTCTCGTCGTCAACCAGGCGCACCTCGTCGCCCCGTTCTTCGATTGATGGAGAAGCCAGTGCCGGAGCCTTTGGCAGGGAAGTCTCCAGGTCGAAGTCGAGTGCGCTGCCGCTTCCGGTATTGGCGAAAGCAAGCGTGGTTTCAAGAGCTGCCTCTCCGATGTCTGGTGAGATCAGCGCGCTGCCGTCACTGCCCCCAAGATCGAAGTCGAGATCCGCCAGGCTGACCGTCTGTGGCTGTTCTGCCGGAGCGGCCTGGGCAGGGCTGACGGCCGGTACGCCGACTGCTTCCACCATCTGGGTGAGTTGCCCTGGCTTGGTAAAGGTATCCTCGAAGGATTCGGTGTGTTCCACAACCGTCGCCTGGGCGATGGGCGGGGGTGGCTCGCTCGCCTTGGCAGGTGCGAATAGCGGATTCCGGGGCTCGATCTGGAGACCCATTGCCACGGCTTTTTCCCAGTCGGGGCCGCTGCCACCCGTAGCGGCGAAGAGTTCGCTGGCCAGGGCAACGAACGGTTTGGCGTCCTTGCGGGCGAGGTAGATCTCGAGCAGCTTGAGATGGATGGCGTGCCGCCTGGAGTCTTTCTGCTTGGCCTCTAGCAGGATTTCCTCAGCCTGTGCGTCACGCCCATAGGCCATATAGACGTCTGCTTCAGCAACCGGATCGACTTCGTCAGTGTCGATGCTGCCTGGGCCTGCCTGGCTGAAATCGGTTTGTCCCAGCGAGTGCGAGGTGTCGACGCTTTGTCCGCCGGTGCTGCGGAAGACCGACTTGGCGGCCAGGCTATCAGCGACGGGCGCGAGTGTACTGCTGGTGGCGTCAAGCGGGGTCTCGACGTCGCCCTGGCGGCGGCGCTTGACATACCAATAGCCGGCGAGCAGCGCGATGATGGCGGCACCACCGCCCAGGGGCGCGGCGTTGTCCAGCAACTCGTCTAGGAAGCCGGGTTCTTCCGGCGGGGGCGGCGGCATCACCGGCTTCGGTGCGGGCGGTTCGGTCGGCGCGGGTGCCGCGGCCACGGGTGGTGGCGCTTCCGCCGGTGGCGGCGCGGG
>ERZ761603.1849-NODE-1849-length-15250-cov-77.770846_pt1 | contig 15250 bp, 13 predicted proteins | sample MGYA00511879_ERZ761603 | MGnify/ENA primary metagenome ERZ761603 (study PRJEB28899, sample SAMN02850040) | bioreactor sludge metagenome | biome: EBPR Sludge; feature: EBPR Bioreactor; material: flocular biomat | place: Australia: Thorneside Wastwater Treatment... | reverse complement strand
TGGCGATCAGCGCCGCCGACATCCAGGCCGAACTCGACCGCCGCCGGCCAGGGACCTCGCGGCATGTGACGCAGCGGCGCGAGCCAGACGAGGTCGAGATTCTGTCGGGGGTCTTCGAGGGCCGGACCACCGGCACACCGATAGGCCTGCTGATCCGCAATCAGGATCAGCGCAGCCGGGACTACGGCAACATCGCCGAAACCTTCCGTCCGGGCCATGCCGATTATGCCTATACGCAGAAGTACGGTTTCCGCGATTATCGTGGCGGCGGTCGTTCGTCGGCGCGCGAGACGGCGGTGCGCGTTGCGGCCGGGGCGATCGCCCGCAAGTGGCTGGCCGAGCGCTACGGCGTCAGCATCCGCGGCTGGATGAGTCAGCTCGGGCCGATCGAGATCCCCTTCGTGGCCGCCGCCGAGATCGCCGGCAATCCGTTTTTCGCGCCGAACGCGGCGATCGTCCCGCAACTCGAGGAGTACATGGATCAGCTGCGCAAGTCCGGCGATTCGGTTGGCGCGAAGATCAGCGTTGCTGCCAGCGGTGTGCCGCCGGGCTGGGGTGAGCCGGTCTACGACCGCCTCGACGCCGAGATCGCCTACGCGATGATGAGCATCAACGCGGTCAAGGGCGTCGAGATCGGAGCCGGTTTTGCCAGCGTCGCGCAGCGCGGCAGCGAACATGGCGACGAGATGACGCCGCAGGGCTTCCTCACCAATCATGCCGGAGGCGTTCTCGGCGGCATCTCCACCGGGCAGGAGGTGCTGGTCAATCTGGCGATCAAGCCGACCTCGAGCATCCGTCTGCCGCGACGCTCGGTCAGCCTCGATGGCACGGCGACGACGGTCGAAACGCATGGTCGGCACGACCCCTGCGTGGGCATCCGCGCGACGCCGATTGCCGAGGCGATGCTGGCGCTGGTCTTGATCGATCACGCGCTGCGTCATCGCGCGCAGTGCGGCGACGTGCTCTGCACGACGCCGCGGATTGCCGCCGCCGTCTTGCGGTGAGAGGCGAACGGTGACGGCGGATAGCCGCATTGCTTATAATCGCATGGTCTGGTCGCGCATCGGTTCGGCCAGGATCAGCAAGGGGCCACGATCATGCACGTTGAACACCACGACCTTCAACACGACTTTCCCGAGTATCTGGATTCGATTCACGCTCTCAAGGCGTCGAGCGAGCATTTCGGCGGCCTGTACGACGAATACCAGAACCTGACCCGCGAGGTCGAACGCCTCGAGGAGGACGACCTGCCGGTCGACGATTTCACCATCGAGACGATGAAGAAGCAGCGGGTGCTGCTCAAGGACCAGATGTACCGGATGCTGGTCGCCCACCGGAACGGCGATTAGGTTGAATTGCTGGCGCGTGCGCGACGGCGCGCGATCGGGCACGCGCCAGCAGCGACACGGCGATACGGTCTGAAGCGTCCGATGCATCCGGTAGAATGGCCGGATGTCTGTCTTGCCGTATTGGCGCCTGTCCGGATATTACTTTTTCTATTTCGCCTTCATCGGCGCTTTCTCGCCGTATTTCGGGCTCTATCTCCAGTCGTTGAGCTTTTCGGCCTGGGACATCGGCTTGTTGATGTCGCAGATGCAGTTGATGCGCCTGTTCGCGCCGTATCTATGGGGCGCGCTCGCTGATCGTCTCGGCCGGCGGGTGGCGATCGTCCGGCTGGCGGCCTTGCTGAGCCTGCTCGGGTTCTCGGTTTTCTTTGGCGTACGCAGTTTCGAGGCGATGCTCGTCGCCATGGCGGCGTTGGCCTTTTTCTGGAGCGCCGCGCTGCCGCTGGTTGAAACAGTGACTTTCGATCACTTGCGCGAGCAGCCCGCGCGCTACAGCCGGATCCGGCTATGGGGATCAGTGGGCTTCATCGTCGCCGTGATGGGAACCGGCGCGCTGCTCGATCAGCTGCCGCTGTCCGCCCTGCTGTGGGTGATTGTTGCGACGCTGGCCGGCATTCTGGGCTACGCGCTGGCCGTCCCCGAGGCGCCGACGCATGCGGCGACCGACGATTTCCTGCCGGTGGGCCAGATCGTCCGCCAGCGCCGCGTCAAGGCGCTGTTTGCGGCCTGTTTCGCGATGTCGGCGGCGCACGGCGCACTATACGTCTTCTACTCGATCCACCTCGCCGGGCACGGCTACAGCAAGTTCCTGGTCGGCTGCCTGTGGTCGCTTGGCGTACTGGCCGAGATCGTGGTCTTCTTCTTCATGGTCGGCTTGCTGCGCCGTTTCGGACTCCGTACCATTCTGCTGGTCAGCTTCGCGGCAGCGATACTGCGCTTCCTGATGATCGGCTGGGGCGTCGAGTGGCTATCGGTGATCGTCCTCGCGCAACTGCTGCACGGTCTGACCTTCGGCGCCTACCATGCGGCGGCGATTGCCGCGGTCAACCGCTGGTTTCCCGGTCGCTGTCAGGCGCGCGGCCAGGCGCTGTATTCGAGTCTGTCGTTTGGCGCCGGCGGGTTGGCCGGGAGCTTGTTGAGTGGCTGGACCTGGGATGCCTGGGGTGCGGCGCCGACCTATACGCTGAGTTCGGCGTTCGCGGTCATCGGGCTGGTCCTGGTCGCGCTGGGCGTGCGCGCGGGCGATCTGGATGCTGGCGGCGAGCCACTTCCGGCCCCTCTTGCCGAAACGGCCCAGCGCTTATGAGGTGCGTGATGAGATCGTGTTTCCTTCGTCAATGGGCGCTGCCGGTCCTGGCAGCGGTTCTCGCGACGGCTTGCGCGACGACCCGGACTACCGGTGGCGGTAGCGTCGGCGTCGATCGCGAGCAGACCATGCTGGTTTCTTCGGCCGCGGTCGATCGCTCGGCGGCCAAGGCCTACCAGGAGGCAATGAGCGCTGCGCAAAGCAGGAATCTGCTCAATCGTGATCCGCAGCAGCTCGAGCGGGTGCGGACCATCGTCAAGCGGCTGATTCCGGTAACTGCCGCTTTTCGCAGCGATGCGCCCGCCTGGCGGTGGGAGGTCAACGTTGTCAGCTCCAAGGAACTCAACGCCTGGTGCATGCCCGGCGGCAAGGTCGCGGTGTATACCGGCCTGATCGAGCAGCTGCGGCCCACCGACGACGAACTGGCGGCGGTGCTGGGGCACGAGATCGCGCACGCACTGCGTGAGCACGGTCGCGAAAAGGCCGGTCAGGAAGCCGGCCTGAACGTTGCGGCAGCCGTCGGCGGGGCACTGATCGGCGCTTATTTCGGGATCGACGCCGGCCTCGGGCAGAGCATGATCGGTGGCGTTGGTGACCTCGCCTTCATGCGTCCCAATTCCCGCGAGATGGAGCAGGAAGCGGACCGGATCGGCGTCGAACTCGCCGCACGGGCGGGTTACGACCCGCAGGCGGCGATCTCGCTGTGGGAGAAGATGGGCCGCGTCGCCGGCGGGCAGCCGCCACAGTGGCTGTCCACCCACCCGTCGCACCAGTCGCGGATCGCCGATCTGAGGGTCTATGCGCAGCGCGTGCAACCGCTGTACAGCGCCGCCCGCCGCTCGCCCTGAGCGGCGCCTACGGCCGCCCTGCACGCGCTGGCAAGGCGGTTACCGGCGAGCCGGCGCTGACAGAGGCCAGCGCGGTGTGACATAATCCCGCCTCTATTGGCCACCATGGCCGAACTTGCTCGGATCGCCGATCTATGCCACAGACCTTGTACGAAAAGCTTTGGCTGGACCATCTGGTGCATCAGGAAGCCGATGGCACGGCGCTGATCTATGTCGACCGCCATCTGGTGCACGAGGTGACCAGCCCGCAGGCCTTCGAGGGCCTCAAGCTGGCTGGCCGCAAGCCCTGGCGGGCTTCTTCGATCGTCGCTACGGCCGACCACAACACGCCGACCGACCACTGGGACCGGGGCATCGAGGATCCGGTATCGCGACTGCAGGTCGAGACGCTCGACGCCAACATCCGGGAAGTCGGCGCGCTGGCCTACTTTCCGTTCAAGGATCCCCGGCAGGGGATCGTGCACGTGGTCGGTCCGGAAAACGGCGCGACGCTGCCCGGGATGACCGTCGTCTGCGGCGACTCGCACACCAGCACGCACGGCGCTTTCGCGTGCATGGCGCAGGGCATCGGCACGTCCGAGGTCGAGCACGTGCTGGCGACACAGTGCCTGCTGCAGAAGAAATCGAAGACCATGCTGTTGCGGGTCGATGGCGTGCTCGGCAAGGGCGTTACCGCCAAGGACGTGGCGCTGGCGATCATTGCTCGCATCGGCACCGCCGGCGGCACCGGCTACGCCATCGAGTTCGCCGGCAGCGCGATTCGAGGCTTGTCGATGGAGGGCCGCATGACGCTCTGCAACATGGCCATCGAGGGCGGCGCGCGCTTCGGGCTGGTGGCGGTCGATGAACTGACGATCGACTACCTGCGCGGCCGCCCCTTTGCGCCGAAAGGCGAGCTGTGGGAGCAGGCCGTCGCGCACTGGCGCAGCTTGCACAGCGATGACGGCGCCGAGTTCGATTCCGTGATCGAACTGCCCGCCGGGGAGATCAGCCCGCAGGTGACCTGGGGTACCTCGCCGGAGATGGTGGTGGCGATCGATGGCTGCGTGCCCGACCCGGCGCAGGAGGGCGATCCGGTCAAGCGTGAGGGGATGGAACGGGCGCTGCTCTATATGGGTCTCAGTGCCGGCACACCGATCCGTGAGATCGCTCTGGACAAGATCTTCATCGGCTCATGTACCAACTCGCGCATCGAGGATCTGCGCGCCGCTGCTGGCGTCGTCCGCGGCAAGAAGGTCGCGAGCGGTATCCGCCTGGCGCTGGTGGTGCCGGGTTCGGGGCTGGTCAAGCGGCAGGCTGAAGCCGAAGGGCTGGACGATGTCTTCCGCGCGGCCGGCTTCGAGTGGCGTGAGCCGGGTTGTTCGATGTGCCTGGCGATGAACGCCGACCGTCTGGAGGCCGGCGAGCGCTGCGCCTCGACCTCGAACCGCAACTTCGAGGGGCGGCAGGGCGCCGGCGGGCGAACGCATCTGGTCAGTCCGGAGATGGCCGCCGCAGCGGCGATTGCCGGGCATTTTTGTGATGTACGCGAGTTGCTTTGACTCACTTGAAGGAGAAGCCATGAACAAGCTGACACGGATTCTGGCGGCCATCATCGCCGTCTTTTCGCTGGCCGCCTGCAACACTGTGCAGGGCGTCGGCAAGGATGTCGCCAAGGGCGGCGAGGCGATCGAAAAGGCAGCCAAGTAAGGCTGGAGCACAAGGAAACGCATGGACAGGTTCGTTCGTCTTGAAGGATTGGTAGCGCCGCTCGACCGCGCCAACGTCGATACCGATGCGATCATTCCCAAGCAGTTCCTGAAGTCGATCAAGCGCTCGGGCTTTGGCCCGAACCTGTTCGACGAATGGCGCTATCTGGACGCCGGCGCGCCAGGCCAGGATCCTTCGCAGCGGCCGCGCAACCCCGATTTCGTGCTCAATCAGGCACGTTACCAGGGGGCGCAGATTCTGCTTGCGCGCAAGAACTTCGGCTGTGGCAGTTCGCGCGAGCACGCGCCATGGGCTTTGCTCGACTTCGGCTTCCGGGCAGTGATTGCCGAAAGCTTTGCCGACATCTTTTTCAACAATTGCTTCAAGAACGGCATTCTGCCGATCGTCCTGCCGGCTGCCGAAGTGCAGGCGCTGTTTGTGCAGGTCGGGGAAACACCGGGTTACCGGTTGCTGGTCGACCTGCAGCGGCAGCGGGTGGTTCGTCCCGATGGCAAGCTGCTGCCGTTTTCGGTCGACGCTTTCCGCAAGGAATGTCTGCTCAACGGTTGGGACGATATCGGGCTGACCTTGCGTCACGCCGATCTGATCACCGCTTTCGAAGCGCAGCGCCGTCGTCAGCAGCCGTGGTTGTTCGCTTGAAAGACAGGAAATGACGAAATGAAGATCTGCGTCCTTCCGGGCGACGGGATCGGCCCGGAGATCATCGCCGAAGCGGTGCGCGTCCTGCGGGCGCTCGATCTGGATTGCGATCTGACGGAGGCGCTGCTCGGCGGTTGCGCGGTCGATGTTACAGGTGATCCGTACCCGGAGGAGACGCAGCGCCTGGCGCAGGACGCCGACGCGGTGCTGCTTGGTGCCGTCGGTGGTCCGCAGTGGGATGGCCTGCCGCGCGACCAGCGTCCCGAGCGCGGCTTGCTCGGCATCCGCAAGCAGCTCGGCCTGTTCGCCAATCTGCGCCCGGCGATCGTCTATCCCGAACTGGCCGACGCGTCGACGCTGAAGAGCGAGGTAGTCGCCGGGCTGGACCTCCTGATCGTCCGTGAGCTGACCGGCGACATCTATTTCGGCCAGCCGCGCGGGATCGAGACGCGCGAAGTCGATGGCCATCGGGAGCGTTTCGGCTTCAACACCATGCACTACAGCGAGAGCGAGATCCGCCGCATCCTGCGGGTCGCTTTCGAGGCTGCGCGCCGGCGCCGCGGCAAGCTGTGCTCGGTCGACAAGATGAACGTCCTGGAGACCACCCAGTTGTGGCGTGACGTGGCCAACGAGACCGCCGTCGACTATCCCGATGTCGAGCTCAGCCACATGCTGGTCGATAATGCGGCGATGCAGCTGGTGCGCAATCCCCGGCAGTTCGACGTGATCGTCACCGGCAACATGTTCGGCGACATCCTCTCGGATGAGGCGGCGCAGCTCACCGGCTCGATCGGCATGCTGCCGTCAGCGTCGCTGGACGCCGACGGCAAGGGCTTGTACGAGCCCTGCCACGGTTCGGCGCCGGATATCGCCGGGCTGGGAGTGGCCAATCCGCTGGCGACGATTCTCTCGGTGGCGATGATGCTGCGTTACACCTTTGCCCGGGAGGGTGCCGCCTTGCGCATCGAAAACGCCGTCGAGAAGGTCCTGGCCCAGGGCTACCGGACGGCCGACATTTGCCAGCCGGGGACGCGGAAGGTGGGAACGAGGGCCATGGGCGACGCGGTGCTGGCGGCGCTGTGAGTCCAGTGAGTCGCCTGAGTCGAGTGTTTGAACACGATTATTGACCGAGGGAAACGGATGAACAAGGTAGGTCTGGTTGGCTGGCGCGGCATGGTCGGCTCGGTGCTGATGCAGCGGATGGTCGAAGAGGGCGATTTCGAGCACATCGAGCCGGTCTATTTTTCGACGTCCGCAGCGGGCAGCAATGCGCCGGCATTTGCTGGCAAGGAAGCGGGTACGCTGCTCGATGCAGCGTCCATCGACGACTTGCGCCGGATGGATATCGTCATCAGCTGTCAGGGCGGTGATTACACCAAGGAGGTCTTTCCCGGGCTGCGTGCCGCTGGCTGGCGAGGCCACTGGATCGACGCGGCTTCGACGCTGCGCATGGCCGATGACGCGGTAATCATTCTCGACCCGGTGAACCGCGACGTGATCGACGCGGCGCGGGCCAGCGGCGGGCGCAACTGGATCGGCGGCAACTGCACGGTGTCGCTGATGCTGATGGGCATCGGCGGACTGTTCCGCCACGATCTGGTCGAGTGGGTCAGCGCGATGACCTACCAGGCTGCTTCGGGCGCTGGTGCGCAGAACATGCGCGAGTTGCTGCTGCAGATGGGTGCCCTGCACGAGGCGGTAAGGGCCGAATTGGCCGAACCTGACTCGGCGATTCTCGAGATTGACCGAAAGGTGGCCGCAAGCATGCGTTCGCCGGGCTTTCCGACCAGGAACTTCCGCAATACCGCGCTGGCTGGCAGCGTCATCCCGTGGATCGACGCACCGGTCGCAGGTGGCCAGTCGAAGGAAGAGTGGAAGGGTGGTGCCGAATGCAACAAGATCCTCGGTCGCCCGGCGTTCCGGACGCCAGGCAGCATTCCGGTCGACGGCCTGTGCGTGCGCGTCGGCGCGATGCGTTGTCACTCGCAGGGTCTGACCATCAAGCTCAAGCGCGACCTGCCGCTCGATGAAATCGAGGAGATCATCGCGCTGGCCAACCCGTGGGTGAAGGTCGTTGCGAATGAGCGCGAAATCAGTGAGCGGGAACTGACTCCTGCCGCCGTCACCGGCAGCTTGACGGTCCCCGTCGGTCGGCTGCACAAGTTGGCGATGGGACCGGAGTATCTCGGCGCGTTCACGGTCGGTGACCAGTTGTTGTGGGGGGCTGCCGAGCCGCTCCGCCGCATGCTTCGCATCATTATTGATAACTGATTGAAATAAAACATCAAAGCATTCTGATATAAGGCGCAGATCCGGCTTCCGGAGGGTCGTGATTCAAGAAGCATGTTTAGCTTGCATGGCTAACTTCATGATGTTATTTTAATAATTCCGATTTCGACGCTCAGGGTGGCGCCGTGGCCAAGACAATGCGTAAAACAGCAAACAAATTCAGCTTGCGGACTTCGGCCTTGGCGGTCGCGTCAACCCTGGTTTTCGCGGCTGCGCCCTGGGCTACGGCGGAGGCCGCCGGCTTGGGCAGGCTCAAGGTCTTCTCCGCCCTCGGTCAGCCGTTGCGTGCCGAGGTGGAAGTCTTTGCCTCGCGCGAAGAACTCTCCGGAATGAAGGTGCAACTTGCCGGCCCCGACGAATTCAAGCGGGCAGGGGTCGATTACTCGTCGACCCTGCTGGGGATCAGCTTCGCGGTCGCCAAAGGTCAGAACGGGCAGCCAGTCATCAAGCTGAGTTCTGACAGGCCGATCAACGATCCCTTTGTTGACCTGCTGCTGGAGCTCAACTGGCCGTCGGGCCGCCTGATTCGGGACTATACCTTCCTGCTCGATCCCCCCGACTTCGCCTCCAGGGCTGCGAGCGCTGCGCCGCCGGCGGTCGTCACCCGGCCGGTCGCGCCGGCCAGGAGCGTTGCCGAAGCGCGCCCGATCGAGGCCAGACCAGCAGCCAGGGCGGAGCCGCCGCGGCCGCCGCTGCCAGCGGCCCCGCAAGGCGCGGATGGTGCTGGTGGCAGCTACGAAGTCAGGCGTGGCGACACCTTGAGCAAGATCGCCCGTGAAACTCAACCTGCCGGGGTGTCGCTCGATCAGATGCTGGTGGCCTTGTTCCGCGCCAACCAGGGTGCATTCGACCGTGGCAACATGAACCGGCTGCGTGCCGGCAAGATCTTGTCGATACCCGACAAGGGTACGCTGGAAGCGGTGTCGCCCGATGAAGCCAGGCAGGTCGTGCTCGCGCAGTCGTCGGACTGGGGCGCCTATCGCCAGAAGCTTGCGTCCGCGGCGGACGCTGCTCCTGCGGCAGAAGAGGCGGCCAGGCAACAAGCGGCCGGCAAGATCACGACCCGGGTCGACGACAAGGCGGCGCCGGCTGCTCAAGCCAAGGATCAGCTGAAAGTATCGAAAGGCGAAGTGTCCGCCGCTGGCAAGCCAACGGGCATGTCCGCTCGCAGTGACGAAGATCTGATAGCCAAGGAAAAGGCGCTCCGCGAAGCCAACGAACGCTTGGCGACCCTCGAGAAGAACGTTGCCGAACTGCAACGGCTGGTCGAGCTGAAGAGCCAGAGTCTCGCCGACCTGGAGAAACAGGCGGTCGGCAAGGCGACTCCTGCTGTTCCGGCAGCCGCCAGCGCGGAGCCTCCGGCCGCGCCAGCTCCGGCGATGACCGCGAAAGCGGCGGACAAACCCGCAGACCAGCCGGCCGAGGTCAAGCCGGTCGAAGCGATCGCCCAACCCGAGCAAAAGCCGGCAGAGGCGAAGGTCGACGCCAAGCCGGAAGAGCCCAAGCCGGTCGAGCCGCCAAAAGCGAAGGTGGTGATGGCGCCGCCGCCAGTCGAAGAGCCGGGTTTCCTGGAAGAGCTGCTGACCAGCACGCCGTTCATGATCGGTGGTGGCGGCATCCTCGCACTGCTCGCCGCCTTCTGGCTGGCCAAGCGGCGTCGCCAGGGCGAGGATCTGTCGCTGGATACCAGCAGCACGCTGGCGCCGCAGAGCGGTGACAGCCTGGTTGCCAACTCGGTATTCCGCAGCACGGGCGGACAGAGTGTCGACACCTCGAATTCGATGGCGCAGACGGATTTCAGCCAGGCGGGTCCCGGCAGCATCGATACCGATGAAGTCGATCCGGTTGCCGAAGCCGACGTGTACATGGCCTACGGGCGCGATGCGCAGGCTGAGGAGATCCTGCTCGAAGCCAGGCAGAAGGACCCCGGGCGCTATGCGATCCATCTGAAGCTGCTCGAGATCTACCTCGGGCGCAAGGATGCCAAGCCATTTGACGCGCTGGCGGCCGAGCTTTTCAATGCCACCGGCGGGGTTGGCGCCGACTGGGAAAAAGCGGCGGCGATGGGGCTGCAGCTTGACCCGCGCAATGCGCTGTTTGGCACGGCCATGCTGAAAACGGACCAGCCGCCGCTGCCTGACGCGCCGGAGGCGCCGGCCGCCGAGGAGGCGACGATCTTCGTTGAGCGCAAGCCTCAGGTGGCCGCGGTTCCCGACTCCTGGGTCGACACGGTTACCAAACCGGGCGAACTGTCACGACTGGCCGAGGGCGAGGAAGCAGCTGCCCGGCCGGCAGGCGAGGCGGTTGCCGGCGCCGGCGCGGTGGCAGAAGCCAGAACGGGAGCGAGCGATCTGGCGGACCTCGATTTCGATCTCGGCGCTGGCGATTCCAAGCACACTACCCCTAACGACGTTGACGAGCCGTTTCTCGAGACGACGCTGTCTTTCCCCAATCCGGCATCCGGGGACGCCCTGGATTTTGACTTTGCGACCTCCTTGCCCAAGCCCCTGCCGTCGGCCCATGCTGACGCCGACGTTGATGCGACGCTGGCCGGTGAGGACGACATGGCGCCAGAAGAGACGATGTTGATCGGCGCAGCCCTGCAAGCGACTTCGTCGCAACCCGGCGACGGTCTCGATTTCGATTTCGATCTGGGGTCCGACTTTCCTGGCGATCCGAGTGCCGAAACGCAGGCGATTGCGCTGGTCGATCCAGACGACATTCTCGACATCGGTTCGGCGACCATCGACTCGCTGGAGTTCGACGTCAAACTGACCGAGTCCACAGTCCTCGGCCAGGGGATGCAGCATCCAAATTTCGACATGTCGTCGATCAACCTCGATCTGGACGACTCGGCCGATGACCGTGCCGCCGCGCCTGCTGTGACCGATTCGTTGGTAGCCGGCTTCGAGACCGACGAGGATGAGGATACCGTAGTCAATCCGGATTTCTCGGTCGCACAGGCCGACAGTACGCTCGATGCCGCGTTTGCTTCCGATGCGGACGCGGCGGCCGAATCCGAGATCAGTTCCAACGAAGAGGTGGAGACCAAGATCGACCTGGCCAGGGCCTATCATGAAATGGGTGACCCGGAAGGAGCCCGCGAACTCCTGCAAGAGGTCCTCAAGGATGGCGACGCGGCGCAACGCGAAACCGCCTTGGCAATTCTTGCCGGGCTGCGCGAGTAGGTCGTCGGCAGGCAGTGCCGGCCGTAGCGCCTCCGGGGCTACGGCCTTTTCTTTCTCATGCGTCGACCGGCGAGCCGTGACCCTGCTGTGCATCCAACCACCTATCTTGTCGTCTGGCTCCTGACGCTGGTCGCCAGCCAGTCGCTGGATGGCCTGCCGCTGGCGGCGGCCTTGTTGCTTCTGCCGCTCTTTGGCGGGCGGGCCCTGCGGCGCTTTGGCCGGCTCGCATGGGGTACGCGTTGGCTTTTTCTGTCGCTGTTCGTCATTCTTGCCTGGGGCACCGCCGGCGAGCCCGTCTGGAGCGGGGGCCTGGCACCGAGTCGCGAAGGGCTGGCGGAAGCCGCGACACATCTTGGCAGACTGCTGCTGGCCCTGATGGCGGTCGCGGTGCTGCTGGCGTGGATGCCGATGTCCGATCTGCTGACCGCCACGCATCGCTTGCTGGCGCCGCTGCGAGCGTGCGGCATCGATCCCGACCGCGGCGTCGTCCGCTTGTTGCTGGTTCTGCGTTACATCGAGACGATGCCGCGTCCTCGTGATTGGCGAATCCTGCTGGCGGTGCCGCCGAACAGCGGCGACGAGTTCCTGGAACTCGCCGACCACCGCTTCTCGTGGTTTGATGTGCTGACCATGGTCGTCGCCGGCGCCGTGGCGATCTTCTGTCTGCGGCAGGCGTGAGGCATGCGGATCGCCCTGGCTGTCGAATACGACGGGAGTGGTTTCCGTGGCTGGCAGAAGCAGCCGGGTGGCGGCACCGTCCAGGATGCCCTGCAAGAGGCCTTGCAGGAGTTCGCCGGGACGCCGCTTGGCGTCGTCTGCGCCGGGCGTACCGACGCCGGCGTGCATGCGCTGGGGCAGGTGGTGCATTTCGATACCGCTCTTGACCGGCCGATGTTCTCCTGGGTGCGCGGGATCAATACCTTCCTGCCGCCGGCCATCGCGGTGCGCTGGGCGCAAGCGGTGAGCGACGATTTTCATGCGCGCTTCTCGGCGTACGCCAGGCGCTACCGTTATCTGCTGATCAACCGGGCGCACCGCAGCGGTCTCGGGCACGGCCGGGTCGGCTGGTATCATCAACCATTGGACTTGCCGGCGATGCAGGAAGCAGCCGGGCTGTTGCTTGGTGAGCGCGATTTCTCGGCTTTTCGGGCCGCCGAGTGCCAGGCCAACTCACCGATAAAAACCATGCACAGAGCTGATATTCGACGTTCCGGCGAGCTGATCGTCTTCGATTTCGAGGCCTCTGCCTTTCTGCACCACATGGTGCGCAACCTGGTTGGCAGCCTGCTGCATGTGGGCAAGGGGAAGCGTCCGCCCGAGTGGATCGCGGAACTGCTGGCGCTCGGCGACCGCCGCCTGGCGGCGCCGACCTTCGCTGCCGCCGGGCTCTATCTCGCCGCGGTCAGCTACCCGCCGCACTTCGACCTGCCGTCTGTCGACGAGACACCCTTCCTGGCTGGCGGTCCGGGTCTTTGAGTCAGCACCCGGTGCAGCTGCCGCCGCGCATCAAGATTTGCGGTCTGACGCGCGTCGAGGATCTCGAACAGGCGGTGCACGCTGGTGCCGACGCGCTCGGGCTGGTGTTCTATCCGCCAAGTCCGCGTTTCGTCGATCTGCCTACCGCGGCTCGGTTGGCGCGCGCCGTGCCGCCCTTTGTGACCCTGGTCGGGCTGTTCGTCAACGCCGACCCGGCGGTGGTGCGGGCGACCCTGGCGGCGGTGCCGATGCACCTGCTGCAATGGCACGGCGACGAAGACGAGGCGTATTGCCGGCAGTTCGATCGGCCTTACATCAAGGCGGCGCGCGTCAGACCGGGGATCGATTTGCTACAATACGCGGCTGGCTTCCCGTCGGCACAGGCCATTCTTCTCGACGCCTTTGTCGACGGTTACGGAGGCGGCGGAAAAGTCTTCGACTGGTCACTGGTGCCGCGCTCGCTGGGCAAGCCATTGATCCTCTCGGGCGGGCTGGATGCCGACAACGTCGGCGAAGCCGTGCGCCGTGTGCAACCGGATGCGGTGGATGTCTCGTCGGGCGTCGAGGCGAGCAAGGGGATCAAGGATCCCGAAAAAATCCGCGCCTTTGTCGCCGCGGTGAAGACCGCGGGGTCGGCGAGCGGCCGATGAGGAAGGTGATGAAGAGATGGTGTGGGCGCAGGGAACCGGGTGGGCGGACGCGGACTTGCTGGCGACGCCACCTCGCCAGACATACCTGACGCGGCGAGCTGGCCGGTCCGATGTTGTGCCAACCTTTTGTCGCCCGCCACCGCAAGGAGATTGTTGATGGCCGCAGCTGAGTACGATTTACCCGACGCCAGAGGTCATTTCGGCCAATACGGTGGCGTCTTCGTCGCCGAAACACTGATCGCCGCCCTCGATGAACTGAAGGCGGCCTACGCCGCCGCGCAGGCCGATCCGCAGTTTGTCGCCGAATTCGAGTACGAATTGAAGCATTACGTCGGCCGGCCCAGTCCGGTCTACCACGCCAGGCGCTGGTCGGAAGTGCTCGGCGGTGCGCAGATCTACCTGAAACGCGAAGACCTCAACCATACCGGTGCGCACAAGATCAACAACTGCATCGGGCAGGCGCTGCTCGCCCGCCGCATGCGCAAACCACGCGTCATCGCCGAGACCGGCGCCGGCCAGCATGGCGTCGCAACGGCCACCGTTGCCGCGCGCTATGGCATGGAATGCGTGGTCTACATGGGTTCCGAGGACATCCAGCGGCAACTCGCCAACGTCTATCGCATGAAGCTCCTCGGCGCCACGGTGGTGCCGGTCAACAGCGGTTCCCGAACGCTCAAGGACGCGCTGAACGAAGCCATGCGCGACTGGGTGACGCACGTTTCCGACACCTTCTACATCATCGGCACGGTCGCCGGCCCGCATCCCTACCCGATGATGGTCCGCGACTTTCAGTCGGTGATCGGCCGCGAGGCGATCGGCCAGATGCAGGAGCACTGTTCGCGCCAGCCCGATGCGGTGATTGCCTGCGTCGGTGGCGGCTCGAATGCGATGGGTATCTTCCATCCCTATATTCCGGTCGCGGCGGTGCGCCTGATCGGTGTCGAAGCGGCCGGTGAGGGCATCCCCACCGGAAGGCATGCGGCGTCGCTGACCGCCGGTCGTCCCGGCGTTCTGCACGGCAACCGGACCTATCTGCTGCAGGACGAGAACGGCCAGATCATCGAGACCCACTCGATCTCGGCCGGCCTCGATTACCCCGGCGTCGGCCCCGAGCACGCCTGGCTCAAGGACAGCGGCCGCGCCGAGTACGTCAGCGTCACCGACGCCGACGCCTTGCAGGCTTTTCACGACCTGTGCCGTCTCGAGGGAATCATTCCGGCGCTCGAATCGAGCCATGCCCTGGCCTACGCCGCCAGGCTGGCGCCGACCCTGGCGAAGGACAAGATCCTGCTGGTCAACCTCTCCGGCCGTGGTGACAAGGATATGCACACCGTGGCCGACAAATCGGGCATTCAATTCTGACCATGGCGAAAATTGACGCTGTATTCGAGCGCCTGCAGGCGCAGGGGCGCAAGGCACTGATCACGTTCATCACCGCCGGCGACCCCGATCCGGCGCTGACCGTCCCCTTGCTGCATACCTTGGTTCAGGCCGGCGCCGACATCATCGAGCTGGGTGTCCCGTTCTCGGATCCGATGGCCGACGGGCCGACCATCCAGCGCGCATCCGAGCGCGCGCTGGCGAAGGGCGTCAGCCTGCGGAAGGTGCTCGAAATGGTCGCCAATTTTCGCGCTGACGACAACGACACGCCGATCGTCCTGATGGGCTATGCCAACCCGATCGAGGCGATGGGCCTCGATGCCTTTGCCGCCGCGTCGTACGATGCCGGGGTAGACGGCGTGCTGGTGGTTGATTATCCGCCAGAGGAAGCGACCGACTTCGCCGAGACCCTGCATCG
>ERZ761603.1847-NODE-1847-length-15251-cov-35.840484_pt1 | contig 15251 bp, 20 predicted proteins | sample MGYA00511879_ERZ761603 | MGnify/ENA primary metagenome ERZ761603 (study PRJEB28899, sample SAMN02850040) | bioreactor sludge metagenome | biome: EBPR Sludge; feature: EBPR Bioreactor; material: flocular biomat | place: Australia: Thorneside Wastwater Treatment... | reverse complement strand
CGCGGCCCGAAGTCGAACTCGCCGTTGAGATCGAACTGCTCCCGAATGCGGGAAGTCGGACCATAGAGGGCATATCGACCGCACATCTCAACACCCCGCCAACACGAGCTTCCTGATGTGAATTGAACCGGTACCCTTCTGATGGACGCCGAGAAGCGGGGAGCGTTATCCACGGACGGCCGGTTCGGTCGCTTGCGACGAACCGGAAACCGGCCGGCGGTGGATAAGGCGGGGCTGCTCACTGCAATTTTACTTCCGCGCTGGTCGGCGAGGAGGTGCCGGGCCAGCGCTGCTCGAAAGCCGCCGGCGACAGGTTGCCCAACGACGAGTGACGGCGTTCCGTGTTGTAGTAGCCAATGTACTCGACCAGCGCCTGCTGGGCCTCGGCGCGAGTCCGGAAGTGCTCGCCGTGGACGCACTCGACCTTGGCCGTGCCATTGACCGATTCCATCGGTGCGTTGTCCCAGCAGTTGTTTTTGCGACTCATGGAGACGGTGATCCCGCGCGCCTGCAGGACCTTGGGATAGTCACCGGCAGCGTATTGCGAACCACGATCGGAGGGATGCCCCAGGCCCGGTGCGGGATCCCGCCAACCCAGGGCGACCCGCAGTGCCGCCAGGGTCAGCACTTGCGGCATCGTATCACTCATCGCCCAGCCAACCCGTTTGCGCGAGAACAGATCCAGCACCCCGGGCCAAGTACAGCCAGCCCTCGTCGGTCGGGACGTAGGTCAGGTCCGCCAACCACTTCTGGTTCGGCGCAGTGGCCTCGAAATCACGTTCCAGAACGTTCGGCGCCACCGGGTGGGCATGCTTCGAGTCCGTGGTCACCACGCGGAACCGGCACCGCTGACGACTGCCGAGATCATGTGCGCGCATGAGGCGCCCAATCCGTTTCTCGTTCACCGGCCGGTTCAGCGCTGCACGCACCTCAGTCGTCATCCGCCGGCGACCATAGCAACCTCGATGCCGGGTCTGGGCTCGACGAATTTCCGTCACGATGTGCGTTGCTCACGATGTGCGCTTGCTCAACCGCGCGAGCCGACGGTACCCGCGAGCGCGCCGCGGAGAACCCACTGGGCGATACCCCCAGCAACTCGCACGTCAGCCGGATCGGATGGACGTCAATAGGCGATTCGAGCCAGGCGTACTTCACATCGACTCCTTCGCAAAGGTCGCCATCGCTTTTCAAGATCTCCTTCTCCATCCGCAGCTTGGCAACTTCCTGCCACAATCGCGTGATCTCTGCTTCCAGTTCGCTCATCGGCTCTCGGGACGACGCCTTGGCCGGGCGGCTCGCCCTTGCGCGCCCGCAACACCCAGTTCGCCAACGTCTTCCCTGACCTCTCCAACCACCGCGCCACCGCAGGAATGCTGCGCCCACCGTCGGTCACCTGCTGCACTGCCGCCGCCCGAAACTTCGGCGTGTCTCTCCGATTCACTCGCTTCATCTCAAACCTCCACAAGTTCAATCTAACATGCCTCGTGGCGTCCGTTTTTTGGTACCAGATCAGTCCTGCTCAGGTGGCCATGTAGCGGCCGGGCCGGTGGTTGATGGCCAGCGTCAGGTTCAGGGCGGCAGCACCGAACAGCGAGACCAGGATGCGTTCGAGCGGCAGCATGGCCAGCGAAGCGCCGATGATCGCCACGTCAATGGCGAGCTGTACGTAGCCGGCACTCCAGCCAAAGCGCTCCTGCAACCAGTGCACGAGGATGTTCAGTCCGCCCAGGCTGGCCTTGTGGCGAAACAGGATGATCATCGCGACACCGACCAGCAGCCCGCCCATGAGCGCCGCGTAGATCGGGTCGAGCCTGCCAAAGCTGACGAAACGCGGCAGCAGGTCGGTGGCGATGGCGAGCAGTGCAATGGCGCACAACGTCTTGAGCGCAAAGGCGTGCCCGACCTTGTACCAGGCGAGGGCCATGAACGGTGCGTTGATGGCGAAGAACAGCGTCCCGAGGCTAAGACCGCTGGCGTAGTGCGCGAGGAAGGCAAGGCCGACCGTGCCACCGGTGATCAGGCCGGCGTGCTTGAGCAGGACGAGGCCGAGCGAGCCGACCAGTGCCGCCGCGGCCAGCGCCTGGGCATCTTCGAACAGACTGTGACGGAACGGAGCGTTCATCGGCGCAGGGTCGAGGCGGGGCAGGTGCCCCCGTTGCTGGAAGAAGCGCCATTGTCGCCGATTGGCAGGGCCGCTGATGCCTTTCTGGCCATGCCGCCCGCCACAACCGGCGTCGCAGCCAACCCCCCTTGGCGCACCGTCTTACCGCCGGCAGAGCGGATGCAGCGACAGGTGGACACGCTGGATGAGGCAAGCGCTGGAGGCGATCGCGTGGGCAGCAGTTGAGGCGCTCTGGCCTCCTGTCCCCATCTGTCGAGTGTCTTCCGGAGCGCTTTGTGGGGACCTGGCGCGCACTCTGGATCGACTTCCTGCGCCACTGTGCAGCAGACATGACATTACTCGAGCCGGTCGCGCGAGCGCTCGCCGGCGATCAAGCGACCGCAAAGGAGCACGCCATCGAGGCACTCGAAAAGAAGAACTTTTCCAACCACTCAGCCGCTGTGTTCCGGCGACAGCTCAAGCTGCAACCCGGCTCCCTCGCCGGCCGGGTAATTGGCCGAGTATCCATACTGCTGCTGCAGCGCCAGTGAGGACCACATCTCGTTGAATTCACTGCGATAGTTGAAGTGCAGGCGGACGTCGCCGCCGGCCGCACGCAGGATCCTCGCGATCGCCTCGCCGTTCGGGTGGCCAAACTGCTTGCCATTGGTCGACACCAGCCAGTTCCGGCAGTCCACCGCCTGCACCAGTTCGGCACTGGTGTTACCACGACTGCCGTGATGCGACAGCTTGCAGGCGTCCAGCCTGTAGCGGCCGCCAGTATTGCCGGACAGACGGGTGAGCGAGTCGAGCAGGACTTCGGCGAAGGCGTCGCCGGAGAAAAGGGCACGCCGTCCGGCGTACTCGGCCAGCAGGGCGATGCTCGACCCGTTGGGGCGGGCGCGATCCGGTTTGTAGGGCAGTGCCGCGAGCCGCTCCGGGTCCGGATCACCGGGCCGGTCGTCGGCTTCTTCCGGCTCTTCGCCTTCGTCGAGCAGCGGGCCGGCGGCTCTGGTGGGTGCGTCGGGAAGGATTCCCGCCTTGCGACAGGCCTCCTCCCACGCCGGCCTGAGCGCATCGAGCTGCTCCTGGCGCGGCGAGAGCAGGGTCAGCCACATGCCGCCCGGCAGGCGCATCAGGGGGCGTAACTGACCTGCCTCGGGCACCACCAGCGCCCCACCGTGCAGCGCGGCATTCCATTGCTGCGCACCGCTGGCAACAATCAGTTGGGTCAGTGCCTCCCCTTGCAGCGGCCCGCGAACGTCGGTGACAGCCAGTGGCGACACGACGCCGCCCGGGGTCAGGTGTACATGGCCATTGAACCAGATCTCGCCAAAGCTGACGCCGAGGTCGGCAGACTCGCGCAACAGATCGAGCGCGCCACCGATATGATCGATGTCGACGTGGGTGATCACCAGCAGTTCGAAATGGCGGTCGTTTTCGGGCAGTGCGAGCAGGCGTTGGCGCAGGTACGGGTAAACCGAAGCGGTGCCACAGTCGATCAGCAGACGGTGTGGTTTCCGCCGCCGTCCGTACTCGATCCAGATCGCGTCGCCAAATTCAGCCGGTAACAGATCAATGCGAAACATGCTGCTCTCCCCGGGTTGATTCACGTCCGCCAGACGACATCGCCATCGGTGGTCGGGTGTCGTCGCACGAAACCATCGCCGCTGGCCTGACCAGCGGCCGTTCTGTCCGACAACTGCGATTATCCGGCAAATAGCTCATTCTGTTCCTTGCAGACCCCCGTGGGGAGTCGTAACCGTGCTGTCCCGGTGCGGCTGCGGGCCGATCCTGGCCGCCAGATAATCGACCAGCACGCGCACCCGCTGCGGCAGGTAGCGGCTCCCGGGGAACAACGCCCAGATGCCGAGTTCCGGCATCGGGTAGTCGTCGAGCAACGTCTGCACCAGGCCGGCCTTGATTGCCGAGGCACAGATGAAGGCCGGCTGGGCGGCGATGCCGAGGTCGCGGATCACCGCCTCGAGCAGAACGTCGCCATTGTTGGCGCGCATCCGACCCTGCACCGGAAAGGTCTCGCTCACCCCGTCAACCAGGAACTGCCATTCCCCCTGTTGCGCCGGCAGGTAGATCAAGCACTCGTGGCTGGCCAGTTCTGCCGGATGTCGGGGTACGCCGTGCCGCCGCAGATACTCCGCCGAGGCGATCACCAGCAGGCGGCTGCTGCCAAGCCGCCGCGCCACGTCGAGTGGAGAAAGGCTGCGGCTGACGCGGATCGCCAGGTCGAGACCTTCCTCGACCAGGTTGACGCGACGATCGGTAAAGTCGATTGCGGTGCTTACCTCGGGATGGGCGGCGCTGAAATCGATCAACAGCGGCGCGAGCTGGTGCAGTCCGAAGCTGAGCGGCACGCTCAGACGGATCAGGCCACGTGGCTTCTGGTGCCCCTCGACCAGTTCGTTCTCGGTGGCTTCCAGCAGGCCGAGGATTTCCCGGCAACGTTCGAGATAAGTGCTGCCCGCTGCGGTCAGCGTCAGGCTGCGCGTGGTACGCGCGATCAGCCGCACCCCGAGATGTGCTTCGAGCGCTGCCACCTGGCGTGTAATCACCGAGCGGGCGACCCCCATCTGGCGTGCCACAGCCGCGAAACTACCGAGTTCGGCAACCCGCAGATAGACCCGCATGCTGTCGAGCCTGTCCATCCCGTCTCCTTTTGTTGCATGAAAGACAACGCATAGTTGCATATTGTCCCCTATATTGATACCAATCAATCGGGTAAATTCCGCCCATCGCAAACCACAAACCGCCAAGATTCGCATGCTCCCGCTCACCACCACCGGCCATCCCGTCGCTCACCGCCCATCCGTCGCCAGCCGCGCCAGCGACACCCGCGTCGCGCTGGGAACAAACGTCAGCTCCTGAGGAGCAAGCGCGATGCCGCCAAAAACAACTTTTCTGCCCGCCCTGTTCCTTGCTCACGGTGCGCCAAGCCTGGTCCTGCAGCCTGGCCCGGTGGCGACAATCCTTGCCAGGACGGCCGCCGATCTGCCCCGGCCACGCGCCATCGTCGTCGTCAGCGCCCACTGGGAGACGCCACATCCACGCGTCGGCAGTGCCGCCGAACTGGTCACCCTGCACGATTTCTACGGCTTTCCACAGGAACTGTACGGGGTCAGTTACCCGGCACGCTCCGACCACGCGGTCGCGCACGAGGTACACGACCTGCTGCGCGCCAATGGATTGGACGCTGCACTCGACAATTCCCGCGGCCTTGACCACGGCGCCTGGACGCCGCTCAGTCTGATATACCCGCAGGCCGATGTGCCCATCGTGCCACTCTCGCTGCAGACAGAACGCGGTCCCGCACATCACTTCGCACTCGGCCGTGCCCTCGCGCCGCTGCTCGCCGATGGCGTGCTGCTCGTCGCTTCGGGCAACATCACGCACAACTTGGCCGACTACCGACGTACCGCCGCCGGAGATGGGCAGACGCCGGCCTACGTCGGCGAATTCGCCGACTGGATCTGGCAGCGCATCAGTGCCGGCGACGACCAGGCTCTGCTCGACTACCGGCGACAGGCGCCGCACGCGCTGCGTGCCCATCCGAGTGAGGAACACCTGCTGCCGCTGCATGTTGCGCGCGGCGCTGCCGGCGACGACTGCCGGCCAGTCCGCCTGTACAGTGGCGTCGACTCGCTCGTCCTGGCAATGGACAGTTATGCCTTCTGGCCTGCCGCCGCCCGACACACTTAGGAGAATGCCATGCCCGAGAATCGCTACAGCGCCACCGCAATCGCCCTGCACTGGTTGATGGCCCTGCTGTTGATCGGCCTGTTCGCGGTCGGTCTCTACATGAGCGATCTGTCCTTGTCGCCACAGAAACTGAAGATCTATTCCTGGCACAAATGGGCCGGTGTCACCGCATTTCTGCTGGTTCTGCTGCGTCTGGTCTGGCGCATCGGTCACCCGTCACCCCCACTGCCCGCGGCAATGCCCGGCTGGCAGAAGACGGCCGCTCACGGCCTGCACCATCTGCTCTACCTGCTGATGATCGCCATTCCGCTCTCCGGCTGGTTGATGAGTTCGGCCAAGGGCTTCCAGACCGTCTACTTCGGAGTGCTGCCGCTACCCGATCTGGTGGAGAAGGACAAGGCACTGGGCGAACTGTTGGAAAGTCTGCACAGCGGCCTCAATTACGGCTTCGCCGGGCTGATCATCGTGCACGTCGGCGCCGCGCTGAAGCACCATCTGGTGGACCGGGACGACGTGCTGTCGCGCATGCTTCCATTCCGCGTCAGAAATATTCCCTCGCAACGAGCGACAAGCAAGCCCTGATGGAGCGGCCGATGACCCACCTCCCCCTTGTTCTTGGCGCGCTGCTCCTGATTGCCGCCGGTAGCGCCGGGGCCGCCGAATACAACCAGTTCCAGCCCGCCCAGAGCACACTGAGCTTTGTTTCGAAGCAGATGGGCGTGCCGATCGATGGCCGCTTCAGAAGATTCGCAGCCAGCCTCTCCTTCGACCCGGCCAGGCCGACCACCGCCAGCGCCCGTCTCGACCTTGATCTGGCGAGCATTGACGCCGGTTCGCCGGAGGCCAACGACGAAGTGGCCGGCAAGGCATGGTTCAACGTCAAACTGTTCCCCACCGCCACTTTCGTCTCCTCGGCGGTTCGGCCCCTGGGTGGCGAGCGCTATGAACTGTCCGGCAAACTGACCATCAAGGGCAAGTCGCAGGACGTCACAGCGCCCTTCACTTTTCGCCAGAATGGCCGCAGCGGCGTGTTTGACGGCAGTTTCGTCCTCCGTCGCCTCGATTTCGCCGTCGGCGACGGGGTCTGGTCGGATGTTGGCACGGTAGCCAATGAAGTACAGATCAAGTTCCATATCGTCGCTGCCCCGGCGGCGGAGCGCAAATAACCCACCAACCCAAAAAGGAGCCCAAACATGATGAAACGCAGCACCCTGATCTGCCTTGCCTCCCTCACCACCCTCTTCGCCGGGCCGGCGTTGGCCGCCCCTGAAATCTATGTAGTCGACACGACACATACTTTCCCGCGTTTCGAGTACAACCATTTCGGCTTCTCCAACCAGATCCAGCGCTTCAACAAGACCTCCGGCACTGTCGTATTCGACCGTAGCGCGCGCACCGGCTCGGTAGACATCGTGATCGACGCCCGCTCGGTCGACACCGGCTATGCGCTGTTCAACGAGCACATTCAGGGTGAGGACTTTCTCGACACGGCACGCTATCCGACCATCACCTACAAATCGACCGGGGTCCGATTCGACGGCGATCAACCTGTGGCGATCGAAGGGAATCTCACCATCAAGGGGATTACCAAACCGGTGACGCTGACCGTCAACTCCTTCAAGACCATGCCGCACCCGATTCTCAAGAAAGACGCGCTGGGCGCCAATGCCAGCGCACGCATCAGGCGCTCCGAGTTCAATGCCGGCAAGCATGCCCCCAACGTCAGCGACGAACTGACACTGAGCATCGCCGTCGAAGCACTCGGGCAATAGCTGGCCAGGGTCATCGGCCGGCGCAAGAACGGCGATGGCACGAGACCCGAACTCTACCAGGCTGCCCACAGACAACCAGAAGGAGAGCACATGCCCGCCCTGAATGACGCAACCCTTGATCAGCTCTTCGTCCATGCCCGAACGCACAACCGCTTTGCCCCCGGACCGATCCCGGCAACCACCCTGCACCACCTCTATGACCTCATGAAGTGGGGGCCGACCTCGATGAACTGCCAACCGGCGCGGCTGGTCTTCGTCACCAGTGAGCAAGGCAAGACCATGCTGGCCCCGGCACTGTCACCGGGCAATCTCGACAAGACCCTGGCCGCGCCGGCCACCGTGATCATCGCCAGCGATACCCGCTTCTACGAACATCTGCCGACCCTGTTCCCGGCATACGACGCGCAGCCATTGTTCGCCGGCAACCCTGAACTGACCGCCAGCACCGCATTTCGCAACGGTACGCTGCAGGGGGCCTACCTGATGCTTGCGGCACGCGCCTTGGGCCTCGACTGCGGCCCGATGTCGGGCTTCGACCACGGAAAACTGAACGCCGCCTTTTTCCCGGACGGACGCTACCAGGCCAACTTTCTCTGCAACCTCGGCATTGGCGATCCAGCCGGCCTGCATCCGCGTGGGCCCCGGCTGGACTTCGACGAAGCCTGCCGAATTGCCTGAGCGCTTGTGCCGGGAATTGGCGGCGCACCTTGCAGACCAACGTCCGACACCACTCTCAGGCAGTCTGCCGCGGGTCGTCCGCCAGACCAATCAGGTCCAGCCAGGCGGCATGGCCACGATTGCGTTCGAGAACACAATCGAAGTAACGCCTCTGCAACTCGCATGTCAGTGGTCCCGGACGCCCGTCGCCGATGCGGTGGCGGTCCACTTCGACCACCGGCGTGAGCTCGGCAGCGGTACCGGTGAAGAAAACCTCGTCGGCACAATGCAGTTCGTCACGCGTAATGCGGCGCGCAACCACCTCGAGCCCCATGCCGGCAGCAAGCTCGAGTACGCTGCGGCGGGTGATGCCATCGAGGTCATTTCCGGTTCGTACAGCACGCCGCGCCTGACCAAGAAAGACGTTCCCGCTCGCCCCCTCGGCGACGAAACCGTCGGTATCGAGCAGCAAGGCCTCATCGTAAACGTCCACCCTGGCTTCGCGGGTGGCAAGAATCGAGTTGGCGTAGGTCGAAACCGACTTCGCCCGGCACATCTGGACATTGACGTGGTGATGCGCAAAAGATGAGATCTTGACGCGGATCCCTCGGTCAACGCCTGTTCGCCGAGACAGGCTCGCCAGGGCCAGGCAGCCACCATGACATGCACGCTGGCGCCGACCGGGTCGATACCGACCTTCTCGGCGCCAACGAAGAACAAAGGGCGAATCTAACCAGCCTCGAGGCGGTTCCGCGCGATCACCTGGCGGCATGCATCGCGGCTCGATTGGCGGGTGAAATCGTGGGTCAGGCCGAGAATGTGGGCCGATTCAAAGAGGCGTTGCAGGTGATCGTCCAGCCTGAAGATGGCCGGACCGCCTGGTGTTCGGTAGGCAAATGCCTTCGAAGACGCCAAGCCCATAATCAGCGTGTGCGTCAGCACATGCACCCTGGCCGCACGCCAGGGAAGCCACTCCCCGTCCAGCCAGATCCAGCCGTCCTGCTCATCCATGCCCATTTTTGTCTCCCGCGGTTTGATCGAGAGCAGAGCATTGCAGAGACGGACGATACCGACAAACGAAATGAATGCACGCAGACATGAACGAAATTCATGTCTCGCCCACGACCCGGGTTGCGCAGGGTCAGGCCGCCGACTGGCCAGCCGCCACAATCAAGCAGTCGACGAAGGCCATCACTCAGGGGCGGAGTTGCGCAGCGGGCGACAGCACGACATGGTAAGCGCCGTCCTGCGCCTCGACGGCAAAGAGCTGAACCAGATCGCCGGAGCGACGCTCACCCTGAGGCTGTGTCTGGCACCTTGCGAGATGGCGCGGGTGGCCGGCTCGATGCCGGCGAGCGCCTGGCGAATGTCCGCCAGGTAGAGCCTTCGCCGGCTGGCGTCAGGACGATGTTGCGATTGACGCGCAGGAAGAGCTTGACGCCGAAATCGTCCTCGAGTTGCTTGCTGCGATGGCTGACGACCGACTGGCTGACGCACAACTCGTCCGCTGCTTTCAGGAAGGACCGATGGCGAGCGGCCACCTCGAAGGTTTCGAGGGCGTGCATGGGCGGTAAGCGACAAGCCATCGATTTCAGCGCTCTCGCGCTGACCTGTCGCAGCGCTCGACCGGCGACTAGAGCATGGAGTGCAAGCCGACCAGGTTACCTTCGCTATCCTCGATCAACGCGATGTGGCCGTACTGGCCGATCGGCATTTTCGGTTGAATGACCTTGCCACCGACCTGTGCGGCGCGGTTCGCCTCGTTCGTCACGTCCTGACACGAGAAGTACACCATGGTCCCCCCTTTCCCAGGACAGGCCAGTGGATGCCTGACCAGGGCGCCGGCCGCACCGGCACCGCCCTCGACCCAGGAAAAGGCGTACATTTCGCCGCCTTCGCCGATCTCCGGCAGCGAAGTCAGTTCGCGGCCAAAAACGGCGGTGTAGAAAGCTCTGGCACGTACCATGTCGGAAACGTAGATCTCGAACCATCCGACCGGGTTGGCGGCTGCATTCATGGGAAGCTCCTCAATGTATCAAAAGAAAAACGGTGGACGGCCTGCCTGGCCAGCCGTCCGTTCACATCCGGCCGAGCAATACCTCGGCAACGAAGCGACTCCCGATATAGGCGAGCAGCAAGACCATAAAACCGGCCAGGGTCCAGCGCAGCGCGATGCGGCCTCGCCAGCCATATACGCGACGACCAAGCAGGAGGGCGGCGAAGATGCCCCACGAGGCGAAGGCAAACAGCGTCTTGTGATCCAGCGCCGCCACCTTGCCGAAAATCGCCTCCGAGAACATGACACCGCTCAGCAGGGCGATGGTCAGCAGGCAGAAGGCGACGAAGATCATGCGAAACAGCAACGCTTCCATGGTCAGGATGGGTGGCAGGCTGCTCAGGCTCCTGGTCAGCGCCCGCTGATGCAGCTTCCTTTCGGCAAAACCCATGAATACCGCGTGCAGGGCGGACAGCGTGAATAGGCTGTAGGCCAGCATCGCCGCCAGGAAATGGACCAAGAAACCCCAGGCACCGGCATGGCCGATGATGCGCAACTGGGGAAAGATGGCCGGCGCTGCCGCGCTGACCGCCGCGAGCGGCAATACCATCGGCTGCAGACCATCCATGCGCGAGCGGAAACTCTCCAGCCAGTAGATCAGCACCGCCAGCCAAAGCATCAGCGACAGCGCATAACTGAACGAAAAGCGCATGCCGCCGGCCCCGAACAGTCCCGCGTAAAGACCGAAGCCCTGGATCAGCAGCGCACCGAGGATCGCTGCCCGCTCCCACGGCTGCATCGGCAAAGTCACCAGTGGCCGGTCGGTTTCGCGCCAACGCGTGCGCCAGAAATGAATCCCCAGAGCGGCGTACAGAAGCGACGAAACGATGTGCGGGACAAGGTGCAGTAGAATATCGGACATTTTTTGAGTTTACACCAAGCCGGAATCCAGATGCTCGACAACCTGACCCAACGCCTTGCCCGCGTCATGAAAACGCTGCGCGGTGAAGCGCGCCTGACCGAAACCAACATTGCCGATGCCTTGCGCGAGGTACGTCTCGCCCTGCTCGAAGCCGACGTGGCCTTGCCCGCCGTCAAGGAACTGATCGCTGCGGTCAAGGAGAAGGCGATCGGCGAGGAGGTCATCGGATCCTTGAGTCCCGGGCAGGCGTTGGTGGGTGTCGTCCATCGTGAACTCACCCGCCTGATGGGCGAAGCGCACGCCGGACTGAATCTGGCCACCCAGCCACCGGCGATTGTGTTGATGGCGGGTCTGCAGGGTTCGGGCAAGACCACCACGGTCGCCAAACTCGCCAAGCTGCTGCGCGAAACGCAGAAGAAGAAAGTGCTGGTCGTTTCCTGCGACGTTTATCGGCCGGCGGCCATCCAGCAATTGAAGACAGTGGCTGGCCAGGCCGGCGTCGATTTCTTTCCTTCAAACAGCACCGAGCAACCCGTTGCCATCGCGCGCAATGCGGTCGACTGGGCGAAACGTCATTATCACGACGTCCTGTTGGTGGACACGGCAGGCCGCCTGTCGATCGACGCAGCGATGATGAAGGAGATCGCCGAACTGCATGCGGCACTCCGGCCAGTCGAGACCCTGTTCGTCGTTGACGCGATGCAGGGACAGGATGCCATCAACACCGCCAGGGCGTTCAACGAGGCGTTGCCGCTCACCGGCGTCATCCTCACCAAGCTCGACGGCGATGCCCGCGGCGGGGCCGCACTCTCGGTCCGCCATGTCACCGGGCGGCCGATCAAATATGCCGGGATCGGCGAAAAACTGACCGGGATCGAGGCGTTTCATCCCGAGCGAATGGCCTCGCGCATTCTCGGCATGGGCGACGTGCTGTCGCTGATCGAGGAAGCCAAGAAGGGCATCGACGAGGAAAAGGCGATCGAGTTCGCCAGGAAGCTGAAGTCGGGCAAGACCTTCGACCTCAACGACTTCAAGGATCAGATCGGCCAGATGCGCAAGATGGGCGGGCTGTCCTCGATGATCGAGAAGCTCCCGGCGCAGTTCTCGCAGGCGGCCGGACAGTTGCCGGCCGGCGGCGAGGAGAAGGCGGTGGCACGTATCGAAGGCATCATCAACTCGATGACTCCGGCCGAGCGTAGCCGGCCCGAACTGCTCAAGGCGGCGCGCAAGCGCCGCGTGGCGATGGGCGCCGGCGTTCAGGTGCAGGAGGTCAACCGCCTGCTCAAGCAGTTCGAGCAGACCCAGAAGATGATGAAGCAGTTCTCGCGCGGCGGCATGGCGCAACTGATGCGCGGCATCAAGGGCATGCTGCCCGGCATGCGCTAGGCTGGACCCGGCGGCGGTTCAGCGCATGGCCAGGCTGCTCTTGCTGTAGGCCCACTGATTCTGCCAGACTGCGCGTACCATGTTCGGGTACTCCGCCTGGCCGAGGCTGCCATTGTAGCGCCCGAGGGCACGGTAAAGGTCGCCGCGCTCGATGTCCAGGTAGTGGCGAAGGATGGTGCAACCGTAGCGCAGGTTGGTGCGCAGGTGGAAGAGATTGTCTTCGCTGCCGCCGACGAGTTTCACCCAGAATGGCATTACCTGCATGAAACCGCGCGCACCGGCGGTCGACACGGCGTACTTCTTGAATCCGCTCTCGACCTGAATCAGACCAAGCACCAGTTGCGGATCGAGTCCCGCGCGGGTTGCTTCGTAATGCGCCGAGCGCAGGAACTCCAGACGCGCATCACGGTCAGGAATGCGCTTTTCGAGCCGCCGCGACATCTCGCTCAGCCAGGAGATGGCCTCCATCGAATCACTGAACGCGCTCCTCGGCGGCGCACGGTCCGACACCGTACGCGACAGTGCCGCCTGCACGCTGGCCGAAAGCGGTTCGTACTTCTGCGCTCCGGCATGAACCGCCAGCGGCAACAGAAGTGCCAGGCAGGCGCTCAGCAAACGCACAGCCGCTCCCTCAGGAAGCTGGCAATATCCGCCGCGGCGATCATCCGCGACTCGGTGTCGAGCCGACCCTTGTACTCGAACCGGCCCTCGGCAAGACCACGCTCGCCAACCACCACCCGGTGCGGGATGCCGATCAGTTCCATCTCGGCGAACATCACCCCTGGACGCTCGTTGCGGTCATCGAGCAGAACATCGATGCCGGCGCTGCTCAACTCGGCGTAGAGCGCCTCGGCCGCCGCTTTGACGGCAGCACTCTTACCGTAAGCCATGGGAACGATGCATACCTCGAAAGGAGCGATCGCCGCCGGAAAGACGATGCCGCGCGCATCATGTCCCTGCTCGATGGCAGCGCCAACGATGCGCGTGACACCAATGCCGTAGCAGCCCATTTCCATGATCCGACTCTGCCCGCCTTCGTCGAGGAAGGTGCACTTGAGCGCCTCGGCGTACTTGGTACGCAACTGGAAGATGTGCCCGACCTCGATACCGCGGCAGAGTTCCAGTTTGCCGCATCCGTCGGGCGACGGGTCACCATCGACAACGTTGCGCAGATCGCAGACCGCCGTCGGCTCGCTCAGATCGCGGGTGAAGTTGACTCCGGTCAGATGGAAACCGGCGTCGTTGGCACCGCACACGAAGTCGCTCATCACTGCCACGCTGCGGTCGGCATGAACCGCAACCCCAGCGACCCCGACCGGGCCGATGTAACCCGGCTGACAGCCCAGGGCAGCGACGATCTCGTCATCACGTGCGAAGCGAAACTCGCCAATGTTCTTCTGGGCCTTGAGTTCGTTCAGGCTATGGTCACCGCGCAGCAGCAGCAAGGCCAACTGACCGGCCGCACCGCTCGCTTCGCTCGGCACGACGGCGATTGCCTTGACCGTGCTGCTCAGCGGCACACCCAGCAGTTCGGCCACGTCCTCGCAGCGGGTCCGGCCAGGCGTAGCCACCTTAGCCATCGCGCGGGTGGCAGGTGCCCGCTTCCCGGCCGGGGCGAGTGCCTCCGCCAGTTCGACATTGGCGGCAAAATCCGACTGCGGACAATAGGCCAGAGCGTCCTCGCCGGAGTCGGCAAGCACATGGAATTCGTGTGATCCCGTGCCGCCGATCGAGCCGGTGTCGGCCGCCACAGCACGGAACTTCAATCCGAGACGCGTAAAGATGCGGGTGTAGGTCTCGAACATGTTACGGTATTCGCGCTGCAGGTCGGTAAAACTGCTATGGAAGGAGTAGCCGTCCTTCATCAGGAACTCGCGACCGCGCATGACACCGAAGCGCGGCCGAATTTCGTCGCGAAACTTCACCTGCACCTGGTAGAAGTGGACGGGCAACTGACGATAGCTCTTCACTTCCCGGCGCACGACGTCGGTAATCACTTCCTCGTGCGTCGGACCAATGACGAAATCGCGCTGATGCCGATCCTTGCAGCGCAGGAGTTCGGGACCGTACTTCTCCCAGCGCCCGGATTCCTGCCAAAGTTCGGCCGGTTGCACAGCCGGCATGGAAAGCTCGATCGCTCCGGCGCGATCCATTTCCTCACGTACGATCTTTTCCACCTTGCGCACGACACGCAGCCCGACGGGCATCCAGGTATAGATACCGCCCGCCAGGCGTTTGATCATTCCAGCGCGCAGCATGAGTTTGTGGCTGATGACTTCGGCATCGGCGGGAGCTTCTTTCAGCGTTGACACAAAGAACCGGGAAGTACGCATCGCGATCAGGGCAGTAAAAAGCAAGACGCGATTTTACTGGACAGAACGGCAAACGGCGAAACCTCCGGGCAGCCGAACGAGAATTATTGCGCAGCTAGCGACCACAACACGCCGCACCGCGCTTCTCCCCAGGAAACCGCGCCCGACCGTGCCCCCGGATCCGCCAATGATCCCCACCGCCGGCACGCTTTGCAAGCTCGACGAAATGTGGAAAAATGCGCTCAACTAATCGATTTGCAGGATTTCGCAATGCTTGACCGTGAAGGCTATCGCCCGAACGTCGGCATCATTCTTTGTAACGCCAGAAACGAGGTCTTCTGGGGCAAGCGCATCCGAGAACATTCATGGCAGTTCCCGCAGGGCGGCATCA
>ERZ761603.1842-NODE-1842-length-15270-cov-39.206638_pt1 | contig 15270 bp, 15 predicted proteins | sample MGYA00511879_ERZ761603 | MGnify/ENA primary metagenome ERZ761603 (study PRJEB28899, sample SAMN02850040) | bioreactor sludge metagenome | biome: EBPR Sludge; feature: EBPR Bioreactor; material: flocular biomat | place: Australia: Thorneside Wastwater Treatment... | reverse complement strand
AAGTCCTGCCGGCGCTGCAGGCGGAACTCGGCTGAGCCGCGCCAGGGAGGCCAGGCCACAGAACCTGCCCAACGGCCTGATCGATGGCTACTGGACTGCTCGCGGCTGGTGCTGGTTCGCGATTGCTGCCGGCACCCTTCGGCAACAGGTCGCTTCCCTCGACAGCATCCTTACTCAGGAGTCCAGGCGCTAGTGGTACAATCGCCGGCTTATTTCCAACCTTCTGCCTTAGGAGACCGATGTGCTGATCAGCACCGCCCACGCCCAACAAGCCGCCGCCGCTGCCGACCCGATGGGTGGCTTCATGCAGTTGCTGCCGATCATTCTGATGTTCGTTGTCCTCTACTTCCTGATGATTCGGCCGCAAATGAAGCGCGCGAAGGAACACAAAGCACTTATTGAAGCCCTTGCCAAGGGAGACGAAGTGGTCACCGGGGGCGGTGTTGCCGGTCGCATTACCCGGGTCAGCGACAACTTCATCAGCCTCGAAGTCGCCGATACCGTCGAAATCCAGGTGCAGAAGCAGGCAGTCACCGTGCTTCTTCCCAAAGGCACACTGAAAGCACTCTAACCACCTGCCGGGTGGCCTGCCTGCCAGCAGCACCCGCGCCATCTGCCCGCAAGCATCCATGAATCGTTACCCGCTCTGGAAGTACCTTATCGTCGCCCTTGCCCTGCTGTTCGGCCTGGTCTATACACTGCCGAACTTCTTTGGCGAATCGCCAGCGGTGCAGGTTTCCAGTGCCAAGGTGACGCTGAAGATCGATGAGAAGACGCGAGAACGCGTGGCCAGGGTCCTGCAGACGGCAGGGATAGAGAGCAACGGCATCTTCCTTGACAGCAACGGTGTCAAGGTTCGCCTGCAAACCACGGACAGCCAGTTGCAGGCAAAGGATCTGCTGGAAAAGCAATTCAACCCCGACGCAGGCGACCCGCAGTACGTCGTTGCACTCAACCTGCTGTCGAGCTCACCGCGATGGCTGACCAGTCTGCATGCCCTGCCGATGTATCTCGGCCTCGATCTGCGCGGCGGGGTACATTTCCTGCTCCAGGTGGACATGAAGGGGGCACTGACCAAGCGCCTGGACTCGATAAGCGGCGACCTGCGTAGTCTGTTGCGCGACAAGACGGTCCGGCACGCCGGCATTACCCGTGAAGGCGACCGGGTGGTCATTCGCTTCCGCGACAACGAGACACGTAACAAGGCCCGAATGGTATTGGAAGACAGCCAGTCCGACGTGCTCCTGGTCGACCAGGGAGAAGGCGACGACCTCCGACTGGTCGCCACGCTCAAGCCCGAGGCGATCAAGCGCATCCAGGAGTTCGCAATCAAGCAGAACATGACGACCTTGAACAATCGGATCAACGAACTCGGCGTTGCCGAACCGGTGATTGCCCAGCAGGGCGCCGACCGCATCGTCGTCCAGTTGCCCGGTGTGCAGGACACGGCCAAGGCCAAGGACATACTCGGCCGTACCGCAACGCTGGAAATCCGCATGGTCGAGGAAACCGCCGGCGCCCTCGAAGCGGCCCAGGCCGGTCAGGTGCCTTTCGGTACCGAACTCTATGTCGAACGCGGTGGGATGCCACTACTGGTAAAGAAGCAGGTGGTGCTGACCGGCGACCGACTGACTGACGCGCAACCGGGCTTCGACAACCAGACCAATGAACCCGCTGTGCATCTCACCCTCGATTCGGCCGGTGCGCGCATTTTCAAGGACGTCACGCGCGACAACGTCGGCAAACGCATGGCCATCGTGCTGATCGAGAAGGGCAAGGGCGAGGTTGTTACCGCGCCTGTCATACGCGCGGAGATCGGCGGCGGTCGCGTCCAGATCTCCGGCCGCATGAGCACGATGGAGGCCAACGACACGGCGCTACTGCTGCGCGCTGGTTCGCTGGCTGCGCCGATGGAGATCATCGAGGAACGCACGATTGGCCCCAGTCTCGGCGCGGACAACATCCAGAAGGGATTCCAGTCGACGATGTGGGGCTTTGCCGCGATTGCCGTCTTCATGATCGCCTACTACCAGCTCTTCGGTCTGGTCTCGGTCATTGCCCTGGCGTCCAATCTGCTCTTCCTGGTTGCCCTGCTCTCCTTGCTGCAGGCGACATTGACCCTGCCAGGAATCGCCGCCATCGCACTGACGCTGGGTATGGCGATCGACGCCAACGTCCTGATCAACGAGCGCATCCGCGAGGAACTGCGCAACGGATCTTCGCCGCAGGCGGCCATCCACACCGGTTACGAGCGCGCGTTCGGCACGATTCTCGATTCCAACATCACGACGTTGATTGCCGGCATTGCCCTGCTGATTTTTGGCTCAGGCCCCGTACGTGGCTTCGCAGTCGTGCACTGCCTGGGGATTCTGACCTCCCTGTTCTCGGCCGTGGTTGTTTCGCGCGCCATGATCAACCTGATCTACGGCCGTCGCCGCAAAGTCGAGTCGCTGGCCATCGGTCAGGTCTGGAAGCCGGCTAACGTCGGCGCTGCGGAAATCAAATAGGGAAGCACGAAGATGGAATTCTTCCGCATCAAAAAAGACATCCCCTTCATGCGCCATGCCGTGGTGTTCAACGTCATCTCGCTGCTCACTTTCCTGCTGGCGGTGTTTTTCCTCTTCAGCCGCGGTTTGCACCTCTCGGTCGAGTTCACCGGCGGCACGCTGATCGAGATCAACTACGCGCAGGCGGCCAATCTGGAGAAAGTCCGCGAGAGCCTCGGCAAGGCCGGCTACAGCGACTTCTCGGTACAGAATTTCGGCTCCAGCCAGGACGTCCTGATCCGTTTGCCCCTCAAAGCCGAGCAGAACACCGCCAGGATCGGTGAGTCGGTGATGCAGGCCCTCGCTGCCGAAGCTCCGGGCGCCACGCTGCGCCGGGTGGAATTCGTTGGCCCCCAGGTGGGCAGGGAACTCGCGGAAAACGGGGCCCTGGCCCTACTGCTGGTTGTCGTCGGCATCGTCGTTTACCTGGCCTTTCGCTTCGAGTGGCGCTTTTCCGCTTCGGCGATCATCGCCAACCTACACGACGTGATCATCATCCTCGGCTTCTTCGCCTTCTTCCAGTGGGAGTTCTCGCTCTCCGTGCTGGCTGCGGTGCTGGCCGTTCTTGGCTACTCGGTCAACGAGTCGGTTGTGGTCTTCGACCGCGTGCGCGAGACGTTCCGGAAGGTCCGCGGCCTGACGACGCCACAGGTACTCGACCACGCGATCACCAGCACCATTTCGCGCACCATCATCACGCACGGATCAACGCAGATGATGGTTCTCTCGATGCTGGTCTTTGGCGGTGAAACGCTGTACTACTTTTCACTGGCACTGACCATCGGTATCTGCTTCGGCATCTACTCCTCGGTGCTGGTGGCCAGTCCGCTGGTCATGTGGCTCGGCGTTTCGCGCGAGCAGTTCATCCGCCCGAAGAAGCAGATCGAAGGTGCCAATGAGGATGGCGCGGTCGTCTAGATGAACCCGGCGAACGTTAGCCGTCAGGCTGGAATTCATCCGGCCGAAGGAAGGTCCATGAACAGGCAGCGCATTCGGCTTTGGGACCTGCCGACACGCCTTTTTCACTGGTTGTTGGTCATCCTGGTGTTTGCCTCCTTCATCAGCGGCAAGATGGGGGGTAATGCGATGGACTGGCACGGAAAATTCGGCTTGGCCATCCTCGGGCTGTTGACTTTTCGCCTGGTCTGGGGGATTGTCGGCTCGACCTATGCCCGCTTTGCCAGCTTCTTCCCGACGCCGGGGTCAGTTTTTGCCTATCTGCGCGGCCAGTGGCGAGGTGTCGGGCACAATCCGCTCGGCGCCCTCTCAGTCTTCAGCCTGCTGGGCCTGCTTGCCTTCCAGGTCGCCAGTGGCCTGTTCGGCAACGACGATATCGCTTTCCGCGGTCCGCTTCACGATCTGATCGGAAAGGACTTGAGCGACCGACTGACCGGCCTGCACAAGCTGTCGGTCAATGCGCTGATCGCCCTCGTCGTTCTGCACCTGGCGGCGATCTTCTTTTACATCCGCATAAGGAAGAACAATCTTCTCAAGCCGATGCTCACCGGCTGGCAGGATGTCGAGCCGGGCCAAGGCACCTCGGCGACCGGCGGCGGCCCGATCGCCTTCGTCATCGCCTTGCTGGTTGCTCTGGCTGCGGTCTATGCCGCTTCCGGCGCCTGGCTGCCGACAGCTCCCCCGGCACCCGTCTCGGCGCCAGGGTGGTAAGCATCAACGCCTGGAGGCTGCCTGCGGGCAGCCTCGGTTCTGCGCATTCCCGCCCCGCGCAGATCGCGATCAATCCTTGCGGTACTTGTCGTGGCAGGCCTTGCAGCTCTCGCCAGTCTTGCCAAACTGCACCTTGACAGCCGCAGCGTCGCCAGTGGCGGCCACCTTCTGCAACTCGTTGGCTTCCTTGATATAAGCCATCGCCAGTTCCCTGACCTTATCCTGCTCCTTGAAGAACTCGGGCTTGACACGCGTGGCCTGACCACCGACGTCCTTTTCGGTGCCCGCCGCGAAAAGCGCGCCCATACCCGAGTTGGCCGTCGCCGCAACCACGTTGGCCGCCGCAATGACCTGCTCCTTGTTATAGGTCCCTTCAAGGTTGGCCTTGATCTTGCCCATGTTCCACGCCATGAAGCTGTAGCCGGCCTTGCGGAACTTGATCATTTCTTCGGGCTTCAAGCTCTGCTGGGCGAAAAGCCCTCCGGCAACACCGGTGAGTACCAGGGCGGCAACGACCTTCTTCATTTTTTTCTCCATTCAGGTTGACGACAAAATCGGAAAACCACTTCTCCACTTTTGGCTGCTTTCAACCAACGGCTACCGACTGCACACAGATCGCGTTTGTGCCAGATGATTGTACACCGCCAGAGGGCCCTGACTGCCGGCCTTGTTTTCGATCGTGGCCAGCACTTCGCCGTCGACGTCTAGCAGCCTGAGTGCAGCGAGGTGCGCGATTCCCGGCAGCTTCTTCAGGTTTTCGGCAAATTTCGCCCCGCCTCACCCCTTTCGACTGACAACCATCCCGACGACCATACCGACGACTGCACAAGTGAACGTGGTGGTCATCACCGCTGTCCAGCCCGCCTGTTCGGGGCCAACGAAAGAAGACCAGGCAGCGCTCGCCAGGCCTCCCGCCAGGAACCCGAAAACCCAGCCGAACATGGCGCCGCGGCCGATGGCTCCCCGCCGCCCGTCGTCCCCACAGCAATGCGGGCAGTAAGGTGAGCCAACCGGCAACAGGCGCTCACAACTCGGACAGACCATCGTCTTCGATGACGCCGTACCAGTTGCCAGCGGCTCGTCTGCTTCGCGAACAGTTTCTGGACCACTCATCAGATTCTCCTCGCCAGCTGGCTGGCCATGCCGGTGTAGCCCGATGGCGTCAGTTCAAGCAGCTCGCTCCTCGCATTTGGCGGGATTTCAAGTGACTCGATGAAACACCGCATGTCCTCACGCGAGACGCGCTTGCCGCGCGTCAGTTCCTTCAACTTCTCGTACGGATTCGCCACGCCATAGCGGCGCATGACTGTCTGTACCGGTTCGGCAAGCAGTTCCCAGTTGGCGTCGAGATCGGCGTGCAGGCGCTCTGCATCGGCTTCCAGCTTGTTCAGCCCGCGCAACAGTGAGTCGTAGGCAAGCAGCGTGTAGCCGAGCGCGACGCCCATATTGCGCAGCACGGTCGAATCGGTGAGGTCGCGTTGCCAGCGCGAAACCGGCAGCTTGTCGGCGAGATGGCGCAGCAAGGCATTGGCCAACCCGAGGTTACCCTCGGAGTTCTCGAAGTCGATCGGATTGACCTTGTGCGGCATGGTCGATGAACCGATCTCGCCCGCCTTGAGCTTCTGCCTGAAAAAGCCGAGCGAGATGTAGCCCCAGAGATCGCGGTTCAGGTCGAGGAGGACCAGGTTCGCGCGCGCAAAGGCGTCAAACAACTCGCCGATCGCGTCGTGCGGCTCGATCTGAATCGTGTACGGATTGAACTCGAGCCCCAGCGATTCGACGAAGCGTCGGGCAAAGCTCTCCCAATCGTAGCCTGGATAGGCCACCAGATGGGCATTGTAGTTGCCGACCGCGCCGTTGATCTTGCCTAGCAGCCTCACCCCGGCAATCGCCGACCGGGCGCGGCGAAGGCGATAAGCCACGTTGGCCATTTCCTTGCCAAGCGTCGTCGGCGTTGCCGGCTGGCCATGCGTGCGCGACATCATCGGCAGATCGGCCAATTCGTGCGCAAGCCCCCGCAACCGGGCGAGAACCTGGTCAAACTTCGGCAGCATCGTTTCATCTCGCGCCGCCTGCAGCATCAGCGCATGCGCAAGGTTGTTGATATCCTCGGAGGTACACGCGAAATGGATGAACTCGGCGACGCGCATGACTTCGGCGTTGTTTGCCAGACGCTGCCTGATCCAGTACTCCAGAGCCTTCACATCGTGATTGGTTACCGCCTCGATCGCTTTCACCTCGGCGGCCTGAAGTGGGCCGAAGTCGGCCAGCAGGCCATCGAGCTCGCCCAGCGTGGCGGCCGAAAAAGCCGGGATCTCGACGAAATGCGGCTCCGCAGCCAGCGCCTTGAGCCATTCCATCTCAACCTGCAAGCGGCGCCTGATCAGCCCGTATTCGGAAAACTGCGGCCGCAGTGCGTCAAGCCTGGCGGCGTAGCGGCCGTCCAGAGGCGAAAGGGCGGTAAGGTCAGAATCGGGCATACTCGACATCCTCAAGGCGTGTTCAGGGTAATCGCTATTCTACCTGTCTGTGAGAGATGCCCGTAAGCGGGTTTCAACCGCGATGCTATAATCTGGCGCACATGGCTAAAGACAGGAAGCGAATGAAGCTTATCGGATCATTGACCAGCCCCTACGTACGCAAGGCTCGGGTCGTTCTGGCCGAGAAGAAGATCGATTACGATTTCGAGCTCGACTCTCCATGGACACCGGAGAACCAGGTTGCCAACGTCAATCCACTGGGCAAAATCCCGGTATTGATCCTCGACGACGACACCGTTCTGTTCGATTCACGGGTAATCGTCGAGTACCTGGACAATGTTGCCCCGAATAACAAGCTGATGCCCGGCGCAAATCGTGAACGCTGCGAAGTCAAGCGTTGGGAAGCACTGGCAGACGGCGTCTGCGACGCTGCCGCACTGGTCTTCCTGGAGAGAAAGCGGCCTGCCGCCCAACAGAGTCTCGACTGGGTCGCCCGCCAGGAAGACAAGATCATCCGCAGTCTGGGGTTCATGTCGGGCGAACTTGGCGACCATAGCTGGTGCATGGGCACCCATTTCTCGCTCGCCGATGTGACCGTCGGTTGCGCCCTCGGCTATCTTGTTTTCCGTTTTCCCGAGATCGACTGGCAGGTCAAGCACCCCAACCTCGCTCGCCTTTACAACAAGGTGATGCAGCGACCGGCCTTCGTGGACACCGTGCCGCAGGGGTGATTGGCTGATTTTCGACCTGGCTGCCCGACATGGCAGCCAGGTTCCGGTCATTGGTCGTCCGGCGCCTGCCGGCATCAGGGGCCAGAGAGGTACTTCCGGTAGCCCGATCAGTTATTGTCGCTGATCAGGATCGCCAACGAACGACCAGCGACTGTAATGAGGTCGCCCGCTTCCGGGCAAGACTTCTGCCAATTGTCCGGACGACACAGATCCTGTCCGGCCCCGAGCCAGGAACGCGCAAGGATTCTCCAGTTGCCCTGCGACCAGTCAGCCAGGTTATTCACCGTGAAGGGCTCCCAGCGCTCGTTATAGACGACCATCAGGTCAGGCTCGCCTGCCTTGCCCCACCAGACCACGGCCAGTTGCGACGGTTCGCCACTGGCGGGCCCCTCCCACGTATAGGTATAGCGGCCATCATTGATCGGACCCGAACGATCGTCAGGGGCTGCTCAAACGTAGCGCGCGAACTCACTGCGGCGAAAATGGCTCCATTGTTTGCGCAGCGTGATCAATCCGCGTGTCCATTCGAAGAGTTCGGTACCGTAGCGCGGACCCATAGGCGACGCGCTGTTGTCGCCGTCCTTGAGACGCCAGTCGACCCAGTTCACCCGGTTGACTTCCAGGTCCCCCGTGCTGGACTCATAGTTGTAACTGTTGCGCGCCCCCTCCTGTGACGATGCGCCGGCCTTGGTCTGGCCGAACTCGTCTCCCTGCAGAATGACCGGCACCCCCTGGGAGGTCAGCAGCACGCCGAGCAGCAGCTTTTGCCGCTTGCGCCGCTCTTCCTCGTCCTGGTTGCTGTCCCAGCAATTCTGCGAACCATCGGAGTCGTTGAACCAGGTACAGTCGCGCAGGGTATAGCCGTCATGAACGGCAACCAGATTGACCGAGCGCCATGGCCGGCTCGAAGCGGCAGGCCCCTCGCCATCGCTCACCGACCCGTAGCCTTCGATGAGTTGCTTGAAGGCGCCCGGGTTCTTCAGTGCGGACTGCGAGAAGCGGCGGACCTTGTCGCGGTAGCGACCCAACCATTTGGCCCAGCGATTGTTGTCGGCACCCCAGCCGCTGCTGTCCATGAAGTCCCACCACTGGCCCCCCATGTCCCAGGGCTCTGCATGAAGGTGCGCAGCCGCATAGCGCGGATCGTTGTCGACCCAGTCGGCAGCGTCGTCCGAACCCTCGGCAAGGATTCGCGCCAGGTCAAAGCGGAAACCATCGATCCCGTATACCTCATGCCACAGAGCCAGCGAATCCCTGACCAGTTGCTTGCTGAAGCGTTCGCGACCGGAGAAATCGAGGTCGTTACCGGTACCCGTGTTGTTCAGATAATGGCGTTTATCCGGCGTCCCCCGGTACACACGATCGGCGGCCAAGCACATCAGGTTGAAGCACTTGGCCGCCAGGCGGCCGTCGGCCACCCAGGGGCCCTGTTCACCCGTGTGGTTATAGACCACGTCCATGAAAACGGCGATACCTCTGTCATGCAAAGCGCGGATCAGCTGTTTGAATTCCACCACCTGGCGACCAGGGCGAGCGGCATAGCGTGCTTCAGGCGCAAAAAAATTTGTCGTCATGTAGCCCCAGTGGTTGAGGCGTCCGTTCTCGTTGCCGGTCTGCTCGTCGTATTCCATCACCGGCATCAGTTCCACCGCGTTCACCCCCAGTTCAACCAAGTGGTCGATTCCGGCGGCAAGGCCTCCGGGAGTCCTGAGGCCACTGCGGGCAAGGCCGAGATAGGTACCGCGCTGATTGGTAGGCAGTTTTGCGAGCGTCGCCGTGTAGTCCTGGACGTGAAGCTCGTAAACGATGAGATCCTCGGGCGCAATCTTCACGTGCCCCGGAAAGCGGTCCCGGGAATGGTCGTAAACGGCACTCTTGCCTCCGCCGGCATAGACTGAAGCCTGCCTGTCGGCAAAGGGAACGCTATTGAAAAACGCATCGTACCTGACGTTGTCGGTGCGATAAGCATAGGGGTCATTGAGCACATAGGCGGGGTTGAACAAGGGGCCGTACGGCCGTTCAGGTGAGACCACGCGCATGCCGCTGGCCTGATACATGTAGAACAGACCGTGACCGACGTTTGCCCCCCGTACCCGGACTTTCCAGTCGTCGCCCGAACGGGTCATGCGCACCCGATGCTTCGGCGCCCGTGCTCGCGGATCACTGTACAGCAGGAGGTCTACCGCCGTTGCCTCTGGTGCGTAAACGACAAAATCGACCCATTTGTCGGCACCGAAATGGGCGCCGTAGCGGGTTTCTTCGCTACGTCCAAACTCTAGCCCGGAGGCCGGGCCGGCACTCGCCACCATCACCAAAGCAGCCAACAGGCAGCTGCAAAGACCATTCTTTCTCATCTGGTTCCACCTCCCACGAGATGGGCAGGCCTCAGAAAATCCCTGCCCGGTTGCTATCCGGCCACTGCCGGGCTGCCGATGGCCACAACAAACTCTTCGCCAGACGGATGCCGGTGACTTTCTCTTCAACCGTTGCTGCCGGAACCCACCTGAGGAGCAATACTCTTGGCGTCGAGTCCCTGGCCCCCCACCTCGACCGCGTCGACCTTGCCGTCTTCCTGCAACAGGGACTCTTCCGCCCGTCTGTTCAGGACGACTATACTGATCCGGCGATTGATCGAGCTCAACGGATCGTTCTTGTCAAACAGAACCGTGGAAGCGAGTCCTACGACGCGCAGTACCTTGTGCTCATCCATCCCACCCAAAATCAACTCGCGCCGGGAAGCGTTCGCGCGATTGGCCGATAGCTCCCAGTTCGAAAAGCCCTTGTCGCCACCGCCGAACTGGGCTGCATCGGTGTGACCCGACAGACTCAACTTGTTCGGTACGGCATTAAGCGCCTTGCCTATCTCGCGCAGAATGACGCGGGTGTACGCCTTCAGCTCGGCGCTACTGGTATCGAACATGGGGCGGTTCTGCTCATCGACGATCTGAATCCGCAAACCCTCGCTGGTGATGTCTATCAGGAGCTGGTTCTTGAACTGCTTGAGTGCGGGATTGCTTTCGATCAGCCTCTCAATACTCTGCTTGAGTTCGCCGAGCACTACCTTCTCGCGCTCCTCGAACTCCTTGCGCGCCTGTTCGGCGTTGGTCTCCTTGAGGTTCACGGTCTTGCTCTTGGCATCGATGTCGCCACCCTTGACCTGACCGGCACTGCGCGTCAGGTCCTTGCCGCCACCCTTCAGAACACTCGAGCTGTCACCGGTTCCCGAACCCCCTTGCGAGGCGATCTTGAGCGGATTCTGAAAGTAATCGGCGATCCCTTTCAGGTCACCGCTGGCGGTGGAACCCAGCAACCACATGAGCAGGAAAAAAGCCATCATCGCGGTGACGAAATCGGCATAGGCAATCTTCCAGGCGCCACCATGGTGACCGCCTGTCACCTTTTTCACGCGCTTGATGACTATTGGCCGTATATCGTCGCTCATTCAGTCCCCCATCGGTCGCAGAAGCGCTGCTCACTTGCCCTTGCGGGCCTTGAGTTCTTCCTCCAGCTCACGGAAAGTCGGACGCACCCCGGCAGCCAGCGCCTTGCGCCCGAACTCGACCGCCACTTGCGGTGCATAACCAGACATCGACGCCAACAGCACAACCTTGATGACCTGGTAGATCTTGGAACCCTCCTGCGCCTTTTGCTCAAGCAGGTTGGCCACCGGCGAGACGAAACCATAGGCAATGAGAATACCCAGAAAGGTACCCACCAGAGCCCCGCCGATCATCTTGCCCAGCACCGCCGGCGGCTCGCCGACCGAGCCCATGACGTTCACCACCCCCATGACCGCGACAATGATACCGAAAGCCGGCACCGCGTCAGCCACCTTGGAGACCACGTGGCCCGGCGTCTCAACCTCGTGGTGGTGCGTCTCGATCTCGATATCCATCAGGCTTTCAATTTCGATGGCATTGAGGTTGCCGCCAACCATCATTCGCAGATAATCGGTGATGAATTCCATCACATGATGGTCGCTGGAAAGCACCGGATACTTGGTGAATATCGGGCTCTCTTGCGGGTTCTCGACGTCGTTCTCGATCGACATCAGGCCTTCCTTGCGGACCTTGACCAGGACCTCGAAAAGCATCGCCAGCAGATCGACGTAAAGGATCCTGGTGAACTTCGATCCCTTGAATATTCCGGGTAAGGCGCCGACCGTCGACTTGATGATCTTGATGTCGTTGGAGGCCACGAAACCACCGACGGTCAGGCCGACGATGGCAATATACTCGAGTGGTACCCAGAGCGCCGCGAGGCTGCCGTGCACGGCATAGGTTCCCAATGCCGAGGCCAGAATGATCACGTAACCAACAATCAGAAACATCCATCCCCCCTTGTCATGGCGCCCTCGATGAACGCCGCCGACCGAACCTAACCATTGTCACGCATTGTAGCCAGATTGCGAACCACTGGCTGAGGACAATCCCCGAGCCACGGCATCAGGATGCCGGTCGCGGATTCCCTGGCACCCGCAAGAGATTGCTTCCGCAAGCCGACTGACGGCCACCGATAGAGCAGCGAGAACCTTCCCCCTTCGCCAGCCGCATCTCCGACAGGCGGAAAGGCCACTATCGGGCCAAAAGGCCGCTCTCGGGCGTTCCCTCTCCGGATGAATCATATAGACTTGCCGGATGATCAGGCAACGGTTGAAGGAACTCCACGGATGAATTTCTGCAGTCAATGCGGCGACACGGTGAAGCTGCTGATTCCCGACGGCGACAACCTGCCACGTCACGTGTGCCAGCGCTGCGGGACGATTCATTACGTCAACCCGAAGCTTGTGGTCGGCTGCATTGCCGAGTGGCAGGACCAGATTCTCCTCTGTCGACGTTCGATTGCACCACGTTACGGCTTATGGACCCTGCCGGCCGGCTTCATGGAAAACGGTGAATCGACGACCCAGGCCGCCATCCGGGAAACACTGGAGGAAGCCTGTGCCCGGGTCGACATCCAGCAGCTCTTTTCGCTGGTCAATGTGCCGCACATCAACCAGGTGCATCTGTTCTATCGGGCTCGGCTGCTCGATACCAGCTTCGCCGCCGGCCTCGAAACCCTGGAAACCGGGTTGTTCTCCGAACAGACCCTGCCGTGGCAGTCTCTGGCCTTCCAGAGCGTCACGCTGTGCCTGCAAGCCTATTTCGCTGACCGCAAGGCGGGGCGCTTTGTTTTTCATGAAGACGACCTACCGCGTCCGGCGGTACCGGTCAGCGATCATCGTCAAGGGTGAATTCGATTGGCAGCAGGACGCGGAAGTCCCTACCCTTCAGGCTTTCAGGCAGCATCGTGGTCGCCGAAGCCTGCGCGATCATCGACAGAGCCTGCTCATCGAGTGCGGCATGTCCGCTTGAGTGGACAAGCGAAGACTGCGGGCCGCGCTGCCATGGGCTCACGCTCACCGCCACCTCGACCCTTCCCTCCCAGCCACGCTCACGCGCCAGCGGTGGATAGCGTTTGAAGCGACGGGCTGCGACTGCCAGCGCCAGCCGATACTGGCGCAGGTCATCCGGGCTGACGCCTTCACGCACCGCAGCCTGGCTGACCCCGGGAGCGGGCGTGGCGTCCGAAAGCAACGAAGGATCCGGCGCGGCCGGTGCCAAGCCCGTCGTCGCCGGATCGAGGACGGCTGCACGCACCACGGCCCGCCGTGCCCGCTCAACCGGCCGTTGCGACGCATCTGGCGCGGCTGACAACCGGTCTTCGGCAGCGCCCGTGGTCGGCCTTTCTCCTACTGCAGCTCCGACCGGCACGCCCCTGTGCGAAACCTGAAGCACTGCCTGAACCGGCGCCGCCGCCAGTTCAAAACGCAAAGGCGCAAACCTGGAGACAGTCGACAACAGACCCGCGTGGGCCAGCACGGATGCTGTCAGCGCGAGCAGCAGGCGGCGCAAGCCAGCCTATCTGCCGGCTTGCTCCTCGTCTTCGCGCATTTTTTTCTTGAAGTAATACGGAAACCAGATCGACATACCAATGACGAAGACGATCACGAACAAGCTGAACAAACCGTAATCACTCGTAAACAAAAGATCCCAAGCCATCTTTTACCTCCCGTCTGAATCTGTCGGCAAAACAGCCTCTGCCTTGGCCGATGTCGTCAAGCGCAACGTCGCCTGCGACTCGGTCAGCCAATCTCCCGCCAGGCGCCACTCCTGCCTGTCGTCCTCGAGCGTCACGCGCCAGCGACCCTGCAGGGGCGCCAGCGCGCCTGTATAGACCCCACCCCCCTCTGAGCGCAGAACCACCTTCTGGTCGAAACCCGGTCGCGTTGGATGCACAATGCGCAGGTTCAACGCTTCCGGCAGGTGGAAGCCCTCCTTGCCACGCAGCAGTGCGCGAACCCGGTCACCGGCACCGCCCAGCAGCAGTTCAACCTCGATTCCCAACTCGGCAGCCCGCTGAGCGCGCGCCGTACGCTGGTTCACCGCCAAGCCCTGCTTGTAGTAGTCGTCCTCGACCAGACCGTCATTGCTGACGACTGCCAGATAAGCGGTGACAAAACCAGCCACGATAACCACTACCGGCCCCAGCATCAGCAGCCATGGCCAGGGCTGACGGTACCACGGCTGGGCACCGGCATTCAGCTTGCTATTCATGGCAGGAAGAAACTCGCTTTCTCGCGCACCGCGATCTGGTCGTCGCCTTCGGCCCTGATGTCGAAGAAGATCTGGTTCGAACCCTTCTTGCCCACCCCGGGCTCGACCCGCGCCGACAGCAAAACCGTCGTCGATGAGGCCGACGGCACTTCCACCAGACGCTCGCCGACGATATCGATACCGTCAATGCCGCTGACACTGATCGCATAGCGATGCGCCGCTTCGTCGGTATTCGAGATGTGCAGAGTGAACACGTTCTCGATGCGCCCGTCGTCCGCCTCGCGCGACAAGGTCGACCGGTCACGCAGGATGTCAACCTTGAGGGGCACTCGCTGGGCAAGACTCCACACGGCCGCCAGGATGATCGCCAGCAGAATGCTGCTGTACAGCAGTGTTCTCGCCCGCCACAGGTGGGCAAACACTTCCTTTGCCGTATAGTGCTTCGCTAGGGCATTCTCGGTCGAATAGCGGATCAGGCCGCGCGGTGAACCCACCTTGTCCATCACCTGATCGCAAGCATCGATGCAAGCCGCGCAAGCAATGCATTCGAGCTGCAGGCCATTGCGAATGTCGATGCCGGTCGGGCAGACCTGAACGCAGATGCTGCAATCTACACAGTCACCGAGTGGCTGCGCTTTCGCAGCGGATCTCTTCTTGCGCAGTCCGCGCGGCTCCCCACGCTCGGGGTCATAGCTGATGATCAGGGTATCCGGATCGAACATCACGCCCTGGAAGCGAGCATACGGGCACATGTACTTGCAGACCTGCTCGCGCATGAAGCCGGCCATCAGGTAGAGGAAAGCAGCGTAGAAGAAGATCCAGAAAGCTTCCCAGGGGCCGAGATCGAAAGCAGCCATTGCCGCCAGCAGATCCTTGATCGGCGTGAAATAGCCGACAAAGGTGATCCCTGTCCACAGCGCAATCAATAGCCACAGCGAATGCTTGAAGAGCTTCAGCCGAAGCTTGCGCGGATTCATCGGCTGCGCGTCGAGCTTCATCCGCGCGGGCCGTTCGCCCTCGATCTTGCGCTCGATCCACATCAGGATCTCGGTATAGACCGTCTGCGGACACGCGTAGCCGCAGAAAAGTCGCCCGCCAACGGCGGTGACCAGGAACAGTCCATAGGCGGAAATCACCAGTAGAATCGCCAGATAGATGACGTCCTGCGGCCAGAAGACCAGGCCGAAGATGTAGAACTTGCGTTCAACGATATGAAAGAGTACCGCCTGCCGTCCACCCCACTCCAGCC
>ERZ761603.1841-NODE-1841-length-15275-cov-7.396715_pt1 | contig 15275 bp, 6 predicted proteins | sample MGYA00511879_ERZ761603 | MGnify/ENA primary metagenome ERZ761603 (study PRJEB28899, sample SAMN02850040) | bioreactor sludge metagenome | biome: EBPR Sludge; feature: EBPR Bioreactor; material: flocular biomat | place: Australia: Thorneside Wastwater Treatment... | reverse complement strand
ACGCCCAGCAGAATAACGACCTCAGCAAGTTCAGCACCGGCGACTACATTTATCCGGACACCGATTTCAATTCGTTGTCCTCCTTCAGCAAGATCGCCCAGGGCCAGACCCGCAAGGCCGCGATGTACCAGTCGGTGGATTTGTGGGCCGGCTTCGCCGCCTCGGTCACCACGCCGCAGGCCACCGCGCTGGATGTCGATCTCGACGGCGAGCTGGAATACATCCTGTACAACAACCGCATCTACGCGGTCATGGAGCGCATCGGCGGACGCCTCGTCGCGGCGTGGGCGCGCGACCTCATCAGCGGTTCGGTGTACCAGGTGATCGGCAACCCGGCCGGTTATGCCGGGACCGACACCGAGGCCGAAGGCGAGATCAACGTGTTGACGAACGGAACCATCGTCGCGTATCGCACGTCCGGCCTGAAGGATTTTTATGCCACCCGGGGCGGCGGCACCACCGAGTTCAACAACAGTTTGTACAACATGGTGTTCTGGACCAACGGCTGGCAGATGACCTCCACCAACGGCCAGGTCCGCAAGACGGTCACGCTGGCCGCCGGCAGTCCGAACCTCGACGTGCAGTACCGGTTCTTCGGGGGCATGTCCAACCAGACCCTCTACGTGCGGCACGGGTTGTCGCCGAACCTGTTCGATCTTCTGCTCAACGGGCAGGCCAACCTCGGACCGGAAACGCGCGCCGGCGGCGTGATGCGTCTGGCCAACACCGGCTACGTCGCCACTGTCGCCGCTTCGGTCACGTATGGCGCCGGCGGTTACGTCGCGACGCTGAACACCAATGCGGTCGACGACAACCCGGCGTTCGGCGTCGATTTCAAGACCATCCGCATGCGCAACCAGGCCCAGACGCATCAGGTCGAAATCTTCGGCACCAACGGCATGTCCTTCGCCCTCGGTTTCACCGCGAACTTGTCCGACTGGGATGGCGACGGCATACCGAACGTGATCGAGGACCAGTATCTGTTCCTCGATGCGGCGAACCCGCTTGACGGCGCGCTCGATCAGGACGGCGACGGCGTGTCCAACGCCCAGGAGTACACCATGGGCACCGATTTCAACGACGCGGCCGAATTCCTGCGACTCGATGCCCAGTCGGTCACCGGCGGCGGCATCTCGGTCGCCTTCCCGACCGAACTCCAGCGTTTGTACAATATCTGGTACCTCAACTCCGGCCTGATCAATCCGGCCTGGCTGCCCGCCACCACCAATCCGATCGCCGGCACCGGCGGAACGTACATCTGGGTGGATGACGGCACCGCGACCTCCCCTCATCCGCTGCAAACCACGAACCGTTTCTACAAAATCGAGGTGGAGTTGCCGCAGTAACAGAAGGCAATGGAGCCGCGGCGCCCTCGCCGCACCGATCGCGAGTGAACGTGGGGGGGCGATTTCGAATGGGGGGCGGGACGTTTTGGAAAGGGCCAATACAATTGACAGCAGGGGTTTTTGCTAGTATGGGTTATCGGCTGATGCGTTGTCATTTTCCATCGATTCGCGCAGGAAAATCACCGCTGTACGTTCCGTTGCCCCGGTCAAGCGCTTCGACCCTTTCGGTTTGCCCTTCACGCACCACGTCATTGTCTAAGGAGTACATCATGAAACATGCCACCACAACGTTTTGGGCCCGTTGCCGGGCCGGGTTTGCCGGCGCTTTGCTGGCTGCCGTCACGATGGTCGCCGCGCCGGCCCACGCTTGGACGGCCGACCAGGTCGATTTCCCCGGCGACTGGAACGGCTGGAGTCTGACCACCCCGACCTACAAGTACACCGGACCCGACGGTTTCGGCGAATGGTTCCGCATGTACGCGTACCTGTCGTCCGGAGTCAGCCCGTTCAATTTCAAAATGGTGACCGGCAACGACTGGAACCAGGATTATGGCGGAAACCTGGCCTTCCAGAAAAACAGTTGGGACATCATGTACTACCAGCCTCTGTCCGACACGGCCAGCCAGTTGGCCGGCGGCGGCACCGCCAACAAGTACCTGATCTTCACCGTGAAGGATCCGGGTTTGGCCAACAGTTTCATCTCCATCCAGGAAATCTCCACCAATCCGGTGGAAATCACGTCGGTCAGCGGCGGCACCGGTTACGGTTTTGCCACGGGCCTGCCGGTCCAGGTCAGCATGAACTTTTCGGCCAAGCCCTCGCCCGAGGAGAAGGCCTACGTGCGGTTCAGTTACAACAATTTCGCCTCCTACGGCATCGCGACCTCCTCGGTAGCCGCCGTGACGAACCTCTCCGTCAACCAGGGCGGTACCATCACCACCATCGTGTGGGTCGCCACCGCGCGCTTCACTCCGACCATCGGCAATACCAACTACAAGTGGTACGCCTTCACCACCACCGCGAGCTCGAATACCTTGCAGGGCGCGGGCGGGGTGGGCGTCGATGCCCTCACCCTGGCTTGGAACAACAACGGCGGACAGAACTTCGAATTGTCCACCTTCGGGCCCTTTACGCCCGGTCCCGCGACCAACTACTTCTTCTCCACCGCCGGCGGCACCAACCGCCTGGTCTTCCAGTTCGCGCCCGGCAAGGGCGTGGCGGAAGTCGTGGCGTTCGCGTCCGATACCGTGCGCGTGCGCTGGCACTGGGACGGCCTGTATGAAAAGGACGAGATCGGCATCGACCGCCGCGTGCAGGATTTCCCCGCTTTCAGCGTGAACGTCTCCACCGGCGCCGGCAAGTTGATCATGACCCTGCCCGACATCACCGTGGATGTCTTCACCAACGAACCGTTCCGGGTGGATGTAAAGAACGCCGCCGGCCAGTACCTGCTCAAGGGTTACCGGTTCGAGTACGATACCTTCTACGATCCGGTCATTGACGGAACGTATGACAACCTGCGCTACACCCATGTGTTGCCGGTGAACTACAAGGTCAAGGCGATCATGGAGTCGCCGTCCGACGAAGCGTATTTCGGTCTCGGCTCCGAAGCCCGCAGCCTCAACCGCCGCGGTCGCGACATCCAGATGTGGAACTCCGACACCTTCTCGTGGCAGGAATTCTGGAACCCGATGTACAACACGTTCCCGTTCATGTACGGCGTGCGAACCAACGGACTGGCCTACGGCCTGTACTTCAATAACCCGGCCCGCCCGGTCTTCCGCTTCGGCACCCAGAGCATCGACGGCAATTTCAACCAGCACTATTCGTTCGAAGCCGGCGATGGCCAGATCGACTACTTCGTGTTCGGCGGCGGCAGCCAGAACACCATGACCAACATCCTCACCCGCTACTCGGAACTCACCGGCCTGCCGGCCTTCGTGCCCAAGTGGTCGCTCGGCTACCAGCAGTGCCGCTGGTCGTATCACCGCCAGTCGTGGATCGAGTGGCTGGCCCAGGAATTCACCAACCGCGACTTCCCGCTCGATGTCCTGTACCTCGACCTCGATTATTTCGACCAGGGCAATCCGACCGATATCGATTACTCCGGCGGCAGCCAGTTGCACCAGTTGGTCTTCAACGCCGGCGGCGACGGCGGCGGCCCGTACTGGCCGAATGTCGGCGGCATGATCAACTACGCCCTCGACCGCGGCGTGCGCATCATCCCGATCATCGAACCCTGGATCAACAACACCGATCCCAAGTGGGGCGAGGCCGCCGGCCAGTTCCATTTCGTGAAGAACATCATCGACGACGACGAGGCCTACCAGGTCGTCACGCCGATTTTCTTCGGCAACGTCTCGTGGATCGACTTCACCAGCAGCGCCGCCGGCAACTGGTGGCAAGGCAAGCTGGTCAACTTCCTCAACAGCTATCCGTTCGAGGGCATCTGGAACGACCTGAACGAACCGGCCGACGCCGAGACCCTTCCCCGCAACGCGCTCTATTACATGGACGGCCGTTTCGGCAACAACTACGACTCGCGCCGCTGGCACGTGAACGTAAAGAACACCTACTGCATCTACGAGACCAAGTACACCTACGCGGCGCTGAAGCAGAAGCATCCCGACCGCCGCCCGCTGGTCATCAGCCGCGCCGGTTATCCGGGCATCCAGAAATACGCGACGAGCTGGAGCGGCGACAACCGCGCCGAGTGGGATTCCTCGCGTTACAACATCCGCCTCGGCAACAGCGTGATGATCTCCGGCCAGGTGAACTTCGGCCACGACCTCGGCGGCTTCACCGACAACTCGTCGGCCGAACTGGTCACCCGTTGGACCCAGTGGGGCGCGGTCAATCCGCTGATGCGCAACCACTCGATGAAGGTCTTCGACGAACGCGAGCCGTTCCGTTACGACGACAACCACTTCAACTGGATGCGCGAACTGGCGCGGTTCCGTTACCGGCTCATGCCGTACCTGTACACCATGGCCTGGTCCTCCTCGCGCGACGGCCTGCCGATGAACGCGCCCACGGTGTTCTACTTCCACAAGCAGGACCCGCAGACCTTCTACGACAACGAGACCGAGATTATGGTCGGCAAGGACCTGCTCGTCGCCCCGATCTACATCCAGGGCGCGACCGACCGCACGGTGTACCTGCCCAAGGGCGAGACCTGGTACTTCTGGCCGAGCGGCAAGAAGTCGGCCGGCGAGAAATACACCGGCGGCCAGTTCGTCAACGTGCCGGCCCACATGAGCATCCTGCCGATGTTCGTGCGCCAGGGCGCGATCCTGCCGATGGGCGCGCACATGCAATACGTGTACCAGTTCCAGCCGCATTTCCTCGACCTCATGGTCTGGCCGGCGACGAACAAATCCCAGTTCCTGTTGTACGAGGATGACGGCTTGACCATGGCGCATACCAACGCCAGCGGCTATGCCAAGACCCTGTTCGCCAGCCAGCGTTTCACCAACCGCTGGGTGTTCGACATCGGGGCTCGCGACGGCGGCTACGACGCCTTCACCAACGGCACCCGCGTGTTCCAGGTCAAGGCCCACGACCTCCCGATGGTGGATGCGGTCACCGCCAACGGCACGGCCCTGCCGCGTCATGGCGACAAGACCTACCTGTTGAACACGGCGACCAACGGATGGGTGTACGACACCGCCGACCGCACCCTGTACGTCAAGGTGCCCGAGACGTTCGCCACCAACCGCCTCGAAGCCGCGTTCCGTCCGAACTGGACGCCGTACACGCCGGCAACGTTCGCCAGTTCCTACAGCCGCATGGCCGTGGCCGGCAACTTCAACTTCTGGAACACCGGCGCCCGCAACATGAAGCTGGTGACCAACTACATCTGGGCCGGCGTGATCAGCGTGTCGAATTACAGCAACGCCCGCTTCAAGTTCGCCGCCAATGACACGTGGACGGCGCGCTGGGGCGACGGCAGCCAGGGCGACACCACGGTGCCGATCAACCTCGAAGTCGGCAGCGCCGGTGGCGGCGACAGCACCGACATCATTGTCTCGGGCACGATGAACGGTCTGTACTCGTTCGAGTTCAATGAAGCCACCCTGCAGTACCGTGTCAACTTCGCCGCCGATGTCGACAGCGATGGCGACGGCATGAACGATGGGTGGGAAGTGGCCAACGGGCTTGATCCGCTCGAGGCCCAGGATGCCAATGGCGACCTGAACAACGACGGTCTGCGCAATTACGAAAGCTTCGTCGGTGGCGGCAATCCGCTCAAGGTGGACACCGATGGCGACGGGTACAGCGACCTGCACGAGGCGATTTCCGGATCCAACATGAACGATCCGAATTCGGTCTTCGCGTTCGACGGCGCGAGCCAGTCCAACGGCGCGCTGTTGCAGTGGTCCGGCCTTACCGGCCGCCTCTACGACATCTACTACAAGACCAGCATGCTCGACAGCGTCAGTTGGCAGATCCTGCCGGTCGGATCGAACGTGGTGGGTGTCATGGGCAATATGCAAGTACTCGACGGCAGCACCAACGACGCCTTCCGCGCCTACCGGCTCACTGTCGAACGCCCGTAAGCGATCGCATCCCAGCAAATCTTCAACACCCCCGGCCGGCAAGCCCGACCGGGGGTGTTCTGTTTGGCAGGTCGGTAGGCCCGAGAACCTCCAGCGCATCCGCGAGGGACATAGATGCGTTCGTCATAATCTTAATCCTAATCCTAATCGTAATCTGCTCCTTGGAAGACGATTACGATTGCGAATACGATTATGAGTCGGAGGGCAGGGACATAGAAGCGTGCCATAGAAGCGTGCCAATCCAGGCCGAGCCGGCCCACGGGAGGGGATAGCTCCTTATCGCCCGCACGATGAACAGGATCCCGAACGCACACCCGCGAGGGACATAGATGCGTTCGTCATAATCTTAATCCTAATCTTAATCGTAATCAGCTCCTTGGAAGACGATTACGAAGACGAAGACGATTACGATTACGATTCCGATTCGGAGCGGAGTGTGGAGTGTGGGGACATAGAAATGAGTCCGCCGCACCGCGGTTTCACAATCTGGCAAAAACGGTCCTCGCCCTGTCGGGGAAAACCCGATAGAATGCTCATCGTAAAGCCAAGGAGTTTCGTATGCCTGCGCGTTTCGTTTTTTTCCTGTGGGTGTTGGGATTGCTGTGGGGTGGCCCGGTCTTTGCCGCCGGTGAGTTGTCGCTGATCTGCAGTCCAAGCAAAACCGTGGCGTGCGACCGGGCATGGACATTTGACGATCCGGTCCCCGCGTCGAGTTGCACCAATGGAAACGGGTATGTCGATTGGCAACCCTTCGTGACCGTGACCAGCGGCGTGTGCCCGAAGATCATCACCCGCACGTGGACGGTTTCGGATTATTGCGGCAATACCTCGACGTGCAGCCAGGTCGTGACCTTGCTCGACACCAATCCGCCCGCCGCCCTTTGTTCGGGCGTGAACCTTGTGCCGAATCCGTCCTTCGAAATCTCGTACGCCTGTCCCGGTTTTCTTAGCCAGGTGGAGCTGGCTTCACCGTGGTATCCGCCTTCGGTGGCGACGCCCGACTTTTTCACCGCTTGCGCCACCAGTTCGCTGGTGCACGTCCCGACCAACTTCGCCGGCAACCAGGCCCCGCTGACCGGTCAGGCATACCTCGGCGCCATCGTCTATCGCCAGACCAACTTCAACGACATCGACTCCTATCGCGAGTACCTGCAGGTTCCCTTGATCGCGCCGTTGGTGGCCGGGCAAACCTATCTCATCACCTTTCATGTCAGCCTGGCCGACCATTCGCCCAACGCGATTTCCACCCTCGGCGCCCACCTCTCCGCCGGCCCCGTGTTGCTGCCGTTCGATGACTACGTGCTGCCGGTCACCCCGCAGGTCGTGAACCCCGCCACGAACTTCCTTGCCTCGACCACCGCCTGGATGCAGGTGCAGGGCGCCTATATCGCCGTCGGCGGAGAGGACCACCTGACGCTCGGCAATTTCCTCTCCGATCTCAACACGCCCAACATCACGAATCCCGGCACCAACGTGTACACGTACTACTACTTCGACGACATCAGCGTGACGGCGGTGTGCGATCCGTCGCTTACCGGGAAAACCGTGTTGTGCACCTCGCCGTGGACGTTCGACGCGCCGTTGTCCGTCGATCCTTGCGCCGGCACGAATGTCGCCGTGACGGTGCTGGCGACGCTGACCAACAATCCGTGTCCGCTGCAACTGGAGCGCCGCTGGAAGCTGACCGATCCATGCGGCAACACCGGCATGTGGAGCCAGGTGGTGAACGTGCAGGAAACCGAGCCGCCGCAGGTGATCTGCCCGTGCATCGCCGACAGCGCCGTCGCCCAGCTCAACACCAACAGTTGCGCCGGCATCGTGCCCGATCTGTCGCCGGCGACGCATTGCGTGGAGTTCGCCTGCGGCGCGGTGACAATCACCCAGCAACCCCTGGTCGGCACGGTACTCGGCCCCGGCATTCACACCATCACCACGCTGGTGCAGTCGTGCTCCGGCTCGGTCAGCACCTGCGAAGTCCCGTTCGTGGTCACCGCCGCCGCGCCGGTGATCACCACGCCGAGCAATCTCGTCGTGCTGACGTGCAGCAACAGTGCGCCGGTATCCTATCTCGTCACCGCCAGCGGCAACGCCGGTCCGGTGGTCTGTACGCCACCCTCGGGCAGCGTGATGACACAGGGGGTGACCGTGGTGACCTGCGTGGCCACCAGCGCCTGCGGGGGTGTGGCGACCAATACGTTCACCGTCACCGTCAAACCGCCCCGCGCGCGCTGGTTCTGCGGCCTGGTTAGCGTCGGCATCGGTGTGCCGCATGGCCCGATCGGCGGGGCGACTATCGCCGCCCGCACCGCGGTCGGCGGCGCCGGTTATCCCGGCATCGTCGTCACCGGCAGTCCGCACGAACCGACCAACAACGGCGTGGCGTTCGCGTTCGGTCCGGCCGACGCCTTCCGCTTCTCCACGCGCCTGGACGACCAGCAACCTGCCGGTTCGACGATCGCGTTTTCCCCGCCGGCCACGGCCATGGATCCCGAGCCGTCGCCGCTGTTGCGCATCGTCAATCTCGGCACAAACGGTTTCGGATTCCGCGCGGGGGCGCGCACCGGCGCGGCGACATCCGATATCTACCGGGTTTTCGCGGTGGATACGAATGGCAACCTGTTCAATTCCTTCACCATGACCGCCGCCGAGGCGTTGACCAACGACCTGCTGGTGGTCGGCCTCATGTATGGATCGACGGCGTTTCATCCGACCGTGGAGTTCGATCTGCGCACCGGCGGCACGGTCATCGAGTTCGCCGGCGAGATCGAACCCGGCACCAGCGCTCGGCACAAGGGGTGGGATGGATGCATCTACGGGCCCGACCGGCCGGTCAAGAAGCCGCCGAAGACCGCGCGGGTGATCGTGCTGCCGCCGGTGATTTCCGACCCGCCGCCGATGGAGGAGTTGCAGATGCGGTTCCAGGGCATGCCCGAGGTGGCGATCGAGGAGACCGCGTTGCGCAAGGACAAGATCAAGTACAGCGACGGCCACGTCACGCTGCTGAAGGCGTTCGAGGACGGCGCGGAACGAGGCGTGGATTTCAATGCCGTCGGGCCGGGCGGCGGTGTGCATGTCGAGTGGGGGTACGTGGCGTCGTTTGGATTCAATCGCGAAGGTTTGCATGGCGGCGATGTTCCGCTTCCGTTCGAGGAGTACCGGGCCATCGGCTGGCCGCCGTTGACCACGACGAATCGGCCGCCCGCGCCGACCAATTACCTGCGCCTGGCCGGCAGCATCATGGGCGTCGGGTTCGATGTGTCGGCGGATTTCACCGAGTGGGGGAGCGAGCTTGCCTCCGTTCAGTTGTGGCACATGGGGGCGCTGGTCGGGGAAGTGCCGGCGCATCCGGCCTTGCGCGACGTTCCGCTGGTCACGTTGGAAACCATGCCGTCGCGGATCGAGGCGCCTGGCGTCGGTGAATGGCGCCTGCTCGAGCCGGGCGGGATCAGCGTGATGTTCGGCATGGATTGCGGCGAGGGTGTGCCGTGTATCGGCGACGAGTTGCGCGTGATCGCCCTGCCGCCGCCGGAGGCGCATCCGCCGTTGGCATTCACCGGGCTCGACATGATGGTCGCCGAGGACATGGATATGCGGATCAGCGGCATCACGGCGGTGCCGGCGTGCACGAACCAGCCGCTGGTGGTGGCGCGCGCCCAGGGCGGCGTGATCGTAAGTTGGGAAGGCGACGGATTTTCATTGCAAGGCGCGGCGAGCATTCACGGACCGTGGTTCGATCTCGGTGCGCTGTCGCCGGTCACACTGCACGAAGGCGACCCGTTGCGGGTGTTCCGATTGTTGTGTGAGTAGACTGAAAACCGACATTAACCCGAATTCAGAAGTTGGAACCGCGGAGTTCGCGGATATACGCGGATGGATTCCATTCGTGTTTCCATTCACTTCAACAAATGCTTCGCGCCATTCTGGTATCGTTTCGATCATAACCTCTTTGCCTTCTGCGACATCGGGGCATTCTGCAGTTAATCAGCTCCGGTTTCCTTTTGTTCATTTCAACGGCGTAGATTTCAAGGCGTGAGGTCGTAATCCAGAGAACCGTTACTGGTTTCCCGTCAACCGCAACTCGCGACTTTGGTTCCTTTTGTTCAGTATCGGGAATACCGAGGCCGGAATTGACCCGTCAAGGCCCAACCGTTACCCTCACGCCATGAAACGCAGCGTGTTCAGGGTGAACGGCACGGCGGTTGACGCTTTCCGCAGACGCCCATTTCCGAGCTCCGCGTCATCACTGCGTTGTAACCCGTTGATCGGCAACCAAAGCCATGACGCAATCGCCAGCACGTGCTTTGCTATGCGTGACGGCGATTCAAATGTTCGGCATGAAGGAGAATTACTATGATATCACGTCGCGTAGAGATTTGTGTGGTTGGACTCCTGCTAGGCAGTACAATTGGGATTCTCCTGAGCTTGATATCGGATTATGGCTGGTCATTAAGCCTTCACAATATGCGCCTAAACGCAGACATATTCATGAATCAGTACCTAGGAAAGGTCCTGCTACTCTGCGTTTTCGCATGCCTCTACGCAGGAATCCGCCTAATCATACTATCTCGTCCGCAACGTGGAGACATACAAACTTGAGCCGAACAAGGCGTTGCACCGTACGGCACACAATGTGCCGCCGGTGAACGCTGACGTTGGCCGGATATAAGAGAGGATAAAACATATGGCAGCACTACCGCCTAAGGACATCGTTGCCGCGATAGAGGACGCCTTCACCGAGGCCGGTGCCTCCGCAACATTGATTTCGGACGAACGAGCGCATCCACGCCGCTTTTATGTGGTCGCCGGAGAATCGACTTTCCCCTTGTGGGTTTACATATGGACTCTCACGCATGGTGGCGGCGCAGCCAGACCGCGCGACGAGTACAGAATTCAACTCACTGGCGTGACTCCTCCATTGCCGGAAAATCCAGATGGACCAACACTGCTGATTGGCTATGAACCCAACACTCGGTGTTTTGCCGGATTCGACATGCGTAAGCACAAGGTGTTCTCAAGGAAGTCCCCCTCAATTCAGATAAACATCAATACGTTGCGAGATGCAGTTAGGGATGGCTTTGCATTTGCCCGGAAGGGGAACGACGAGATCGCCATTGGCTTTCGACCCGACAACATCTTGGCTTATGCGCTGAACGCTGAGAATCTGCATGAAAGCGGAGCCGATGCACGGATTTCCATAGCATTGAACAAGGTGACACGATTCGAGGAATTGACACCAGAGGAAACCGCAGCGATTCCGCCCGAAAGGCAGCGAGTTTTAGCGAAGGTATCGCGCCTTGCCCGCGACAGTGATTTCCGGCGGAAGGTCACAGTGGCATATGATCGCAAGTGTGCTGTATCGGGCCTCCAACTTCGTCTTATTGACGCAGCTCACATTCTCCCAGTTGGGGCCGATGGGAGCACAGACGAGGTCACGAACGGCATTTGTCTATCCCCGACGTATCATCGTGCATATGACCGGGGGCTGATCTACCTCACGAACGATCGCCGCATGGTGATCAACGACGCGAAAAAGCGCGACCTCATTCGCCTAGGCCTCGGTGGTGGCTTGGCAGAGTTTGAAGCGCATCTCGGGCGTCAGGTATTCTTGCCGCCCGACCGAAGGCAATGGCCGAGCGCAGCCTACATCCGCAGGGCGAATGAGGTTCGAGCCTCGTGATGGCCCGATAGTCGTCATACGATTACGACTTGACGCAGCCCTGTTGTTGTCTTACGAATACAACCATGCCAAGACCCAAGAGCTCAAATCCGCGGAGTCGAGTCGTCAACTTCCGGCTGACAGACGCCGAATACGGCGATATGGAACAGGCGGCGAAGCAGGAGAGCTTCGACTCTCTGAGCGACTATCTCCGCCACCTTCATAAGGAAGCAACGACCTCGGGTGCAGGACGCAACAACAGCGTGAAGGAACCCGGCGCTCTGTACGGGCTCATTAAACCGACGCTGTTTGAGGAGACCAAGCACGGGAAGATGTTCTTGGGCGATTCTCTCGGCTTGCTCCACGAAACGCTTGCTCCCGAATCTGTTGATTTGATCATGACATCTCCGCCCTTTGGCCTCGTCCGAAAGAAGAGCTACGGGAACGAGGATGCGGATCAATACGTGGATTGGTTTCGGCCCTTCGCAGAGGGCATGCGACGAGTCCTAAAAAAGCAAGGGAGTCTCGTCATTGATATCGGCGGCGCATGGAAGGCCGGGCTTCCAACGCGGTCGCTCTACCATTTCGAGCTGCTCATTTCTTTGTGCAAAGACCACGGTTTTCACCTTTGCCAAGAACACTATTGGTGGAATCCCGCCAAACTCCCGACGCCCGCAGAATGGGTGAATATCCGAAGAATCCGTGTGAAGGATGCGATCAATTGCATTTGGTGGCTTTCCCGATCACCCTGGCCGAGGGCATCCAACAAGCGAATCCTCGCGCCCTACAGCGAGTCAATGAGGGCGCTTCTGAAGAACGGCTATACCCCAAAGCTTCGCCCGTCAGGCCACGACATCTCCGACAAATTTCAGTGCGACAACGGCGGTTCTGTGCCACCCAACCTAATGGCTTTGGCCAATACGGAATCCAATGGCGCATATCAGGAGTATTGCCGAGCCAACTCACTACCAGTTCATCCAGCCAGATTCCCCTCAGGAATCCCCGAGTACTTTATCCGGCTGCTCACAAATGAGTCGGATCTAGTCGTTGATCCCTTTGCAGGGTCTTGCGTCACCGGAGAGGTCGCTGAAGCTCTCAGCCGCAAGTGGATATGCTGTGAGCTTTCCGAAGAGTATCTGAAGGGTGCACGCGCCCGATTTGTTGGGCTAAAGCCACGGCTACGAAAGCACGACAATCAGCCCTATCAGATTTTTCCGCCCTGCTCTCTCAACGGAAGCGCGGACAACTCCCCGCTGTCGAGTGATGGCGGCTTCAAGCGCCCGCGTAAGAACGCCGTATGAGACCATGCGTCAATCTGAATAGGAAGGCGGTATACAGACACGCCACGAACTTTCTCGGCTACGGGAATCCTCACAATGCACATGTGTGGTTCGTCGGGCTTGAGGATGTGCGGACTATTCGCAGTCGGAGGCAGCTCCGCTGCATGCCGACACAGTTCAATCTCTATCGATCTGACGTCGGCGAAGCATCGCCGAGTGTCTACACCGTAATTAGCAAGGTCATGATGCGTCTGAAAGGTGACGACCGAAGCACTGCATGGCGCGAGTACAAGACGCGCCTCCTTTTTCAGCCCGACGGAGATGCTCTTCTGGCCAATCTGTATCCACTCGGAAAGCGAGTTGAACAAGACTGGCCGCGCGAATATCAGCAATGGCTCAATATGACTGCCCAGGAGTACTATGCGTGGATCCAGAGCAATGAATTGCCGCGTCTAGAGTTTCTCAAGAAATGCCGGGCGCGGTTTGGTGAACCCCTCACAATATGCTTCGGCAAAAATCACTGGGAGCATTTCGCCCGATGCTTCGCCGGTGGAAATGACGATGTGCTTCATGAGGGCCGCTTTAGGCTTATTCCTTCGCGGAAGTTGATCCTCACTGAGTTTTTTAGGTCAACGCGCATGCCAGATGCATCAATCTGCGATCTTGTTTCTTCAATCAACAGGCTTTCGATCAATCCTTTTCAGCGTGGACGGAGTAGAACGCGATCAGGTGGCCAACAAACGGCTTCTCGCGTACGCGTGGCCCGCGGCGGGCCTCGCGCCGGAGAGGCTGGTCGTTCGACAATACAACGATGAAGACGATATTTGAATCATGGCAAACGTGGGCGGGCCTTTCCGCGGTCTTTGCCGCGATCACCGCCGTTCTGGCCAAGATCGGCGTACAAGGCATCAACTCGAACTATGCCACGTTTGTGAGAACCGTCGTGGTGCTCCTGTTTCTTGGGACAATCCTCGTTGCCACCGACGGGTTTCAGCCGCTGTCCTCAGTCTCGCGTCGAAGCCTGGTGTTTCTCGTCCTCTCAGGGCTGGCGACTGGAGCATCATGGTTATGTTATTTCCGCGCGCTCAAACTCGGGCCGGTCTCGCAGGTTGCGCCGATCGACAAATTGAGTCTCCTTCTGGTGGCGGTTCTCGGCGTGTTGGTGCTTGGCGAGAGGCTTCCGGCACACGGCTGGCTTGGCGTCGCGCTGATGGCCGCTGGTGCTATCTTGTTGGCGCTGAAGACATGAATTAGCCAAACCGGCGCCGCTTTATTCGACGAGCAGCACGTAGCCGCAGAGGTAGTCGCTTTCCGGGAAGCCGAGCAGGATGGGGTGGTCGGGCGGTTGGCCGAGTTGTTCGAGTTGGCGTACGGTGCGGCCGGCGTCGCGGGCCGCCCATTCGAGCGCGGTGAGGAAGTCCTGGTGTTTCACCCAGCCGGAGCAGGAAAACGTGGCGAGCACGCCGCCCGGCGTGAGCAGTTTCATGGCCAGCCGGTTGATGTCCTTGTAGGCGCGCAGGCCCTTTTCCATTTGCGACTGGTGGTGCACGAACTTGGGCGGGTCGAGGATGATCAGGTCGAACGTCGTCGCCCGGTCGCGGTACATGCGCAGTTGCACGGGCACATCGGCGACCTCGTACTGCGCGGGCGTGCCGCCGGGATTCAGGGCCTGGTTGGCGGCGGCCCGTTCCAGCGCGGGGGCGGATCGATCGAGGCCGGCGATAGCGGTGGCGCCGGCGTGGGCGAGGTGGGTTTCGAAGCCGCCGGTGTAGCAATAGGCGCTTAAACAACGCCGGCCACGGGCGTAGGCGGCGACGCGGCGGCGGTTGACCCGTTGATCGAGATAAAAGCCGGTCTTCTGTCCGCCGGTCACATCGACCTCGTACGTGAAGCCGCTTTCGCGGATGCGTACGGGGGGGCTGTCGGCCGGCGCCGCGGTCGGCGCGGTCGCGCCTTCGCGGGCAAAGGATTCCTCGTCGTACTGATGCACGGACGTCAAGCCGTGCGCGCGCAGGACCGACTCCAACGTGTCACGGTAGGGCAGCAGCAGCGACGTGTTCCATTGCACGGAGGCGACCCCGGCGTACTGGTCCACGATCAAGCCGGACAGACCGTCGGACTCGGAAAAACAAAGGCGGAAGGAATCGGTGGCGGGCTCCGTCGGTTGGACCACGCGGGTGCGGCGGTCGATGGCGGCGGCGAGGGCCGACGCGAAGAAGTCCGCGTCAAGGCGTTCGTTCTCGCGCCAGGCATACAGCCGGATGGCCAGGTTGCCGTGGTGGCTGCACCTGGCACGTTCGATGCTGTGCGCGATGGCCTTGCGGACATTTCTTATACGGTCGATGGTTACACGCCCGGCCGCTTTGTGAACACCCAGGTCGCTGAGTTTCCTTTCCTGGGTGACAGTGCGCTCACCACCTCGGTCGCCTACCAG
>ERZ761603.1836-NODE-1836-length-15310-cov-10.703900_pt1 | contig 15310 bp, 11 predicted proteins | sample MGYA00511879_ERZ761603 | MGnify/ENA primary metagenome ERZ761603 (study PRJEB28899, sample SAMN02850040) | bioreactor sludge metagenome | biome: EBPR Sludge; feature: EBPR Bioreactor; material: flocular biomat | place: Australia: Thorneside Wastwater Treatment... | reverse complement strand
AGCGACCAATCCGATGCGGAGCGAAGGAACATCCCAGCAGGCATGTTCTTCTTCCAAAACTCCATTGGTTTACCAGAAATCAGAAAGTCCACGCCCAAAGATTTGGCATATGCCGCCAAAGACAAACCAAAAGGTCCCGCACCAATGATGAGTAGATCTGTCTGCATGCTGCTCTCCTTTAGTTAATGAAAATTCCAAGCCATAATTGATATAGCCCAAAGCCGAATAAAACAATACAAGAAATGCCCAATAAGGCATGGTTGAGTTTTGGTCCCAACCTCGATGCAGCCCCAAAAACGATGACCATTGCGATCAGGCATAGAATGAAAGTTGAATAAAACCCAAGCACCAACCCCAGCCCGTTAATCGGCGTTTCGCGCCAGCCCTGTACTAGAATGGGACCCGTCACGAACATCCAGAACAAATACGCGCCGGGGCTGAGTAGATTCGTCATCGCCGCTTTGAAGATTGTCTGCTGCCCTGATAGTTCCGGGTGGGCAAGGGTTTCATCAAAATTACGCCAGGATTTGTAAGAACCATACGCGAGATACAGAACGAAAAGCCCTCCCACGATGTACATGGCACGCTGCGCCCATTCTGGCAATTGGCTCAATACCAACACACTCAACAAGACGATAGGACCATCACTGATAAATGGAGCGAATGCGCCCGGCAGAGCACGCTTCCAGCCGCGGGTTAAGGCTTGAGTGATCAGAAAGGTCTGAAACGGTCCGATCTGAGAGGCGGCGGCGAAGCCGAATCCAATTCCTTGAAAAATATAGATCCACATGGCTAATCGAAAATAAATTTGGTGGGGTTCTCAAAGAAGGTCGTCCATGCAAGACATTGGCGCGGGGTGAACATATACAAGCCGCCATCATCCCATTGAGTGGCTTCGGGGGTGTAACCGTCTTCGGCATATTTTTTGAAAGCAAGCACAAGGCGCTGAGCCAATTCGGGGTCTGGTTTGGGGGCAGGGACAGATATGCCCTCCAAAATAATTGCCTTTTGCCCATCTTCCAAATTGACAGTGACATTGGGGTTTTCCAATATGTTTCGGGCATGACGCGTTTCAGGACTGCCATCGTAATAGAGTTTGCCATCGACATACACCGCCCAACGCGGCACCACATGCGGGTGTCCATTCGGGCGGACGGAGCACATCCAATAGTACCTGGCGCTCGTCAACTTTTCTTCGACATAATCCCACGACACTTCAGAGGTTGGATTATCGGCATACCCTTTGGGAAGTTTTGGGCGGGTGGTTTTCATCATTTTGCTCTTCACACATTGCGCCTTATTTCGCCAACGCCTGCTTCACCGCTTCGTAGACATCCACCACGCCATAACCAAAGGCATTGCTGGGGCTATCGCCAGTGAAGCAACCAAGGGAAGTATTGCCTGTATAAGGCTGGGCAGTCTCGATGATCAACCGCTCGGTCGCATTGATGTCGCCGATCAACTCGGGCTGGGCAGACCAGATCAACGCCACCACACCCACCACATGCGGACCCGCCATCGACGTGCCGCTGTTCGAACCGTAGGAGTTTTCAGGCAGGGACGAGAAAATGTCCACACCCGGTGCGACAATATCAGGCTTGACCCTGTCCGAACCATCAACGGTCACGGGACCGCGGCTGCTGAAATCTGCCATGTCTCCATAATAGTTGATGGCACCGACAGAGAAGACCGAATCATAAAGCGATAGCGGCGCTTCCACGGTTTCGCAGTTGGGTCCGTCATTCCCCGTGGATACCACCACGAATATGCCTGCATGGCGCAGGTTATCTGTTGCGGTCAACAAGGCATTCGGGTCACAGCCTTCGATCTCGGGACAGCCCCACGAGTTGTTCATCACATGTGCAGCTTTGGTTGGGTCGCCATCGACGAACGGGTCACCGCCAATGGGGAAGGGTGCAAGCATGAACTGCATACAATCCAAATACAAAGCTGGGTTGGCAAGGTTGCGGTCGAGGTTCACACAGCCGATCCATTGCGCTTCGGGCGCAACGCCGATTCCGCCGCTGCCGAGAATCGAACCCATCGTATGCGTGCCATGCCCGCCCTCATCGTTCGGCGAAGATGTGCCATCCCACGGATCGAACCAGTTGTAATCGTCGCTGCCGTTGTAACCGCGATATTGCTTTGCGATCGCCGGGTGATCTCCATCCACACCGGAGTCAGACTGCCCAACGACGATCCCTTCGCCGCGCACACCGAACTCCTCCCACACCTTATCCGCGCCAATGAGTTGAATATTCCACCCGAGGTAATCTTCGGGCGGAGCCGACTCAAACCCCGGCGAAGGAGAATCTTCGGGAGCCGCACGCAGCCGTGGGCTGGGAATGACGCGGTCCACTTCGGGGCGGGTCAACAAATAGAGACGGATCAACGTCCCGCCTTGAACCTCCATCGAATTTTGCAAATAATACGGTGTGTATTTCACACCAAACGTATCGAAAGCCCCGCGCAAACCCGCCTGCTCGGTGTTTGCTGTATTGACGAGCGCTTCATACGCTGCCGTGCGCCGCGCATCCAGGTCGGTCATGGAATCAAGGTCTGAAAGGTCCGTCTGATTCTTGAGGATGACAAAGAGACGGTCTCCGTAATTTCCGGGGTTTCCAAAGAGGAAGAAGACCGCGATCAGACTGATCCACGCGAGAGCAGTTCCCGTCCATCCGATGACGCGCTTCGCACCTTCGCCCGGGACTGCCCCAGCGACATGGAACAGGATCAACCCGATAACGCTGACTCCCCAGCCGATGAGCAGTCCAATGCCAACTGCTTTGAAAGCCAGCCCGGCAATATCGCCAAGCACGATGGTCAACTCTGTCGGGTCGAAGAACGCCAATCCTGCAAATGCCAGCAGACCGCTCGCAAGCGCCGCCGCTGTGCGTGAAGGGAACGTGGATGCGACTGCAAAGCCAAATGCCGGAACAAATGCAACAAGGATCAATTCGCCGCCGTCGAACCCAAATGCCGATGCAAGCAAAGCAAGTAACGCACCTGCGCCGATGCCATTGAGGAAGACGTTCCCAGCGTCGTCCATCAGGGACGATGCCAGCAAACCGAACGACAGCCCCGCAAGCAGGTTCAGGAATGTATCACCCATTGACCCCAGAGAACCGTAAACTGCCAGCGGAAAAATGCCCAGCGCGGCGATCAACATCCCGAACGGCGCGGACTGTGGAAGCCATGCCAGTTTGCCATCATGAAAACGCAAAGCGAGGAACGCGACTGCGATGGCGAAAAAGACCTGCAAGATCGAGCCGAACTGGTCGTTATTCGCGCCGATCAAACCCAATGCCAAAGCCGGGAAACCGAATAAAGATGCCGCAAACAAACCCGCATACCAGCCTTTGAAGCGGTCGTCTTTGGTGAAATACCACAGCAGCCCAAACAGCAGGCCCATCACTACCGCCTGCACTGCAAGACCGATGGTATCCGCCCATTCGAACTGTTTCAAGCTTGAAGACGCAATGGCGCTTTGTCCCGTCGACCAGACGATGAAATGATAGACAAACGAACAGAATGGCACCGGCAATGCAACGATCATAAATAACGCCAATGCACCGCCGCTGCGATTTCTAATTTCTATTACAGCCGTAGTTTCAACAGGTTGTTCGCTCATCTGCTCTCCTCTTAAACACCAATTACCAATCTACCAATCTACCAATCTACTAATCTACCAACTTATTCCGCGCCACCCTCGATACCCGCCTGTACTTCCTCCAATTCCTTGTGCGGACGGACGTTGAAAACCTTGAAGCCCCACTGCACCGATGGACCGATCAACAAAGCGTAGATGACCGTACCGACGCCGACAGGACCATCCAACAACCAGCCAACGAAGACGACCGTGATCTCGATGATCGCCCTTGCAACGCGGATGCTGACACCCGTAGTACGCTTGATCGCCAGCATCATACTGTCGCGCGGACCCGCGCCCGCATCCACGCCAATGTATATGGCACTGCCCAATCCCATCAACACGACCGCCAGCAAGAGCATGCCGAATCGCAGCCATAGGTTGCCGGTTACAGACGGCATGAACGAATTCCATAAATCGATCCACGGACCGATGGAGAGGATATTGGCAAGCGTACCCCAGCCCATTCTTTCGCGCATCGCCACTGCGCTCCCCAGCACAATAAACCCCATGATAACGGTCATCGTCCCGACTGTAATTCCAATTTTATAAGCCAGCGCCGCTTCCAGCACCACCCAGGCGCTCGTACCAAGATTGCCGCGAATCATCATCGAGATCGCCAGCCCGAACAGGGCGAAACCGATTTGAATAGTTGCGAAATCGCGGGGAAAGGTTTTCCAACGAACAGGTTTGATCATGATGCTCCTTTGAAGGCAACATGATACCATGCCGTCACAAAAGCAATTTCATAGGTGCTTACATGGAATATTCACAGAACGGGCTGCCGCCAGATCACCCGGTCGAATGGATGACCACATGATTCCGCCCCAACTGTTTGGCTTGATATAGCGCTTTATCCGCCCGGCTGATGATAGCCTCAACCGAGCGGTCTGTGGCAAAGGCGATCTCTGCAATGCCCAGGCTGATCGTTACAGACAGGGGTATGCCATCCACATCGATGTCAGCCGTCTCGACCGCTTTGCGAATCCGTTCCGCGATCATAAAAGCCTGTTCCGTATTCGTCTCGGGCATGAGGATGATAAATTCATCGCCGCCGTAGCGCGCCAGGATATCGACTTCCCTCACTTGCGACTTCGCCATCTGCGAGATTTTGACCAGCACCCCGTCCCCGAATCCGTGGCCAAATGTGTCGTTCGCCTTCTTAAAACCGTCCACATCAAAGAGGATGAGCGCCAGCTGGCGAGTGTAGCGCAGGCTGCCGTTGAATTCCCTCACCGCCAGGTCGAAGAAATGCCGCCGGTTGAACAAGCCGGTCAGGACATCGGTACGCGCCAATACCTGTTCATGCGCGAACATTTGCTGGAGTTCCGTATGCGCCGACTGCAACGAGCGGTTCGCATGCTGGAGTTCCTCTTCAGCCTGTTTACGTTTTGTAATGTCGTCGCATGTGACCAGGACCACCAGGCATCCTTGAACGTCGCGGACGGCACAGGCAGATTCCCTTACCCATCGGATCCTGCCGTTTTTGTCGACCTTGCGCGCCTCAATCTGGACGGATCGTTCAGGGTTTTCCAGGCAAGACTCGATCTGCAATAAGACACTATCCCTGTCGTCGGGATGGAAAATATTGATGATGGGCTGTCCGATGAGTTCCTCCGATGGGAAACCCAATTGACTAACCCCATATTTATTGACGGAAAGAACCATCCCATTTTCGTCTGCAGTGAAATACATCGACGGGTTATCTTCGTACAGGATGCGGTACATTTCCTCGCTGGCACGAAGCGCATCATCCGCCCGCTGCCTGGAAATGGCAAAGGCAACATGCCGGGCAATGGTCTGGGCGAGCTGAACTTCCTCTTCATGGTATGCATGCTTCTCTTTGAAGTAGACCATGAACTTTCCCAGTAATTTTCCATGATAGACAAGCGGAATGAAACCCAGCGAGCCGATCCCCTCTGCCTCGAAAGCGGGCAGGAAGCTGGACCAATCTGGGGCATCATACACATCGGGCACAAAGACAGGTTGCGGATCCGGGTCATCCTGCTTCCAGGGGGAATGACCTTCAACGATCTTCCGGTACGCCTCAGAAAGTCCGTGCCAGGATTTGAAGCGCATGACCCCATCGGGATCGATCAACAGGACAGCGGCACGGTCCGCGACAAGGGTGTTTTGAAGGCTGTCGAGTGCCGTATTGAAAACCTCTTCAAGGTCAGATGACTGTCCCAGGGTGGCTGTCATCTGATACAAGGTCCTCAGGTTATTAACCTGTTGCCGAATCGCCTGCTCCGCCTGTTTTTTCTCCGTCACATCGCGGGCAATGCTCCCCAGCCGCCAACCCTTGTCGGTACGAATCGAAAACACGCGGACCTGGATGAAGCGCCGGGTCTTATCTGTACGCTTGATGGACACTTCAATTCCGGCGGAAAATTTTGAATCTTCACCAGCATCCAGGTAATGCTGGATGTCTTCTTTTACCCTTCGATGCATTTCATCCGTCATTTCATTCTGAGGAATAAGCCGCATCATTTCCCAGATGTACATCCCGAGCACTTCATCGCGTTTCAGCCCGGTCAATTTCTCCAAGGCGTTGTTGAATTCAAGAATGTGCCCGGACTCGTCTGTAAGGGTGATGCCATCGTTCGATTCCGAGACAATGCTATGAAACCTGCTTTCACTTTCACGCAAAGCATTCTCTACAAGTTTTCTTTCGGTAATATCCCGCCCATTGACGATCACGCCGCCAATCGCCGGGTCTTGCATCAGGAATTGGGCAACGATCTCGAGGTAATGCCATTCTCCGTATTTGTCTTTCAGGCGGTATTCTCCCCGATGGGTAAATCCCGGTGTTTCAAGCCCGATCCTGAAAGCTTCGAACAATTCATCGATGTCATCCGGGTGGATCAAACCCAGCGAGTCGGAGCGGATCAACTTTTCAGCACCATAGCCCAAAAGACGGGATACTGCCGGGCTTTCATATTCCAGTCCCCTATCCGTGTTGACGACCAGGATCCCGTCTGCGGCGTTTTCGATAAGGGCGCGGAAACGCCTCTCCGTCCGATGAACTGCCTCTTCGATCTGCTTGCGCTCGGTGATGTCTCGCCCATTGATAATGATCCCCATGATGGCAGATTCGTCCATCAGATAATGACTGACGATCTCGAAATAACGCCAATCCCCATTCGAATGAAGCAGCCGATATTCACCACGATGCACAAGGCCGGGCTTGTCCAAACCGTTCATAAATATTTCCATAATTTGGGCAAGGTCGTCCGGATTGATAAGCTCGAAGGCGTTTTTTCCGAGTAATTCGCCAGCCTTATAGCCCAACAACCGTGCAACGGAAGGACTTTCATAGCTTATCTTCGCCTCTTGGTTAACCACCATAATGCCATCGGGGGCATTTTCGATCAGAGCGCGATAATACTTTTCACTTTCATGAAGCGCCTTCTCCATCTCCTTGCGTTCGGTAATGTCTCTGAAGTTAGTGACCACCGCCTCGACCCCCGGCTCGGTGAGCTGGTTGCTGAACGTACTATCCACCCAGCGGTAGGAGCCATTATTGTGTTTGTACCTGTACTGAAAGGTTGGCGTATAAGACGGGTCTTCGACGAGACGGGTCACTCCCTCCAGTACCATACCAATATCATCCGGATGGATAAAATCCAGCGGATTGTATTTTGTATAGTCCTCGTCTGCATAGTCGAACATCTCTCTGGCAGACGGGCTCGCATATTTGATCTTCCCATCTGCTCCCACCAGCACAATACCGTCAGGTGCATTTTCGATCAAGGCACGAAAACGCTTTTCCGCCAGGCGGACAGCCTCTTCGTTTTTCTTCCTCTCGGTGATATCGCGCGCAACAGCGATGACGACATTCCTGCCAAAATACGTGCCCGGCGTGAGGCGCACATCCTTGGGAAAGACCGTACCGTCTTTTTTTATGCCCCAAAATTCGAACTCGACTGGTTGTCCGAGAAATGCCTGCTGTACGTATCCCGCAACTTTTTCAAGATCGTTCCTGCCCGGGGCGGAAAGGAATTCCGGTGTCCGCCCGACATAATGTTCGCGGGGATACCCATACATCCTTTCAGCGCCTTCGTTCACGTCCAGAAAGACCCCGTTCTCATCCTGGATATAGATCGTCTCCGTAACGCTGTTGAAAATCCCCTCGAATGTGGACTGTGAGATCCGCAGCGCCTCTTCTGCCAGCCTGCGCTCCTGCAATTCATCCTGCACCCGTTTCGTCAGCAGCGCGTTCCGCAGACTCACCGAGACCTGAACGGCAAACGAATCCACTGCAGGCAGGTCTTCGTGCCCCAGGCGTTTAGACCCATATACAAGCATAACCCCCAGCGTCTCCCCATCCACATAGAGGGGCGCAATAATCCCGTTATCGATGTCGAGCAATTCGATCAATTTCGCGGCAAACGGATGAAGATATTTGGGAAGCGCCTCTTTGAATAAATTCTTTCCATCTGCAATGTATTCCGACTTTCGTTCCCTGATGACCCGGCCATAGATGCTTTCCTCCGAGACCGACCAACTGAAGTCCTGCGCTTTGAATCCGACTGTCATTTCAGCCGTTTGAATGATCTCCTCTGAGACAGAGGTGTACTGATAATACAAGCTCTTCTTTTCGCTTCCGAACCTGAGGATAGTGGTTTCAAAGCCCAGGGCGCGGATCTGCTCTCCAACCACGTTAAAAATCTCATCCGCACCATGCGCCAATTGAACTTGATTTGCTGCGCGCCCCAATGCCAGCAAGAGGTTTCTGTTATGGGTAAGCGCATCCTCCGCCTGTTTACGCGCTGCGAGTTCATCCTTTAGTTTCTGCATCAAGCGGACGTTGTACAGCCCGGTCGCGATCTGCCCGGCGAACGAATCTATCGCGGGCAGGTCATCATGGTCCAGAAATGCCCCGTCGACTTTTAACAGTCCCAACACCTCATCGTCCAACCATAAGGGCGCAAGCATTCCATGATATAGATTGAAGATGGTCGCCAAAGGGCTGCATAACGCCTGGATGGGTTCAGGGAGAGACTCTTTCAATGTATCAATGGAAGAAGCGGTATAAACTGCCGTTCTTCCTTTCAGGGTGCGTTCATAGATCCCGCCGGGTGCGATGGGAAGCCTATAAGTACGCATCGACAGCCCGGTCATCTGCTCCCCCTTGCGGATCAGCTCAGGCGCATATGAAAGATAGGCGATGGATAAGGACTGTCTATCTTCGTTCAGCAGCAAAAGCGCGACATTCCCGCCTAATGATTGAATTTCCTTCCCGACAGCGAAATAAAAATCCTCCGCGGTATGCGCGCGTTGAATCGCCTGCGCCGCCCGGCTGAGGGCAAGTAACAGAAAATGCGCATGGGTCTGGCTTTCGCGCGAACGATCATGCTCCAAAGACTTTGGATCGCGTGAAAACATTGACGGGTATCCTTCCGATTCCACCCCTGCCATCCCATAAGGGATGCCGACAAAGCCGGGTCCTGACTTTGTCAAATCGATATTTGGAGTTTCGCCGCGCAAATCACAATGGGATCTTAATAATGGAAAATAACCTAAATAACCGATCTACCCGGCGTATTACGCTTAATATATATGTTATAGCACCCAAAGTCAAGCAAAACATCCCTCACAATTTGACCGCTTCCTTAAGATGTCCCCGAAGTTTCGCATGCCTGACACCTGCCAGGTCGATCTTCTGCGCGCCGATCATATTGGCAAAACGTCTCAGCCCATTGGCAAGCGCGTCTGCAAACGCGCCGTCCCTGGGCGCATCCTCTTCCAACCAGAAACCTAAAATATGAAGCGTGTTCGTGCTTCGGTCCAGTTTCGGGTCAAGGCGTGCTACAAGGTCATCGCCATATAAAATCGGCAGAGTGTAATAGCCCCACTTGCGTTGATGCAGGGGCTTGTACACCTCCCAGACATATTCAAAGTCGAAGACCCGCTTTGCCCGACCACGCGCGCTGACGATCTCCAACGGAGCGAGGAGGGTGGCCTCTTCAGCCGTGGTCGGACCTTTGGGCTTCCACTCCTTGGGGACGCGCCCCGCCTCAAGAGCCGACAGATGAGCCTGGTCGCTGTTTAAGAAGAGGAAGTTTTCTTTGAAGCCTTCCACCCGCACCCGGCAGACCTCTCCTTTCTCGATCAGGCGTTCGATCCTCTCGGCCGCTTCCTTCGCCGTCACTTTGCGATGGATGTATTCGCCGAAGGCGGTCTTCCATGAAGGTTCGCGCGCCATGCCGTAAAAAGCAATGACCTTTTTCCCAAAAAAATCCTCGGCTTCTTCAATGGGAGCGGCATAATCGAACTCGGGCGGTACAACCCGTTCGCGCAGGTCGTAGATGCGGTCGAAGCCTTTGCGGTTCGAGATCATCACCTCGCCGATCAACCAGAGATAGAACAGCGTCACCGATGTTTCCTTGCGCCCACGGTAACTCCAGGCTTTAACGGCGTCGCCTTCGATGTCGCGGTTCCCCAGTGGACCTTTCTCGCGTAACTCACCCAACACAAAATCGACCACCTCTTTGGGCGGATGTGTGAAATGCTCCCAGCGCAAGCCTTTTTCCTGGCGGTGCTTCATGTGCAAACGCCAGTATGGGAATTCATGCATCGGGTACATCATCAACCAGCCGCCGTAATCGAAGGCTTTTCGTTGGTCGTACGCCATTTTATAAAGTAATTCGGGTTTGTAATTGAGGACACGCCCGTACATGGCGATATCCTGACTGCGGGCGACCATGACCAGCGGGTCGAGCTGTAGCGCCTGCATCTGGTTTAAAGCGGACTCAGCGCCGGTGAGACCCCGGAAGCGGCGGCCAGGCCAAAGTCCCTGTGAGCCGAGCAGGAAGCGTCGGTAGGTTAGTTTGGAGATGGAGTCCATGAATAAGTTTGAAGGTCTAAAGTCGAAGGTCAGGTAGATTGAAATATAAAAAACCGAGGTGAAAGAACCTCGGTCTGTGGTCTATGGTCACTGGTCTGTCAACGCTAATCATCGCCCAGCGAGGCAATGGCTCGCAACAAGCCAAAGACCAGCACGCCGAGTTTGATGCCTTCGCCCGCTGTGATGGCAGTTTCGCTTGCGTTCTTTTCAGCGCGGCGGTTGAGAAGCATGGCGGCGATCAAGCCGGTCATTGCGCCGATCAGTGCGCCGCCGAGCAGGACTCTTGAGTTTTTCATGGAGTGATCCTTTCAAAAAAGGCTTTCGCAGTTTGAAGCCATCCGTTCAGGGCAACGATGGGTTTGACCGCCATATCCGCCCCGCGGACGATGTACCCGCGCGCCAGAACGACATAATCCTGCGCGATACCGGTGTAATAGGGCAGCGCCTTGAGCAAACGCGCCATCCCATAGATCAACCCGCCGAGGATGGCAAGCACAACCAGCCCGCCAAGCAGGGTGGGGATGATGACCCAGATGGTCGAGACCGCCGCCCAGCGCCCCACATCCCCGCCCTGTTTGAAGGTGGCAATGCTGATCCATACGACCATGCCGACCAATGCCAGCGCGCTGAGGACGACCGGAAGCACGACCTGCCTCATCACCTGCCTGCGATGTTTGAGATATGAGTAATGCGCGGGCGGTGTCTTGAGTCTCTCTGCCAGTTCGGGGAGTTTGGAGGTCATGGAAGTATTTTACCAAAAATAAAAAGACCCTAAAGGTTTTGAAATCCTTTAGGGTCTCATTCGTTCAACTATCTTCTATTTCTCAAGAACGACGGGACATCGAGATCGTTGTTATCGATGCCCGGTATGGGCTGGGACTTTACGTCCGCTGAGGAGCGAGTCTCGGCATTGACGCTTACCGATTCCGTCGGGCGGGTCTGGAAGGGTGTGTTCGCCGCCGAAACGGGCTTCTCATTGGTACGCGGCAGGCGTTCGAGCACGCGGCGTGCAACTCCGCTGCGTTCGAAACCGGTGGCGATGACCGTACAGCGGATCTCATCACCCATGTTCGGGTCGATGACCGCGCCGAAGATCATATTCACATCCGGGTGAGCCGTCTCACGGATGATAGCAGCTGCCTGGTTGACCTCGAAGAGCGTCATGTTCGGACCGCCGGTGACATTGAAGAGCACACCGCGCGCGCCGTCAATGGTGATGTCGAGCAATTGGCTTGAGATGGCTTGCTCGGCGGCATTCTTGGCGCGGTCGTCGCCGGAGCCGCGCCCGACAGCCATGAGCGCCGCGCCGCCTTCAGACATGATCGTGCGCACGTCGGCGAAGTCGAGGTTGATCAAGCCGGGGATGGTGATCAATTCGGAGATGCCTTGAATACCCTGGTGCAGGACCTCGTCTGCCATTCTAAAGGAATCTTGCAGCGAGGATTTTTTATCCGCCAGTTGGAGCAAACGGTCGTTGGGGATCGAAATGAGCGTATGCGCGTGTTCTTTCATCTTTGCTACGCCCGCTTCAGCCGACTGCGAACGCTTGCCGCCTTCGAAGGTGAACGGACGGGTTACAACGCCGATGGTCAACGCGCCGCATTCCTTGGCGATCTGCGAAACGACGGGAGCCGCGCCGGTCCCGGTACCGCCGCCCATGCCCGCAGTGACGAAGACCATATCCGCGCCTTTGAGCACGTTATACAGTTCGTCGGAGGATTCTTCGGCGGCTTTGCGTCCGATCTCAGGGTCGCCGCCCGCGCCGAGTCCGCGCGTGATCTTATCGCCGAGGCGCACACGGATGGGAGCGCGCGAAAGCGTAAGGGCTTGCGCGTCTGTGTTGGCGGCGATGAATTCAACGCCTTGAATGCCTTCTTCCATCATGCGGTTGACGGCATTCTGACCGCCTCCACCCACCCCGATCACTTTGATGCGGGCGAAGGCTTCGGTTTGCAGGTTCTTATTGTTCGGATTCATTTGTTCCTCCTGGCAAGGAATATGCCATATCTTAAACGAGAATACGCTTTTTTAACAGGGTTGACAAATATCAAAATTAATAACTTGTGAATCTTTTCTCATTGTTTTGGTTGTCACTCTGAGCCGACATGCGAAGGGTCTCTATGATAGTAGCAGAGATGCTCACCGCACTGCATCCGCAACGCGGTGCATGTGTCGCTTCGCTCAGCATGATATTTAAGGCAGCAACCTCTTCATCCAACTCTTGACCGAATCCAAGCTTGATCCTTTCTCACCGCGCGGCTTACGGCGTTTTTCTCCGCTCGAGACCGCGACCTGGTGGTCGTGCATACTGATCGCCCATTGCAGCAAGCCGAAACTCGTGGAATACATGGGCGAATTGAGTTTATCCACAAGTCCTTTCAAGTTTTGCGGCTGGGCAACGCGCACCGGCATATCCAACACATCCGCCGCAATTCGATGGATGCCCGGCAATGCGGATGTTCCACCGGTAAGCACCATGCCCGCCGGGAGCAAACCGTCATACCCGGAGCGTTTGATCTCCTGATGGATCAGGTTGAATGTTTCTTCGACACGCGCCTCGATGATCATCGCCAGGTCCTGCCTGCTGATGCGGATGTCTTTATCCTCACCGAAGGGACGCATGAGGAAATATTCGTCGGGTCCGATGTCAGTCTTCACCGCATGACCCTGTTGCTTCTTCACTTCCTCAGCCTGCGCGGCTGAGAGTCGCAGCCCATGCGCAACATCTTGCGTGACGTGATTCCCGCCGACCGCCAGCACCATCGTATGCCAGACATCACCGTCAACATAGATCGCAAGGTCGGTCGTGCCGCCGCCAATGTCGCAGACCGCCACACCGATCTCGCGTTCCTGTTCGGTCAGAACGATCTCTGCCGACGCAAGCGGGTTCAAAACGAACTGCTGGATCTCGACTCCCGCCGCACCGACGCATTGACGCAGGTTATCGACAGTTGCACTGGCAGCCGTGATGATGTGTGTCTCGACTTCGAGCTTATAACCGTGCATCCCGACCGGGGTCTTCACGCCTTCCTGCCCATCCACGGTGATACCGCGCTGGATGACATGAACGATCTCGCGGTCATGCGGGATGGCAATTGCCTGCGCCTGCTCGAGCGCGCGCGCCAGGTCATGAACATCGATGATGCCGCCGGGGATGCCTGCTGCACCGCGACTGTTGACCGAAGCCACATGCGCCCCGGCAAGACTCACAAATGCAGAAGTGATCTCCAGCCCGGATGTACCCTCCGCTTTTTCCACCGAGCGTTTGATGGCACGCGACGCAGCGGGAAGGTCCACCACGATGCCCTTGCGGATGCCTGCCGACGGCTCGAGGCCCACACCCAGGATGCGGATGGATTTATCGTCCTCCACCCGCCCCACCAGGGTGCAGACCTTGGTCGTACCTACATCGATGCCAACAACGATTTCATCCATATTACGGATTCTCTACTACGATTTCTTCGGTTTCTTCGAAGCCCGCATCCGCCATGCGGTAATACGGACCCGAGGGATACTCAACATTGACATAAACTGGCGTTTTGCCTTTTTGAAGAAGAGAGTCGATCAATGTTCGGTACACGGTGATCTTCAAGGGTATGTCACTTGCAGAGGAGCCGAACGCTACCGTCCAACCGCGCGGGTCTGCCCAGCTAAAACCATCAGCGAAGGAATAGGTCAAAGTGGAACCGGCAGGCACGAGCGGGGCAAGAGCGAGAGCGGAATCCACCAATTCTTTTTGGAGGAAGGGCGGCGGACTGTATGGATCATCCGAGGTTTGGATCCCGGCTGGGGGCGTATCCACCGCGTTGACAGTGATCAACCCCGTCGCCTCGCCTCGCGGTCTAAAGGCGACGCCTGATTCGTCGACCCAGGTGTATCCTCCGTTTTGATTCCACAGGATGACCGGCTGGCGTTCGACAACAGTGACAAAGACGTAATTCGGCAGATATACATCGACCTGCGCGGAAAGAAGTTCGGGATAGTTCAAGCGCAAACGTCTTTCGAGTTCGGCAGGCTGGACGGTGAAGATGTTCTGCCCGCCCACGCCGATGATGCCGTTGATCTCTTCACTGACAATGCGGGTATTGCCGACCACAAAAGCGGAGGGGACGTAGAAATATTGCAATTGAAACGCCAGGACAAGCAAAGTCCCAAACACGAGCGCAAAGAAAACCGATGCGATGCGCCAGTTGGCATGCGGGCGCGGCATTCGCGGCAGGCTTGGAAGTTTGAAGCGCGGCAGGGCGAACTTCGGTTTCTTGAGATGGAATTCAGGCAGACCCAGCGCGATCTTGAACTTGCGTTTTTCAGCCGGTTTTGGCGCAGACCGAATCGGGATCGTCGGCGTGCGCGCGGAAACCTTGACCATCGGTTTGGTGGCTTGCTTTGCCGCCTGCTGAAGTTCCTTTGCTGTGCGTTCGGCGCGTCTTTTTCGGACGAGCTCTGCGCGGGTGGGCTGACGTTTGTCGCTCATGATTTCCTCCGGTGCTCGGTGCGGTCACGCTGGGCTTTCCGCTCGAGCGCGAGTTGGATCAGGCGGTCAACCAGTTCGGCATACGTCACGCCGCTTGCCTGCCAAAGTTTTGGATACATGCTAATGGAAGTAAACCCAGGTATCGTGTTCAACTCGTTTAAATAGATCCTGTTCGTATCTTTCTCGACAAAGAAGTCCGCCCGCGCCAGGCCTGCGCAATCAATGGCTTTGTAGGCGCGGATGGCATACTCGCGGATCTTCTCCGCCACATCCTGCGGCAGAGGCGCGGGGATGAGCAAGCCGGACGTTCCGTCGATGTATTTCGATTCATAAGAAT
>ERZ761603.1835-NODE-1835-length-15311-cov-117.813319_pt1 | contig 15311 bp, 14 predicted proteins | sample MGYA00511879_ERZ761603 | MGnify/ENA primary metagenome ERZ761603 (study PRJEB28899, sample SAMN02850040) | bioreactor sludge metagenome | biome: EBPR Sludge; feature: EBPR Bioreactor; material: flocular biomat | place: Australia: Thorneside Wastwater Treatment... | reverse complement strand
CGACATAGCGGTTGTCGGAGAAGGCGATCGGCAGCAGCAGCGCGACGGCGAGCGCGACCCAGCCGATCCAGGTGAGCAGCGCACCGCCCGCCGCCGGGCGCTGGCTGACGCTGGCCTCGGCTGCCGTCTCGCGCGCCAGGCGGCGCGCCCGCAGGAGGTCCATCGCGTAACGCAGCAGCAGGCGGCCGGCGAAGCAGACGGCGACGAAGGCGAGCAGGGCCGGCCAGCGGGTGGCGACACGCAGCGCGCCGCCGTGGTCGACGGTGGTCAGGCCGATCATCGGAATGCCGAGCAGCAGGGCGATGAGGGCGCTTGCCGCGGCGTCCTTGAGGCGTTCCGCCGGCGACGTCGGCTGCCGGGCAACGACGAGCGCGCTCATCAGACCTTCTCCACTTCAGGCCGGCCGAGCAGGCCGGAGGGGCGGAACATGAGCACCAGGATGAGGATGCTGAAGGTCGCCACGTCCTTGTATTCGGCCGACAGGTAGGCGGCCCAGAAGGCTTCGATGAGGCCGATCAGCAGGCCGCCGAGCATGGCCCCCGGCAGCGAGCCGATGCCGCCGAGGACGGCGGCGGTGAAGGCCTTGATGCCGGCGACGAAGCCGATGAAGAAATCGACGACGCCGTAATACACCGTCACCATGACGCCGGCGACGGCGGCGAGCGCCGCGCCGAGCATGAAGGTGAGCGAGATCGTGCGGTCGACGTTGATCCCGAGCAGCGCGGTCATCGTCCGGTCCTGCTCGCACGAGCGCTGCTGGCGGCCGAACGAGGTGCTGCCGATCAGCCAGGTGAAGGCGGCCATCAGCGCGATGGTGACGATGACGATGAGGATCTGCGAATAGGCGAGGCGGACGGTGAAGCCGTCGATGGTCAGCAGGTCGATGCCGCCGACGAGGACCGGCGGGATCGGCTTGACGCGCGCGCCCTGCGTCAGTTGCACCATGTTCTGCAGGAAGATCGACATGCCGATCGCCGAGATCAGCGGTGCCAGGCGCGTCGAACCGCGCAACGGCCGGTAGGCGATACGTTCGACCGTCCAGCCATAGACCGAGGTGAACAGCACGGCGACCAGCAGGACCAACAGCAGCGAGAGCGGAATCGAGCTGATGCTGAAGGTGGCCAGCAGCGTGAACACGGTGACCGCGATGAAGGCGCTGACCATGTAGATATCGCCATGCGCGAAGTTGATCATGCCGATGATGCCGTAGACCATCGTGTAGCCGATGGCGATCAGGCCATAGACCGCACCCAGGGTCAGGCCATTGATGAGTTGTTGCAGGGCGAGCGCCATGAGCTTCCTCCTTCTTGCTGCACGCGCGGCTGCGCGGGTTGTTGTGGCGAGACCCGGCAGTCGCTGCCGGGTCGAGCAGGGCCAGGTCAGATGGCGGGTTCGCACGCCCACCCGGTGTAGTTGCTTACGGCACAGCCGCGTGTTCCTGTGTCCCGGGGTCCATGAAGACGATTTCCCAGATGTGACCGTCGAGATCCTGGAAACCGTGTCCGTACATGAAACCGTGGTCCTGCGGCTCGCTGTAGATACTGCCACCGGCAGCGACTGCCTGGCGGATGATCTCGTCCACTCGCTCGCGGCTCTCGGCCGACAGGCACAGCAGCACCTCCGTGCTGAGCGTGGCATCGCAAATGGCCTTGGGTGTGAAACCCTGGAAGCGCGGCTCGGTCAGCAGCATGACGAAGATGTTGTCCGCGACGATCATGCAGATCGCCGAATCGTCGGTGAAGCGCGCATCGAAGGTGAAGCCGAGACGCGCAAAGAAGGCGATCGAGCGATCGAGTTGCTTCACCGGCAGATTCACGAAGATGCGTGTGGTCATACTCCCTCCCGTGGCAAGTGCAATGCTCTTCCAGGCGGCACAGGGTGGCGCCGGTGAACGCGGTGCCGCCAGCCTGACTCATTCCTCGCTCGCATCGAGTGCCATCAGCCCGGCATTGCCGCCGGCTGCCGTGGTGTCTACCGACAGCGTGCGCTCGCTGGCAAAGCGGTAGAGGTAGTGCGGGCCGCCGGCCTTCGGGCCGGTGCCGGAGAGGCCTTCGCCACCGAAAGGCTGGACGCCGACCACGGCACCGATGATGTTGCGGTTCACATAGGTGTTGCCGACGTGCAGGCGGCTGGTGATGCGCTTGATGGTTTCGTCGATCCGGCTGTGAATGCCCAGCGTCAGGCCATAGCCGGTACTGGCGATGGCCGCGCAGACCTGGTCGAGATCCTCGGCGCGCCAGCGGATGACGTGCAGGATGGGGCCGAAGACCTCGCGTTCGAGGTGCGACAGGCTGTCGATCTCGTAGGCACACGGCGCGAAGAAGGTGCCGTGGCGGGTGAGCTCTTCGTCCAGCGCGCAGGTATGGATCGGCTGGGCAAAACTGTCGAGCCAGCGCGCATGCGCCTGCAGCACGCCACGCGCCGCCTCGTCGATCACCGGCCCGACATCGGTGGTCAGGTCGGTCGGGTTGCCGACGCGCAGTTCCTGCATCGCGCCGGCCAGCATCTCGCTCACCTTGTCGGCGATGTCGGTCTGGATGAACAGCACGCGCAGGGCCGAACAACGCTGTCCGGCGGAGTTGAAGGCCGATCCGACGACGTCGCGCACGATCTGTTCCGGCAGTGCCGACGAATCGGCGATCAACGCGTTCTGGCCGCCAGTTTCGGCGATCAGCGGAACCAGCGGACCCTCCTTCTCGGCCAGCCTGCGGGCGATCAGACGGGCGACCTCGGTCGAACCGGTAAACGCCACGCCGGCACATTCGCGCCCGGCGACCAGCGCCGCACCGATGCGGCCATCGCCCGGCAGGAAGGCGAGCGCATCGGCCGGGATGCCCGCGGCGTGCAGCAGTTCGACCGCCAGGGCGGCGACCAGCGGCGTCTGTTCGGCTGGTTTGGCGAGCACGCAGTTGCCTGCGGCGAGGGCGGCAGCCACCTGGCCGACGAAAATGGCGAGCGGGAAATTCCACGGGCTGATGCAGACGAAGACCCCGCGGCCGTGCAGTGAAAGGCTGTTGCGTTCGCCGGTCGGGCCGGGCAGGGCGATCGGCTCGGAGAACTTCTGCCGCGCCTGGACCGCATAGTAACGGCAGAAGTCGATCGCTTCGCGCACCTCTGAAATGGCGTCACTCTGCGTGCGACCGCCTTCGCGGACGATCAGGGCGACCAGTTCCGGCAGGCGTCCCTGCATCAGGTCGGCGGCGCGCTCGAGGGCCGCCGCGCGTTGTGCCGCCGGTGTGCACTCCCAGGCCGGGAAGGCGGCTTGGGCAACCGCCAGTGCCTGTCCGACGTCGTCCACGCTGGCCTCGATCACCAGCCCGACCGTATCGCGCTGATCGGCCGGCGAGCGCACCGGCCGGCTGGCGCCGGCCCGCGCCTTGCCGCCGATCAGTGGTGCGGCGACATAACTGACGCGGGTACTGTGCTCGATGGCACCGCGCAGGTCTTCGAGAGTCGGTTTGTCGTTCATGTCGGGTCCTTCACTATTGGTGCGCTCGGCACCGAAGAGGTCACGGGGTAGCGGAATGCGCGACTGGCGCTTGACGGGCAGGGCGGCGGCCTTTTCCACCGGGTCGGCGATCAGCGCGGCGATCGGCAGGTCGGCATCGGCGATGCGATTGACAAACGACGAGTTGGCGCCGTTTTCGAGCAGGCGTCGCACCAGATAGGCCAGCAGGTCCTCGTGGCTGCCGACCGGCGCGTAAACCCGGCAGGCTCGGCCCCATTTCTCCTCGCCGACGATCTGATCGTAGAGCTCCTCGCCCATGCCGTGCAGGCGCTGATATTCCCATTCGTCGCTGCCACCGGCGCTGATCGCGATCTCCGCGATGGCCGCCAGGGTGTGTGCATTGTGTGTGGCAAACGCCGGGTAGAAGGCCTGCGGGTCGGCGAACAGGCGTCGTGCGCAGGCGAGATAGGAGAGGTCGCTCGATACCTTGCGGGTGAATACCGGGTAATCGGGCAGGCCGCGTTCCTGCGCCAGCTTGATCTCGGCATCCCAGTAAGCGCCTTTGCACAGGCGCACCATCAGCCGCCGGTTGGCACGGTGTGCCAGGTCGGCAAGCCAGTCGATGACCGGCAACGCGCGCTTCTGGTAGGCCTGGACGGCCAGGCCGAGGCCATTCCAGCCAGCCAGTTCGTGGTCTGTGGCCAGCGCCTCGATCAGGTCGAGCGAGATTTCAAGACGGTCCGCCTCCTCCGCGTCAATCGTGAAACCGATGTTGCGCGCCTTGGCGCGCACGGCCAGTTCCTTGATCGCCGGCAGCAGTTCGCGCCGCACGCGCTCCTCGTTGGCCACTTCGTAGCGTGGGTGCAGGGCGGAGAGCTTGATCGAGATCGACGGCGCTGCGAAAGCCGGGCGGCCGGCAGCCGCATCGCCGATCGCGGCAATCGCGTCGCTGTACGACTCGAAGTAGCGCAGGGCGTCGGCGCTGCTCCGCGCCGACTCGCCGAGCATGTCGTAGGAGTGGCGGTAGCCGGCCTTTTCGGCGCCACGTGCCCGCTCCAGTGCTTCGTGGATGTTGCGCCCCATGACGAACTGCTTGCCGAGGATGCGCATGGCAGTGATCACCGCCTGCCGGATCACCGGTTCACCGGCGCGCGCCACCATGCGCTTGAGCGTTCCACTGAGATTGCGGTCGTCGTTGTCGAGATTGACGATGCGACCGGTCAGCATCAGCGCCCAGGTACCGGCGTTGACAAAGGTGCTGTGCGAAGCGCCAAGCCGCCGTTCCCACTCGGTGTTGCCGATCTTGTCGCGAATCAGTCGATCGACTGTCGCTGCGTCGGGGATGCGCAACAGCGCTTCGGCAAGACACATCAGCACCACACCCTCGCGCGACGAGAGGTCATAGGTCGCCAGGAAGGCGTCGATACCACCGGTGTTGAGGCGACTGTCGCGCACCGTCTGCACCAGGGGCGTGGCGCGCTCGACGATTCCCTGCTGTTCGGCGGGAGTGAAACGGGCCAGATGGACGAGTTCGTCGACGACCTTGGCTTCATCGATGCGGTGGTATTCGCGTAACCGCTGACGTAACTGTTGGTTATGGGTGTCGCTCATGCTGCTTTCCAGTCGATTCGGCGTCGACAGCGAGTGTCGCGCGGGGTTGGGAAAAAGTCCGCCGGGCGGCGGAGGGTGGTGCAGCCCGCGGGGCCGTGGCGTACACCGGCAGCTTCCTGGAGGCGTGGCCGGTTGCGCACGCGGCGCGGGCAAGGCGGTGGCACGCCCTGTCGGGCGTGCCACGCTGTCGGATGCCTACTTCTTCACGTAGTCGTACTGGCCACCCTTCCACTGGTAGACCATGAAGCCGGGCAGCTTGTTGTCGCCCTTGGCGTCGAAGCCGAGCTTGCCGATGACGGTGTCGAAGCTGCCTTCGCGCAGCGCCTTTTCCATGTCGGCGTACTTGGTGCTCTTGGCCTTGGTGGCCGCTTCGGCAAACAGTTGCATGGCGGCGTAGGCGTACATCACGTAGCCTTCGGGTTCGACCTTGGCGTCGCGGAACTTCTTCACCACGCCGGCGGCGGCGGGGTTCTTGCGCGGATCGGGAGCGAAGGTGAAGAGGACGTTGTCGGCCGTCGGGCCGGCGGCGGTGACGAGTTCCGAGTTGGTCATCGTGTCGCCACCCATGACCGTCAGCTTCAGTCCGGCCTGCTGCGCCTGGCGCAGGATCAGCGCCACTTCGGTATGGTAGCCACCGAATGCCATGACGCTGACGCCGGCCGCCTTGAGCTTGCTGACCAGGCCGGAGTAGTCCTTCTCGCCGGCGGTGATCGACTCGCGCAGTGCCGGCTTGACGCCCTTGGCTTCCATCGCCTTGGCGATCTCGTCGGCGAGGCCCTTGCCGTAGGCGCTCTTGTCGTCGACGACGGCGATCTTCTGCCCCTTGAAGTGCTCGGCGAGGAAGGTGCCGGCGACCAGTCCCTGCTGGTCATCGCGGCCCATGATGCGGAAGATGTTCTTCAGTCCGCGCTCGGTCACCTGCGGGTTGGTCGATACCGTCGCCATCGGGATCTGCGCCTCGTTGTAGACGTCGGAAGCCGGGATCGTCGAGCTCGAGCACCAGTGACCGTGCATGAAGACAATCTTCTTGTTGACCATCGTGTTCGCCACCGAGACCGCCTGTTTCGGGTCGCAGGCGTCGTCGCCGATTTCGAGCTTGAGTTTCTGGCCGAGCACACCACCCTTGGCGTTGATGTCGGCGATGGCCATTTCGGCGCCCTTGCGGATCTGGTCGCCGGCCGAGGCGTACTGGCCGGTCATCGGGCCGGCAATCGCCACCAGCAGGTCGGCGTAGACGTTGGTCGCGGCCAGGGAAAGCAGGCTGAAGCCGGCCGCCAGGATATGCTTGTTCATTTGTTTCCTCCTTTGCTACGGTGGTCGTTGAGATAAGTGACAAGTGACGCACCCGCATCGAGCACGTGCGCCCGAGTGAGTTCTGCCGCCGCGTCGGGGTCCCGGCGCACGAACGCTTCGAGAATCTCGGCGTGTTCCTGCTGGGTCTTGGGCATTTCGGTGGTGACGGAGAGCAGCGCGCGTACGTACCGCTCGACCTTGTTGTAGAGCGAGCGGATCTCGCCAAGCAGGATCGGACGTCCGGCGGCACTGTAGAGTGTCGAGTGAAAGAGCCAGTTCAGTTCGCCCCAGCGGCCGGCCTCGCTCGCCAGGGAAAACGCCTCGAGATGATGGCGTGCCTCGGCTAGCGTTCGGTCACTGATGCGGCCGGCTGCCAGGCGGGCCGCGCGCGCTTCGAGCATCGCCCGGATTTCCATGTACTCGTCGATCTCGGCCGCCGACAGCGAGGCGACCACCGCACCGCGGTTGCGCAGGAAAGTCACCAGGCCCTTGGCCTCGAGGTGCTTGAGCGCTTCGCGCACCGGGATCTTGCTGACATGAAAGTGTGCGGCGATCTCGTCCTGGCGGAGCAGTTCGCCGGCCGGCAGCAGACCATCGACGATCGCCTTCTTCAGCGTTTGCGCAACATGATCCGACGCACTGAGGCGTGGCATCTTGTGGGCGGCGACAAACTCGAGAACGGAAGACGTCGGCAAGCGGCTGACTCCATATATCGTATACGATATAAACTGCAGGGGGCGACCATACAGACTGATTTGTTTGATGGCAAGCTGCGGTGCACCATTTTTCGCGGCTTGTCCCGACTCCCCGGTTCGCGGCGTGCACAACGGACTGGTGACCGTTGCTGGTTGCCGGCCGCCCCAGCGAACAGGGCACGCCTTCCTGTAGAATCCCGGACCCATGAATACCGTATGCAGCTCGGCAGCGGGCGGAAACACGCCGCGCGGCCTCTTCTCTTACCGCAAGTACTGGGCCAGCCGTTTCGGCACGGCGCCATTCCTGCCGATGTCGCGTGCCGAGATGGACCAGCTCGGCTGGGACTCGTGCGACGTCATTCTGGTCACCGGCGATGCCTACATCGATCACCCGAGCTTCGGCATGGCACTGGTCGGCCGGCTGCTCGAGGTACAGGGTTTCCGCGTCGGCATCATCAGCCAGCCGGACTGGCTGTCGGCGAGCGCCTTTCGCACTCTCGGCCGACCGAACCTGTTCTTCGGGGTGACCGCCGGCAACATGGATTCGATGATCAACCGCTACACTGCCGACCGAAAGCCGCGTTCCGACGACGCCTACACACCGAACGGCGAAGCCAATCGGCGGCCGGATCGCGCGCTCGTGGTGTACGCGCAGCGCTGCCGAGAGGCCTTTCCGGGTGCCAATGTGGTGATCGGTTCGATCGAAGCCAGCCTGCGTCGTATCGCGCATTACGACTACTGGTCGGACAAGGTGCGGCGCTCGGTGTTGCCGGACTCGAAGGCCGACCTGCTGATTTATGGCAGCGCCGAGCGCGCACTGGTCGAACTTGCGCACCGCCTGGCCGCCGGCGAGCCGATCGGCGACATCCACGACCTGCGCGGCACTGCCTTCATGGTGCCGCACGGCTGGCTGCCTGGCGAGGGTTGGAGCGAGATCGACTCGACCGCAATCGACACACCGGGCCTGCTGATCCGCCACGCTGATCCCTACGCGCTGACCTCACCCGGCGGTGAGGAGGCGAGCTGCACGCCCCGGCAGATCCCGGCCCCGGCCATTGGACCCTCCGGACAGGTGGTGACCATGCGCTTCGCGGCGCACCAGCGCATGCCGAAGCTCGACCGGGCGCGCAGCGCCATCCGCCTGCCGTCCTACGAGCAGGTGGCGGCCAACCCGGTGCTTTATGCCCATGCCTCGCGCGTCTTCCATCTCGAATCGAATCCCGGCAACGCGCGTGCGCTGATCCAGGGCCATGGTGAACGCGATGTGTGGCTCAATCCACCGCCGATTCCGCTCAGCACGTCGGAAATGGATGGCGTCTTCGCCGCTCCGTTCCAGCGGCGGCCGCATCCGTCCTACGGCGAGGCCAAGATTCCCGCCTTCGAGATGATCCGCTTTTCGATCAACATCATGCGCGGTTGTTTCGGCGGTTGTACCTTCTGCTCGATCACCGAGCATGAGGGGCGGATCATCCAGAGCCGCTCGGAGCAATCGATCCTGCACGAGATCGAGGAAATCCGCGACAAGACGCCCGGCTTCACCGGCATCATTTCCGATCTGGGCGGGCCGACCGCCAACATGTACCGTCTGGCCTGCAAGGACCGGCAGATCGAAGCGGCCTGCCGTCGCCTGTCCTGTGTCTTCCCCGGCATCTGCGAGAACCTCGACACCGATCACACGCCGCTCGTGCGGCTCTACCGCAAGGCGCGGGCCCTGCCCGGAGTGAAGAAGGTGCTGATCAGTTCGGGCCTGCGCTACGACCTGGCGGTACGTGATCCGCAATATGTCCGCGAACTGGTCAGCCATCACGTCGGCGGCTATCTCAAGATCGCTCCCGAGCACACCGAGGAAGGTCCGCTGGCACACATGATGAAACCCGGCATGGGTTCCTACGAGCAGTTCAAGGCGATGTTCGAGAAGTTCTCGAAAGAGGTGGGGAAGGAACAGTACCTGATTCCGTATTTCATCGCCGCGCATCCCGGAACGACCGACCAGGACATGCTCAATCTCGCGCTCTGGCTGAAGCGCAACCATTTCCGCCTCGACCAGGTGCAGACCTTTCTGCCGACACCGATGGCGATCGCCACAGCGATGTACCACAGCCGCAAGAACCCGCTGAGAAAGGTCGGCAACGCCTCCGCGGTGGTCGAAACCGTGCGCGGCGTTCGCCAGCGCCGCCTGCACAAGGCCTTCCTGCGTTACCACGATCCCGATAACTGGCCTTTGCTGCGCGAGGCGCTGAAGCAGATGGGTCGCGCCGACCTGATCGGCAACGGCCGGCAGCAACTGGTCCCCTTCCTGCAGCCGCTGGGGGCGAGGCCACATGTTAACGCTGCGCAGCGTTCGAAGCCGGGAGCGGTTTCGCCAAGCGTTGGCCGACGGCAGGCAGGGAGCACGGTGGTGGTCGGCGGACGCGGCAAGCGGTGAACGTCGTGCCGCTTCTTCCGGCACCCCCTGCCATGCCCGGCGGCGGCACGCATCGGCTGTCCGTGACCGATCGGCGACGGCGAGACACCGAGGAGACTGCCCCGTGAACACCGATCGCAGCTATCTCGAGCGTATCGTCATCGTTGATGACGAACTGCTCAACCTGAAACTGCTGGACGGGATTCTGGCCAGCCACGGCTACCTTCACCGGATCCTCGTCCGGGATCCGCGCGAAGTCATGACGTATTACCGGGAGGCGCGCCCCGACCTCATTCTGCTCGACATCAACATGCCCCATCTGGACGGCTACGAGGTGATGGAGCAGCTCAAGGCCCTGCGTGATCCCTTGCTGCCGCCGATCGTCGTGCTCACCACCCGGCACGGGCGCGATGATCAGTTGAAAGCGCTGGCCGCCGGCGCGCGTGACTTCATCTGCAAACCCTTCGACCGCGTCGAACTCCTGATGCGCGTGCGCAACCTGCTCGATGCGCAGCTTGCCCACCGCCTGCTGTACGACCAGAAGGCGGTACTGGAGGAAATGGTCCGGGTGCGGACCGAAGCGCTGAATCTGACTCGCCTGGAAATCGTTCGGCGGCTGGGACGGGCGGCGGAGTTCCGCGACCACGAAACCGGCCTGCACATCATCCGCATGAGCCGGACCTCGGCCCTGCTGGCCCACAGCCTGGGCTGGGACGCGGAGGCATGCGCACTGATGCTCAACGCCAGCCCGATGCACGACATCGGCAAGATCGGCATTCCCGATCACATCCTGCGCAAACCGGGCAAACTCACACCGGACGAGTGGGCGATCATGCAGACGCACGCGGCCATCGGGGCGGAGCTGCTCGATGATGACGATTCCGACCTGTTGCTCCTGGCACGCGAAATTGCCTTGAGTCACCACGAGAAGTGGGACGGTAGCGGTTATCCCAATGGGTTGTCCGGTACCAGCATTCCGCAGTCCGGGCGGATCGTGGCGGTCGCCGACGTGTTCGATGCGCTGAGTGCGGCTCGTCCCTACAAGAAGGCATGGCCGGTCGAGGCATCGCTCACCTGGATTTGCGACCGTGCTGGCCGGTCCTTCGATCCCGAAGTCGTTGAACACTTCAGGCGCAATCTGCCGGCCATACTGGCCATCAGGGAGCAACATCGCGAGAAGAACAGCCAGCATCACACTGATTGCGCTGCGCAGCGGTAACCGGGAGGCGAAGGAACGGCGAGCCGGTCTCGCTGAAGCTGGCGGCTCCAGTCAAGGGAGGCCGAACCCTGACGCCAGTGACCGCCGCATCAAGCATGTGCCAACGCAGCCGTCGTCCGTTGACCGCCGATCACCCGGTCGCCGCGCGCAGGCAGCGAGCAAACCGCTGCCTGCGCGTAATGGACACAGCGCTGCGGCGCTCCAGGCTGCCGCACATCTGCGGCATAATCGCCGGACGATTGCTGGTTCAGGTGATGCCGGCATCAAACTGGGAGGCAAGGAGATGGCGGAGTCGGTTGCTGACGAATATGACGTATTCCTCTCCCACCGTTCGCCCGACAAGCCGGTGGTCGAACGACTGGCCGAGAAACTGGTCGAGGAGGCGCAGCTCAATCCTTTTCTCGACCGCTGGCACCTGGTTCCCGGGGAACCCTGGCAGGAAGGCCTGGAACAAGCGCTGAGTCGCAGTCGCAGCGTCGCCGTCTTCGTCGGTCCGAGCGGCGTCGGCTCGTGGGAAAACGAGGAGATGCGGGCGGCGCTGGGCAGGCGGGTGCAGGAGAACCGCTTCCGCGTCATCCCGGTCCTCCTTCCCGGAGCCGAGCAGGTCGCCCGGGACAAGCTGCCGTCTTTCCTGATGCGCTTCACCTGGGTCGATTTCAGTGCCGGAATCGATGACCCGGCCGCCTTTTCACGATTGGTCGCCGGCATCCGCGGGCAGGCACCCGGCCGTGTCGGGGTGCAGACGCTTTCCGCTGCGTCGCTGTACGTCCGGACCAGCGTGCGCGAGATCATGGCCGAGGCGCTGCTGCAGGAAGGTATCGATCTGGCCTCGATCCCGCGTGGTCGCGGCGCGACGATCGGCATGCTCGTCCGCCGCTGCCAGTTGCTTTACCCGCAAACGGATCCGCAAGAGATCGCGCGCAAGATCAGTGGCGCTCGCTCGTTTGCCTACGAGCAAAAGTACGCGCAACGCAGCCAGACTGAGGACGAGCGTCATCGCGCCTTCGACGAGTGGGAGAGCGAACTGCACGCGCTGCTGCGGCATATCGGTATCCGCGACTTCGAACGTTGCCGGGCGATCAACGTCGGTATCGGCAACGGTCTCGAAAGACCTTTCTTTTACAGTAGCTTCAAGCAGTTGGTGGGAGTCGACCTGTCGGCCCAGGCGCTCGTCAGGGCAGCGCGCGCGATACCCGGGCTCGACACGCACTCTGGCGAAGCAGAAACGCTTGACGGAGTCGCGAGTACCGACTTCGACCTTTACCTGTCGCTGCGCACCTATCAGTCGACCTTCTTCGATACGGGTGAGGCGCTGTTCGCCGCCTGCCGCGTACTCAAGCCCGGTGGGCGGGTGGTGATCTCGATACCCTACGTCTATATCGACCAGGGGCGTCTGTTGAACGGCCTGTTGCGGCCGGGCGGTCAGGATCTCGATCCCGATCTGCCCTACGGGCTTGCCGAGAATGTCCGGCGCGGTCTGCAGGATCTCGGTTTCGAACAACTCGGCATCCACACCGGGCTGTTCGAGATCTACGTCCATGGCACGAAAATCGGTTAGTAGTCTGCTCGACACGACGTTTACCTGCCGGCGCCGCGCCGGGGTGCTGCCAGCCATTCACGAACTGCTACCTTCGTCTGCAGTCAGGTCAAGGGCATTGACTGGCGAGCGACATCCGGACGTCAGCTTCCCCCGAAATTTCGTTTGCTCAGGGTGACATGGAATTGTCGTCGCTGTGGGAAGGCATGAGACGAAGATGGCAAAGCCGACCTACCCGACCGAGTTCAAGGAACTGGCGGTCAAGCGGATCAAGGAAGGGCAGAGCGCCGGCACGGAGTGCAAGGAACTCGGGCTGAGCGACGAGACCTTGCGCAACGGGATTAAGGCAGCAGCGGAAGACCGGCTGAACGGCGCGGCGGGCGGGTTGTCACGCCGGAAGAGAGGGAATTTTCAAGGCTGCACGCCGAGAATCTGCGGTTCAAGCTGGCGAACGAAATCCTAAAAGAAAGCGATGGCGACCTGCGCAAGGGCGGTGGTGTGAAGTACGCAAGATTGCCGCGCAGTACGGCGGATATCGTGACCGATGCGCTGAGCATGGCCTGGTTCGGGAAGCGACCGGCAGCGGGGCGGTTGCCTCACTCCGACCGAGGCAGCCAGTCTGCCCGCCAGGCCTTCCCGGACAAGCTCAAGGCCTGCGGCATGACCGACTCGATGAGCCGGAAAGGCCACTGCCGGGAAAACAAGCGCAGCACCGTTTCGCGAGCCGTCAGGCGAGAGGGCGAAGCCCGGCACAACACGCCGACGGAACGCCGGTTCAACCGCTTCAGGAACGAGCGGGTGCAGGGCGTACACCATACGAGCCATGCCCGGATCAAGGCCACGACCTTGGAGTACATCGAAGTCTTCTGCCACCGAAAACGGCTGCATCCGACCCTCGGCGACAGGTCGCTTGTTCAGTTGCTGGAGAACTGGATCAGCCAGCACCCTCAGGAGAAATTGCTGGCATGACACCCGTGCCGCGCCCTGCGGCAGACGAAAAACCGAGGGAAGCTCATCTGCGCCGCGTCCGGATCACGGCCACCAGCCGTCGGGTACAGCGAGCCGGCGGCGAAACCATGAAACTGAAGGGGTCGATCCACGGCCGCCCGGCACAAACTGCCTAGCGCAGCTTGATTTCCTTGTAGATCACGTGCTTGCGGGCTTTGGGATCGTACTTCTTGATCTCCATCTTGCCCGGCATCGTTTTCTTGTTTTTGGTTGTGGTGTAGAAGTGACCGGTACCCGCGGTGGACTCGAGTTTGATCTTGTCACGCATGGATGTTCTCCTTGTCAGTTCTCGCCACGGGTGCGCAGATTCGCGAGTACGGCGTCGATGCCATTCTTGTCAATGATGCGCAGACCGGCGTTCGATACGCGCAGACGCACCCAACGGTTCTCGCTCTCAATCCAGAAGCGGCGAAACTGCAGATTCGGAAGGAAGCGGCGCTTCGTTCTATTGTTGGCATGGGAAACATTGTTCCCTGCCATCGGGCCTTTGCCCGTAACCTGGCAAACACGCGCCATGATGGTTGCTCCAATTATTTTGGGAAGAAAGCCCGTAATTCTAGCCGATGCAGGCGGTTGTTTTCAAGCGATTTTGAAGTTTCCGAGAATCTCCGGCTCGAGCGGGCGCACGAAATCCTGAAAAACCGCCTTCGTGGGTGGCCGCGTCCCATAGGCATAGAAACAGGCGGTGCGTACCCTTTCGGAACGCCTGGACAGAGGCCACTTGCTTTTTGGAGGCACATTTCCCGGTCAAAAAACCTGGCTCAGGGGAGGCTGCGGACCCAGCTGTGGTGGCACCCTGCGTGACCCCGTTCAGGAAAGTGATCCGATCCGAGTCCCCGTCCGGCGTGTTCAACCTTCGGGAGATAATCATGTCCAGTCTTAGAGGTCGTGCCACAGGGCTGCCGGTTATTCATGACCGTGCAGCCGACATCGATGTAGGCTCGCGATTTCATGTGGTTGCCGTGGGCTCGGATCTGTGTGACGAGGCGGTGCCGACGTTTGCGGCCTTCACCGGCGATCTGGAACGCATGGCTGAGTGGTTGGTTTCCCTCGGGACAAGGACCGTGGCCAGGGAGTTCACGGGCGGTGTACTGGGTTCCGGTATTCGAGGTCATCGAGAATCGCGGTAATCGTCGCCAACGCGCGAGACGCGAGAGCCGTTCCGGGACGCAAGACGGACGTCAACAATGCCCAGTGGCGCCAGCGCCTGCCTGCGGATTGCTGCGTGCCAGTTTCCGGCCCGGGCGGGACATCGCAGCGTTGCGCGTCTACCTGCGGCGGCGCGAACGGCTTCTCGACTACGCTGCTAACCACATCCAGCACATGCAGAAGGCGCTGACCTTCCTGAATTTGCAGTGGCCCCACGTTGTCTCGGACGTCACTGGCGTCACCGGTTTGAAGATCATCCGAGCAATCGTCAATGGACAGCGAGAGCCACGCGTTCTTGCGCCAATGCGCGATGTGCGCGGCAAGGCCAGGATCGAGACGGTCTGTGCCGCTCTGGTGGGCAACTCCCAGCCCGAGCCTGTCTTCGCGCTCGGACCGGCGCTTGAACTCTACGATGTCTATCCGGCTCGGGTTGATGATTGCGCCGCCAAGATCGAAGAGGTGCTGGCCGTGCTGGCGGCGAAGAAGTCGCCGCCAAGTGCCCCAATGCCCACACCCCGCCATCGCACTGCGGCGGGTCACGCTGTGAACTTCGACGTTCGTCCTGTCCTGTCTCAACTTGCTGGCGTAGGCCTTGCACAGATTCATGGACTCGGGCCGTACCTGGCGCTGCGCCTGATTGGTGAATGCGGCACTGATCTGAGTCGATGGAAGACTGCCAAACACTTCACGTCCTGGCTGACGCTCTCGCCTGGGTCGAAGATCAGCGGCGGTAAGGTGCTGTCGGCGCATACGCGAAAAACGACCCACCGCGTGGTGGCGCATCTTCGCCTCGCGGCGCTTACCGTAGGACGCACAACACTGCGCTGGGGGCGTTTTGCCGTCGCCTGTCGGCACGATCGGCAAGGCTAAGGCTGCGACGGCGACCGCGCGCAAGATAGCCCTAAGCCGGCGAAGCCGGAACCAAACAGGTCAAGGTTTTTGTCATA
>ERZ761603.1834-NODE-1834-length-15314-cov-10.973065_pt1 | contig 15314 bp, 14 predicted proteins | sample MGYA00511879_ERZ761603 | MGnify/ENA primary metagenome ERZ761603 (study PRJEB28899, sample SAMN02850040) | bioreactor sludge metagenome | biome: EBPR Sludge; feature: EBPR Bioreactor; material: flocular biomat | place: Australia: Thorneside Wastwater Treatment... | reverse complement strand
CTGTTCATGGCATTCACCCTCTTTGTTGTGTTCTATGAGGAACCTCATCTCAAATCCGTGTTTGGGGATACGTATATCGCCTACCAGAAAGGGGTGCCGCGTTGGCTCCCAAGGTTTCGGAAATACTCAAAAGGTTGAAAGCGCGAGCACAGGCGTTGAAGAATGAAATCTTTGCCGTAGCTCTGGCGGCAAAAGACCCGCGCACGCCGTGGTATGCAAAGGCATTGATCTTCTGTGTGGTGGCGCATTCTTTCAGCCCGATTGATTTGATCCCTGATTTCATCCCGATACTTGGATATTTGGACGACCTCATCGTTACGCCCGGCGGGTTGTGGCTGGCGGTTAAGTTGATTCCGCCCGAGGTGTTGAATGAGGCTCGTAGTGCAGCGGCAGGCACAGGTCCGGTCAGAGGCGCGGGGTTCGCGGGGGCTGCCATCGTTATCACCATCTGGATTCTCATCCTGGCGAGTCTAACAAAATTCTTATTGAAATGATGGATAATGAGTCAAAAGGAGTTCACATGAATACGATCGGTAAAGCGATGCAAGATGCCATGAACGAGCAGCTCAACAAAGAGATGTTCTCTTCCTATCTCTATCTTTCGATGGCGGCATATTTCGAAGCTGAAAACCTGCCGGGGTTCGCCAATTGGATGTCGATACAGTCTGGCGAGGAACGCGAACACGCCATGAAGTTCTATCACTTCATTCTGGAACGCGGTGGCAAGGTGGAGTTGAAAGCCATCGCCGCGCCCAAGCCGGAGTGGAAATCCGCTTTGGAGGCGGTGGAGGAAGTGGCGGGGCATGAAGCGCTGATCTCCTCATCCATTTTTTCGTTGTACGAGCTGGCGCAAAAGGAAAAGGATTACCCCGCCCAGGTCATGCTGCAATGGTTCATTGCAGAACAGGTGGAGGAGGAAGATAATGCCGCAAAAGTTCTGGCGGATATGAAGCGGATCGAAGCGCATGAAACTGCGATCCTGATGCTGGACCACCGACTGTCGAAACGCAAAGAAGAATAATTCGGGTTTATACTTTAGCCCTGAAGGCGCCGCCTTCAGGGCTTTTTTTGAGGCGAACATGGAGATCGTAATACGCAGGGTTTCGAGCGAGGACCACAGAGCATGGTTCGACATGCGCCAGGGCATCTGGCCCGAGGCGCCGGAGGACTATCTCAGGTACGACATGAACGATATCCTCTCCAGCGACAAGGATGCCGTTTTCATGGCAATTGCAGACGGGACCGCCGCCGGGATGATCGAGGCGCGTCTGCGCGATTATTGCGAGGGATGCGAGACCAGTCCGGTGGGGTACATCGAAGCATGGTTCGTGTATCCCCAATTCCGCGGGTCGGGAATAGCAGCCGGTTTGGCGCGTGCTGCAGAGGATTGGGCGCGGGAGAAGGGCTGCTCCGAGATGGGGTCCGATACCTGGCTGGACAACGAGGCGAGCATCCGCGCACATTTGAAACTGGGCTATGCAGAGGCGGAACGGCTGGTCCATTTTGTGAAGCAGTTGTAACCCCCCGGAACGAACAGACGGATGGAAATCACTTATATTTCGCCCCCTGTGACATTATAATTATGTTGCATTTTCAGGCACGGGGAGACCCGCACCTGTATAATGCCTTTGGCAGTTTTGTACGGGTTTTCACATGAGTCTTCGCGTCAAGGTCGCCCTGCCTTTCCTTTTGTTGACCGTGGTCGTTTCGGTGATCGGGGTCTATGTTGTGACGCGCCTGGTGACCGGCTCGCTGGCTGAACGCCTTACCAATCAACTGCTCGAATCGGGCAGGGTGGTATCGGATAGTTTTGTTCGCCAGGAGGGGCATCACATCAGTGAAGCCCGGCGTATCGCTTACACAGACGGGCTCGTGAAAGCAGTCTTGAACGGGGATCATCAGGCGGCATACCAGATCGCTGAGCCCCTTTTTGGCACAAGCTCCATCGAAAATTTGATCATCGTATCGCCGGACGGTGCGGAAGTCGTGCATCTGTTGAAGGGAGCGGATGGGAAGCCCATTCGGGTGGATGAGGATACCCAGGCGGCTCAATCGCCTGTAGTTGCCACATATCTTTCAATGCGGAATCCCCAAGAACCTCCACAGCGCGGGCTGGGCAAAAACCTGGTCAACGAGAAAATCCATTACTACACATTCATGACCATTGCCGTGGATGGAAACTTCGACGGGGTCATTATTGTCGGCACTTCCATCGAGACACTCCTGCCTACATTCAAACAAGTATCCCTGGCGGATATTGTCATTTATGGGGAAGACGGGCAGGTTATCGCTACAACATTTGTATCTACGGAATCAGATATCCTGGAGACGCTGGCAATTTCGCCGGAGCAATACCAGGAGATCATCAGAACCGATAAAGAAATAGTCGAGGGGGAGAACACCGGAGTTGCCGGGCGTGAATTTACGATCGGGCGCGCGCCGCTCCAGGTGGGGAATACACGCGTTGCCGTTTTTGCAGTGGCGCTGCCCGCCGATTTCGTCCTCCAATTCGGCGCGGACAGCCGCACAACCTATGTGTTGATCTTTTCCGGGCTTATGCTGGCGGTGATCGTCATCGGCTATTTCGTTTCGCGGATGATCATCGTGCCTTTATTTTCACTCGTGAATACCTCGCAGGCGATTGCTGGCGGCGACCTGGCGCGCAGGACGGGCATCCGCACCGACGATGAGATCGGGACGCTGGCAAGCAGTTTCGACGACATGACCGCCAAACTGGAGAAAAAGACCGCCGAACTCGAAGAGAAAAATGAAATTCTCCGAAAAATGGACAAAACCAAAACCAACTTCATTTCGATCTCGGCGCATGAACTTCGCACACCTCTGACCCTCATCATGGGGTATTCGCAGATGCTCGAACTGGATCTTCAGAAGGACCCAGAAATGCAGAAACTTGCGCAGGGTATTCTGGAAGGCGCCGAACGCATGACCGATGTGGTCGAGAGCATGTTGGACGTATCCCGTATCGACAGCAACGCCCTGATCCTGCGTAAAGCCAGCATCCAGCTGGAGCCTGTCATCCGCAAGCTGCAAAAGGAATTCACCCCTGCACTTGAAGAACGCCATATCATTTTCAGCGCCGAGGGGTTGGAAAAACTACCACCCATTACGGCCGACCCCGATATGATGCAAAAGGTCTTTTATCATCTGTTGATGAACGCTATCAAATTCACACCAGATGGCGGTAACGTTAAGATCTCGGGCAGGTTTGTCAACGGGATAGAACCGCCACAGGTGGAGGTCTCCGTCTGCGATACAGGCATTGGGGTCGACCCGGGCATGCACGACCTGATCTTCGAAAAATTCTCACAGACCGGGGAGGTGCTGATGCATTCCTCCGGCAAGACCAAGTTCAAAGGCGGCGGACCCGGGCTGGGGCTTTCGATCGCGCGTGGTATCATAAATGCACATGGCGGCCGTATCCGGGTGGAAAGCCCCGGGCATGACGAAGAGACTTTTCCGGGTTCGACATTCATTGTTTCGCTTCCGGTCCCACCCAAAAAGGAGAGTGGGTCATGATACAAAACCCAAAGCGTGAGCGTCGCGATTGGACGCTGCTCATCTTCATCATCCCTCTCGGGATCTTCCTGATCATCATCGTCGGGCAGATCGCCGTCCGTTTGGCTCCGAACTGGAGCGTGAATGCGGACATGAATTCGAACCTCGAACCGGATCCGAACGCCGCGCAGCCTTTCGCATTATTGCAGCCCATCCTGCCTCAGATCCTGACCCCGATGGCGTGGATGGAAAACTACCTGACCCCCGGCGCAGCGATTTACTTCCCGCCTTTCATGACGTTGGAACCGACCGTTACACCAACACCGACGGAAGCTGCGCCGACCCAAGTTTCTGATACCCCGGCGCCGACAGCCAGCGAAACTCCTTCGCCAACATCGACTTCTGCGACTGGGACAGCTTCCCCCACAGACACTCCTGAAGGGACGGAGCCCCCCGACGGAGGTGGTGGAAGTTCAACTCCGCCGCCAACTACTCCTCCACCAACTACTCCTCCACCAACTACCCCGGCATCGACTGATTATCCAGCCACAATCGATCCGAGTCTCACGCCAGCTACGCCTCATCCTGAAATCAATGTTGGTTCTACACCGGATAACGATCCAGCAGCTCCCCCTCCTACTCCTTCTGACAATGGAATTGGATACATCGAGGATGGCACTTATATTGTCATCGAGTTGCATGTCACAGTGGGCGCCACACCAGACGGAAACTACGATCTGGTATTTTATGAATGGAACAACGGCGGCGCTGTTTTTTTGGATTGGATCATCATCGGCATTACGAACGACAATACTGGAAGCCATTATTACGAGGTGTTTAATTGGGGTCAAGACCAGTCAGCAGACGATAATTCGAACATAAGTGATTACTCTGCTGGAGGAGAGGCAGATGACGAACCGATAGCGTTAAACGACCTTTACGATCCAGATGGCGTAGGATCTGCTCCATCGACAGGAATATTGATCGATGTGGATAATGCGCCGATTGCCCCGCCGCCAGATAACTATGAATTTGTCGTGATCATTTCGCCTCCAGATCCACCGCCTCTTAATGATAACCCCGCCCAAGTGGATGCCATTCAAACCGTGGAAGTGCCTATTCCACCCACACCCTGATGAAAAAGAGACCGGTCGACCGGTCTCTTTTTATTTCTCTCCTGCAAATAATGAATTCACCCTGTCGATCATCGCCGGGTTGAGTTTTTCCAGCCGTCCGCTTTCGCTGGTGACGGCGAGCAGGAGGCTGGCGATCAGAGTGAATGCGATCAGAAGGTTGGCAAGATGGAGATAAACTTTGGGAGTTTTCCCCGCGAGAATCCAATAGCCGAGCACAGCTAGCAACGTGACCTGCGAGATCACATCTGCAAGGAAACGTACCTGTCCGTAGTAGTAAAGCAGGAGGCTGGCGAAGTTGATGATGAAAGAACCTACGAGAAGATGCAGAGCCAGTCTTTTCAATCCGGCGGAATCATTTTCCTCTGCGGATGTCCGCCGCAAAAAAGGCAGGCACGCCAGCAGAAGAAAAGGCGCGAAGAACACGAAACCGGTTACGTTTCCTGCCGCATACAAGCCCGGAGCGACAATGCCGCGGTTTTGAAGTTGCGCTGTATACCCGACAGGACGAATGAAGGGAAAGCCTGAAACGAACTGGAAGGGTTGCAAAATATAAGCATTGACATTGTGCGGCAGGTAATCCAACTCGAAGGCGAGGGGCATGTCGCGGTTCATGTTCTGGACCGTGATCTGGTAGCGCAGACCAAACTCGAGTGGCGAGTCGAAGCGGGCGTAGTTGTACAATGCGATCAGGAACGCCCCAAGCGCAAGTGGAGTTAACAAGGCAAGCGAGGATTTGATCCAGCCACTGGAGCGGGTCTTCCAAATCCAATATAAGGTGAGCGCTGTTAGGAAAAGGATCGAAAACACGTTGATGGCACGCGAGCCAACAGAGCACGCCCAAAAAAGACCAGCGAGAGCAAGATGAGTTGTATCGATATTTTTTTCGAAGGCGAGGAGGGTGAAGAGGATCCCTCCCATCAGGAAGAATTGACCCGCACCGATCGCCGCCTCATAGATGTCGGGGATGCTGAGTGACCAGGGGATGGGCAGGATCAGACAGAGGACGAGGAGAGAGGCGATCAAATTCCGCAGGGGCAGGCTTGGGAAGAAGATACTCCGTATCTTCAGCAGGATCATCGAATTGACGACGAGCAATCCGCAAAAGAAAAAGAAGACCGGGTACAAGTCCGGCAGGCTGGTACCCAAAGCGCGCTGGAGCGGTGCCATGAGCAGGGCGGGGACGGGACCCCAATACAAATAAAGTTTGCCTTTGTAAAGCGACAAGTCCCAAACATCATCGTCAAAAGGTGGTCGCCCTTCGTTGTTGTAGGGATCATCCGCGGCGAGCAATGCCGCACCGGGTTCCACATCCACGTGAAGCTGACCTTTGTTGAATGCGTCGGCGAGCAGGGAATAATAGCGGGTGGAGGCACGCCATTCGGTGAAGGTGCCGAAGGTGATGAACCAAACATAAATGAGAATGATGACAGCCCATGCGTGCGAAATTGCGGCGAATGTTTTTATCCTTTCAGATTGGATCTGCTGCGGGTTATACCTGAACAGGTATGATGCACATATGATAAACAAAGTGCCAAGGATCGAAATGACGATGCGCGAACGCCCCCAATCCGGAGTCGGGTCAAAGCCAAGCGCGTGGGCAAAGATGGAAAACAGGATCGCAAGCAGGCCATCTGCCAGAAGTAAGGCGGGAATGATATGGTCTGCTTCATAAGCTTTGTGCATGGCAGGGATTCTAACCGAACAAGTCTGTAAAAATGGAATAAAATAAGTCAACCCGTCAGGGAGGTAACCATGAACGAACCCAACCCCAAACCGACCTATCGAATCTCAGACCTACACGAATCAGACCGCCCGCGCGAAAGGCTGGCAACGCTCGGTCCGCAGGCGTTGACGAACGCCGAGTTGCTGGCGATCCTTTTACGGGTCGGGGTTCAGGGTGAAAATGCCGTGGCAGTGGGGCAGCGCCTTTTACAAAACTTTGGCGGTTTGCGCGGGCTGCATCGTGCGCCGTTCAAGGATTTGATGGACCAACATGGGATGGGTGAAGCCAAAGCCTCGCAGATCAAAGCCGCCATCGAATTGGGCAGGAGGCTGACCTTTGAAGCACCCGAGGAGAAGCTCGCCATCAACAGCCCGGCGGATGCGGCGGCGCTTGTCCAATATGACATGTCGGCGTTGGAGCAGGAGCATCTGCGCGTGATCCTTTTGGACCGGCGCAACCGCGTGCTGGCGATCGTGGAAGTCTATAAAGGCTCGGTCAATTCATCGCAGGTGCGGGTGGGGGAATTGTTCAAGGAGGCGATCCGGACGAACGCCTCGGCGATCATCGTCACGCACAACCACCCCAGCGGCGACCCGACTCCCAGCCCCGACGATGTAGCGGTCACACGCGCCATCGTCCAGGCTGGCAAACTGCTGGATATCGATGTGCTCGACCACCTGGTCATCGGTCAGGGGAAATGGGTTTCGTTGAAGGAAAGAGGGTTGGGATTTTCGTAAAGGCAATATAGATTACGTTTGACATGACGCGTTCACTTTACGAGGGTGTCATGCTGCAAGCATGACCTACATAGGCAAAACTACAATTGAATTTTGCATTATGAGAGTCTTGCCACATTGACCTGGTTCTTCCCCTTATTCTTGGAAAGGTTAAGGGCTTCATCGGCAAGTTTCAACACTTCGTCGCTTGCGCGTCCATGCCGGGGGAAAACCGCCACGCCGAACGAGAGTGTGACAGAAAGTTTCCCGCCATCGTATTCGATCTTCGCCTGTTCGCAAGCCCTGCGCCAATCTTCGGCGCGGCGGGTGGTGGTGTCCAGATCCGCACCCGGCATGAGGATCAGAAATTCCTCACCGCCATAACGGCAGACCACATCTCCGGCGCGGGAATAGGTGGTGAACACCTCTGCCAGCGATTTCAAGACCATATCTCCCACCTTGTGCCCGTGGGTATCGTTGATGGACTTGAAGTCATCAACATCTGCCATGCAAATACTGAGGGAACTTCCGTCGCGGGCGGCGCGGGCGATTTCGCGTTCGAGGGTCTCCTCCAAATAACGACGGTTGAACAAACCGGTCAATGGATCGCGGACGGCTTGTTCGCTCAAGTCGCGGCGAAGCGATTCGACCTCAGAGCGGGCATCACGCAGAGCCCGGTCGGTAGCTATTTGGCGCCGCCAGGCATTGATCGCCGCAACAAGGATAAGAAAGAGAAATAATAAGTAATAGCTGGTTGCTGTCATCATTGAGGTTTCCTTATCAGGCGCTTGGTTTGACGCTGAAGAGTTTGAATTCCCCGGCGAAGGGTTCCCATTCGACCCTGGATTCATCCACATGTGAAGCGCGCGGACCCTGTCTGACCATTTCGATGAAACGCTCGACAGCCAAACGGTTTCCCTCAGCCGCAGCTTCCACCACATCCCTGCCAACATTGCGCACCCAGCCATTCACACCGGTCTGATGCGCGTGGTATTCCACATGTGCGCGAAACCCCACGCCCTGCACACGCCCCTTCACCCGGATATGCACTCGGACAAGTTCATTGGGATCTGGCTGCATGTTTCCTCCGTTGGCGGATCAAGTCAATGGCTCCCCAAAGGGGCACGATAAGAACCAGGGCGATCAAGAGCAGGAAAGGCAGCAGGTTGCGAAATGCGACGCCGCCGCGATTCATACCAAGCACTGTCTCACGCCAGCGCGATTCGATCTGACCGAGCGACGAGCCGAGCGCTTTTGTCACACCGAGGTCGCATTCAAACCCGTCGCTATAGGCGGCGATCAGACGTGAGATGCCCGAGACCCCGAACGCATCGCGGATATAGGAGACAAAGGATTGGGACTGGGCATACGCCAGGTAGGCAGACCCGGAATCAGCGGGGAAAGAGTCGCATAAATCCGTGAATGGGATCAACGTATCGTTAACAGTTGCAATTTCCAACGCGCGGGCATAATCCGGGCTGGGATACAGTTCCACCATCGAAGCGATGCCCTCGATCAGCCAGGCGGGTTGTTGATAATACTTGTCGCCGAGCGCGCGATACAGCATGACGTGCGCAAGCTCATGAGGGATCGCCGAGTCCATTTCGGTGAATTGATTGGCGCCGGGAGTGATCGCAATCAGGATCACGCCCAGGTCGGCATGCGCATGACCACCCGCCCATTCGCGCCCGCCGAGCAGAAATGTATCGCTGAGGTCTTCGACATTGGAATAGATGTAAATGTGGATCGGGTCGGTCAGCGAAACAGGGACGATGTCGCGCATCGTCAATAAACCTTTTCCGGCGCTTTCGAGCGCTGCTGTGGCAAACGCCGTGTCGCCCTCATACCAATGGATGGTGACGATGGATTGCGAAGTCTCCTGCCATGAGAAACGGTTATCGGTATATTGATACGTCTGCGGTTCGCTGGTATGGGTCGAACCGTCGGTCAGGGTAGCCTGGAACCAATAGATGATTCCACTGAAAGGGGGAAAGATGTTCAACGACGCATCATAAACGAAGGTGGTCGAGCCGTCAGCCGCCACTTGCAATGTCTCCACGCGCGTGGTCTCTTCGTGAATGCCGCGAAACAACAGGGACGCCTGCCGGATGGGTCCCGTAGTTTGGATCTTTGCATTGAAGGTGATGGACCTGCCGAACTCATGGGATACCTGCGCCTCGACGGTGATCCCCCCCTGGGAGGATGGGCGGTTCAGAATCTCCGCCCGGGCTTGATTCGGTTGCAGTGAGAGGGTCAACGCGAAAAGCGCTGTGGCAAGCACACGCAAAGACCTTCGAAATTGGACGGTCATATTTTTCATCTCGATAGATAAACGATCAACGGTGTCAGGGTCAATGGGCTGAACACCGTCCCCAGAAATACGATGGCGGTGACCAGTGAAGGCTCCAATTTATATTCCGTTGCAACAACGGTGGTCGCGACAGCGGCTGGCATGGCGGCTTCGATGACACTTCCCTGGCGGGTATGTCCCTGCAACCCGAACATCCCAGCCAGCAAAAGTCCGATGACCGGACCCAGAAGGAGTTTTATCGCAACACCCAGACCCGTGGCGCGCAGACTGTTCGACCATTCAATGCGGTTCAATTCCAGTCCAAGCAGGATGATCATGGCGGGAATGGCTCCATTGGCGGCGATCTCGATGGTACGCGAGAGTGGCAGGGGAATTTGAATGCCAAATCCTTTGATGAGCAGAGCGGCTGCCACCGCATATAAAATGGGGAGTTTGAACACCCCCAGTATAGCGGATTTCAAGTCCAAATGCCCGAGCGAGGCGATGACCACGCCAACGGTATTGAACAGGATGGTGGTGGTGACGTAGAAAATGGATGCGACCGCCAGGGCTTCATCTCCAAACGCAAATTTGACGAGCGGCAGTCCGTAGTTGCCTGTGTTGCCAAATGCGACCGTCAGGATCAGCGCGAGCAGGTGCGAGCGTTGGAGTTGAAAGAGTTTCCCGAGCAGGAATGCAAGGATGCCCAGGATGGCGATGACAGCCGTTGTGTATTCCACCGTGGTCAATGCCTGCCGAAGGTTCAACTGGCTTGTGACCATTAAATTAAAAACCAGCAGAGGGCTGAAAATATAAAAGACCATGCGCCCGATGGTGCGCGAGTCGACGGTGAGGGTTCTGCCAAGGACAAACCCCGCCGCGGCAATGAGAAGAATCGGCAGAAGGTTGTTGGCAAACGTATTGAAGAGTTCGATGAAAGACATGATGGCAAAATTATAAACCCCTTGAATTTTGTAGGGGCGGGGTCATCCCGCCCCTGCGCGCTATATTGAAAGCAATTCCGGTTCTTTGACCAAACTTGCCTGCATCGACCAGGGGCCTGTCCATGTGACGATGACAGGCAGGAGTTTGCCATGCAAATCCTCAACTGATTCAACGAAGACCAGTTTGTTGGTGGGAGTGCGTCCCTTCCAGCGATTCTTGACCTTTTCCTCGAACAAGACTTCAACCGTTTCGCCGAGATATTTTTGGTTGATCTCGCCCACAATTTTTTCCTGTAAGTCTTCCAACACGCGGAAGCGGCGCATCTTCTCTTCGTCGGTCACATCGTCCACCATGCGGCGGGTGGCGACGGTCCCTTCGCGGACGGAGTAACGGGCTAAATGGGCAACATCCAGTTTGAGGTCCGCCAGGACGCGGTATGTCTCCATGAATTGCTCCTCGGTCTCACCGGGAAATCCGACGATGATATCGGTTGCAATGGAGCAATTGGGGATCTGTTCGCGGATCTTCGCCACAAGGTTGCGGAATTGCCCCTGGGTGTATCCACGTTTCATGTTTTCGAGCACAATATCATCACCAGCCTGGATGGGCAGTTCAATATGAGGCATCACCCGCGGTAACTCGGCAATGGCGTGGATCAACTCATCGTCAAAGTAGTTTGGGTGAGAGGTCAGGAAACGGATGCGCTCGATGCCTTCCACATCATGGATGATACGCAGCAGGGCGGCGAGGTTGGGACCGTCAGCGATATCCTTGCCATAGCGGTCCACGATCTGACCGAGCAGGGTGATCTCTTTCACGCCTTGTTTTGCCAGCGAGCGGACTTCAGCGACAATATCGCCAACCGGGCGCGAACGTTCAACGCCGCGCTTGTAAGGAATGATGCAAAATGTGCAGGCATGCGAGCAGCCGTACACGATGGGCACATGCACACTGACGGTTCTGCCCTGTTCGGCGACCGGCAGTTTGAGTTCCTCGTCCATCATCAGGAAACGACGCGTTGTTTCGGCATCTTCAAGCGATTGCACTTCGCCTTGCGTAAGATGCGAGATCAACGGACCCGGGTCAGAGGGCGGCGAGAAAACATCCACATAGGGAAGTTTCACTTTGAGCTTCTCTGCGCCGCGCACCCCGACAAGACAACCCATCAGGTTGATGACGAGGTCAGGATTTTTCTCTTTGAGTTTCTTGAACGAGCTGACGCGCCCCATCGCTTTGTCTTCGGCAGACTGGCGCACGACACAGGTATTCAAAACGATAACATCTGCTTCATCAGGGTTTTCAGTAAGGGAATAACCAAGGTGTTCCAACGACGATCCGACCCGTTGCGAGTCGGCGACGTTCATTTGACAACCCTCGGTCCATATGTGGTATTTCATCCTGCTCCTTGCATAAATTTCGAGTCTGCGCGATTAAGGGCGCAGTGCCGCGTAATGGGCGGGATTATACCAATGATGTGTGTCGCTTATATAACTGCAGGGTGATGATCATGAGGTAAAAGTTTCCCTCCAAACTACCACCCGGTTCTTTCCACGGTCTTTTGCGGCATACAAAGCCATGTCGGCTACGGCTAATACCCTCTCTGCGGTTTCACCATCCGACGGGAATTCTGAAATTCCGCAGGAGGTTGTGGCATTTATCTGAAAACCTGCAAATGAAATCTCGGAGTTCTCAAAATCGCGCCTCAACCGTTCGGCGATTTCAGCTGCTGACGAAATATCAGTGTTGGGCAGAACCAGCAGGAATTCTTCACCACCGTAACGGCAGACGATATCTCCGGCACGGGTTTGTCTTTTCAGCAGATTGGCAAAAAATTGGATCGTAATATCTCCCGCTGCATGCCCATATGTATCGTTGATCTTTTTGAAGCCATCCAGGTCCATCAACAGGAAACAGATGGGGTATTCCTCCCGCTCTGCACGCGCGAGTTCACGCCCAAGCGCTTCATTGAGAAAATGCCGGTTGTACAGACCTGTCAGCGAGTCACGGATGGCTTGTTCCTGCAATATGACTTGCATGCCCCGGATCTCGTTGAGATTTTCCTCCAGTTGGCGGTTCGCCTCCAGCAGATTCGCCTCCACTTCCTTCCGCGCTGTGATGTCCTCCGTGATGGCTATAAAGTTGACGATATTACCGGACTTGTCGAAAACAGGGGCAATCACCTCAAACACCCAATAAAGCTCACCATTCTTTTTCCTGTTCAACAATTCCCCCCTCCAAGCAAACCCGGAAAGAATGGTCCGCCACATGGTTTCATACGTCTCAGGTGATGTATGACCGGATTGGAAGATGTTTGGATTCCTCCCAAGGACCTCGGAGGCGGTATACCCGGTCAGCGTCGAATATTGCGGGTTGACATAGACGACATTTCCTTTCAAGTCGCTGACCACCACAGAGGTGGGGCTTTGCTCCACCGCCTGGGTGAGTTGCAGCAGGCGCAGTTCGTTGTTTTTTCTCTCGGTGATATCACGGGCGATGATAAGCCGCCCGACGAGTTTTTGACGTTCGTCACGGACCGGGGAGAGAAGCACATCAAAGTATCTTTTATCCGCCAGGTCGATGAAAAACTCATCCTTCACTTCGCGTTCAGGCGGCTGGTCCAAAAAAGAGCGCGCCAGGGGCAGCGCGTCTGTCAAATCCCTGCCGATCAAAAATGCCGGGGATGTTCCCAGGACATTTGCCGCCTCGCGGTTGATGTCCACGATCCGGTTTTTCAAATCCAACACAAACATGGCATCACTCAGGTTATTGACAAGCTTGTCGCGCGCAATGGGCGCAATGTCCAGGAACCGTATGCCGTACAAAGCGTAGATGATCAACAAGCTTGAAATTGAAAACGTGATGGATGTCCAATCCACGCCCCGGATGTTCCCCGCCCCGAAACGGTACAGAAGGTTAATTGCCACTGGGAAAAGCAGGGCGAACATCAGGATGCGTGCCTGACGTCTTGCAAATTCCGAGCCTTTGCGGAACGCCATCCAGACGTTTAGAAAGATCACGATGATCAACCCATAACTGGTGAGGATGATCCAATTGAAAGCGGGTCCATATTCGAAAACGACGATATTGTTATTCTCGCGAACAAACCCGCTCCATACCCAACCGTGCATTTCATTGGTGGCCGTCAATATGATATTGGAGAGCGGGATGCCAATGAGCAAAAGCCTGCCCCACATGTTTTTTAACCAAATTTCGTTCCCGGCATAATGGATGGAAAAGGCGGCGAAAAATGCAAAAGCCGAGTGATATCCGATAGCTTCGAACTTGGCGTAGAACACCTTCAAATCGAGTGGCACAGCCGAATAATCCAGGGCAGCAGACAGAGTCCAGAGAGTGATGCCAGTCATGCCAAGGGCGAAATAGCGTCCGCTCGTGTCTTTTCCGCGCATCCATGCGACGAAGGTGACCAGGACATTGATCGCCGTCGTGATGAAAAGAGCGCTGGAAATGGGGGTCAATATGTACATGGCTTTGCGCCGGGTATCTGATCTACCAGTTCACTGGACAGAAAAAAGCTGGGGTGAAAATTCCCCAGCTGGATGGTTTGAGATATTCTTTGAAAAAGACGCCCCACTATGGCTGCCCATGCAATTCGAGGAATTTCCTTCTCACCTCGCGGATATCCTCCCACATCAGAGACTTGGGCGAACCGGGTTCACGGGATTGGTTCCGCAGTAAATAAGAGGGGTGGAAGATTGGCATGAGCCAGCGTCCGTCCATTTCAGTCCATTTGCCGCGCAGGGACGTGATGCCCGTCTTCTGCAAAACGGATTGACACGCTACATTCCCTGTAAGAAGGATTACAAGCGGGTCGATGAGGCGGATGATCTCAAACACGAATGGACGGTAGAACTCGATCTCTTTATCGTTGGGCTTACGGAAGGACTTGCCGTCATCCCCGGGCGGCATGCGAAAGACGGAATTGGTGATGTAAATATCGGTTTCAGGGTTGAAATCTGCCGCCTGAAGGATCTTATCCAGCAATTGCCCGGCGGGACCCACGAACGGTTTGCCCTTGATGTTTTCCTGAGGTCCCGGTGCCTCTCCTACAAGCAATATCCTGGCTTTCGGGTTGCCGCGGCTGATGACAATATTCGTGCCCGCATTCGCCAGCGGATCATCCTTCAACCCACGGATGGCGGCGAGGGCTTCATCAAGCGAACCAAAACGGGGGGAATCGAATAAGCCGAATTGTGACATGTTCTGTTCCTTATTACAGGATGAGAATAGTCGCTATTTTACGGCATATCCGTCATACACGGAATGGAGTCTATTCTTTCTCAAGAGGAGCGAACCCACCGCCCAAAATTTCCTGCGCGGGTGAAACGATCACAACTGCTTTCGGGTCTTCTTTCGCCACAGCAGACTTAAGGGCATGCGCTTCTGTGATCGTTAATGCACACATCAGAATGGAGCGGTCCTTGCCGGTGTACATGCCTTTTCCCTGCATGGAAGTCACCCCGCGTTTGAGGTCGGTCATGATCCGGTCTGATACAGTTTGAGCCTTATCCGTAATGATGAGTGCCATGAGTTGACGGCGTCTTCTGCGAGGCACAAGCAAAGCTCGCAACCCTGTATGTTTACCTTCCATTGAAGGTGCTGCAGGAGCGCTCTCTTCGCCAAAGCGCGGCAAGATCTCTCCTGTAGCGCGGGTCATATTGACAGTAGCAATGGCAAACACAGCAAGAAAAATATAAAATGCAATGCCAAGCCCGATCATGATCTCACCGGATACAGGTCCCACGGCTGAGCGGGTTAGAAATTCTGCGAGGTCTTTGGGAGCTTCAGGAAAAAGATAGATCTTCGCCACCCATGAAGCCAGCAAGATCAAAAAGATCCAGTAATAATTTCTGCGCAAACGCCTGCCAAATGCTTCCCACATCGATATGGGAAAACTTGGCGTAAGCAAATTCTCTGCAAGGTTCTCCGCCCATTCCGGCGAAGGATGAAATGGCGGCACCAACATGGCG